>Ga0137379_10006996_pt1 | contig 10700 bp, 15 predicted proteins | sample SagtaG_18_FD_104812 | JGI IMG/M metagenome (GOLD analysis project Ga0137379, IMG submission 104812) | Vadose zone soil microbial communities from Sagehorn Ranch, Mendocino, California, USA - Sage2_L_80_16 metaG | ecosystem: Environmental > Terrestrial > Soil > Vadose zone | place: USA... | reverse complement strand
GATTCTTGCCTCATCCCACCATCATTCAGGGAGCGTCCGTGCATGCGCTGTGGTGGGCGGGATGCCCGCAGGCGAGACGATGGAGTCTGGTTGTGCACCTGCTACTGGACAGGGGAAAAGCAACCCGAACAGCAAGCCTTCCACCCATCCCTTCTATGAGCAGCGCCAGACTCATTGATCACGCATCACCACTTCGCCAGTGGACGAACATGGCGGGCGGCGCACCGAAGTGCTCTGGCTCAATACGAAAGCAGGCGAGCTGCCAACAACTGCCCTTATTCGAGAAGCGCTGAGCCATCGAGCAGCGTGTGCCATACTGAAGAGGAAAGGAGATGTTTATGAAGGCACTAACCCTGACCCAACCGTGGGCGAGTCTCGTAGCCAGTGGTGCCAAGCACATCGAAACGCGCGCGTTTCGCAGCTCGTATCGAGGGCCGTTGGCCATTCATGCCGCCAGAACCTTCCCAACTTGGGCCCAGGCGCTCTGCAACCAGGAGCCGTTCCTTTCTGCCTTGCGCAGCACGGACAGCAAAGAGCCGACCAACTGGGAATGGCAGCCTCCCCTTCCTCTCTCACTGGTCACCTGATCTCTCCTGGTGGCTCAGCCCGCCACGACCAGTGGCAAATCCTGAAAAACGACACATCATCGAAGAAGCCCTCCTGTTTGTGTGAACAGATGAGGGCCTATTTAGAGCGGACACACTGAAAGGAGACCTCTCATATGGACGAAGCATTATCCCTCATCAACGGTCTGCTGGCCACAGAGCAAGCAGGTGGACCGGTTAACGGCCTGGATGACCTCATGGGTCGGCTGCAGAGACGTCTGACCATCAGGCAACACCTCACCTTGCTGGAGTTGGAGCTCCAGCGGGTGCGTGAACGGGAGCACCACTTGCCAGCCCTCCCACCGCTCATACAGATGCACTGGGCGCAAGCCGTCCTGGCCTTCCCCAACCTCGTCTTTCTGGAAGTGGACACAACCGGGCTCTCGGCAGATGCCGAGATCATCCGCGTGGTGGTGCTGGATGCACAGAGCAGTCCTTGACCAGTTCGTTCAACCCTCCCAGCCCTTCACGACTCACATCAGCAGGATCAACGGTATCTCCCACCAGGACGTCGAGCAAGCTCCACTCATACCCCAGGTCTGGGAGCGTCTACGTGAAGCCATCCAGGGCAGGTATGTGCTCTCCTATAACCTCGACTTTGACATGGGGAAACTCAAGGAAACCGCCAGGGGGCACCATCTGGAGGATCTGACCATCATCGGGGAATGTCTGATGCAGCGAGCCATGCTCTACTTTGATGTCACCTCGTACCCTAAGCTTGAGACGCTGTGCAGGCGCATCGGTCACCCACTTCCCGAACAGCCAGGGCAAACAGCCCTGGATAGGGCACGAGGTCAGATTGATCTCCTCGAGGCCATGGCCAATGCCATAAACGGCACGATATCGGCAGCACCACCAAGTACTGGCAGTGACGTTGACCGTGAAGACGAACCTGTTGATCTCGATGATCTGCCATTCTAAATAGGGGAAGAGCACGCATGAGGCAGATCAGCACACGTCTGGTACCACGGCACTGTATGAGTTGTCACTTGCTCAGGCGCTGCCGGCATATTCTGCTGTTCAAGCGAGGCAGACTGCTGCATTGGTGGATCTGCTCACGTTGCCTGAAAGCCACTTGGGGGTAATGAAAGCGTGGGAACATAGGCGCCAACTCTCTGGAAGAGGCTCCACGCTGCGGCCGAGACTTCCTCGGGCTCATCCCTATCGCTGGTCCGGACGCATCTCTCATGATGGAAAGTCTCTCAGCGGATGGCTCGTGAACGAGTGACGGCGCGCTCCCTGGGAAAATGACCGCAGAGGAGTGTAACTCAACCTGGAAGACACCTTGTTCATGGCGAACCTCTGGAGAGGACAACAACTGGGCAACTATCGTCTCCTGAGTCTGCTGGGACATGGGGTAAGACCTCGTTCTGCCTGGGTGAGCATGTCTACCTCAAGAGCCAGGCTGCGCTCAAAGTCTTGCACACGACTCTCAGAGGACGACGTGGTCCAATTTGTTGCGAAAGCTTCATCCAGCAGGCAGCCGCCTGCCGCTTGACATCATCGTCGTCTACGCCCCTCAGAGGTGACTTCGGCTTTGCAATGCCCATGACCAGCGGCTCATGCACCGCGATGTCAAACCGGAGAACATGCTGCTCAATGCTCGCCAGGAAGTCCTGCTCAGTGACTTTGGGCTGGCCATGCTCACTCCCCACACGTTCTCCTGCCGCACCCAGGCTATGGATCAAGCAGTTTTTCTAACGTTCCAAGTTTTACTTGACCCCGTTCCCGCTTTTCAGACACCCAAACGTGCGATATGATCCGTTACGGTACTGAGATGTGGGGGGCATGCATGAAGTGATCGGGCAGGATGAGCGGCTCGCGCAGGCCGTTGGGATACTCATAGGTGAGACTCTGGCGGTTGAAGTGGGCAGCGGTGGCATGAACGATGCGGTGGTGATTTGGGCACAGGACCACGATGTTTCCACTGACATCAGGGCCTCCTCGGGAGAGATACTGGATGTGGTGGGTCTCAGCAAAGGCGACGCCATAGTCGGGGTAGAAGTCCATGCCGCAGATCTGGCAGCGGCAGTCGTAATACGCTTTCAGGCTCTCTGAGAGCCATGGATTGCGGACGAACTCCTCTGTACTGATAAGCTTTCTGGACCCTCGGCGCAGGACCGCAATGCGGTCGTGGTTGTAAATGGTAGTGAGGGCGCGTTTTCGTCCGAATTTCTCTGGCACTTGAGAGGCGGGCACGAGTTGTAAGACCGGCGCTGGTACCTCGGCAAGATCCCACTGAATGTAAGGCAGGATGATTTCCTCGTCCTTCCTCTCGATGGTGCCAGGATTGTAAAATCCTTCGTAGCTCTTTGAGAGGGGAAGATCTTCCAGGCTGAATGGTACGGTAGGCACGCTAGCTAAACCAACCACGATCCATGGCCATTCTCGGCCTGCGTTAGGCCAGTGAAGCCGACTGATCGTCCCATCATAATCGCGTTCAAGGTGGTCAAAGACCAGGGCGAAGTTGATCCGACTTTTCAGTTGGTCACGTTGTTTCGCCTCGCCCTTAACAAGTTGAAGCAAAAGGAGTTCACCAGGCTGCAATTCTGGTTTTTGCGGCCTGAAACTGATGGCGAACATAGACTTCTCGATGCACTCGTCAATCTGTGCTGCTCGCACGTTGAGTCGTCGCATTCCGTGAACTCTCCTTCGGTGATGGAAATGTGATAGGCTTTGTAGCAGGCTGCGGATGTGCTGCCTGCAAGCTGTCTCGTGGGTGCGGTTGAAGCATCTGGCGTGTTGCCCAGGTGTAGGCGAAGGCTTGTTGGTCGTCCCATCCCATCCAGCGCAAGATGCCCGCACCTGCACGATCAGCAAACATGACTCCTGCTGTCTTGCGCAGCATGGTAGGATTGCAGGCAGCACCAAGCACGCGCGTTGAAGCATTGCGCACCATCTCCCAGACAAAGACATGACCGACAGGCGTGTTGTGACGAGCTTTGTTGGGTGCAATGAGCAGGTAGCGATTCCTCCGATTGCTGACCAACTGCTCACGTTGACGCTCAAAGCGCTCGAGTAAAGGTTTCAGCCAAGGGGCAGCCTTGGCAGGAAAATCTAAGCGCACATCGGGACGACCAGGCGAGCGGTCACCCAGAGAGGGGAGCGGCTTCGGGACGACCACATAATAGGCTTCGGCAAGCGTAGGTGGCGGGATATCTTGGTGCAATGAGAACACAGTGGGCAGTTGCGCATGCTGCAATTCCCAGACAGAGCAGGCGTGAAAAATGATGAGATACAAGGTCAACGCTTCGACAGGCTCTGCATCGGGCGAGGTGATATATACACACAGCTGCTGGATCACCTCAGGTGGATAATGCTGAATGGTCGGGAGAGGTGCTGGAGTTTTGCTCTGCACGGGGTTACCGATCACCATGCGATTGATGCTGAGCCAGTCGAAGAAGACCAGCAACTTGGCCCGGTGGCCGCGTACCGTGTTCTGAGCGTAGCGTTTCTCCTTGGTAAGCGAGCCAAGGGTGCCGCAATGCAGACAGACTCTGGGCGCTTTCCGGTTGCCAGGATCAAAGGGCATGATGCCTTGACAGACTGAGCAGTGCCACTGCCAGTAGAGCGTCAGCAGGTAATCGCTGATGAGCGAGGCTTGCACTTCTTCGGCTGACTGGATGCCGCGCTGCTCACACCACGACCAGAAGGCCGCCAGAGCTTCCAGGTGATCACGTACATTGGATGGGACAGTCCGTCGTTCCCACAGCCAGGTTGTGTAGCGATGCAGGAGTGTTTGCAGACGCTGGGGGGCCTGTTTGATGGGTAACAGTGCGTTGCGTCTGGCTATGTAGGTCTCGCGACTTTCCAGCCTGCCTTTGGCTGCTAGTACATGTCCCAGATCGAGCAAGCAGGCTCGTATCTGCTTGGGTTGGTTGCGCTTCGTTGGTCCGAGCGGCGGAAGTGCTGCTTCAATTTGTTCCCAGCTTAACGGCTCACTGAACCGCTGCGCCTGCAAGAAACGGCCAAACACACGGAACTTCTGATGCAATTTGGCGTTCACTGACTCCCAATCAATGGTGGCTGCAAGAAGATCAAACAGGACTTTGTTGTACGGGTATGGGGTGGTGAAATCGGCCACATACCTGCGCAATACCTCAGGAGCGAGACGATCCTTGTAGCACTGCTTGCAGAGGCGCTCGGCCTTCAGCTGAAACACCTTGAGCCTGTGACACCCCAAGCAGATCCCCCGACCGTTGCGCTCCTGTCTCCAACACGCCTGGCAGATAGCCTGACCGAGTAAAGCGGAAGAGCGCATCTTGCCACACACCGTGCATGTCACTTTGGTCTGCTTGTCCTCGTCGCGAATATGCTTGCGTCTCCTTTGCTCGCACGCTTGACAGAGCTGCTCCCCCTGGTTGTAGATGAAATCAGTACGCGAGCAGCCAACACAGACTGCCACCCGACGACTGAGCATCCGTGTACAGCTGGGGCACACACCCGTCTCCTCTGCAACGTGGTGCGTCATCCGTCCGCAACGCATACACTGGACGCTCGGTTCCCTGCGAAAACACGTGCGACAAATATCACGGTCCTTTTGCACGGCTCGGCACTGCCGACCACACACCTCACACCTGATCTGGCGGAGCTGATAGGGTCTCGAGCTCATACCTCATTCCCTCGCAGAAGCGTAGCCGATTCCGCCATCGCCAGCTTGCGCTCACGAGGGAGGCGCTTGAGAGCGCGTTCTGCCCGCAAGGCCTCAGCTTGGCTGTTGAAAGGCCCGGCAGCCACTAGGGAGATCGGCCGATTAGATCGTGTGTACCGTCCTCCCTGCCCGGCATTGTGTGCGGCCATGCGTCGCTCGACGTTGCGCGTCGAGCCCACATAGAGCGTCCCATTGGCACAGCAGGACATGTAGACGTAGTATTGCTCTGAGACAGCTGTTTGATCCATCCTTCCCCCTACCCCTTTGGCCCCTTGCCTTTTTTCCGCTGATCGTTCTTAGTCTCTTGATAGTGATGAGGATCAGGGAAGAGGCTCTCCTGGTTTTTCGCTGGCTCTTTGCTCCCATACAGCCGTATGGGCGTGCGGTTGGCCACTTTGCGTTGTTTCTGCTGTTCTTTCTGCGTGTCAGGTACTACCTCACAAAAGTCACTCAGCTTGCAGTCCAAGGCATTGCACAGCGCTTGAATGGTCTGAAGCCGTAACGCATTGGGTGTGCCATTGATCAGGGTCGAGATGGCTTGCAGGGAGAGTTGCACGCCCGCCTTTTCGGCAAGCAGGGCCTGCAACTGAGAAGGCCGGTAGATATCGCGTTCCAGCGCCAACCACTTCTTGAGATTCCACAGGATAGGCATTAGACGACTCCTCGCACCTCGGTGACTTCTGCCACCATGGCTTCGACAATATCTTCAATGGCTTGATCGTAGTACGCTCGGGAGTGTTTCACATAGCGATGGAGCGTGCTTGGATTGAGATGACCCATTAAGTCCATTAACACCCACGGACGATCGGGATGCTGCTCCATGAAGTTGGTGGCAAACGATTTGCGCAGGCTGTGCCAACTCAGCTTGGGAGGCAATTCCAAACCCGCCTTTCTCCCTTCTTCCACAATGCTATGCAAATTGTGCCACATCGCCTTGTAGCTGATGCGCTCGCCACTTTCTGTCAGGAAGAGTGCTGGATTGGTCTTCGCGTCGGGGAAGTGCGGGCGGATGCGGTCTTCATAGACGCGCATGGTCGCCTGAGCGAAGGGGGTGAAAATCGTCTTGCGGACCCGTTTGCCCGAGCCCTTGGTTCCCTTTCCATGCCGAGTCTGGATGCACTTGTGCTCGTAAAAGAGGTCGCGATGCAATCCGAGGGCATCCAGATGGAGAATTTCATCGGCGCGCAAGCCACTTTCTCCCGCAACGACGATCATGGTGTAGTCACGCGAGGCGGGAAGCTTCTTCTGATTGTGTCCGATGTACTGCAAACGCACGAAATCGTAAAACTGGAAGAGCTGCTCACCTGTCAGGACAAAGCCCTCCTCGTCCTGCTCAAGGACATGCACTGGATAGTCGTATTCGAGCACAGGTTGTTCAATCCGAGCATACTTGGAGGTAATCGACTGGACCTGGGTGCCAGGAATGTAGGGGGACTCCAAGACATACTGAAACAAGCGACGCAAGCACCCCAGATATCCTTGCACGGTACGTGGCTTGAGCCCGACATCGACCAGGCCTTTACTGAACCCAACGATGCGCTGCCGTCCGAGCACTGGGGCCATCGCCTCCCACACGAAGAGTTGCCGCTCCCCTTGGGGACTGTCTTCATCTTGCAGCACGAAGCTCTCGAACCAACCGGTCAGAAAGCGACGTTCGGCTTCGATGGTGCGATCACTGTGATTGCGCGTGGTGTGGGTATCCAGATACCCTTGGAGGATGCTCTGGTGATCGGCGAGCATCTGTGAAACGGGGATCGCGCTCGGGGCAATGGCGCTCGGCTGAACAACGGCGAGCTGCGGACGGGTCATATCCCACCTTCCTTCAAGTTTAACCGTTCTATCTTCTGTATATCTTACATTATTCAAGTTAAACTTGTCAAGGGGCTGCCAAACACATGATTACCTGCGTGAAACGTATCGCATGTTCGCCTCTGTGAGAGGGGGAAGAAGGATGGATTTTGCCAGGACTGACGGACACCGACCCCTACCTGATCCTCGAACAGTTGCAGGGTTAGCCGCGACCGACAAGCGACCAGTATGAGCTGGGCGCGGTGGTCTATGAAGGGCTGTGTGGACACCAGTCCTTCAGCGGCTCTTCTTTCGAGATTGCCATGCAACAGCTTGCAGCCCTCCCACCCTTGTTGCCTCACCTGCTGACGAGCACACTCACCTTGCTCTTCACCGACATCGAGGGATCCACGCACCTCCTGCAGCAGATGGGTGACCCATATGCCCTTGTGCTTTCAGAATGCTGGCACCTGTTGTGAGCCGCTTTTCAGCCATGGAACGGCTATGAGGTGCTGCGTCTGCTGGCACAGGGGTTCAACGACGCCCAGGTGGCTGAACAGCTCGTTATCGGCCGTCGCACGGTCAACTGGTATCTGACCGCCATTTTCAGCAAGATCGGGGTCCCCTCGCCGATCGGCGAGGGAGGGCAAGACGCATCTTGAGCGCATACCAAAGAGACGATCAGGAATGTGTGAAATCATCCATGATTAGGAAGGACTTTTCTATGGCAAGAAGCAAGAAGCCAAGTACAGTACAGCCCATGTACCTGAGTATAGCAGACGTAGCAACGATGTTGAGTTTAGGCCGGACGAAGGTCTATGACCTCATAAAGCATGAAGGCTTGCCTACTATCCAGTTTGGTGACGTGAAACGTGTGCCAGTGGCAAAGTTGCAGCGCTGGCTGGAGGCGCGTGAGTCGGCCTGATAGTTGTCAACAGAAGATTGCAAGGTAAGCATCATCCATAATCATAAATGCCCGCTTCCAGACGGGCATTTTTATGCCTCGATCTTTTACAACGGGAGGTTCAACATGGGAAAACAAAGGCGACATCTTCGCGGTGAAGGCTCCGTTTACTTTGACAAGAAAAACGAGAGATGGGCCGGGAGCTTTTTCACCGAGGACGGCAAACGCAGGTACGTGTATGGCAAGACAGAGAGAGAAGCGTGGGAAAAGGTACGGGCTGCCCAATATGAAGAGAAACAGGGTATGCTGGCAAGGGGGCCGAAGCAGACACTCAAGGATTACCTGAATTACTGGCTTGAAGATGCGCATAAGGCCACTATAAAAGTAAGTACCTATGCCATGTATCGGAGGCATCTGGATAACCACATCATCCCACATCTGGGGCACATTCAATTGAAGAAATTGACAACAGATCACGTCCAGGCGTTTTGCTCGAAGCTTACGAGCGACGGGTTAAAGTCAGGTACGGTCAGGCTTATACATACCATTCTTTATGCTGCCTTGCAGGATGCGGTGCGATGGAGACGGCTCACCATCAATGTCTGTGAAACGGTGAAGCTTCCTCGACATACCCAACGCGAGGTGCAGCCGTTGGATCAGGAACAGGCTAAGAGACTATTACGAGCCGCCCAGGGGAGTCGGCTCGATTGCATCATCATATTGGCGCTCACAACTGCTCTACGTTTGGGTGAAATACTCTCTCTCCGTTGGACTGATATCGATTTAGAAGAGAGGGTACTGGAGGTACGCCATACCGTAGATTACATTAAAGGACATGGATGGGTCGAGACTGAACCGAAAACTGCGCACGGCAGGCGGAGTATTATGCTTCCTCAAGTGGCGGTGGATGCACTGAAGGCGCATCGTACTTACCAGTTGGAGGTGAGGCTCAAAGCCGGTGCTCGCTGGAAAGAGCAGGGATTGGTCTTCCCCAATAGAGAGGGAGGGTACTTTAGGCGGATGAGGCTCTATGCGATCTTCAAACAACTGTTGCATGAGGCGAATTTGCCCGCTATGCACTTCCATGATCTCAGACATAGCGCGGCTACGATTCTGCTGAGTATGGGCGTTCCGGCAAAAGTGGTTCAGGAAATCCTGGGGCATGGGAACATCAGCACAACCATGAACATCTACGGGCATGTCTTACCCTCGATGCACCGAGAGGCAATGAATGGCATGGATGATCTTTTTAAGGAGAGAAGATAAGGCTGTATCAGCGCCGATTTTGATAGATTGGTGAACTCGATCCTCAGGCTCGTGGGAATGGGTCTGAGAAATAGATGAGTTAAGTATCTAACAGTAATGTACAGCGGGCTTGGAGTTAGCTGCCGAGGAATGTTATCGACAAAAACAAGGGAAAGATCAGAGCACCACTGGCTCCGGGGAGATGTTTTGGATAATGATTCTGACCCGTCGACAGACGAAATGCCTGCTCAGATATCTGCGTTTATACGAGAGATGTAGTATAATCGCATCGATGAAAACATCTCTACACTTCGATCGAAGGGAGGACGCGCTATGCCGCTTGCTGAAGCAGTCACTATTGAAGTTGGCGCAGCCATTGCAAAGTCGATCTTCAAGCTATGGCTGAAGGACTCACAGCTGGGTGGGGATATATCGTCAAGCTTGATCGATTTATTGAAAACAAAAACTTCAGATGCCCTCGCTCAACGGAGGGGTCAGCGGCAATTCGATATCATCGGTGAAAAGGTCGGGGAGAGCCTCCTTCCAGTGTTTGAAATCGAAGGTGCCCATTTGAATGAGAATGATCGGATAGCCATCGCTAGGGAAGTCGCAACAGCATTTACTACCTCGAAGCTTTCAAGCGCCTTGCTTGCGGAGCGCAATCTTGAACCAAAGAGGCTGGCAAAGGATATACTTGCCACACATCCGACAGCAACGCGGCTCTTGAGCGCCGATGAGGAGGCTTTCTACCAACGCATCATCGAAGAGAGTTGCGCCTATATCGTGGATATAGCATCGCAACTACCTCACTTCACTGAGTATACTTTTGCAGAAGTTCTCAAACGAGAAGATCAATTGCTTGCTAGAGTTGACCAAGTCCTGCGTGAGTTAAGCCAAATACGTCAGCGAATCGATCCTATGGCAGAAGCCGGGCACTTCGAAGTAGATTATCGGCAAGCTGTAGCTCGTAAGTTAGATGTACTACATCTAGTTGGCCTGGATGCTTCATTAGCGAATCTACGTCACCGTTTAAGTGTGGCATATATCACCTTGTCAGTAGAACAGAGGCAGCCTAATCCCTTTGGGAAACCGCATCCTTCCATAACATCTGGGCTCCCTAAAGCTTCTTTTATGGAAGAGAATAGTAAAAGCATTATATCAGTAGATAAGGCTTTAGTAAATTCACAGTATTTGGGGTGAATTGAGCGACGCTGTCATGGCCCGCAAAGTAGCTGATGGGCTTACTTGGAGAACCGTGCGTTTATATCAGTAAAGCCGCCTCTCTTGTCTTTCCGTTCAAACCTTGCGCTACTGGCTTGTACTGGACCTTGGAAGAGATCGCCTACTATTTTGGACATGTCACGGTGAAAGGCACTCCTGCCATCCAGACCACGGTTCGCTCTCCCTATGTCAGTTGGACACAGGTAAAAGAAACGCTGAAACTCCTCAAGGGAGAGGAAGGCTGGGCATGCACTTGCGTCTCTGCTCGAACGGTGCGGATGTGCTT
>Ga0137379_10006994_pt1 | contig 10702 bp, 8 predicted proteins | sample SagtaG_18_FD_104812 | JGI IMG/M metagenome (GOLD analysis project Ga0137379, IMG submission 104812) | Vadose zone soil microbial communities from Sagehorn Ranch, Mendocino, California, USA - Sage2_L_80_16 metaG | ecosystem: Environmental > Terrestrial > Soil > Vadose zone | place: USA... | reverse complement strand
TGCTCCGCGCTCCTTGCAAATTCAGTTAGCTTCACACATACCTTCAGATCGTATCTTTTCACTCCATCTGAAAGGTTCACAGGTACTTGTTGATGCTCCGCCGGCCGTTCACCTGGTCTATCGATTCATAGAGAGTTGCGGTATAACCAGTGTCGGTAGTCCTACCTGGGAGCCGGTATCAACGCGTGTCCTGAACGTGCCAGGAAATCTAGTGGGATGTCCAGCAAAAGATGTGCGTTGGCAATATGTCGTCAGTGCTGCCGGGTACGCGATAGTGGGAGGGAAATATCCTGCGTGACCTCAGATTATCACTATTGCTAGATTGCCTGAAAAGCAAACAGGCATGCTTTCAAAGGATCCGCAGAGCGGTCATAGCACTGAAGCGTTGCGCCGCCTCGTTCCAGGCGGCGCGTTGAGCGGTCTGCGGTGAGAAGACCTGCGTGGGCGCGTTCTGCGCAATGGCGCGCACCTCATCCAGGCTGCGCAGTTCGCCCAGGCCCACCAGTTGCATGAGCGCATTGCCCAGCGCGGTCGCCTCGTATGGGCCGGCGATCACCGGTACGTCGAGCGCATCAGCCAGCCACTGGTTGAGCCGCGCATTGCGTGCGCCACCACCCAGAACATGCACCTGATTGATCATAACACCGGTAAGCCGGCTCACCTGGTGAAATACCTCGCGATAGCGCAACACCAGGCTTTCCATAATGCATCGTGCGAACCCTGCCGGGGCCGAAAGCGGTGCTTGTCCGTGTTCTACAAGATACGTGTTGATCGCCGTTGGCATGTCCTCCGGGGCCAGGAAGCGCGGGTCATCTGGATCGAGCAGGGCAGCAAATGCTGGGACAGCATCCACATCCGCCAGCAGCGTGTCATAGTCCGCGACATGACCGGCGCGTGCGAAGCCTCGCTGGCATTCCTGTAGGAGCCACAGCCCCATCACGTTTTTGAGGAAGCGCGTCGTGCCGAAGATACCCCCCTCATTCGTGAAATTGGCGGAGAGTGCCTCTGATGTCATGACTGGCTGCGAGAGTTCGACGCCCACCAGTGACCAGGTGCCGGAGCTGATATAGCCCCAGCCAACCGAAAGCTGAACCGGCGTCGCCGCGATTGCCGAGCCGGTATCGTGGGTTGCAGGCGCAACCACCCGTGCCGTGCCGAGATCACTCTGCAAATTTGGGAAGACCTCGCCCAGCGATGTGCCCGCCTCGACCACTGGTGGGAGCATCGTGGTAGGGATTGCCAGTTGGTCGAGTAGGTCCGTCACCCACGCTCCGGCGATGGGGTCCCAGCACTGCGTCGTGGTGGCGTTGGTGCGCTCGATCACCAGCGACCCACACAGCCAGTTGTGCAGCAAATCGGGGATCATCAGCAACCGGTGCGCCCGGGCTAACTCGTCGGGCTGCATCTGCTCGTGCGCATAGAGCTGGAAGATAGTGTTGAACGGCAGAAACTGGATGCCCGTGCGTTTGTACAGGACGTCGCGGGGAACGCGTGCGAAGACCTGCTCCATCACGCCATCTGTGCGGTAGTCGCGATACTGAAAGGGTTGACCGAGCAAGAAGCCATGGGCATCCACCAGGCCGTAATCGACCCCCCAGGTATCGACACCGATGCTCTCAAGCGGTCCCGCCACCTGCCGGGCTTTCCGTAGCCCGGCGATCATTTCGTCCCACAGACCCAGGATATTCCAGAAGCGGTGCCCGTGTAGCGTCACCGGTCGGTTGGGAAAGCGGTAGACCTCTTCCAGGTTCAGATGTCGACCATCGAAGCGTGCCAGCATCACGCGCCCACTCTCGGCACCCAGATCGACCGCTGCCACATTACGTGTCGCCACGAGTTCCTCCCTCTCTTCTCAGCGCGGATACGCAGCCGCAACGCCGCCATCGACATTGAGGATGTTGCCGGTGCTTTTGCTAGAGCGCGTCGGCGAAGCGAAGAACGCTACCGCCTCGGCAATATCCTCCGGGAAAATATTGACTCCGAGCGTCGTGCGTTTGCGATACACCTCTTCCAGTTGACCGGGTGTCACACCGTACGTCGCTGCCCGCTCTTGCCGCCAGGTGCTATCCCAGATGCGCGAGCCAGCCAGTACCGCGTCTGGATTGACGGTATTAACGCGAATGCCGAACTGGCCGCCTTCTTCCGCCAGGCAGCGGGCCAGGTGCGCTTCGGCAGCTTTGGCCGTCGAGTACGCGGCAGCGTTCTTCCCAGCGACCAGCGCGTTCTTGCTGGCAACGAAGACGAGATTGCCCCCACGTCCCTGCGCCTGTAAGAGCCGGAAGCATTCGCGTGCCACCAGGAAGTAGCCGGTCGCAAGCACATGCCAGTTCTTGTTCCATTCCGCCAGACTGGTCTCCGTGATTGGCGCACTAGAGGCCAGTCCTGCGTTGTTGACGATCACATCGAGGCCGCCGAAGGAAAGCTGAGCTTGCTCAAAGGCAGCACGAACGCTTTGCTCGTTGGTGACGTCCATCTTCACCGCCACCGCCCGACCAGCACCGAACTGCCCGTTGACATACCTGGCCAATTGCTCTGCACCGGCCAGATCGATATCGGCGGCGACGATATGCGCACCGTCCTGCGCCATGCGTCGGCAGGTGGCCGAACCAATGCCGCCCGCTGCTCCGGTTACCAGCACCACGTGCCGCGCGAACTCACGCTCCGGCGGTGCGAGCTTCAGCTTGTACTGCTCCATCGGCCAGTATTCGACGGCATAGCTCTCGGCATCGCTCAGTGAGATGAAACCGCCGCAGGCCTCTGCTCCACGCATGACAGCGATAGCGCGGTGATAGAGTTGGGCAGAGACATCGGCCATCATAGCATCTTTGCCGGTGGTAAACATCCCCACTCCGGAGATCAGAATGACTCGTGGGTGCGGATCGGCTGCGGCGTCGGCTTCGCGATAAACGGGCGCGGCGGCGTCTGGATCGAGATCCTGTTGTGCGTTTGCTTCCAGGTAGTGACGGTACTTTGCCACATACGCAGAGACGCCTGTACGCAAGGCCTCTGTAAGTGCCGCCACATCCTGGTTGGGTGTCCAGTCTACCAGCAGAGGCCAGGATTTGGTATGGACCAGGTGATCCGGGCAGGCCGCGCCAATCTTGGTCAGTCGTGGCACTTCCTGACTGCTCGCGAAGGCCAGCACGTCCTCACCATCTTCGAAGCGCAGGACCTGGCGTTGCTCCGCTGAGACCAGCCCCCGCAACACGGGGGCGACCTGCGCCGCGATGGTGCGCCGCTCATCGGTTGCCAGTGGAGTGACACGGGGACCACCGAAGACTTTCCGGCCGGGATGAGCGATACGCGCCTCAACGAAGTCACGCGCCTGGGAGATCGTACTCATCGTAGAGGTATAGCAGTTCTCGTCGGTCTCCCCCCAGGTGATGAGTCCATGTTTGGCCAGGATGACGAGCGAAGCTGCCGGTTTGGCGCGTACTGCCAGCGCAACCTCGCGCGACAGCCCAAAGCCGGGGCGGCGGTAGGGAATCCAGATCAGCGCGTCGCCGAAGCAGTCCCGTGCGAGCGCCTCGCCATCGGCTGCACAGGCGAAGTAATTCGTCGCGTCGGCGTGCGTGTGATCGATATGTGGAAACGGCAGGAACCCATGCAACAGCGTCTCGATTGAGGGGCGCGGGCGGCCCGGCTCATAGAAGCAGTGAGCCAGGTAGTCCACCATCTCGCTGTCGCTCATGCGCTCGCGTTCGAGCAAAGGAAGTACATCGTCCAAATACAGTCCAGTAAATGAGGCTGCGGCGACGGTTGCCAGGTCCGAGCCGGAGCCTTTCACCCACAGGATACGCGCCGGACGACCGCGAAAGTCGATCTCATCGGCCTTCGCCGAGGTGTTGCCCCCTCCCCAGTTAGCGATCGAGCGGTCTGTGCCCAGCTTGCGCGAGCGTGCAACTAATTGGGCCAGTATCGTTGGTACAGCATCACTTGTCATAGCGTCGAAACCTTCCTTCGTCGAAATGAAACTCCTCCCTTAGAACAAGCGGAAGTAGCCGACTTACGCGCCGGGATAGCCGCTGCTCATCGCGCTGCTAACCCGCTCCCGCGCCACGCGCCCGGCGTACCCACCGGCGCGGAAAGCCGCAATGGGATCGGGGTCGCGCCCCTGGCGGACGCGGACCTCAGCCAGCAGGGGGCGCACATCTGTCTCGTATGCCGCCTGCAAGACACGATACGCCCCCAGCACATCACCGGCCTCCTGCGCCTCGCGTAGCGCCGTGCGGTCCACCAGCAGCGCTTTGGCATAGGCGGTCTGAATGTTGATGACACTCTGAATCATTGCCTCGATCTTCGGCTCGATGTTGTGCGATTGGTCGATCATGTATGCGATGCGACCAGCGTTGGCGACGCCCTCGGCACCCGCACCGACGATCTCGTTAAAGATGCAGAAAAGCTCGAAGGGATTCAGCGAACCGACGATCAAATCGTCGTCAGCGTACTTACGGTCGTTAAAGTGAAAGCCGCCCAGCCTGCCCTCATCGAGCAACTGCGCGACGATCTGCGCGATGTTGGTTCCCTGGGGATGATGGCCAGTATCCACCAGCACTTCGGCCTGCGGACCCAGCTTTTGCGCCATCAGCAGCGACGTCCCCCAGTCAGGCAGATCGGTGGAGTAAAAGGTCGGCTCGAAGAACTTGTACTCGATCAACAGGCGCATACCGGCAGGCAACGCGGCGTAGATCTTCTGTAGGGAGTCCAGCAGGCGCTGGCGGCGGCGACGCAGGTCATCCTGTCCAGGATAGTTGGTGCCATCGGCCAACCAGAGACTGATGATGTCCGAGCCGACCTCCCGGGCGGTCTGGATGCATTCGAGTATGTGCTCGATCGCTCGTTGTCGGACTGCCTTGTCGAAATGGCACAGGCTCCCGAAGCGGTAAGCGTCGTCCTGAAAGAGGTTCGGATTCACCGCACCAATCCGCAGGCCGAGTTGCACAGCGTACTCCTTCACTGCCCTCCAGTCGTCTTCTCTGTCCCAGGGAATGTGAATGGCAACGCTGGGGCAGATGCCGGTGACCTGGTGGACCTGGGCCGCGTCTGCCAGCTTCTCACGCAGGGTACTGGCTGCCCCTGGCCAGTGAAACACTTTAAAGCGCGTCCCTGAATCGCCGTAGCCCCACGAGGGCGTCTCGACGGTGAACCGTTGGATTTCTCCTACAACGGCGTCGATATCGATGTGCTGCTTCCCCAAACTGTCTTTCATAAGAGCAATCCACCTTGCTTGATCTCTAGAAATGCCATTCAGATGGCACCAATCACATTACCTGAAACACAGAAAGGCCTGTGCACACTACCTGCTTTTTTTATGCCGGTTTACGCAGTTCAATCGAGGTGAAACACTTCGGGGAGCACATACGGGAAGCCCGTAGCAGGATCGGTTTCCCGGATCAGGATATCGCTCATGTACTCTTCCCAGCGGTTCGCAGCCTGACTGGCATTCATGACGCTGAGAAACTGCTGGAAATCCTCTACTTCCATATAGGCAAACAGGTCCAATCCCCTGGCGTAAATTGAGTACCGGTGACAGCCAGCTTTCTTTAAATCGGCAAGTATTTCGGGCCAGACCCGCTGATGGCGTGCGCGGTACTCCTCTTCGCTGCCCGGCTTGATTTTCATGGTGAAGGCAATGCGCTGCATACGGTGTGCCAATCTCTCTGCTCATCTACCTGACCATTTGTAGGGAGGCTCATACGAGGATCTCCCTACAGATGATCCTCGTTTAGAAGTTGAACTGGTCGATGTTCGGCTTGTCAAAGACGGTCGGCGGACCGAGTAAGACGACTCCATTCGCACCAATCGTGTAGGTCCCCAGGGTTCCCGCACTGAACGTCTCCCCCTGCTTGCCGGTGATTTTGCCCTGGATCAGGGCCGACGCCGCATAATACGCCAGGTAGCCCAGTTTCCCTGGATCCCAGAGGGCAAACTGCTGTACTGTGCCATCTTTCACATACTTGCGCATCTGGTTGGGCGTTCCCAGACCGGTGAGGGCAACTTTGCCGCCTTTATTCACCGACTCGATGGCGCGTGCTGCCGCGGCGATGCCAACGGTCGTCGGAGAAATAATGCCCTTCAGATTGGGATAAGCCTGCAGCAGTGAGAGTGTGTCGTTGAAACTGGTCTGATCATCGTCGTTCCCGTAATCGATTTTGACCAGCTGCATGTTCTTATACTGCGGCTTGGACAGCTCGTCCTTCATGAAGCCGATCCAGGTATTCTGGTTCGTGGCTGTGCTGGCGGCGGAGAGGATGGCGATCTGACCGGTGTAGTTCAGCTGTTTGCCGAGAATCTGCACCTCGACACGCCCGATATCCTCCGAATTGGCCTGGTTCACGAAGACGGTACGAGCATCAGGAGCGACATCCGAGTCGTAGCTGACCACTTTGATCCCCTGGGCCATGGCTTGCTTGAGCGCCGGGGCCAGCGCGTTGGGATCGTTGGCCGAGACCACAATGGCGCTCACGTGCTGCGTGGTCAGGTTGTTGATCCAGGTGACCTGCTCGGACGCGCTGGCCGTAGATGGCCCCACCTGTTTGAAGGAACCGTTCAGTTCGTTGGCGGCCTTCTTTCCTCCACTGGCAGCTGTGTCGAAGTACGGGTTGTTGATGGCCTTGGGGAGAAACACAATATTGAGATTGCTCCCGCTGCTGGGAGTACCTCCCGTGCCAGTGCTGGTACCGCCTCCACAGGCTGCCAGCAGCAGCAGGACAAAAACCAAAAAACCAGCTCCGAGTGTTTGAAACAGTTTCTTCACTGTCTCCTCCTTTATACGTTCTTTGCACTTCCCGCGGCCAGTCGTCGGCGGGATAGAGCGGATTGAATACGCTGGGCGATGTTCGGGCCCAGCACCGAGAAGACTAAGAGCGTCCCGATCACGATGTTTTGTATATCGCCGCTGACATTAATCAGCCCTAACGCATTACGCAAACCTCCTATGACGAACAGCGCCAGAATGACACCTACCAGACTCCCGCGCCCGCCGAAGATATTGATCCCCCCAAGCAAGACAACGGTCACTACAAACAGCTCGAAGCCCAGGGCGTTATCGGCGCGCGCGCTCGAAATCCTGGCGGTGAGCACGATGCCAGCCAGGGCGGAAAGCAGACCAGACAGCACAGAGAGCAGCAGTTTGACCTGATCGACACGAATGCCTGCAAAACGCGCGGCTTCCTTGTTGTTCCCGATGGCGTAAATCTGTCTGCCAATCCAACTACGGTGCAGCACGACGATAAAGAGAAGCGCTAAAAGGACGAAAAGAACGAAGGTCCAGGGGATTAGCGTGCCCGGGACATCGCCAATCCCGAAGTTTGTGTAGGCGCTGGGAAAGTCACTCACCGCCTGGCTGCCCAGGATGACGAAGGCCAGTCCCCGGTACAGAGCTAACGTTCCCAACGTCACTACCAGGGAGGGCAAGCCCAGGCGCGTTACCAGCAGCCCGTTGACGAGGCCAGCTAGGGACCCGACGGCCAGCGCGATGATGATATCCAGCCAGAGCGGAATGCCCGCATTCCAGGTAATGCCCATCATCACACTGGCCAGGCCGAGCACCGACGCGACGGAAAGGTCGATCTCGCCCGCGATAATGATCAGCGTCATGGAGAGCGACATGATAGCAATCTCCACGAGGCCTTCGACCATGAGAGAGAAGTTGAACGGCGTCAAAAAGTAGGGTGAAAGCGAGTTCCCCAGCACAATGGTCAGCAGCAGCAGCACGACCAGCAGCGCTTCCCACGACCATGCACTTAGCTGTTTGCGTAGGAGCTTCATCGTTGCCTCCGCGTGATGAGTAGGCGCTGAACCCAGCGCTTGATAAAGGCGTCAAGTGTGACGGCAATCAGAATGGCTGCCCCGTCGATGGCCTGCAACCAGAACTGCGATACCCGCAGGAAAGACAGCGAGTTATCGATCGTTCCCAGGACAAGCGCTCCGAGCATAGCCCCGAGAATTTCCCCCGACCCGCCGAAAATATTCACGCCGCCCACCACGACTGCCGCTATCACCTGCAGTTCGAGGCCGCTGGCAGCCGTCGCGTCAACTGTCGCAAAACGCGCGCCCCAGAGCACTCCGGCAAAACCGCTCAGCAGCCCAGAAATGGCAAACACGCCGAAAACGAGCAGGCCGCTGCGGATGCCAGCGAGACGGGCCGCATCGGGATTGCTGCCGATGGCATACAACTGGCGACCCGTACGCGAGGCACGCAGCCAGTAGCCGAAAACGAGAGCGAGGACGGCGGCAAACCAGATGAGGAGCGGGATGCCGAGAAAAGGAGCCGTCGCCAGGCTGAGAAAGCTATCCGGCACATCGGAGGCACTGACCTGGTTCCCACCTGCATAGAGGAATTCGAGGCCGCGATAGGCGTAGAGGGTGCCAAGCGTCGCGACGATGGCGGGCACCCGCCCCCACGTGACAATTAACCCGTTAATGACTCCCAACACCAGCCCGAGCGCGCAGCCTACGAGGATACCAAGCAAGAGACTGGTGCCCGGATTCTGTTTGAACAGGTTGGCGGCGACAAACGCGGCGAAGCCAACGATGGAGCCTACCGATAGGTCGACATTCCTGGTCAGGATGACCAGCGTTTCGCCAATGGCGACAATCGCCAGGATAGAGATGGAGAGCAGGATCTGTACCATGTTGGAGAGCGTCAAAAACTCCGGTACCTGCACTCCGACAACGACGATGATCAGCAGGAGGACGACGAGCAATCCCAGTTCGCGCACGCGGCCCACCAGGGCGACGAGACGATTTCCGCTCCTGCGCGATAGGGTGTCTGCTTCCTGTACGTGTTCACTGGTGGTGGTCATTGGTCACCTGCCCCGTTGCTGCAAACATGACTTTCTCCTGGTCCACTTCCGCGTGGGTAAACTCTGCGGCGACGTGTCCCTCGTGCATGACCAGGACACGATCGGCCATCGCCAATACTTCCGGTAGGTCGCTTGAGATGAGAATAATGGCCAGCCCTTTGCGGGCAAGCTCGGAGATAATGCGGTGAACCTCAGCTTTCGAGCCAACGTCGATGCCGCGTGTTGGTTCATCGAGGATCAACAGCGTTGGGTTCGTAATCAGCCATTTCGCCAACACCACTTTCTGCTGGTTGCCACCTGAAAGCGCTCGAACTAGCTGGTCTATCCCGGATGAACGCACCTGGAGTTGCGTTGAGTAGTCCTGTGCGATCTCGCGCTCACGCCGCTGGTTCACCAGTCCAAGCAGGTTCGTCTGGCGCAGGAGGACAGGCAAGGTTATATTCCCGGCGATGCTGAAATCCATAATCAGGCCATGCTGGTGGCGGTCCTCGGGGACATAGGCAATACCATATCTCATAGCTGCCTTCGGCGAATGGATTTGCAGCGGCTTGCCGCCAATGCGAATCTCGCCCGCGTCCGCCCGATCAATACCAAAAACCACCCTGGCAACCTCGGTCCGTCCCGCCCCAACCAGGCCAGCAAACCCAAGGATCTCGCCGCGCCGTACCTGGAAGCTGACATCCTTAAATACCCCCTTGCGCGTCAGGTGTCGCACATCGAGCATGACTTCTCCCGGCTCGACGTCGCTCTTGGGATAGAGGGTTTCCAACGCGCGCCCGACCATCTGACGGATGATCTGCTCGGTGGTCAGTTCTCCTATGGGCGCGGTGGCCACGCGAGTGCCATCGCGGAAGACAGTGACACGGTCGGCCAGTTCAAAGATTTCTTCCAGGCGGTGACTGACGAAGAGGATGGCGACTCCGCGCTCGCGCAGTTGTTTGGCGATCGCGAAGAGTTCGTGAACTTCATGCGCTGAAAGCGCCGCGGTTGGCTCGTCCATGATCAGCACGCGGGACTGGAGGGAGAGCGCTTTCGCGATTTCTACCAGCTGCTGGTCGGCGACGGACAGCCCCTGCACCGGGGTGTAGACGTTCAGCCGGACATCGAGCGAGGCGAGCAGGCGCTCCACCTCCTGGTACATGCGTTTCCAGTCCACGCGCCCGAAGCGGTCGCGCGGATGTCGCCCCATAAAGACGTTCTCTGCAACGTTCAAATCAGGGAAAAGTGTCGGTTCCTGGTGAATGACGGCGATACCCGCATTCCGTGCTTGCGCGGGATTGTGCAGTTCAACCACTTTCCCATCGATTTTGATGACTCCTGCATCCGGGCGATAGATACCAGCCAGGATTTTGACAAGCGTGCTCTTTCCCGCCCCGTTTTCTCCAACGAGCGCGTGTACCTCTCCTGGATACAGGTTGAGGTCGACGCCTCGCAATGCCTGGATGGCACCAAATTGCTTGGCGATGCCCACGAGTTCAATGATGGGCTCAGGGGGATTCGTCACGTGCTTTCCCCTCCTCACGGACATACTTGACGGGCTAGACCCTGGATAGTACAATTACTAATAAGCTGAAACGTTTCAATTAAAAATAGAGATAAATGCGCATTGCCGCGTTGTCAAGGAAGGTCCGTTGAAAATAATTTACTGTCTCCAAGGAGTACACCGGGCTTTCTCTAACATACGGGACATCACTGGAAATTGAAACGTTTCAATTAGAAGTAAGTATAAATGCTAATTACCGCATTGTCAAGAGGTTTGCGTCTGGCATCCACTCAGAACTGGCCGCCTTGAAATGCGAGCTTCCAACGCCGCTCGGTCGCGGCTACGCTTCGCGTCAGGAAGCTCGAAAGGCAGCCTACGGCGGCGAAAAAAGAAAAAAGGATTTTCGGGGGAC
>Ga0137379_10006993_pt1 | contig 10703 bp, 8 predicted proteins | sample SagtaG_18_FD_104812 | JGI IMG/M metagenome (GOLD analysis project Ga0137379, IMG submission 104812) | Vadose zone soil microbial communities from Sagehorn Ranch, Mendocino, California, USA - Sage2_L_80_16 metaG | ecosystem: Environmental > Terrestrial > Soil > Vadose zone | place: USA... | reverse complement strand
GAAACTGACGCCGCCGCCGCTGATCTGTTTGTTCCTGTACTGGTCGGCCTGGCCTGCGCGACATGCGAGGGCGAACGTGACGGGGTCAACATCGGGCCGCCGCGCCACCGGCGCGAGCAGCGTGAGAAGTCCGAAACAGGCGGCGCGAATCATGAGTCTGCTCCTCCGGTACCGCATTCACGGAGTGTGCCGCGGGCATGCTACTGATGAGTCTCACGCCGGGCGAGATTGGCATCCACGAAGGCCAGCATCTCGCGCCACGAATCCTCGCGCGCATGAGCCGTGCCTTCGGGCGTGCCGCCCATGTGCATCACGTTGCCGGTGAGAGGATGTCGCAGGGAATTGATGTTCATCGTCGTTGTGTACGGGCGCGCGAGCGCGTGGCCGGCGTGATCGTACGCAAGGTGGCGGAATGGAAACGCGAAACGATTCCGATTCAGGCGATCGACGATCGCATCAGCCATCCCGGTCGATCGCCACACGCCGTCGTCTTTGCCAGAGATCAGCAGGACGGCGCCGTGGATCTTCTCGACGGGAATTTCGGCCGTCGCCACGGCCCGGCCCTGCACCGTCCATGCGACCATGCTGAAGCGATCGCAGCAGCCTCGCCAGACGACGTTGCTTGGCGCGTAGGCGACGACGAGATGGAGGTGCGGATAGAGGACACCGAGCAGCAGTGACAGCTCCGCGCCCCGCGAGATCCCGAGGACGCCAATGCGGTCGGCGTCGACCGACGGCTGCGCCGCGAGCCACTCGAGCGCCGTCCCGAAATACTCCAGCGGAATGTCCGACAGTGTCCGCGGCAGACGCTCGGCGTTGAAGTACGCGAGCGCGAGGACCGCGTAGCCCCGCGACGCGAGGCCGCCGGCGGGCCCGGCCGGCGGAGGAACGCCACCGCCGGATCCGGTCAGCACGATCATGGCCGGATGGCGGCCGCCGCCGGGCGGCTCGTAGAAGGTACCCACCAGCCCGCGCTCGCGCAGGCGCGTGACGCGCACGGCGGGGTCGACCGGCGACCGGTTGACAATCGTGTTCGCGATCACGCGGCCGTCGACTCTGGCGGAGACCGTCCACTGCGCCAGTTCGTCAGGGGTCTCGTCCGCCGCGCGCGGCGGCCCCGTCCATTGGCGCTCGCGACGCGCGGACCAGAACAAGCCCATGCCGTCGACGCCCGCGTAGTCCCCTTTTGACGGCGACATCTTCGTGGCGTCGACGCGCCCGTCCGCGTCGGCGACGAACGTCGCGCTCGAGATCAGAGGATTCTCCCGCTCGGCGTTGCGCGCCTCGATCGTCACCGCCGCGCGCGGATCGGCGCCCTCGAGCACGAACGGGATCGCCTCGTCGATGAGATAGCTGTGCCGCGGAAGATTGAAATGCGGAGCGGGATTCCTGGTGGCGCCCGCCGGCATGCCGATGGCGAACGCGACGACAAGCGCGGTCCGGCGGCCGAGTCTCACCATGCTGCGCTAGTGTCCCGTCCCAGTGGATCGTGGCATAAGTCCCGGGCGCGGCGCCCGGATCGCCAGGCGCGACGAGCGAGGATACCGGGAGTATCTGAGCGAGGAGCAACGCCGCGAGCCGGGGTCCCCGCCGCGCGTTCTTTGCGCGGTGGGGTGGGAGGCGGGATGCCCCGCCCGGGAATTGTGGCGCGAACCACTGGGACGGGACACTAGGTCAGCTGCACGTCTCGCTCGGGCAGCGACTTCAGGTGCTCGGCGAACACGTCGTTGAACAGCGCGCCGGGCCGCCGTTCGCGCAGCCGATCGACGATCTCCGAACCGGACATGCCGAGGTGATACAGGATGCGCCCGGCAACCAGCGCGGAGCGGTTGAAACCCATCCCGCAATGCGAGAGCACGCGATGGCCGGTCCGTACGAGCTGCGCGCCCATCATCGCGACCGCATCGAGCCGCGCGGCATCCGGCAGCTCTTCGTCGTAGATCGGAAAATAGACATAAAGGCAGGACCCGGGCATCGTAGGAATGCACTCATCGAGCCCGCCTTCGAGGTCGATGACGACGTCGATGCTGTGCGAGGCGACAACGTTCCAGTCCTCAATCACGGGAGAAATGAACAGCCGTCCCTGGTCGTCGACCTGAAAGAGCTCCGTGGCCACGGCGGGATTATACGCTCATCGACTCGAGGGCGCGGACGCCGGTGCGCATTCCAATCCACCCGGTGGCGATCGCGAGAAGACCGGCCGCGGCAAACCACAGCGCGGCGATCGCGCGCGTCGCCGGCGGCATGAACAGATGGCTCGCCCGGTACCAGAGCAGCATCGACGACGCCCATCCCACCAGCGCGATGAGCACGACCACGAACAACACGGCGAGGATCATGAACGCGACGCCGCCGTACGACCCCGCCACCTGGCTCGGGTTCTCGGCGTTGAAACGCGGATACCGCGCGCCCAGGCCCGTCGCCAGGCCAACGAGTGCGAAACTCATGAAGAACACGCTGATCGCGGCGACGCCACGCAGCAACGGATCGATCCCGAGCAGGTGATTGGCGGCGACGGTCAATCCTTCCGTGAGAAGGAATACGGGCACGAACCCCGTCCAGAACTTCGACCAGAGGAACGCCCGCAGCGACACGGGTGCGGTCCGGATGATCCAGAAGGCGGCGCCTTCGGCCGACACGGCGGGAAACACGAACCGCGCGCAGACGGTAGACATCACCAGTCCCGCCATCGCGAGATTGACGAAGCCATAGACGTTCTTGATCATCGCGCTCATATAAGGAATGCGATCGAGATCGAGCACGCGGAAGTTGTAGAGATACACGAGCACGAGCGCGAGGAGCAACAACAGCTGCGACCACTGGCTCACATCGCGCAGGAAGATCTTCAGATCCTTCACGAGCAGATGCCGCGCCACACGCGACATCGGCATCGCACGCGCGGCCCGCTCGATGATGCGCAGGCGCGTGAACCGCATCTTCCGCGCCTCCTGTGCCTTGCTGAATCCCGCGAAGTGCCAGCGCTCGTTCGCCCGGCCGACCAGTACGATCAGCCCGAACGCCGTCGTCCACAAGGCGGCCGCGTGCAGGACATCGAAGTGCCCCTGGAGCGACGCGAAAATCGTTTCGGCGGCCCAGAACGACGGCAGCAGCGGCGTGATCGGCGATTGCAGCGTCGCGAAGAAATCGGTCACGTCCGGCAGCGACTCGACCTTCAACAACTGCTCGGGCTGGATCATCCGCAGCAGGACGACAAGGCTGCCGGCAAACAGCAGCCCCATCAGCATCAGGATGTCGCGGGCACGCCGCGCCGGAAAGATGTTGACGAGCAGCAGCGTCACCGCGGTTCCGATCGCTACGGGAATGATGACGAACGGAACGATCGCGACGATCGACGTCGCGTAGTACGCCGTCGGCGCGCAATGCGCGAGGCCGACGCCCGCCAGCGCGGGGACGATGAAGACGAGCACCATCCAGGACGACTGCGCGACGGTGCGCAGGAAGCGTGCATGGAACACGCGGCGGGCGGCAACCGGCGCGGCCAGCAGCAGCCGGAGGTCTTCGGACAGAAAAAACGTCGAGAGCGCCGTGACGATGCCGCTGAAGGCGAGGAAGGACAGAAACGTCAGGAAGAGCCAGGACAAGCCGAGACGCAGCAGGTAGTCGCCGAACTCAGCGTAGTCGGCGAGCTGCGCCGTCAGCCAGTACGCGCCGGCGAAGATCGCGGCGCAGACGCCCAGGGCGAGGATGCCGAAGAAGGCCGCACGCGTGGTGTCGCCGCGCTCGCGGCGCCGCGTGCGGTTGCGCGATGACCAGAACGACGGGAGCAGGAGGTAGGGGAAAGGGTGGACCATTCTGGTTCTAGGGTTCTAGGGTTCTAGGGTTCGTTTTACAAGACCTCATCGATTTCCTGCAGTGCGCTGCCCCCGGTGAGCCTGAGAAAGACCTCCGTCAGCTGCTGGGTCGGATCACCGGCGAGCGCGCGCAGCTCGTCGACCGTTCCGCGCGCGATGATGCGCCCCTTGAGGATGATGCTGATGCGATCGCACATCTCCTGCGCCACCTCGAGCGTGTGCGTGCTCATCAGGATCGCGATGCCGCGGGCGCTCATCCGGCGGAACACGCCCTTGATCAGGCGCGCGCCGCGCGGGTCGAGCCCCACCATCGGTTCGTCGACCAGCACGGCACGCGGCCGGTGCATGAACGCGGCGCTCATGACGAGCCGCTGTTTCATGCCGTGGGAAAAGCTCTCGACCAGTTCGTCTTCCCAGCGACTCAGCTCGAACAGCTCGAGCATCTCCTGCACACGGCCGGCAACGAGGCCGTCGTCCAGGCCGTAGAGCCCTGCATGAAAACGAAGGAACTCGCCCGCCGTCAGCTTCTCGTAGATGAACGGGCGATCCGGAATAAAGCCGAGCGACGCCTTCGCGAGCTCGGGCTCGGTCGCCAGATCGTGGCCGTTCACCAGGACGCGGCCCGACGTGGGCTTCAGCAGTCCCGCGATCATCCGAATCGTCGTCGTCTTCCCGGCGCCGTTGGGCCCGAGGAAGCCGTGGATCTCGCCGGGCTCGACGGCGAGGCTCACGCCGTCGACCGCGGTGAACGTCCCGTACTGCTTGACGAGATCCTGAATGGCAATCATCTCGCGCGGCTGGGCGTCGACCAGCACGTCATGCCCATTCGGACCGCCGAGGGAATCGCCAGGTCGGCCAGATCGTGCGTCCGGCGGCCGACGAGGATCGGTGTGGAGTTCGGCGCGAGCTCGAGATCGATGATGTTCATCTTCAAGTGTCCGATGAGCGGCAGAATGGCGGTCTGCTTGTCGAGCCCGCCGCGCGCCAGGCGCACGTGCGTCGCGTCGGCAGGAAACTGATTGAACGTCGGATCCACGGGCAGCCACAGCCCACGGCCGCGGCCGTCGTCTATATAGACCTCCGGCCACGCGTGGTAGTAGAACGCGCCGCGCGAGTACGCGAGACCGACGGCGATTCGCGACGGAATCCCGATCGAGCGCGCCATCGCCACGTACAACGCCGTGTGCTCGTTGCAGTCGCCGACCTTCGTCCGCAGCACCTCGCGCGCGGACGGGAGGCTGACGGTCGGCTTCTTGTCGAGCATCGCGTTCACGCGCCGCGTCAGGCGTTCGGCCCGCGTGCGGGGATCGGTCACGTTCAGGACGGCGGCAGCGGCTTCAGCGTGAATCCCGGGATCGTCGCTCTCGATGAGCGGTTCGGGGCGGAGATACCCCGGCGCTTCGGGATCCACCGTCTCGGAGGTGAGCGATCGCGCGTCGCGCACTTCCACGACGTCGCCGTCCACGGACTGTCCCGCGCCCTGCAGATCCGGGTTCGACAGATCCAGGCCGGTGAGCCGCATGCGCAGCTTCCGCACGTCGCGCGGATCGTCGATCCGCTTCTTCGTGCGGTTCTGCGGGACGACGGCCGCTTCCGCCAGCAGGTCGCCCTGGATGCCACGGCTGATCGCCATGCGCCGCGCCATTTCGCGCGTCTCCCGCACCGTCATCAGGCCCAGCTGACTTTCTTCGCGGACGACTTCGCCGGTGTCGGTCACCCACGACGTCGTGCGCAGGCCGGCGACGGACATCTCGACGCGGAACGCGGGTATCGACGTGTTGGTCATCCGGTAGATTTCGCGTCTGCCGACCCGCACCGGCAGCGGCGATTGCACCGACACCAGCTCGCGCTTGCCGATATCGAGCGTTACCGGCTCGTTGCGGAGCGTCGCGGGATCGAACATCAGGAAGTGCTCGCGCGCGCCCGGCTTGAACCCGACGTTCGCGAGCCGGCGCGGGAGGTTCAAGCTGAGGACCGGCACGTCGTCCAGATCGCGCTCCTCGGTCTGCGTGCCGCTCGCCGTTTTGATCGTGAGGCTCACGTGTTTTCCGGCGACGCGGCCCTCCACCTGCACCGGACCCGTGCCGGGATCGAGCGAGAACTGGAACGATCGCAGTCCGAACTCGGGATCGAGCTGCGCGGTTGTCCTGATCGCCGCCGCGGTCGTCGCGCCGAGCAGCGACATCTGGAGACGCGCGTCCTCCTGGAGCTCGAAGCCATCGGCGATGGGACTGGTCTGGCTGACGGTGAAGCCGATTTTCTCGCCGCGGTAGTACACCCCGCGCCATTCGGCCGCGGTGCCGTAGCGTGCGAGGTCGGTCGCGAGATTCATCGAGCGCGCCTGCACGTACGCGCGCATAAGCACAAAACCCATCGTGACCGCCCACACGGCGAGGACGACGATCGATGCCGTGCGTCCCGTGCGCCGCGACAGGGGATGGAAGAATCTCACCGGTGGGATTGTCTCATGGGACTTCGAGGGTCGAGGGTCGAGGTCCGAGGTCCGAGGTCCGAGGTTCGATCCTCGATCCTCGATCCTCGATCCTCGATCCTCGATCTAGAATCTCCTGTCAGCCATGAAGACGACTCGCCTCGAAGCCTTCAGCGATGGAGTCATCGCCATTCTGATCACGATCATGGTTCTCGAGTTTAGGACGCCCGCGGGGCACGATTGGACGGCCTTGTGGACGCTGCGCACGAAGTTCTGTGCATATGTCCTGAGCTTCATCTACCTTGGGATCTACTGGAACAATCACCATCACATGCTCCAGCTCACCGAGCGTGTGAACGGCAGGATTCTGTGGGCAAACCTGCACCTGCTGTTCTGGCTGTCGCTGACGCCGTTTGCGACCGCGTGGATGGGCGACGCGCAGCTCGCGCCGGTCCCGACCGCGGTCTACGGCATCGTGCTGTTCCTCGCCGGGGCCGCGTTCAACATCCTCGAGCACTTGATCATCGCGTCGCAGGGAGCGCACTCTCCCCTGCGCGCGGCGGTTGGCTCGGATGTGAAGGGCAAGGCATCGGTCCTCTTGTACGCAATCGCCATCACGGCGTCGTTCTGGCTGCCGTGGATCGCGGCCGCGATTTACGCCCTCGTCGCGTTGATGTGGCTCGTGCCGGATCCGCGGATCGAGCGGCGCGTGGGCGGGATGGCGCACGATCTACGGTCGCACCACAAAGATTGCTAGAGAGATAGTTTCAAAACCTCGATCGCGGGTCCTGGCGCGAACATTCAGGCCCCAACGCTTCGCGTCGGGGACCCCTTTTCGTGCTCGGCGCGTCAGTGACGGAGGCATCGGCGCCTGCGGCTCAAACCCGGGGACCCCAACGCGCACGCCTGCGCGTTGGGGTGGGAAGCGGGGCGGCCCCGTTCGCGCCACCCGCAACCAGGTTTTGAAACAGCTCCGAGGCACAAAGATGAGAAGCGGTAACGCCTCTACTCAGCCCGTAACGATCTGACCGGATCGATGCGTGCCGCGCGGCGAGCGGGCAGCCAGGCCGCGACACTCGAGACGACGAACAAGCCAACCGCGCCCGCAGCGAGCACACGCGGATCGCCGGCCGTCACCCCGAACAGTTGCGCCGTCAGAATCCGGCCACCTGCCCAGGTGAGTCCCATTCCGATCGCGAGGCCCGCTCCGACAACGAACAAGCTTCGACCCAGCACGAGCCGCACCAGCCGTTGCGGCGCTGCGCCAAGCGCGGAGCGGATGCCAATCTCCCGAGTGCGACGGGTGACGCCATGCGCGGCGACGGCGGAGAGGCCGGCCGCCGTGATGATCATCGAGAGCGCGCCAAAAACGACGAACACGATCGATCCGAGGCGCCATGGCTTGAGCAACGCCTGGAACACATCGTCGAACGCATACACCTCGACGTTGGGCAGGTCCGCAGCGGCGGCCTGTGATTCGCGCCGCAGTGTCTGGAGAACTTCCGCGGGATCGCCGTCAGTGCGCACGAGCAGTGCGCGATTCGAACTGCCCGATCTCTGCTCGATCGGAACGTAGCAAGCGGACGTCCATTCCTTAGTCGGCTTGATCGACGGGTACAGCCGCGCATCAGCCACGATGCCGACCACTTCCGTGCAGGGCTGGCTTCTGCTCCCCATGTAAAAGCACTTACCGACGGCCGATTCGCCGGGCCAGTAGTTCCGCGCCATGGATTCGGTGATGACGGCGACCGGAGGCGCACCCTTTCGATTGTCCGTGTCTGTAACCAATCGCCCCTGGAGCAGGCGCATGCGCACCAAGCCGAAGAAAGACGGATCGACGCCGTTGAAGGCGGGGAGCATGCCGTTGGCGCTCGAAATCGGTCCCTTCGGCATCGCTCTGCCGGGCACATCAATCATGAAGAACACACCAGTCCGCATCGGCAGGTTTTCGATGAGCGCTGTCGATTCCACACGTGGCAACCGCATCAGGCGCGCCTGAATCTGGCGATGGACGGCGTGGTTCTCCATCGGCTGGCCCACTTCAAAAAGGTTCGTCGTCACAACCGCGACACGGTCGGTCTGCATGCCGAAATCCTGATGCCTCGCATTCCAGAGGCTCAGGACGAAGAGCGCCGCGGCGATGATCATCGGCAGCGACAACGCCACCTGGAGTCCTGAGAACACATCGAGCGTGCGCGACGGTCGCACGACGGCAGACTGGCCTGGGCTGAGCGCTCGGCGCGTAGTCAAGAGCAGCGCCGGCCCCAATCCGAGGAGGAAGGCCGCCACGACGCAGAAGACAACGGTCACGAGCACGAGACGTCCGTCGAGCGGCGATGCCAGCGCGGCGATCGGCGAGAGGAACAGCCGCCGCATCAGCGTCCCCCCAATCGTCACGACCAGGAGCGCAAGGACGCCGGCGCCAGCGGCGAGGAGCGCCGCCTCGAGCAGCACCTCCCGCAGCAGCCGGACGCGGCTCGCGCCGAGCGCCGTCTTGACGACGAATTCGCGATCGCGGCGCAGCCCTCGAACGAGCAGGAGATTGGCAACGTTGCCGCAGGTGATGAGCAGCACGACGATCGACATCCCCGCGACGAGCACTTCGACCCGTGTCCCGACGCTCGTACCGGGTGCGCGCGCCAGGCGCAGGTCCCCCAGGATCACCTCGTTCGACCGCTCCCATGGCTGGTTGTGCACCGCGCGATACGCGGCCGTCGCATGCTCGTTGGCTCGATCGCGCCTCACACCCGGTCGCAGCCGCACAATCATCCGCAGGAAAAAGGGTTGACTCTTCCACTCGCTTCCGTAGGTGGCTCTCGCTCGTGTTGCCAGCGGCAGCCAGACGTCGACGGCCTTGAAGTCGATGCCGGCGAATCCGCGCGGCGCGACCGCGACGATGGTGTAGGTGTCGAGCCCGAGCCGGAGCGGTTTACCCAGCACGTCGCTACCACCGCCGAACTCCTGCTGCCACAGCGCATGGCTGATGACGACCGTATCTTCGTGCTGCGGCGACGACGACTGGATCCAGGATCCGATGAGCGGACGAAGGCCCAGGACGGCGAAGTAGTCGGGGCTATGGGCAACGACTTCCACGCGGCGCGCAGTCGGGCCGCGGCCGAGCGACAGAGACTCGCTCAGATAAATAGCGCTCGCTTCGAGCTCGTCGTGCAACGGAGTCACCGCTTCGAACGTCGCGTAGCCCGTGTGGTCCCCGTACGAACCGCCACGGCCGCCGACGTATACACGCGCCACGCGATCCGGATCGCTGACGTTACTCGGCGGCCGCAGCAGGAGCCGGTCGAGCACATCGACCATGACGACCGCCGATCCGATGCCGAGCGCGAGCGTCAGCATCGCGCCGAAGGAGAGGAGCGGCGTCGCCGCGAGACGCCGCCGGGCCTGTCGGACGTCCGCGAGAATCAGCCGCATCGCCGCCACCTCCGCTCCAACCCGGGCGTGTGCTCGGTACTAGACAGTCGCATGATTATCGTCGCTGCGACCAGGTCGGCCCGGTGCGATCGGGCACATCGAGGGCTGTGAAGATGCCCAGCGGCTCGACCGAATCGACCAGCGTCGTACGGTGGTGTTCGAGGGAGGCGATCGCCGGGGAGCCGGACGCCCGGTGCTGCTCGTATACGAGCATCTCGCTCCAGTATTCGATGACGATGTAACGGGACGAGCGGTTCTGATCCCGGAGGAAGGAACTGCCGAGATAGGACCGCGTGCGACGATTCATCGCGGTCCATTCGCCATCCACGCCGTAGAACTTCTCGAAGGCGGGCTCGCATTCCTTCTTGACGTCGAATTGCCACATGATTGCAATCATACGGGTTGCCTTAGCGCATTCTAGTGCGTGCCAACGTTTGCGCCACGCCGACCGTCAAAGCAGCCATGTCCATTGCCAGCCTGGGTCAGGACCTTCGGTATACCCTTCGCACGCTGCGGCGCGACGCCGGGTTTGCGATGTTCGCCATCGCAATCGCCGGACTGGGTATCGGCGCGAGCGCGACCGTCTTCAGCGTGCTCAACGCCCTCCTGTTGCGGCCCCTGCCATTCGCCGATCCGGAGCGCCTCGTCTGGATCGCCAACCACGACACGATCGGTCTTTCCTGGCAGACCACGCAAGTGGGATACATGCTGGATCTGCGCGAACGGACGCAGTCGATGTCCGCGATCGCAGGATACTTCGCGTTCTACGGCGTCGGCGACAACGTGCTGAGCGGGCAGGGTGAACCCGAACGCCTGAGCGGCGTGCCGGTCTCGGACAATTTTTTCGAAATTCTGGGCGTGCAGCCTCAACTCGGCCGAACCTTCACCGCGCAGGAAAGCCAGTGGCAGGGTCCGAAGGCGGTTCTCTTGAGTGACGGACTATGGGCACGCCGCTTCGGCTCGAACCCGGGCATCGTGGGTACATCCTTGACGCTGAACGATGAGCCCTACACGGTCGTCGGCGTCCTTCG
>Ga0137379_10006985_pt1 | contig 10708 bp, 7 predicted proteins | sample SagtaG_18_FD_104812 | JGI IMG/M metagenome (GOLD analysis project Ga0137379, IMG submission 104812) | Vadose zone soil microbial communities from Sagehorn Ranch, Mendocino, California, USA - Sage2_L_80_16 metaG | ecosystem: Environmental > Terrestrial > Soil > Vadose zone | place: USA... | reverse complement strand
CTGGTGGGTGGAAGGGCATATCGAGGGGCTAACGGGGTGGTCGATTGGCGATGGGCCGCTGCAGCAGTCCGACCCTGTGAAAGAGGCGGCCTCTCTTTATGACAAGCTGGAGTTCACCATCATGCCCCTCTTCTACCAGCGCCATCGAGACTACGCCGAGGTGATGCGCGGCGCGATGGCTTACAACGGCAGCTATTTCAACGCCCAGCGAATGATGTCTCAGTACGCCGCCTTGGCCTACGGGGAAACGGCCCGCCGCACCGTTGGAGAGATCGCGGAATGAAAGCGGTGGCGTTCGCCGGCCCGGGCTTCACGAACACGGCGGTTCCCGCCAGCCGATGAGTGAGCGTTGACTTGCCGGCGAATTGCGTTCCCTTCGAGGTGCGGCCGGAAAATTCGTAGACCCCTTCCGGATACGCGGCTCTGAGCGCCTTGAGATCGCTGGGCTCGGGCGACTCGAACCGGAACGAGCGGATGCCGAGCGTGGACGCGTCCGGAGCCTTGAAGGCCACGACCGTCCGGCGGTCGGGCGAAACCACCGTGAGCTCGGCCAGGCCGTCGTCGGCGCCCTTGACCTCGAAGACGACTTCGAAATCGTTGTCGGTGGCATTCCGCTCCAGATGCACCGTGGCGGTCGGAAAGACGGTGGCCGCAGATGCCTGGGCGTCCGCTGGGCCGGGCAATCCGCTGACGATCACGACCACGACTGAGACGGCCAGTGCCGAAACGACCGCTGCACGTGCGAATGCCCTCATGTGTGTACGCCTCCCGGGAGCCCAGTCGCCATCGTGTCGACCATGATTGACGATCGCGAAATTAGGCCCCGAGGGGCATGTGGACAATCAGAGGTCGTCCGATGAGGGGATAGGAGGAACGCCGAAGCGCAGTGTAGGACTTCCTCCGGCAATGATGGAGCTCGGGAAGGAGGGTGCCCGGCCTGCCAGGACGCCGGCCGGCCCGAGTGACCGGCCCCGGTACAATATATTGTCGTGACGTTGGACGAGAAGCTCGCCACGCTGCCCGATCGCCCGGGGGTCTACCTCTACCGCGACGCCAAGGGCCAGACGCTGTACGTAGGCAAGGCCGCCTCGCTGCGGAGCCGCGTCCGCTCGTACTTCCAGGAGGCACGCCCCCGCGATGCGAAGACCGACGCCCTCGTGCGCCAGATCGCCGACCTCGACTACGTCGTGACCGACAACGAGCTCGAGGCCCTGATGCTGGAGGCGAATCTCGTCCGCAAGCACCGGCCTCGCTACAACATCATTCTCCGGGACGACAAGCACTATCCCTTTCTGAAGCTCACGACCAACGAGGAGTTCCCACGCCTGGTGGTGGCTCGGCGCGTTCACAAGGACGGCGCCACCTACTTCGGCCCGTTCTACCCGGCCACCGCCATGCGGCAGACGCTCAGGCTGACGCGCCAGCTCTTTCCACTGCGGACGTGCTCGATCCGGATCGACGGGAAGCTCGAGCGTCCCTGCATCCAGTACTTCATCCACCGGTGCAACGCACCCTGCACCGGATGGGAGACTCGCGAGGGCTACGCGGCGACGGTGCGCGACGTGCAGCAGTTCCTCGAGGGCAAAGACGACGCGCTGGCCGGACGCCTGACGCGAGACATGGAGCAGGCGGCCCGCGAGGAGAAGTTCGAGCGGGCGGCCGTGTTGCGGGACCAGATCCAGTCGCTCAACCAGGTCCGCGAGCGCCAGAAGATCATCTCGACCGACCAGGTCGACCAGGACGTGATCGGCGTCGTGCGTCAGGGTGCCGACGCCTGCGTGGAGCTCTTCTTCGTGCGCAAGGGCCGCCTGGTCGGACAGGAGGCGTTCTTCTTCGATCGGACCGCGGGCACCGACGACGGCGAGATCCTGTCGGCGTTCATTCGCCAGTTCTACAGCAAGAACGTCACGCCGGCGCCGGAGCTCCTGTTGTCGGAGGAGGTGCCCGAGAGCGACCTGCTCAGCGAGTGGCTCTCGGGACTGGCCGGCCGCCGTGTCGGTCTCGTCGTTCCCCAGCGCGGGACCAAGCGGGACTTCGTGGCCATGGCCGAGTCCAATGCCGCCATCGCGCTGCAGCATCACCTGCTCTCGCGCTCGAACCGCCAGCAGTTGATCCTGGAGGACCTGCAGCGCGCGCTCGAGTTGCCGACGTTGCCCAATCGCATCGAGGGCTACGACATCTCCTCCATCCAGGGATCCGAGCAGGTCGGGTCGATGGTGGTGTGGGAGAACGGGGAGCTGAAGAAGGACGACTACAAGCGGTTCCGCATCAAGGGCGTGCCGGGCGCCGACGACTTCGCCTCGCTCGAGGAAATGCTGCGACGCCGGTTCGCGCGCTCACTCGAAGAGGGCACGGTGTTGCCCGACCTGGTGCTCATCGACGGCGGCCGCGGTCAGCTCAACGTGGGGCTCAAGGTGCTGCAGGATCTCGGGCTCGATTACCTGCCGGTCGTCTCGCTGGCCAAGCAGCGCGAGGAGGTCTATCGCGGCGAGAGCCTGGAGCCACTGCTGCTCGACCCGACCGCGCCGGCACTGCAGACGCTGCAGAAGGTCCGCGACGAGGCCCATCGCTTCGCGATCACGTACCACAAGAAGCTGCGCACGAAACGGACGATCCAGTCGGTGCTCGACAGCATTCCCGGCGTTGGTGCTACTATCCGCACCAGCCTGCTGAAAGCTTTGGGTTCGGCACGTCGCGTGCGAGAATCCAGCGTCGCGGAGTTGGCGGCGGTACCGAAGGTCACCCCGAAGCTCGCGCAGCGTATCTATGATCACTTTCATCCCGTGCCCGAGGGGGCCGAGGCGGCCGGGGAACCCGAGGGTCGGATCGGCAATTGATAGGGTGGAGTACCAGCTTGACCCGGGGGGAGGTGACGACTCGATGAAGAAGGCGATGGCTCTGCTCGCCGTGGTGATGATGCTCGGTGCTGGTGCTGGTGTCGCGTTCGCCAAGGAGTGTCCGTTGCTCGTCAAGCAGCTCAAGGACGCTTCGGCGAAGGAGAAGGACGCGACGAAGAAGGCCGATGCCGATAAGCTGATCGCGAAGGCCCAGAAGGAACACGAAGACGGGAAGCACGCCGACTCGGTGAAGACCGCCGACGAAGCGGCCAAGGTCCTCGGGGTGAAGCTCGAGCACAAGCAATAAATTTGCTGCCGGGCTCCCTCCGGCGCGGCGTCACTCGCGCCGGAGGGGCCCTCATCTCCGTTTCTTGCCTCTGCCCGCTATGTCTGGTAGAAATCGACCAGAAACATGTCGACCGACCGCTATCCCTTCCGCGAGGTCGAGGCCAAGTGGCAGCGGATCTGGGAGGAGCGGAAGCAGTTCCAGGTTACCGAAGATCCTGCCCGCCCGAAGTTCTACTGCCTGGAAATGTTCCCGTACCCTTCGGGTCGCATCCACATGGGCCACGTGCGCGTGTACGCGATCGGCGATTTGCTCGCCCGCTACAAGTGGATGCGCGGGTTCAACGTGCTCCATCCGATGGGCTGGGACGCCTTCGGCCTTCCCGCCGAGAACGCCGCCATCGAGCACGGCGTGCACCCCGCGATCTGGACCTACGAGAACATCGACTACATGCGCGCACAGCTCAAGAAGATGGGGATCTCGTACGACTGGACCCGCGAGCTCGCGACGTGTGATCCCTCCTACTACAAGTGGGAGCAGCTCATCTTCATCAAGATGTTCGAGCGTGGCCTGGCGTATCGTCGACGCTCCACCGTCAACTGGTGCCCCTCCTGTCAGACGATTCTCGCCAACGAGCAGGTGGAAGACGGCCGGTGCTGGCGCTGCGACAGCGAGGTGACGCCGCGCGAGATCGAAGGCTGGTTCTTCAAGATCACCGCCTACGCTGATGAGCTGCTGACGTGGTGTGATCGGCTGCCCGGCTGGCCCGAGCGCGTCATGACGATGCAGCGCAACTGGATCGGCCGGAGCGAAGGCGCGGAGTTCGATCTGCCCGTGGCCGGCCGTTCCGGGCTCGCCGTGCGCGTCTTCACCACGCGGCCGGACACCGTGTTCGGCATGACCTACGCGGTGCTGGCCCCCGAGCATCCGCTGGTGGATCCGCTCGTCACCGACGAGCGAGAGCGGGCGGCCGTCGCCGCGTTCCGCGCCGACGTCGCGCGCGAGACCGAGATCGAGCGGCTGGCCGCCGATCGCCCCAAGCGCGGCCTGCGCCTCATGGCGAAGGTGGTCAACCCGTTCAACAACGCAGAGATCCCGCTCTTCATCGCCAACTACGTCCTGATGGGCTACGGCACCGGTGCGATCATGGCGGTTCCCGGCGAGGATCAGCGTGACTGGGAGTTCGCCACGCAGCAGGGGCTGCCGATCATCGAGACGGTGAAGCGTCCACCCGATTGGACGGGCGAGGCCTACGTCGGTGACGGCCTCAAGATCAATTCGGGGTTCCTCGACGGCCTGACGATTGCCACGGCCAAGCGCGCTGCCATCGACTGGCTCGTCGCGGGCGGGCTCGGTGAGGCCAAGATCAACTATCGGCTTCGCGACTGGGGCATCAGCCGCCAACGATACTGGGGAGCGCCGATTCCCATCCTGTACTGCGATCGCTGCGGGATGGTCGCCGAGAAGGAGGAGAACCTTCCGGTGGTCCTGCCGCGGAACGTGCAGATCAGCGGCAAGGGCGGCTCTCCGCTGGCCGACGTCGCAAGCTTCGTGAACGCCACCTGTCCACGCTGCGGCGGCCGCGCCCGGCGCGAGACGGACACGATGGACACCTTTGTCGAGTCCTCCTGGTACTTCTTCCGTTACTGCTCGCCCACCTATGAGGGCGGCATGTTCGAGCGGAGCGCGGTGGATTACTGGATGCCGGTCGACCAGTACATCGGCGGCATCGAGCACGCGGTCCTCCATCTGCTCTACGCGCGCTTCTACACGAAGGTCCTGCGCGACCTGGGTCTCACCAAGGCCGACGAGCCGTTCGTCGCCCTGCTCTCCCAGGGCATGGTCATCAAGGACGGCGCCAAGATGTCGAAGTCGAAGGGCAACGTCGTGGATCCTGACGACCTCATCCGGACCTTTGGCGCCGACACGGCCCGCCTCTTCTCTCTGTTCGCGGCGCCGCCCGAGAAGGATCTGGACTGGAACGATCACGGCGTGGAAGGGGGCTCGCGGTTCCTGAACCGCGTATGGCGGTTCGTCCTGGCCCACGTGGAAGAAATCAAGAACGTTGGAAGGGGTGCCGCGCCCAGCACGGACACGGGCAGGGCGTTCCGTCGCGTGATCCATGAGACGATCGCACGCGTCACTGCCGACATCGAGCGCGACTTCCACTTCAACACGGCCGTCAGCGCGATCATGGAGCTGGTCAACGCCCTGTACGCCTTCGAGCACGCGTCACTCGACGGTATGCCGCGCTCCGAGCGGACCGCGCTCATGCGTGAAGCGCTGGAAACGACGCTCCTCCTCCTCGGGCCGTTCTGCCCGCACGTCACCGAGGAGCTCTGGGCGCAGCTTGGTCACGAGGAGAGTCTCTTTCTCCACCGATGGCCGGAGGTCGATCCGACCGCGCTGGCCAAGAGCGAGGTGACGGTCATCGTGCAGGTCGACGGGAAGGTGCGGAGCCGTCTCACCGTGGACGTCGACGCCAGCGAGGACGACGTGCGCCGTCTCGCGCTCGCCGATGATCGCGTCAGGCCGTGGGTGGCGACCCATGAGGTCGCCCGCGTCGTCGTGGTCCCCAACCGGCTGGTGAACATCGTCACGCGGCGATGAGGCGACGGGCAGCGCTGCTCGCTCTGATCGCGACGGCCGTGGCCGGGTGCGGATACGGCCTGCGCGGGACGTTGCCAAGCCATCTCAAGACCATCGCCATCCCGACCTTCGCCAATCGCACGTCGGAGCCGGGGGTCGAGAACTTCCTGACGCGCGCAGTTGTCGACGCGTTCTCGACGAACGGTCGGCTGCGGGTCGTCGGGCCGGACGCCGCGGATTCGATCCTCGAGGGCGAAGTGACCGGGTACGACGTGCAGTCGATCGCGTTCGATGCGACCGCCAACGTTCGTCAGTATCGCCTCATCGTGACCCTGAACCTCCGCTACCGTGATGTGAAGGAAGAGAAGCTCCTCTTCGACCGGCGTGGATACCAGGACCGGGCGGATTTCCGTGTCACCGGCTCCGTAAGCAGTACGATCGCCCTCGAGCAGGTGGCGCTCAGTGCGGCGTCCGTGGAAATCGCGCGCTCGATCGTGGCCTTCACGCTCGAGCGCTTCTGAACGGGTGGACTACGCGGCCTTCCTGACTGCGGCCGAGCGCCGGGCCTTGCCGCCGACGGTGCTCGTGCATGGGCCCGATGCGCAGCTGATGGATGACGCGCTCGGCATCGTGAGCCGCGTCTTGTTCAGCGAGCCGTCGGCGGCGGCGTTCGATCGCGAGATCTTCGACGGCCGCGACGTGACGGCGGAGACCGTGACGAACGCCGCGTTGACGCTGCCCGTGCTGGCGCCGGCGCGGCTGGTCGTGGTTCGCCATGCCCAGGCGTTGCCCGCACGCGACGCGGACACGTTCCGGCGCTGGGTCACCGCGCCCAACCCGGCCGCGTGTCTCATGCTCCTCGCCGACGAGGCGCTCACACCCAACCGTGAGCGAAAAACGCCGCACTGGCTCCTCGACGTCGTCCCCGCCGCCGCCGTCGTCGCGCTGGTCGCGCGTCGGGGCCGCCCGCTCGAAGAATGGCTGCGCCAGCGCGCTCAGGCCGAGGGCCTGGTGGTGAGCGAGGAGGGGGCGCGACTGCTCGTTCAGCACGTCGGCGAGGACAGCGCCACGTTGCTGGGCGAGGTGCGGAAGGCCGCGCTCGCGGGCGGACCGGAGAACCGAGCCGTGGGCGTGAAGGAAGTCAGCGCCGTGGTCGGTGAGCATCGCCTGAGCGGGCTCTTCGATCTCACGCGGGCGGTGGAGCGCCACGAGCTCGGCCTGGCCTTGCGCACGCTCGATCGCCTTCTGGCCACGGAGGATCCGCTGCCGCTGCTCGTGGCGCTGACGCGCGACGTCCGCATGCGGTGGACGGTCCGCGAATGGCGCGAGCGTGGTCGACCGGCGGCCGAGATCGCGCGGCTGGTGGGACGGCCGCCGGCGGTCGTCGACGCATTGCTCACGTCGGTGGCCGGCGAGTCCAACCGCGGCCTGACGCGAAAGCTCGAGCAGTGCTGGCTCGCTGAGCGTCGCGTGAAGTCCGGCGGTGAGCCGGGCGCCGAGCTGGCCGTGCTGGTCGCCGAGCTCTGTCGCGGCGGCGACCAGTGACTGGGGCGCGGCGCAGCGTCGCCGCCGCCGCGATCGTCCTGCTCGCCATGATTCCCGCCAGCGCGGCCGAGCGCTGCCTCGACTGCCTCCAGGCGGGCGCGGCGACGGTCAGCCTGCCGGTTCCGCCGGGGACGCCGCTGGCCGGTTACGGAAACTGGGCACGCCGCCTCGTCGCGCCCGATCTCTTCGGCCGCTTCCCTCACGCCTTCTGGTTCCGGCCTCACGACGGAGTGCTCGATCCCGTCGTCGCTCGCGCGCTGGTTCTGGAGACCGCCGAGACTCGCGTGGTGTGGATCAGCGCCGACCTGATCGCCGTCGACCGCGGCTTCACGACTCGCATCAAGCGCGGCCTGGCCGCGGCGGGTGGTCGCCCCGCCACGCTCGTCGTCGCCGCTTCCCACACGCATTCGGGGCCGGGCGCGTTCTTCGATTCGCGGCTGCTCGCGCTTCTCACCGTTGATCGCGAAGACGCCGAGGTTCGCGATGCCCTCGTGGGCGCGATCGTGGAGGCCGTGCGACGCGCGGAGGCCGCGAAATCACCCGCGCACGTCGGCGTCCTGGCGGAACCCGGTCCGGCCTTGACGACCGGCCGTGTGGACCGGCCGGTCGACCGAACGCTCGCAATCCTGAAAGTGGTGACACCCGCAGGAGCGCCGATCGCCGTCCTCTGGAACTACGCGATTCATGGCACGATGCTCGGCCCGGCGAATCTCAAGCTCTCCGGCGACGTCATGGGGGTGGCGTCCCACGGCATCGAGCGCGATCTGCAGGCACCGGCGCTCTTCGTCAACGGGGCGGTCGGGGACGTGAGCCCGGCACGTCACGGCGTCAGCGAGATGAAGCCCGTGGCCGCCGAGCTGGCGTCGGCGGTGATGGCCGCCTGGGCGAAGACGCCGACGGCACCCCGAACGCCACTGCGGGTTCGAGCCTCGACGCTGACGATGCCGAAGCCGCGCCTGTCGCTCCGAAACTGTGTCGCTCGCTGGCTCCCGGCCGGCCTGACCGTTCGGCTCGGCAGCGCGTTTCCCGACGAGACGGAGCTGGTGGCCATTGGTGTCGGACGTTCGGCCTGGGTGACGATTCCGGGAGAGCTCCAGTCCGAGCTCGGCGAATCGTTGAAGCGAGGCGCCGCTCCGGCGTGGGAGCGTGTCTTCGTCGCCGGGGTGGCGAACGATTATCTCGGATATTTCCTCACCGCGCAGGACGCGGTCAAGCCGAGCTACGTTGCCTGCGCGAGTGTCTATGGACCGGGGGCGGGGGAGCGAGTGACCCGCGCGGCCGTCGGACTGCTCCACCTCCTGGCCGAGGGCCAGAACCGCTGAGACTACTTGTGGGCGACCAGACGGCGGGCGAGCGCCGACTTCTTGCGGCCCGCGGTGTTGCGGTGGATCACACCCTTGGTGACCGCCTTGTCGAGCGCGCGGATGGCCTCGAGAACAGCGGTCCGAGCGTCGCCACCCGCCTCGGTGACGGCCGTGCGCGCCGTCTTGACCGCGGTCCGGACCTTGGAGCGAACGGTACGGTTGCGGAGCCGGCGGTTCTCGCTCTGCCTGATTCGTTTCATGGCCGACTTGGTGTTCGCCAACCTGGGACTCCTCCCTCGTCGAGATGTGGACACCGCATGATGCCGTATCCGTCCCGCGATTTCCAGGACAATGATCCGCGGAGGACGTCAACGCCGTGAGCGTGGAGCGCCAGGTCGTCCGCGCGCTGGGGTCCATCAGCGGGGCGACACTGCTCTCGCGCGTCCTCGGATTCGTGCGCGACATGGTGGTCGCGCTGGTCTTCGGTGCCGGGCCGATCACCGATGCGTTCTTCGTGGCCTTTCGCATCCCGAACATGCTGCGCCGCCTGCTCGCCGAAGGCGCGCTCTCCACCGCGGTGGTCCCGGTCTTCAGCGAATACGTCGAGACGCGGCCGCGCGAGGAGTTCGTCGGCATGGTGCGGGCCGTGCTGGGAGCGGCGATCCTCGCGCTCGGCGTGACGACGATCGTCGGCATCGTGGGCGCGCCGTGGATCCTTCGCGTCATCGCGCCGGGGTTCACCGAGGACGCCGCGCAGGCCGATCTGGCCGTCCTCCTGACGCGGGTGATGTTCCCGTATCTCCCGCTGGTCGGCCTGGCCGCGCTGGCGATGGGGGTGCTCCAGATCCACGGCCACTTTTTCGCGGCCTCCATCGGGCCCGCCGTCGTGAACGTCGGAATGATCGCCGGTGTCGTGCTGTTCGCGCGACACGTGCAGCCGCCGATCCTGGCGTTGGCGATCGGCGTTCTCATCGGCGGCGTCGCCCAGCTCGCGGTCCAGATCCCGAGCCTGATCCGTTGCCACCTGCTGGTGGGGCCAGCTCACGACCTCCGCCATCCCGCGCTCGGCCGCGTGACGCGCTTGCTGCTGCCGGCGGCGTTCGGTCTCGCCGCCGTCCAGGTGTCCGTCTTCGTGAACACGCTGCTCGCCTCGCTGCTGCCGCCGGGCAGTATCTCCTTCCTCTATTACGCCGACCGGGTCATGGAATTCCCGCTCGGCGTGTTCGGCATCGCGCTCGCGTCGGCGTCACTGCCGACGATGGCCCGCCAGGCGGCTCAAGGCGATCACCGGGGCCTCGCGGCCACGCTGAATTTCTCGCTGAGGCTCGGCTTCTACGTCGCGGTGCCGGCCACGGTCGGGCTCGTCATGCTGCGGACGCCGATCACCAGGGTCCTCTTCGAGCGCGGGCAGTTCACCGCTCCCGACACCGTGGCGACCGCCCAGGCCCTGCTGTGGTACGCCGTGGGCCTGGCGGGATTTTCGGGCGCGCGCATCGTGGCCCAGGCTTTCTACGCGATCGGCGATGCCTCCACCGCGGTGAAGCTCGGCATCCTGTCCGTCGCCGTCAATGTCGCCTCCGCGCTGCTGCTCATGGCGCCGCTCGCTCATGGCGGCCTCGCCCTGGCGTCATCGATCGGCGCCTACGCGAACCTTGGATTTCTCGTGATCATCGCGCGCCGTCGCTTCGGCGCCCTCGGCGTCCGCTCGATCGCCTGGAGCCTCGGGCGCACGTCCGCCGCGTCGCTCGCGCTCGCCGCGTGGTGTGCGGTCCTGCTTCGATGGTGGCCGTCGGCGACGACGCGGGCGGTCGAGGCGGGATGGCTGGTGGGGGCGATCGCCGGTGGGGCGCTCGCCTTCTGGGTTGCCAGCGGCGCGCTGGCGGCGACCGAGAGGAACGCGCTGGCGGCGATCTTGCCGTCGCGCCGATCACGTTGATATAATCCGTCGTGCTCAACCCGCTCAGAGCGCGCCAGCAAATCGTGCGGAGCGGACCCGACCCCGTCGAAGAATTCCTCGCCGTCCTCCAGACCGAGCAGGGGGCCTCGCGTCACACGCTTGCCGCCTACCGCCGTGACCTCGCGGATTTCGTGGCGTTCCTGCGTGGTCGCCGGCAGTCGTTGATCTCGGCCCGCGCCGAGGATGTCGT
>Ga0137379_10006980_pt1 | contig 10710 bp, 8 predicted proteins | sample SagtaG_18_FD_104812 | JGI IMG/M metagenome (GOLD analysis project Ga0137379, IMG submission 104812) | Vadose zone soil microbial communities from Sagehorn Ranch, Mendocino, California, USA - Sage2_L_80_16 metaG | ecosystem: Environmental > Terrestrial > Soil > Vadose zone | place: USA... | reverse complement strand
GGTTATCATCCACATCGAGGCCAGTCCCCTGGAACACCGGCTCGCAACCACCGACCCGCGTGAACTGGCACGTCGCCTCGAACAAGAGCAGACGCGTTCGCAGGCACACCAGTTCGTACAGCATGCTGACCGGCAGCCCCCAGGCATGACCGACAACGGCTATCAGCATCCCAAAGTACGTGGGGTGCAGCCCCCTGGGAAACCGGGCAAAGGGAAGAACGAACCCATGAAAGAAGATAGGCGCAAGGAAGGAGCTCCGTATGGCACGACGAATAGCATGCCTTGATGGCAGTTTTCAGCAGCAACGTATGAGATCAACAGGAAGTCCCACCCTGCTTCGAACCATCTGTTCGCGCGGTGTCGATCGGCGTTTGCGCGCCCTCAAACCTGAGATTCTCGCGCTGGTCGAGAGCATTCTCGACAGCGGCGTCATTGAAAAGGGCCCGCACATTGCCGCGCTCGCCCGCGAGTTCCAACAGCTCTGTCATGCACCATACCGACCGGTTCCTTGTGATTCGGGAACGGACGCGCTGAAAATGGCCTTGCTTGCCAGCGGCATTGGGCCGGGCGATGAGGTGCTCGTTCCCCAACTCTCTTTCATGAGCACGGCTTCCGCCGTGCACGAAGTGGGCGCAACCCCCGTGTTTGTGGACATTGAAGCAGAGGCAGACACCTACGCGATGAGCATCCCCGCTGCCGAAGCGGCCATCACCCAGCGCACGCGAGCCATCGTTCCCGTCCACTTATTCGGCCTGCCTGTCGATGCCGATGCCTTACTTCAACTCGGGCAACGGTTCCACCTGACGATCATCGGTGATGCGGCGCAGGCCCACGGAGCCAGCTATAAAGACCGCATTGTGGGCAACCTCGGCTTTGAGTTCGAAACCTTTTCGCTGGCCGCCGTCAAAAATGTGGGGGGCTGGCGCTTTGGGGGCATCGTGACGTATCGCGACCCGCGTATGGAGCTCCTGCTTCACCAACTCGCCGACCTGGGCCGCTCGCCGGGGGAGAGTTATACCCACATCGTACATGGCTTGCGGGCGAACATGGACGAGTTCAATGCAGCGATCATCCGGCTGCAACTGGCCCATCTGGAAGCGTGGAATGCCCTGCGGCGAGAGCAAGCGGCCGAACATGACGCGGCGTTAGCAGACCTGGCCCCGGCCGTGCATACACCGGTACATCTGGCTGATCGCGTGTCGGCCTACTGGCAGTATTGCATTCGCTGCGAGTCCAGGGAACTGCGCGACGTTCTCCACGCCTCGTTACGTGTGCGCGGCATCGAAACGGCGCATTATCCATGCGTGCTCTCAGAGCAACCCGCCATCAAAGCGGGGCGCAAGCCCTACCGCGTGGCATCGTCTCAGGCTGCGGAAAAGGCGGTCGGCGAACAGCTCTGGCTGCCGTTCTGGCCAGAGATGCCCGAAGAGGACCGGGTCTACCTCCGCCAGTGTGTGCGCGAGGTGGTCAACAGGGGCGCAGGACGAAGGAAGATCTCTGCCGTGGGGTAGTCTGGCGAGGCTCATTCTGACCGTGAGTTGGCTCAATGCTTCCGCCGATCGCGGGAGTAGGTAGGTATGATGGCTAAGGCGCCGCGATGTATCTGTAGAGGATGGATGGCATGAATCTTAACCAACAGCGGCTGGTACTCCAGGTGATACCACCGCGCAGCGCTAGCAACAGGGATATAGCGGCGCTCGAAACAGTGATGCAAGGGCTGGCGCTGGGTGTGCGGCACCCGGTCACTCTGGAAATTGCCAGGACAGTGCGGGGACGGCAGTTTCTGCTGCGAGCCACATCGCCTGCCGCACTGGAGCATCTCGCTGCCCAGGTGCAGGCGCGCTACCCGCAGGCCAATATACAACCGTTCACCGATGACCCGCTGATGCTTGGACCGGAGGAGACGGTCACAGCGGTCGAGTTGCAGCCGGGAGCAGCTTCGTACCTGCCGTTACGGTCCTGGCGCGAGCGGGAATTGCCGGTTGCAGGCACCGACCCGCTGCTGGGACTGCTGGCAGCAATAAGCCAGGTACCGGCGAAAATGCGCGTGGTTGCCCAGCTCGCGCTCGTGCCCCTCTCACCCACCTGGTCGCAGGCGTACCGGCGCAGGGCGGTGGAACATCCGCTGGAGCCTGAACGCCAGCGGCAGCGTAGAACGACGACTTCGTCAGGCTCAGCTGCCCCCAGTACTGCCGGGATCATCGCGATGGGGATGCTGGTCGCCGTGCTCTTGCTCTGGTACCGTTTTTCAAAGAGGTTGCCACCCTGGATCCTGCATGCAGGATCGCTTCTGCTCCATGGCAAGAATCCACAGCCTTCTTCCTCGCAGATCACGCTGCTCGTCGTTGGCCTTCTCGGTATCGCGATCGCGATCCTGCTGGGGCTGTTCGGGGTTCGCTGGATGCTGCGTCGTTTGAGCCACACGTCGATCTACGATATGCGCCTGGTGGCCGAGAAGACAGGCCGGAGCGCCTATCGGGCACGCCTGCGCCTGTTTGTCATCGCAGCTCGTGAAGCCTCCGCAGGAAGGAGCGCAGAGGACATGCATGGAGGGTCTCTTCGGCAGCGCTCCCTCTCCCTCGTCGTGCGTCCGCACGAGTTCTCGCTCGCTCGCATCAGGAGCACTTTCCAGCAGTGGCAGCACACGCACCGTCGACAACACGAGCAGGCCAGGGCGCGAGAGGAGGTGCTGGACCGCCTGACTGCCGCCTACCGGCAATTCCATACTGCCGCAGGTGGCTACTTTGTGCCCTATCGCCTCTCGGAGGGGAAAGCGCGACGCCTGCTCCTCCACCAGCATGGTCTCACTGGCGTGTTCACCGGATGGCAGCGTGACCTGCGACGATCACGCCACATCCTCAGCGTCGCCGATATCGCGGTGCTCTGGCATCTACCCCAGTCGAGTGATCTCCCTGACCTGCCGCTCCTGGAGCGTGGACGCGCTCGCACAGCGCTGGCACCCCCTGAGCTAACGGTAGGTCATGGCTGGAAGATCGGCACCTCCCGTCATGCGGGGCACGAGGTATTGGTCTTCTTGCCCCAGGAGTGTCTGCGCCACAACCTGCTGGCCGTGGCCAGCACCGGCAAGGGCAAAAGTACACTTTTCCAGCACCTTGCCCAGGCGCTATGTGCCATGCGGGTTAGCATGGGCGATGCAGGCGCTCCTGGCCTCGCATTCATCGAACCTCATGGAGATGTCGTGCAGGCGCTCTGTGGGCTGATACCTCCGAGCGAGCGAGATAATGTGGTGTTGGTCGATCTGGCCACCACCGACTATCCGGTGGGCATCAATCCACTCGATATGGTAGGAAAGGATCGTGATAAGGCCGTAGATACCCTGATCACGATCGCTGAACACCTGTGGGCCTCCAGCTATGGCTCGCGCACGGAAAATGTCCTCGAATATGCGCTCAAGACGTTGGCCGATGCCAATGAACTGCTCATAGAGATCGATCCCTATCAGGGACCAGACCGGCAGTATACGCTGCTGGATGTGATGCCACTCTTGCGCGCGGCAAGTTTCCGGCATGCCGTCCTGGAGCAGGTACGCGACCGCCTGCTCACCGACTGGTGGCAGCACTACTACGAGCCCCTGGATGCGCACCAGCAGCGTGAAGTCACCTCCTCGGTGATCACCAAACTCTCCAAGTTTGCCAGTTCGCGCGTGGCGCGGCGCATCCTGGGGCAGCCTCGTTCGACCATCGATCTGCGCGAGGTGATCCGCTCAGGACAGCACCTCCTGGTGAGTACCGCGAGCGGCGTGGTCGGGGCCGACCTCTCAGAACTGGTTGGCATCGTCCTGCTGGGCCTCTTCGAGGCGGCGCTCGCTGAGCAGGCCGCTCTGCCACCCTCGCTTCGGCGGCGCTACCTGGTGCTGATCGACGAGTTCCAGGTCTACCGGGGTGCGAACTACCAGGGTATGCTCGCTGAATTACGCAAATATGGCGGCAGTTTCGCCCTGGCCACGCAATCGCTAGCCTACCTGGACCGGCTGGACCGAACCCTGCGGGCGACGGTACTGGCCAATATCGATCACCTCTTTGCCTTCCATATGGCCGGGGAGGATGCACGCCTCTTGCACGAACTGGACGGCATCGCGGAGGAGGAGGTGACCAATCTGGATGATTTCCAGTGCTATGTGAAGCTCTCGCTGCACGGCCAGCGCCTGCCCATCTTCTCGCTCGACCTGGATGCGCCACCCCGGCCTGACGAGGACGTGGCGCAGTTTGTCCGCCTGCGCAGTCGCGAGCGTGACGGCCGCCCTGCCGGGATGGTAGACGACCTGATCCGGCAGACGCTGGCACGCCAGCGGAGTGCTGCTCCCACGAAGCAACGAGCGTGGACCAGGAGCGAGGAAGAGGAAACGGAGGGAGGTGGTGACCATGCAGGGGGAGAGGCAGGCAACACGCGACGCCGCAAGAAGCGCGGCAGTGGCAATCGCAAGCAGTCCGAGGTGCGAGTGGCTCCGCCTCACCTGCACCTGATGTATCGCGAAGACGAGGAAGACGCGACAGCTCGCGAACGAGAGGACGACGAAAGGGACATGCCCAATGGTTGAGTCTCATCTGAAGAGGCATCGGGCGAGACACACACTGACCGCAGCGGCGCTGGCGGAAATAGTTGCATCCCTTGCGGAGATCGATTGGCGACTCTTGCACTGGCTGCTGCGCTATCCCCTGCAGCGTGCTGCTGATCTGGTGGTGGGTGTGGCCAGGTGGGCGAGCCGCGCCACGGTCTATCGTCATGTGCAGGAACTGGCAGAGCGAGGGCTGGTTGAACGCATTCTGTCCCGCACATTGGGAGCGGGGAAGTGGCTCTACTACCTGAGCAACCTCGGTCTGCATACGCTGGTGAGGCATCTGGACACACCTGCCCGCGAACTCGCTCATACCTGGAAAGCCGATGATGCAGGTCTCTTGCGCCTGCTGCCACGCTTGCCCACGCTGCTCCTGCTCCAGGAAGTGGTGAACGGGCTGGTCACCTACGCGGCAGAGGCCATGACGACCCAGGGGCGACGGCCCCGGCTCGTGCGCTGGACCTGGCAGCGTGATGTCGTGCACCGCTTCCAGTATCGCGACCAGGTGCTGCGCTTGTTTGCTGATGGAGTGGTCGCGCTGTGTATTCGCACGCAACAAGGCGATGGCAGCACACTGGACCGGTGGTATGGCCTGTTCCTCCTCTCCACAGGGCTGGACGATGAGCGCTTGATGCGCCTGCGCCTGGAACGCCTTTCGTGCTGGCGCGAGTCTCCCGAACGCTGGCCATTCTATCAACACATGCTGCCGGTACTGATCCTGGCCAGGTCGCAGCGGCAGTGCGAGCACTGGCAGCGTGCCATCGATGCCACCGCGCTGAAACTCCGTCTTGATCCACTGGCAGGTGCGCTGGTCTACTCTCCGCCACAAAGAAGCGACGTCAATCCCTGGTTGTTCTCCTGGCGCACGCTCTCGACCGCGGTATCCTGTCACGTGCAGGACCTGCTCAGGCCACTGCCACGGGCGGCGTTCCCGTCCTCCCTGCAGGTGGAGGATGAAGAGGAGGAGCCCGCGACACGATCACCTCCGAATGCTCCTGCTGCCACGGCATCCGCTGGAATACCTGCTCGTTTCGCTCGTCTCGTGGTGGGAGACCTGGCCACTCGCGCCGCACACATCACGCAGGGGGGTCTGGAGGAACAGGAGGTAACCGCCCTGCTGGGAGCGCGCTTCACCCCTTGCCAGTGGGGCATCCTACGCCTGCTGCTCGCACACCCGTTGTTGTCCGATGCGGAACTGGCAGCCTTCCTGAGTCTCCAACGCAGTTCGGTACGTTGTTCGCTCTACGCGCTCCACCAGTTGGGTTGTCTGGAGCCGATCCCGACCGAGGCCGGGAAGCGCTGGCATCTCTGTGAGCGTGGGTTGCGCCTGTTAGCTGCTGCGAACCGGGTGCATATCCGCAACATCGCGGTAAAGCCAGGCGAAGAGGCAAATGTGGTAGCGGCACCAGTGGTGCAGCAAGGCGAAGGCTGGCTGGTGCAGCATATCCAACACACAGCCGGTATCTACCGTTTCTTTGCATGCCTGACTCAGGCGGCACGAGAGCAACCGGAACAGCACCTCTGCTGGTGGGAGACGGGAGCCATCTGCGAACGACACTACCGGGTGGGTGAGCAGTGGTACAATCTCAGGCCCGATGCCCTGGCCGAATATCGTGTGGGGCCGAAGTCGCTGCGTTTCTGGCTGGAGTGGGATTGCGGCACCATGAATGTGCGCGACCTGGCGCTGAAGTTTACCGCCTATGCACACTACCTCGCCTCGCGTGAGTGGGCCAGAGAAAGCTCACTTCTGCCGCAGCTCGTCTGCATTGCGCCCGATATCGCCCAGGAGAGACGGATGCACCGTATGGCTCAGGCGAGTCTGAGACAGCGTCCTGGGCTGGTCATCCGCACGACCACGACCACGCACCTGACAGAGCGGGGGCCGCTGGCAGCCATCTGGTCCCACGTGGTACTCCCAGACGATGGTCCTGTCGCCATCTCGCGATCGCCTCAAGCAACTCGCATGAGCGTGTTTGCTCAGACAGACGCCGGAAGAAGCGTTCCTGAGTAGCAGACAGCCTGGTTTTTTCGGTGGTCGTTGGAAGAAAGCGTGGTGCGGCGATGGGTCCGCAGCGCCTGTGCGTGAGCATGAGAGCTGCATCGCCTCTCTTAGCGATGTGCCCGAAAGAGGTCGATGCGTCCAGTGCAGCACACGCCTGTTCAGTCTTGGAAAAGTCAGGATAGCCTATTAGGCCTGCGGACAAAATTGGCCCATCACCAAAAGAAGTGAGCCTGCTTGCCACGGAAAAGGTTACTCAGGATACTGCTCACTGGGTGAGAAACTGATACTGCTCAATCTTGCTTTGGTTTCCCCATTCCCCACCCTCGTCAGTGCATCCTTTACGAGCGCTTGCTCCGCCGCATCGCCTTGCAGGTTCCCATAGCGGCGAGATTTGACGTTCAGCCTACGGTAAGCGGGATGGGTGAGCGCCACGACTGCAGCAGGGCGCAGCACACCCGAAAAGGTACTCGGATACACCAGTGCCACCCCTCGCTCGTCTAGCATGCGAAGCCCCGTCACGCCTGACCACGCGCTCTTTAATTCGGGGGAAAGGGAGGCCAGGAACCCAGGCACGTGGACACCCAACGTGAGGATGAGCTGTGGTTGGATGAGCCGGAGCTGCTCGAGGAGGAAGTCGCGACACCAGCACACGAAATCGTGATCCCGTGCGCCGGGAAATGCGCCCATAGCACGGTTTCCTGCTCGCAAGCCCACGTACGCATTCGTAAAGAAGCACTGTGCTGGGGAAATTTCGACCTTCTTCAAAAACGCCAACAGGTTGCGCCAGGTTGCGCTCTTGAGGTTCTCGCCAGCATGGTGAAAGGAGCGTTGGAAACCGGCTTCGCTATCAAAATTATGCCCTACGACTATGCTTCCACCGATCGGCACTGGAGGAGGAAGTTCATCAGGTTGAGTGTTCCATAAGCCCAAGCCGCCAGGAAAGAAGGCTGTGCCGGGAATGCGTCTTGGTATCGGAATGACCCCGTCCGGATAGCTCCCGAACTGGGCGAGAAGCGCAAACAACTCCTCAATGGCATGAACGTTCTTCCTCATATCCCTCCTCCATTGCCTCTTCTTGCAGAAAGGAAACTGAGCAAGACCATGGCAAAGATCCCGAGCAAAGCAAATAGGTACCACTGCACGCCGACCCGCCAGCTCACACATCGGCGGAGCAAACGGAGCACTCCTGCTCTCCCTTCGGTCACCGACATCATGAGGAACGCAGCCAGGGTGGGTCCAATTATAGGGGCAGGAAGACTCCAGGGCAGAAATGGGAGGTGCAAGAACCCGAAGACCGGCAGTTCATAGACCCAGCTCAAGCCCAAGGCGAGCAGGAAGAAACAGAGCAACGGGTGACGCCGCAGCACGAATCGCACGCGGTCCGTTGGGGTCAGTGCCGACCTCAGATTGTTTGCGTTTTCCATTGAGCAACTCCTCCTTTCATCATGCGAACATGGCTCATGGAAGCCGCGAACCAGATGAGGGATACGGTCGGTCCCCTTTCGAGTCTGGCAACACGCATCCCTGGCTGGGATCCGCATCTTCCCGGATCAAGCATGAGCCACCCGCGTCCTCGCCTCCTGCGGTATCATCGCCTCCGCAAAATTGCGGAAGAGGACAATCGTCAACCAGACGGCGACCAGCGTCAGGATCACGGATGGCACCGCCATTCCAAATTCACGCTACCGTGAGATACGGTCCCAGTGCCACGGTAAACACAAGCATCATGGCTGCGAGCAAGTAACCAGTAGAAGCGGGTCGGAGCAGTAATACGCCGGCGACCTTTTCTTCCAGCGGATGTGCGTTGGCGCGCTCACTGCTGAGGCGAGCGCGTGCCATGTTCAGCGCACACCCGGCTAGTCGTTACAAGTGGAGCACCCCATCACACGCCGGCGAAGGTGACCACGAGCCTTCCATTTTTCTCGGTTGCCCAGGTGCCCACCATCGCCAGCCCCATGGTCGCCAGGATCGATGCGATTGCCGCATTACGGCTTCGCTCTCTTAGTTCGAGCCCGAGCCGAGCGCACATTCCCCATTGAACGGCTCATCATGCTCGGTCAGGCGAAGAGCACGGGTCTCCCTGTGGCTCATCCCAGGCCTCGATGGCTCCCCAGTCGCGGAAGTCGCCTGCGGGAGCCCGCACCGCCTTCACCATCACCCGTTCAGCGAACGACAGTCGGCTCGGGTCGAGGGCGCCGTAGAAGATCCGCTGCTCCCGGGGTCCGAAGGCCTGCTGGAACTCAGCCATCTCCTTGGGCTGCTGCTCGGCGTCCTGAACCTCGGCGCCCAGCGGGCCGACGCTGAAGAGCCACACGGGGTGCTGGGATAAGATGGCCTGGTTGCGATGCACCCACTCCGTGGCCTCCTTCAACCACGACCCATAGTAGACAGCGCTGCCGATCATGTAGGCCTCGTAGCTACCGGGGTCCTTGATGGCCTCCACCGGTCGGGCCTCGGCTTGCTTCCCCAGCTGCCGAAGCTGCTCGGCGATGCCCTGGGTCGAACCATGCTTGCTTGCGTAAGCAACGAGTACGGTCATGTGTATCGCCTCCTCTTGTTGAGAGTCTATCCCCTTCTCTGTTATTTTACTTCTCGAACATAGAGCACGCTCAGGACAAGACTCACCACGATAATGATCGCAAAAAACGCCTCGACGCCTACGCTCGTCGGCATCCCCTTCACACTCATGACCAGAAAGATGGCCAGGATCGCGGTTCCTGTGAGGATGCTGAACACCAGCAAAGGACCCGCAAGGAGATAGCCCAGGAGCTTTCTTCTCCACAGCAACACTGCTGTGATGATCATGGCAGGCAGGTAGAGTCCTAAATCTAAGACGTGTACGGGATTGGTCGGCACGTTGGCCGCCGTCACACTTTGCGGGATCTTCCCTGTCAAAAGGGCCGGTATCTCCTCGCTGAACCAGAGCAGGTAAAACACGATACCGAGCACCAGCAAAAACACACTCACCGCTCTGGCTTTGGTATTGGCAGAAAAAGAGGCTTGGAACTGGTCCAGATGCAGGTGGATCACGAGGCCCACAAGCGCGTAAAAAGACAAGCCAAGAATCGCCACATACACCAAAAACAGGCTGTTAAAGTGGACATCAAACGCGTAGATGACGTACGCGTAGATCAGATAGAGCAGGACCCCGCTCCATACCAGGAATGCCTTGACTGACCCTTTGTTGACAAAAGAGACCGCAATGAGAAGCACAACGACAGCGACGATATTGACGATGTCCTGGCCAATGCCCTGGACAGCCCAGGAAGGGGTTTCCCTACCGTAGATACTCTTGAGCAATATGCCTGAAACACTCGCGAGAAGTACCAGGAGGGCAGCGATCACTGATAACCAAAGAGCAGTCTTCGAGATGCTCATACGTTCCTCCCTCACGACGACCTACTGGATGGAAATAGGCAGTGATTATGGTCAACAAAGGTCTTCCTCCGAGCAGGAAAACTGCTTGTCGAGCCAGATGAGGCATGCCGCGTCCTGGTTCTCCCGCCCACAGTAGGTGCCGATCGACGTCAAGGATGGTCTATCCACCCGCGTATCTTATCTACCAAGGAAAGCATACATTGAGCATGTTCGTTTGACAAGGCGAATGTTTCGAGGCGAAAGGGTGAGTGCTTCCCGGCGACGCTCAGACCAGCAGTGAGCGGTTTCTGGTTCTTGAGTGCCTTAAAATCTGGTCACCCTTCCCGATTGGTTGTACTCGATCTCGGTGATCTGGCCACGAAACCAACTGAAATCCCCGGATGCGAGATGCCAGGCGATTTCAAACCTGGCAACCGTTGCCGGGTGGGGACGTGCCGCGCTCCCACCCGGGACAAATGACGCTAGGCGGTCTGACGTGGCCGGATGAACGCGCGGTAGACCACCTCCGCCAGGGCGCCCAGGACGACCTCGCCTGCCAGGGCGGGCAGAATGTAGAGGCCGACCACCAGCGGGCCGACGGGATACCACACAGTGGCGGTGAAGCCGCCGAGCAGTGCCCCACCTGCGATGGACACCCAGTCGTAGTCGGTCTTCTTCCGGGCGTTTCGGAAGAAGAGGTACTGCGCCGCCGTGGCCAGTATGGCGGACACCGCCAGCAAGATGATCCATGACAAGAGACTCATTTGTTCCTCCC
>Ga0137379_10006978_pt1 | contig 10710 bp, 9 predicted proteins | sample SagtaG_18_FD_104812 | JGI IMG/M metagenome (GOLD analysis project Ga0137379, IMG submission 104812) | Vadose zone soil microbial communities from Sagehorn Ranch, Mendocino, California, USA - Sage2_L_80_16 metaG | ecosystem: Environmental > Terrestrial > Soil > Vadose zone | place: USA... | reverse complement strand
CTCGCCCTCGAAACGCCCCCGGATTTCGGCGACGTCGATGCCGGCCTTGCCCACGAAAACGCCGTGCTCGGCGATCTGGATGGCGCGGCTGTCCATCGAAGCCTCCACGCGACCTTCGACCACGAGCGTGTCGCAGTCGGTGATCTCGGCGCCCTTCAGCTTGATGTCCGGACCGACTATCAGCTTGCTCACGGTTTCGCCGCCGGACCGGGAAGGTTCCGCACCACCGCGCAAGTCGGCTTTCGGCGCTTCGATCCCGAAGGCTTCGGCGCCTGCGGATTCGTCACCGGCCGCGCTCAACGCTTCCTGCAGCCGGCTGTACGGCGACTGCAAGCGCGTGGATTGCGGGACATCTCTCCTGCGAAAATTGTCCAGCATGGATGCTCCTCTCGATCGGTACTTATCGTTCACGGGCGAAAATCCGCGACCCAAAGGTATTACCTTTAGCAATGCGCATGCCAGACGCAGCTCATGTGCAAAATCATGCAATTGCCGTACGCGCTCGCACGACGGCAGGCGACTGTCGTCGCTCCCGAGCGACGCGGCTTCGAGCGAGGTTCTTAAGCGGCTGTTTACAATGGAAGTGACACGTCGTGCAAAAGCGACGGCCCTGACGCCGACCGTCAGGACCGAAGGTTTGGAACGCCGCCGTCGCTCCCTGCGAATTCAGGGCCGAACGAACTTCAACACGAATTCGTCGACCGGCACTTTGGGGCGAAATACGATCGCGTCACGCGGATCCTCGCGATGGCGCAGGAAATCCGCTTCCGCCGCGAGCCTGAATCCCGCCGCCTCGATTTCCCGCCGCAACGTCGCCTCCTCGATGCGATGCAAGGATTTCGCGACGCTTGTGCCTGCGCCCGCCTGAGCCGAATGGTCGGCGATCACCAACATACCGCCCGGCTTGAGCGCCTCGAACAACGCGCGATTCATCTTTGCGCGGTCGACGCTCATGAACGCCGTATCGTGATAGGCAAAGAAGAAGGCGATCAGATCGAGATCGCGCACGCCCGGTGGAACCGGATCGTCATAGTCGCGCAGCACGCGCACGACGTTCCGCATCGCAAGCGTTTTCGCACGCTCGTCGAAGCGCTCCTTCGCTCTCGGCGAAACCGCCGGCGAGTCTTGGGCATAGACCGTTCCGCCGGAACCCACCGCGCGGGCGAGCAGCTCGGTCGAATAGCCTCCGCCCGCTCCCATGTCGAGCACCCTCATGCCCGGCCGCGCGCCGGTGAACGCGAGCAACAGCCCCGGACTTCTTCTCTGATCGGTCTGACGGTCGGCCTCGGACCGATCGGGGCTCGCCACGATGGCGCGGTAGTCGACGCTCTCGTTCTTGCCCACGCCGGCGCACGCCGCGAGCGAGGCTGCGCTAGCAAGAACGACCACCCGGATAAGCAATTCAGCGCCCACGTTCGCCTTTCCGCCGCTTCCTCAGCGGCCCCTGAACTTCGGTTTGCGTTTCTCGTTGAAAGAGCGAAGGCCTTCCCTGCGGTCTTCGGTTCCGACGAGCCGGTTGTAGGCTTCGACTTCGAGCCTCATGGCCGAAGGCAGATCCATCTGCAGCCCGCGGCGGATCGCGTCCTTCGCCTGCCGAACAGACAACGGTGCATGAGAGGCGATGCGCGCTGCCACCTCAAGCGTGTGCTCGAGCACTTTTCCAGCCTCGCAAAGTTTGTTGACGACGCCCCAGGCGAGGGCTTCCTCGGCCGAGAAGGGACGCGCCGCGAGGATCAGCTCTTTCGCGCGCCGTTCGCCGACCGCGCGCGGCAGCGTTTGCGTCCCGCCTCCGCCTGGCATGATGCCGAGCGATACTTCGGTAAGCGCAAACTTCGCTGTTCGCGACGCGTAGGCAAAATCGCAATGCAGAACGAGCTCCAGGCCGCCCGCATAAGCGGCGCCGTTCACCGCGGCGATCACCGGGATCGGGCAATCGCGGACCGCGCGAAACATGCGCTCGAACACCTCGTGCTGCGAGCGCCAATGTTCGTCGCTGAGAGAATTGCGCTCCTTCAGATCGGCGCCAGCGCAAAAGGCCTTGTCGCCGGCCCCCGTGACGACCACGCATCGGTACGGCTGTTCCCCTTGGAAGCGCTCGAAAAGTTCACACAGTTCGAGCGCCGCTCCGGTGTTGAAGGCGTTCGAAACCTCGGGGCGATCGAGGGTCACCAGCAATACATCACCGGGCTGCTCTTCGATCCGCAGCGTCTCGCGATTCGCCTTCATGCGTGCCGCGGCCGGCCGCCGGATGCGCCCCTAGTTCGCCGGTTTGATACCGTCCTTGCTGACCGTGCCGCCCGCAGCCGACAAGGTTCCGTCGGGCGCGACCTGGGCACCGATGACGACATAAGCGCCCGGCACCAGCATCGAGCGGTCGCCCGGTAGCGCCGTGAATATGGGAACGCCCTGGGGAACATGTACTTTCTGCGTGCCGCCCTTGTATTCCAGCGTCAAATCGCGGCCGCTGGAGGCCGCGACCGTGCCGGACACCGTGGCGTTGGTCATGAGCGAGCCAGGCTCGAGGTCCCAGGGCATATGGCCTTCGGGCACCTGGCCGCGGCGGTCCGGGGTGAACACTTGTACCGAGATCGCTTCGAGTGTTCCGTCGGCGCGCTTCCTCGATGCAGGGCCGATGAAATCGCCGGGCTTGATGTCCGCCAGGGTAAGCGCCTTCGCGTAGCGCACTGCGAACTTGGGCGCGAGATTTACCTTTAGGTCCTTGCCGTCGCGCGACTTCACGGAAAGGACGTCGCCGTCCAGCGAGGTGATGGTGCCCCGCACGAACATGCGCGTTTGCGCGCTGGCAACGGCGCTCACGAGCGCAAATACCCCGGCAAGTAATGACAATGCAACTCTTTTCATGATTGTGATTCCTCCTTGAGTGATCCGTCCGGGCCAACCCGGCGGGCCGATGGTAAACGCGATCCAGCGCACTTCCATTCCGGAGCGCTGCAACTATTCTGACAGATTCCGTCTCGACCCTCGCGGGCGGCCCCGCAACCCCTAGAGCTTGAACAGACGGCGCGCGTTCGCCTCGACGATCTTTCGCTTGGCCTCGGCGTCGAGGCTGGGGTGATCGGCGACAACCTTCACCGGTTGCTCGTAGGCGATGGGAAAGCAGTAGTCGCTCCCCATGAGCACCCGGTCCGCGCCGATCACCTTGACGAGATAGTCGAGTACGTGGTCGGAATAGCCCACCGTGTCGTAGTAGAAGCGGCGCAGGTACTCGAGCGGCGAGTGCTTGACGTGCTTCAGGTCAGCGCGCTTTTCCCAGCCCCGGTTGAGCCGGCCCACGAGCCACGGAAACGCGCCGCCCGCGTGGGGCAGGCAGACGACGAGCTTCGGAAACCTGTCGAGCACGCCCCCGAAGATGAGGTGGGCAGCCGCGATCGCCGACTCGAAGGGATTGCCGAGCAGGTTGGTGAGGTAGTAAGCGGCCAGGCGTTGGTGTCCGATCACCTCGACCGGATGTAAAAAGAGCGGCAGTCCGCTCGCCTCGATGCGCTCATGGACGGGCAGGAACGAAGCGTCGGACAGGTCTTTTCCGCGAATCTGTGTGGCGATGTAGAAGCCGCGCATGCCCGGAAGTCTCGCGGCGCGCTCCACTTCCTTCACCGCGAGCGCGGGCTCGTGCATCGGCAGCGTCGCGAGCCCGACGAGCCGCTTCGGATGCCGCCCGTGCGCCTGCGCGAGCGCGTCGTTGTAGGTTTCGCTGATGCCCTGGGCTAGCTCCCCGTCGACCCAATACACCATCGGTTGTGACAGCGACAGGGCTTGGACCTCGACGCCTTGTTCATCCATCGCTTCGAGCCGGGCGTCCAGGTCGACGAATTTGGGGCCGACCGGCCCGGTCAGGAGATGCTCGTGCTTGAACTGCGGACCCTTGCCATCGACAATCTTGTACTCGAAGCCATGGCTGGGACCGTGCTTGGCAATCAGATCGAGGAAACTTTGCGGAAAATAATGCGCGTGAACGTCGATCGGTGCGTAGTGTGTCATCGCGGCTCCGGTGCGCGATTGTACCTTGGCGGAGACCGCCGCACTTATAATTAGCCGCTCGATTTGCGAGAGGGTCGAGGGAATGGAAGAGCGGGTCAGCTTTGTATCGGACGGATTGAAGCTCGCGGGTATCCTTCACCTGCCTGGTGCGGGACCGGAGCGGCGCGCCGCCTTTATCGTCCTGCACGGATTCGGCAGCAACAAAGACGGTGGCGGCGGCACGACGGTCGCAAGAATGCTCGCCGGCCTCGGGTATGCGGCGCTGCGCTTCGACTTCCGCGGCTGCGGCGAGAGCGAAGGCGAGCGCGGGCGCGTCATCTGCAAGGAACAGGTCAAAGACACGAGGAACGCCCTGTCGTTCCTCGCCGCCCGCTCGGACATCGACCCGAAACGCGTCGGTGTCGTCGGCCAGAGTTTCGGCGCGGCGATCGCAGTATACGCGGCAGGGGTCGACCGTAGGGTCGCCGCCTGCATCTCCTCAGGAGGCTGGGGAAACGGCGCGAAGAAGTTCCGCAGGCAGCACGCCTCGCCCCGGGCTTGGAAAAAGTTCACCGCCATGATGAACGAAGGAAGGCGCCGCAAACGCGCCGGCAAGCCGATGAGCGTGCCGCGCTACGACATCGTTCCCATCCCGCCGCGCCTGCGCGGCAACCTCGCACCGGGCTCGATCATGGAATTCCCGTTCGAAGTGGTGGAAACCATGTATGCGTTCAACGCGAACGATGTCGTCGGAAGGATCGCGCCGCGGCCTTTGCTTCTGCTTCATTCGGCGAACGACTCGGTGACGCCGACCGAACAGTCGATCGAGCTCTTCGAGCGCGCGGGAAAGCCGACCGATCTCCACCTCATCGCCGACGTCGATCATTTCATGTTCTCGGAAGGGAACGCGCTGGTGGTCAACCTGGTGCGCAATTGGCTCGACAAATACTTTCCGGCGCAGGTCTGATCGCGGAATGAGCAAGAAATTGCGCGCCGCCGAGGCAGCGCTGACCGCCCCCGCCGAGGCGCTCGAGCGCTTTGCGACGGACGTCTTCGCGCGCGCGGGCATGCCCAAAGTCGATGCGGTGGTCGTCGCCGATGTCCTCGTCTGGGCGAATCTCCGCGGCGTGGACACGCACGGCATCATGAGGGTCCCGCGCTACGTCGATCTGATCGAAGCTGGCGACATGAACCCGAGGCCCGCGATCGCGATCCGCACCGAAACGCCCGCCTCGGTCCTGATCGAAGCCGACCGCGCGGCGGGGCCGGTCGCGATGATGCGGGGAACGGCCGAGGCCGTGCGCAAGGCCCGGGAGGCGGGCGTCGGGCTCGCGCTCGTCCGTGCGACCACGCACACCGCGGCGCTCGGCTACTACACGCTCGCCGCCGCTCGCGAGGGCATGGCCGCGATCGCGCTCGCCGCGTCCTGGCCCAATGTCGCCTATCACGGTACGCGCGCCGCGGGCGTTTCCACCAGCCCCATCTCGATCGCGGTCCCGGGAGCAGAGCCCGTCGTGCTCGACATGGCGACGAGCGTCGTCTCGATGGGGAAACTGAACCAGGCGAAGAGAACGGGCGAACCGATACCCGAGGGCTGGGCACTCGACAAGGACGGCAACCCGACGACCGATCCCCAGGCCGCGCAGATTCCTCTGCCGATGGCAGGCCCCAAGGGCTCGGGCCTGTCTCTCATGATCGAATGCATCACGAGCCTCGTCGCGGCCAACCCTCTGCTCGCCGAGTCTCTGGAAGGCACCCTCGAAGGGCGCCGGCACCGGCAAAACGGCTTCGTAATGGCGATCGACCTGGCGCAATTCGGCGATCCTCAGGGTTTCCGGCGCGAAGTCGACCGTCTGGTGAAAGCGCTGAAATCCCTGCCCGTCGATCGCGACGCGGGGGAAATTCTCATGCCCGGCGAGCGCGGCCGCCGCACATTCGAGCGCCGCAGCCACGACGGCGTCCCGATTCCACGCGCCCTTTACGACGAGCTCCAGGTGCTGGCGAACCGGCTCGGTGTGGCGATGTTCCCGCCGTCGCGTTGATATACTTCCTGCAATGAAAGCGCCCCCTATGGCGAAGAAATCCAAGATCAGCTCGACGGCCGAACCGCAGCGCGGCGACACGGGCGCCGCCGCGCGACGCGGCTATCCCGACCTCCACGAGCACCTCGAGACCCTCGAGCGCGCGGGACTGCTCATAACGGTCGATCGGCCGATCAACAAGGACACCGAGATGCACCCGCTGGTGCGCTGGCAATTCCGCGGCGGCATCGAGGAGCCGGACAGAAAAGCGTTTCTGTTCACCCAGGTCACCGACGGCAAGCGGCGCAAGTACGACATCCCGGTCGTGGTCGGCGCACTCGCCGCGAGCCGCGAGATCTACCGCATCGGCATGGGATGCGCCCTGGACGGAATCAACGAGACCTGGAACCGCGCGATGGCGAAACCGATCCCGCCGCGAATCGTCGAAGACGCCCCCTGCCATGAGGTCGTGATCCAGGGCGGCGATCTCGACAAGCCGGGAATGGGTCTCGACGGCCTCCCTATTCCCATTTCGACGCCGGGCTGGGACATCGCCCCGTTCACGACGCTTTCGCAGTACATCACCAAGGATCCGGACACCGGCGTGCAGAACATGGGCATCTACCGCGGGCAGGTGAAGGCGCCGCGGCGGCTCGGAATGAATCCGTCTCTCGAGCTGCGGCCCGGAATCTACAACCACTGGGAGAAAATGAAAGCGCGCGGCGAGAAGCTGCCCGCGGCGGTCATCCTGGGTGCCCCGCCGTGCGTGGCGTTTACCTCGGCGCAGAAAGTGCCGGAGGCGCTCGACGAGCTGCACGTAGCCGGAGGGCTCGTCGGCGCACCGATCAACGTCGTGAAAGCGAAGACCGTCGACCTGCTCGTGCCGGCCGAAGCGGAGATTGTCGTCGAAGGGTATATCGACACCGAGTATCTCGAGCCCGAAGCGCCGTTCGGAGAGTCGCACGGGCACGTCAACCTGCAGGAGTACAACGCTTTCATGGAAGTGACCTGCATCACACGACGCAAGGACGCCGTCCTCACCTCCATCATCTCGCAGGTGACCCCGAGCGAATCGAGCCTCATCAAGCGCGTCGCGCTCGAGCCGCTCTATACCCATCACTTGCGAATTACGCTCGGCATCCAGGGCGTGAAGCGCGTTTCGATGCACGAGCCCCTCACGAACCTGCGCAAAGTGGTGGTGCTCATCATGGACCGCAAGGCGCCGAGGACGGAGATCTGGCGCGCGCTGTATGGCGCGGCCGCGTGGAACCGTGCGGCGGGCAAGTACGTGGTTGCCGTAAACGAAGATATCGACCCGGACAACGCGGACGCACTGCTCTGGGCCATGTCCTACCGCGCCAATCCGGCGCTCGACCTTCAGATCCTCCACCACCGCGACCAGGGACACGGCCCGAGGAGCAAGAGGAACGACGGCGAGGACGCCTCGGTGCTGATCGACGCGACGATGAAGGAGGATTTCCCCCCGATCTCGCTGCCAAAGCGCGAGTACATGGAGCGCGCAAAGGAAATCTGGGAGGAGCTGGGCCTGCCCAAGCTCAAGCCCGAGTCGCCGTGGTTCGGCTACTCACTCGGGGAATGGCCGGACGAACTCGAGCGCGCGGCGGAGCTCGCGGTGAAAGGCGACTACTTCGAGACAGGAAAGCTCCTGGTCAGGCGCCGTCGCAAGGACGTGAAGATGAACACCGAGGTTCGCGATTTGCAGGAACCGAAAAAAATATCCTGACCGGCGAATATCGAGCCGGGCAGGTCGAAGCGGATGCTGTTACGGGCGTTCCATTTCGCAAAACAAAAAATCCGCGCCGACTTCTCATCGGCGCGGATTACTGGTGTCGCCCTTGTTATAGCGATCGCAGGAAGTTGAGAAGGTCCTGCTTCTGGCTTTCGAACAAGGCGCTGTAGATGCTTATCACGACGTTCGCTTCAGAGGCGGTGCCGAAAAAAACGTTCCCGCTCTGATGCGCCTCGATCGCCTCAATGAGGTTCGAGGTCCGTCCGTCGTGCAGGAAGAATACCCGCTTCCCCAGCCCCCAGAGCGGGGCGCTGCGAAACTCCCTCGGCCCCGCTCGGCCCTGACTCACGCCATCGGCCAAACCTATTCCCATGTCGTGGAGTAACAAGTCGGAGAAGAGATTCACGGTTTGATTGCCGAGCGCAGCGACAGTCGAACTGCCCGTGTAGAGGGTAGGCGTATGGCAAAGCGCGCACCCGATTTGGCTGAACAGAGTTTTGCCTCTTGCGATGGACGCGGCCCCTCCGGGCGTATCGGGAGAAGGCGCCGGCGGCGCGAGGAAACGCATGAAGAAGGCGAACTTCTCGATCGCGCTGATTGTCTCCTGAGGCGTCGCGCCGGTGGTGTTGGTGACGGTGTTCGGGGCCGCCACAAACTGGCAGCTCGCTGTTTCATCCCGCTCGGACTGAAACAGCTCGTTCGTGATCCCCATCTCCACGTTGTACGCCTCGCCCGAGAACAAGAGCAGCGACTTGTTCTGTGCCTTCCACCCGAACCGCGTGATCGTGCCGTCATTGCCGTTTCTGTTGACTCGGCCAGAGATCCCGAACAGCCTCTTTGTAGACGCGTTCGCCACCCGGTTCGCGACGATCACCGAATCCGGGATCTCCTCGATCAGGCCCGCACCGAATGTCGGCGTCGGAATCCGGAATATGACGTTGTGGTTCGCGAGCTCCTGCTCGAAAGCCGGCTGCCCGAGCATGCAGCCCGGCGCGTCGTCCCGTCCGGTGACGGTGAATAGAGCGTGGACGCCACCGTCAGGCGTCCCGTCGGGGTTCCTCACGAATCTCGCCTCGCGCACCGGTCCGTTCGCCGTGATGAACGATGGAACGGTGTTGGTTGCATTCATCTTGTTCGCAAAGGCGACCTGAGGATTCACGAACGGGCTCGTCCCACCGACTTCGGGCTGCAGATGACAACCGCTACAACTGTCCAGGTTCATCCGCGGGCCGAGGCCCTCGTTGGTGCCATCTGCCTCTGCGAAATCTCCTAGGCCGGCCTCGAAAAATTTCCCCTCGGAATCGCTCAACCCCGCGATGGGGCCGCCAGCGCCTGAGGGTCCGACACGCACGCCGGGATCGATGGCCAGAAAACCGACCGAGGAGGCAATCTCAATTTGGAAAAACAGGAAGCAAACTCCTGCTGACGTCAAAACCAACGGAACGACAAACTTGCTTTTCATAGCCGCATCTCCTTCAACCAGCAATATGGGTCCCCACCGAGTAAGCTCGGCGCCCAGCGGTTGAAAGATTTATGCTTCTTGGGTGCTGCGGATTATTATTCTGAGGGAACTACCGCCGCGGACCGCTTGCCACTTCGGCAAGCACGGAAAACGCCCGCAGCCCGGCCAGATTACCGACGAAAATTCTTTGAAACAAGCACTGACTTTCCGCAAATGCCCAAAATTTCCGGTCGGAGAACAAGAGATACGACGGCGAGAAGGCTTCCGTGCTCGTCGATGCGGAGATGAAAGAAGACTCCGCGCCAAGCCGGGCGCGGCCGACCAGGCATCGGGGTCCTCGGTGCGCGACTCATCATCCTCGCCGCCACGCCCCCAACAGCAGCCAGAGCCCTATCGGGCGGTTATGGAATCCTTCCGTGCCGGTTCGCGCGGATTGCCGCTCCGCCCCTCCACGTACGAGAGCACGGCGGCCACTTCGTCCGGGCTGAGCCGCAGATTGGGCATGCGAGCGTACTGGTACTTCTCGAAAAGGGCGACGGCAATCGGATCGCCTTCTGCGAGGATCTTGTCCGGCATCATGATGTAGCGGGCGAGCCAGGCGCGGTCCCGCCGTGCGGTCACGCCCGCGAGGTCCGGTCCCATCTTGTCGCCTTGCCCGACGGTATGACAGACACTGCACTGGCTTTGGAAGAAGTATTCACCCTTGTCGAGCACGAGCGGACGCGCCTCCGCATAGCTTTTCCGCGGCGTCGTATCCTTCCAACCCAGGAAGTTCCCGATCGTCGTGGCGAGGAACTGCGGGTTGTCCACGGCCGAGTTGCGCATCCACAGGCCGCTCGGCTCGTTGCCGACCATGAGGCTCGCGCTGTGTCCATCCTTGCTGGCCGAGTCGCGCACCCGGGACAAGCCCAGCTTCTTGGTCGCGAGCCTGATGTCTTCCTCCTTGCCGGTGAGGAAGAGCCACCCCGGCCCGACGCCGTACTTCTCCGCGTACGCCTTGAGCACCTTGGGCGTGTCCCGCTTGGGATCGATGGTGATCGAATAGAAGAAGATGTCCTTTCCCATGCGCTCGCCGAGGAGGCGCTGCAACTGCGCGAGCCGCGCCGTCTCGAGAGGGCACTCGTCCTTGCAGCTGGTGTAGATGACGTTGATCGCCACCGACTTGCCCTTGAGCAGATCGTCGTAGAAACGAACGGCAGCGCCGTCCTGAGTGGTCAGCGCGACGTTCGGAAAATAGTCCGCGCCCCAGCGGTTGGCTGCAAACGCAGGGCCTGTATGCAAAGAGATCATCGCACTGGCGAGCAACGCCGCCGTGATGCTTTCTCGGTTACCGCCTCGCATGGTATTCAACGCCTCAGTACGGGAAGGCGGGACTCGCGATATTGGCCGTTCCGCTCGTGATCGCTCCGGTATTCGTGTCGAAGCTCAGGGCGAAGGTCACGACCCCCGAGCGCACCGAAGCTAGGCCCGTCGAAGACACGCTCATGGTCGTGCCCCGG
>Ga0137379_10006971_pt1 | contig 10714 bp, 9 predicted proteins | sample SagtaG_18_FD_104812 | JGI IMG/M metagenome (GOLD analysis project Ga0137379, IMG submission 104812) | Vadose zone soil microbial communities from Sagehorn Ranch, Mendocino, California, USA - Sage2_L_80_16 metaG | ecosystem: Environmental > Terrestrial > Soil > Vadose zone | place: USA... | reverse complement strand
GCTTCGCTCTGTAAGACAGAAGAGGCCATAAATGTTGCTCCTTCATGAACGAGGCAAATAACTTTTTGAACAACTGGTATAATAGTATCTAACAGACAAGAGAAAGTCAAGGTTTTTTGTGATGAATGTTTACCAGGTAGTAGAAATTTAGTGAGAGCGTACTTTTCGCTGTTGACAACAGACCGCTTTCCTTCTAATATTGAGTTAAACGACAAGTAGAAAAAGGAAATCTTACATGAGCCAGGAACGAAAAGCTGTTCAGGTACCGAAAGCACACAAAAAACCAGATCAAGGAAATGGGAAGCGTGTACGTCTAACCCAGCAAGCCATTGTGGCAGCCGCAGCCGAACTGTTCGCACGCAACGGGTTCGGGGCAACCAGTCTGGACGATATCGCCACTACGCTCGGCGTCACCAAAGGCGCATTCTACTACCACGTCAAAAACAAAGAGGAGATTCTGCGCTTGATCTACCTGACGGTGTTGACAGTCAGTGAAGAGCCGCTCCGGCGCATTGTCGAATCCGACTTTCCACCGCTGGAAAAGTTACGTCGTGCAGTAGAGCACCATACTGCCGTGGCGGCTGATCGCTCACCAGCCATGATGGTGTTTTACCGAGAACAGTCCTACCTAACCGGCCCATTTGCCAAAGAAATTCTCCTGCGGAAGAAAGCCTACGAGCGATATTTCGAACAAATCATGCAGGAGGGTCAAGCGGCTGGCATTTTCAAGCCTGATCTTGACCCGAAGATGCTCACTTTTGGTCTGCTCGGAATGTGCAACTGGCTGTCCCAGTGGTACAAACCATCCGGTCGCTACACGCACCAGCAGATCGCAGGGATGTTCGTGGAGATGGTCGAGCATGGCTTGGTCCCCTGCTCCTCGCCAGCTCAGACGTCTTCAGTTCCGTAGACGACGTTATCTATCGAAGACTCCGATGGTGGACTTCTTTATCAAAGAACTGCCTCTGCGCGGTCGTGCTCCACGCAAAGCGGTTGAAGAGGGCCTTGAGGAGGCAGAAGAAACCTTCGATCCCGTGATAATGCATTGAAAAGCAGTGATGTACCCATGTGTTTGCAACCGTCCTTTGGTCATGGTAGGCTATTTTTAGCATACCGTTGCGAACACCACCATCACAGGTGAGAACAGAGCTTCATCAAACACGTATTTCAAGGAGGCAGTATCATGAACGAACGCATTGGTTTTATTGGCCTTGGCAACATGGGGCAACCGATAGCGAGCAATCTGCTCAAAGCTGGCTATGACTTGCACGTCTACAATCGTGATGCCAGCAAAGCAGCACCGCTCATTGCGCAAGGGGCACAGCAGGGTCTACGTCCAGGTGAGGTAGTGGAACTAGGAGGCATCGTCATCACCATGCTAGCAGACGATGCGGCCCTGGAGCAGGTGACCCTTGGAGAAGATGGGATTCTCAAGCGTCTGGGCCCAGGCGGTGTCCATATCTCCATGAGTACTGTCTCTCCTGCCATCGCCCGTCGCATGGCCGACCTGCATGCTCAACATGGATGTGCCTACGTTGCTGCACCTGTCTTTGGCAGACCTGAGGCTGCGGCAGCGAAAAAACTCTGGATATGCCTTGCGGGCGCACCTGCCGCCAAGGAGCGCGTCCACCCAATCCTGCAGACGATCGGACAGGGCGTGTTCGATTTTGGTGAAGACGCTGCCATGGCGAATGTGGTGAAACTGTGTGGCAACTTCCTTATCGGCTCGGCCATGGAAGCCATGGCCGAAGCACTGACCCTCGCCGAAAAAAACGGTATTGAGAGAACTGCTGTCATCAACATGTTTGGGCAAACCCTCTTTGCCTGTCCCATTTATCAGAACTACGGCAAGATGATTGCCGAAAAACGCTACACCCCCGTCGGGTTTCACATGAGCCTGGCCCTCAAAGATCTCACGCTGCTCCTGAATGCGGCGCAGCAAGCAACCATCGCTCTGCCCATTGCTGACATTGTGCATGATCGCTTGCTGACTGGAGTTGCCAAAGGGCGAGGCGAGATGGACTGGACGGCGTTGAGTACGTTAGTCTCTGAGGATGCAGGTCTAGGGTAACCTGAGCATGGAGGTACCTCGTATATACCACGCATAGAAAGAGAAGGGAAAGCACATGTCACTGATCTCACCAGAAGATCGACAAACCCTGCAAACGCTCTTCGCGCAGGAACTGCAGGATAAGGTGAATATCACCTACTTCACCCAGCGCGAGTCCGTGTTAATCATTCCGGGCCAGGAGTGCTCCTATTGTAAGGAGACCCGCGAACTGCTCGAGGAGTTGACCGATGTCTCGGACAAACTGCACCTGACCGTCAAAGATTTCGTCCGCGACGAGCAAGAGGCCCAGAGCCTGGGCATTACGCGCATTCCCGCGTTCATTCTCCAGGGTCATACCAAAGGCACGGTGCGCTACTTCGGCATCCCGGCAGGCTACGAATTCTCCACGCTGATCGAAGACCTCATCGATGTCTCCAAAGGAACGACGAACCTGAGCGAAAAAACACGCGAAGCGCTGGCAACAGTCGATCAGTACCTGCACATTCAGGTTTTTGTCACCCCGACCTGACCCTATTGTCCACGTGCGGCCAGGTTGGCCCATAAGCTTGCCATCGAAAACGAGCATATCACCGCCGATGTGGTCGAAGTCTCGGAGTTCATTGATATGGCGCAACGCTACCTCGTGCAGGGTGTCCCCAAAACCGTGGTGAACGATCGCATCGAAATTGTAGGGGCCGTGCCGGAGCCTCGCTTCGTCCAACAGGTCTTGCAGGCGCTTGATAAGGGGCAGGAAGGAGCGTAGGCTGTCATCTGGCTGGTCCCATTGATTGCCGGACTCGCAGGCATCTGCCTGATTGCTCCCTTTTTTGGGTATACACTGAGAGGCCAAAGAAAGGCCAGTCCCGTATAGAAAGCAAATCAAAGGGCCTATGAACAGTGATTGTTGTTCATGGGCCACATATCTAAGCAACAGAGAGCTCATCTGGGAGGCGATAACGGTATTATCCTCTGAACACAAAGGTCGTCCCGACACTGTTGGGCACAAAAGCTTCTGGCATCACCTGGGCAATACGTTGCGTAGCGCGCCATCCCGTGCAATGGGCAGGCACCACGACCGCCTGGTTGATCTTCTGTAATGCCTCAACCGTTTGAGGGATGATAGGCTCGAAGAGTGCCCCGGTGAGATGGAAGCCACCCAGCAAAGCGTAGACCTGCTCAACGCCTGTCTGCACACGCGCTTGTCTTACACCTATTGCTACCTTCTACAGGATATTTTCACGGCAGAAATGGCCTTACTCCACTTTTCTGTTCCAATGATACACAGACCCCTAAAACAGCTCCTGCACATAGGCGTGCAGTGCCCCGGTAGTGCCAAACTGGCCCCAGAAGCCAACATAGCCATCGGGACGAATCAGAAGCAGCCCTCCATGCTCGACTTCATAGCGCTGGTGCAGTTCGCCTGTGAAGTCATGCAGGATACTGCGGGCCTCTTGCTCCGATCCAGGGGCGACATGCTCTGTGACCAGGTACGCCTCTAGTATCTTATCATAGCCCTCGGCCAGCAGTGCCTCGATCTCGCGCCATTCTCGCTCGACTGCGGTCGCCTCCTGCTTGCCCGTAAACACGAGCAGAATCGACCGTGGACTCTTGAATTTCTCGAAAAGGGGTAGTGGTTCTGATCCCTCACTCGTTCGCACCATGCCGTTGGGGGCGCGATCACCAGCTTGCAGTGCTCCCTTTTTGCTACGCTGATCACGCACGATGGGACTGTGATGATAGGCAATGCTAATCTCGGTAAGAGCTTCGGCCAGGCGATGCAACGCGCCAGGAAGTGATGAGAAGTAGAGTGGTGCGAGCTGGTTGCGCAGAGTAATGAGCAGCGGATTGCGCATCAGCACCAGGCGCGTGCCGCGTTCGGTCCCGCGTAATAACGCCTCTCCCACCTGCTCGCGCTCTGCCTCATAACTCGCCAGCAGGTGTTGAGAAGCCTGCCCTTTGACCACGAGCGCGAGCTTCCAGCCCAGATTAAAGGCGTCCTGCATGCCCGTATTCATGCCCTGCGCTCCAATAGGCGAATGAATATGGGCCGCATCGCCAGCCAGAAAGATGCGTCCCCGCGCATAGTGCTCGGCCTTGCGCTGGTTGACATGAAATCGTTCTAGATCCGCCGGTTCAGAGGCACGCGTTCCCGCCGGGCCACAGGTATCGATCACGTGCTGAATTTCTTCCAGCGTGACATCACCTGTGGGGGCCTTGTCCAGTTCATAGGCAATCACCACACGGTGGCGTCCATCGGCCATGGGGAAGTAGGCAATGAAACTGCCCCGATGAACAAAGGCGAAAATTTCATCATAAGGCAAATCCCAGGTCAGGCACACATTGCCAACAGCAAAACTCTGTTCGAAGGTCATCCCTACGAAGTCGAGTTCGAGCAGATGGCGCACCGTACTGTGTGCACCGTCACAGCCGATCAGCCAGGAAGCCGAGACGTGTTCTTCCTGCCCGTTAGGATGGCGAAGCAGCGCCTCCACGCCTTGCTCATCCTGCGTGACACTGATCAGCTCAACCTGCCATTCAATCGCAGCACCCTGGCTCTGCAAATGTTCCGTCAACAGCACCTCCACCTTGTTCTGTGGCAGCATCAGCACATAGGGATACGGGCTGTCGAGCAGGTGCTCCCGGAAGTCAATCCTGGTGAGGCGCTTGCCGTCGCTATAGGGGCTAAACACAGGGGTCTTGAGGCCCCGCTCAATAGCCGTCTGTGCCACTCCCATCTTTGTCAGCAGTTCCAGCGTTCTGGGCATAATGCCCAATGCCTTTGTCTTCTGGGTGGCATGGGGCGCGCTATCGATAATGCGACAGCGTACACCATGTCGGATCAATTCGTTGGCCAGTGTCAGACCAACAGGCCCCGCTCCAACGACCAGAACGTCATTCGTAGCATGAGTTATAGACAAACTTTTCCCCTTCCTTTTCTTCATACTCTGTTCACTTACAGGCAGGTCGGAGGGATAGACCGGCACAGGATGCGCGAAAGCACCTGCACCAGTCTCGGCTCAGGACTGGGAGGCCGTGTACTGCTGCGCCAAGCCACAAAGCCATCAGGCCGGATCAGCATAGCCCCATCACCCGACACACCCATTTTCGCTGGCCAGCCGTTCTCCAGATCGAGCAGGTCGGCATTTGCCCCGATACGATAGGTCGAAAGAGAGATCCCCAGGCGCGCGGCAACGGCGGTTGCCGCCTCGCCCCAGGCAGTTCCACCTGCGCCTGTGAGCAGGACGAAGCGACCGTCGAGCAGATCAAGCGTGGAGATGCGCTGCCCTTGCCGCTCGACCCACAGATGCGGCACGCGCGTGCCGGGCTGTCCGGTCAATTCCGGGCGCTCCAGCAGTTCTACCTCGCCAGGCGTCGATGGAGCCGTGTCTTCTGAGACAATCGCCTGGGAGCGATAGCGGTAGCCAACAATGAGAGAAAAGAGCGAGACCCTTTTCTCCTCAGGAAGCAGTGCGCTATCTGTTCCCTTCGTCAGAAAAGTAGCTGCCGGTCCGGTAAGCGATTGCTCGGCCGCCAACCACGCGACGGGATGCCGCTCCGTCTCGTAGGTCGCCAAAAGCTGTGGAGAGGCATTTCCCTTGAGCACCGCGGCCAGTTTCCAGGCCAGGTTCTGCGCACTCTGAATAGCCGTGTTGACGCCAAGTCCCATTTTGGGAGGCATGGTATGAGCCGCATCCCCGACCAGGAACACATGCCCCTGCTGGAACCGCTCAGCGACGCGCTCAGCGGGCTGCCAGTGTGCCATATCCACGATCTCGATAGCCATATCGGCTTTCCCCATCGCCGAGAGAATCATGTTCTTACAGCGCTCGGCTGTAAAATTCTGCGCGGATTCTCCCTGTGAAGGAGAGTACATGATGAGAAACATTCCGCGGTCCTTATCAGTAATCAGGAACATGCTGCGCACATTCGTGTTCTCGATCAGGATCCCGTCAGATTCGTAGCCTCGTATAAGCTGGCTCCAGTCAGCTCGAAAGTACACAAAGATGTAGTGTTCATCTAGCTCGCCAAGTCCTTTCGTCGGCACACCGAGCGTCTCGCGAATCTTGCTATGAGCGCCATCGGCAGCGATCAGGTAATCTGAGTGCATGACCTGCGATCTTCCAGTGGCGCGGTCCTGGAGGGTTGCGGTCACTCCGGTGTCATCTTGCATGAAGGAGACGAGTTCTGTGTTATAACGCACATCGCCGCCGCGACGACGAGCCTCCGCCAGCAGGAGCGGCTCGAGCCGACTCTGGGGACAATACCAAATGAATTGGTCCGGGCTGATGGCTTCCAGATGTTCAAACAGCATGGAAGGATCGAGTAACTCCTCTTGTTCGCTTGAGGCAAGGCTTTGCTTGCGGAACACACGCGATACCCTTGTTCCAGCCGCGCGGACTTCTGCTTCCAGTCCCAGCCCGCGGAAAATTTCCAGGGTGCGGAAATTGAGGTTACGTGCGCGTGGATACCACGAAACGTCGGAACGCCGCTCGACCAGCATCGAGAGAATCCCCTGCTGGCGCAGCAAGAGGGAGAGGGATAAGCCAGCGCCGCCAGCTCCCACAATCAAAACCGGTATGTGTTCCTGAGTCATAAGATGGACCTTTCTAGTCTAGACAGGCATGGCTGCTCCGCTCTCCTGGGCGATGCACGCCCAGCCAATGCGTGCATTGGGCACCATCGGCTGCCAGCCGCTCACCTCTTTGAAACGGCGATTGGAGACGCGCAAGCTGCGGCTCATCATGTCATACACTACGCCTGCCATCACCCGCATGAGCAGGGCAGGTGGCTGCCACAGCCGCTTGCGCCCCACTGCCTGGGCCATCGCGGCAAAGACCTCGCCTCGGGTGAGCGGTTCATCGTCGGCGACATCATAGATGCCTGACGGGATCGGCTGCATCAGAGCGGCGACGATGGCGCGGGCTCCATCCTGAACCCAGAGCTGCGGCAGGTAAGCCTCGCTGCGTCCAGGAAGTGCCGCGATGCCTTTGCGAGCGTAGTCGAGTTGCTCGTGTGTGGCCGGGGATTCAGGCCCATAGAGTGAACCCAGGCGCAATGAGAGGCCCCGGCGCTGCTCCCTTGCGAACTGCGCGACGGCGGCTTCGGCATCGACGGTGGATTGCAGGGTCGGGGTCGGTTGCGCAGCCGTTGTGCTGGCGTCAATCCACCGATCGCCGCTGTCGGGGTAGACGAAGGCATAGCTTGGGTAGATGAGGGTGTGTACCCCACCGACGGCGAGGGCCGCCTCGACCAGGGTGCGTGTGCCCTCACGGCGAATGCGATCATTCTCGTACCAGGAGGCGCGTTTGGCCATCTTCGAGGTGGGGGCGATCCTGGTCGCCAGGTGCAGGACCGCCTCGCACCCCGCCAGCGCCTGCTTCAGCGATGCCCCGTCGAACAGATCGGCCTGAATGGGCTGCGCGCCGAGGCTGTACAGCACCTCTCTATTCGCTTCAGAGTGGCTAAGCGCATGGACGGCATGACCTTCGGCAATGAGCCTGGGAACCACAGCCTTTCCAAGCACGCCGGTGGCTCCTGTGACAAAAACCTGCATAACGTTCTCTCTCCTCTAGGAAGCGTGCTTCCTTGTTCCAGGATCAGGACACCAGACCGTGAAACTCGGCACGCAAGCGAACGATGCGACGGCTGCACCTCGTGCTAGACTGACTCAATACGAGCTTCGAGTTCCATGATCCACCTCCTTCTCCCTGTTCCATCCACTACCGAGAGTCTAGCGTATTGAGCGCCATGCGGCATCGGCAATTAAACGTATTCTGTGACTTCTCTGGTAGTGGCAGGAAATGCTGCAAGGGGGAGGTGTTGCCTAGGCAAGGGCATTTCATCGGTCATGACAGGGGGAAATAGATGAGGAGCAGATAGAGGATGAAGCAGCTAGATCAGGTGGTGTTCGAGCGCAAAGTAGGTGGCCGCGTTGCGTGAGGTAATGTCCAGCTTACTATAGATGGAGCGCAGGTGCGAGTTGACCGTGCGCGGGCTGATCACCAGGATTTCCGCAACCTGGGCATCGGAGAGCCCTCGTGCCACCAGCCGCAGCACCTCCACTTCACGTTCGGTCAGCTCGTTGGGAGAGGCTGGGGAAGGAACGTGGGGACGGTCCGCCCTGGCACTCACGGGTGGGTGACTGGCAGGCATGGTGTGCCTCAGTGCTGCCACCGCTTGCTCCGGTGTCATCGCTCGCCCCTCGGTCCACGCGAGTGTGAACGCCTCCTCGCCGAGTTCAGCACGCGCGGTCGTGGCTGCGCGTGCCACGAAGGCACGCTCGGTTGGGGGCAGGGATGTCCCCAGGGCTGCACACAAGCCTTCCGCAGTGCCCCAGAGCTGTACAGCCTCCGCCAGTCGCCCCTGCGCCGCAACTGCCACGCCGATACTCTGCAGACAGGTGGCGATGGACCAGCTATCGTTCACTTCGCGTAGGAGCGCCAGACCCTCCTCGAACAGCTCCCCGGCCATCGCCACATTGCCCTCCTGCAGCGCTAAGCAACCCAGAACGATGAGGGCGCTGGCGATCCCCGGCCGGAAGCCCATCGCTCGGGAGAGCGCCAGCTGCTCCTCGGCGAAGGCGCGTGCTCGGGCCACCTCGCCCTGGGCCAAGAGCATCCGTATCAGGTAGAAGAGGGCGTTCACAATGCCGCGGGTGTCACCAGTCTCCCGGTTGAGCGTGAGCCCTTCTTCCAGCAGCGCTTGCGCTCTGTCGTCCTCGCCTTGATCGAGCGCGACCAATCCTAAGAGATCGAGCAGCCAGCCGAGGCTGACCTTGTCGCCTACGGCTCTGGTCAAGGCCAGCCCTTCCTCGGCGTGCGAGCGTGCCGCTCTGAAGTCACCAGTCGCCCACGCGATACGCCCAAGGAGAAAGAGCGCGAAGGCGAGGCTGCGGGTGTCTCCCAGCTGGCGCTGCAATGCGACGAGGCTCTCGGCGCAGGAGCGAACGGCTGTTTGGAGGGGGCTGCGCGTGTCTCCCAGCAGGCGATGCAATGCGACCGCCTCACGGACCAGCGCCGTTCCCCGCTCATGGTCGCTCTGATTGATCGCCAGGTACCCTGCCGCGAGGAGCGCCTTCGCCCGCACACCTGCTGCCACGTCCTGGTTACTCGCCAACGCGCGCTCCAGGAAGGTCCTGCCTTCGCTCAGGTGCCTCCGTCCCTCCCAGAAGCGCCTCAGGGCACCACTCAAGCTCACGGCCACCTCGTCTTCGTGCCGCTCCAGCGCCCACTGCAGGGCGGCGCGCAGGTTGTCATGCTCGCGCTCCAGCCGCTCCAGCCACACCGCCTGCTCTGCCCCTTCGAGGTGGGCCTCGGCCTCCTCCAAAAGTCGCAGGTAGTACTCCGCATGGGCCTGGCGAGCCACCTCCAGCTCCTGGTTGGCGACGAGCGCCTCCAGGCCATACTCACGAATCGTCTCGAGCAGCAGCAAGCGCGGTGCATTGCCACCCTGCTCACCCTGGTAGAGCAAGTGTTTGTCAAGCAGCGACGTCACCCCGTCCAGCACCTGTGCGCGCTCGCCACCACGTGTCCTGTACACGGCCTCCACTGCCGAAAGGTCGCAGCCGTCGACGAAGACGGAAAGCAGGCGGAAGAGGCGCTGCTCCGAGTCCGTGAGCAGCTCGTAGCTCCAGGCGAGGGTGTTGCGCAGGGTCTGCTGGCGGGCGGGCAAATCCCGTGGCCCACCCGTTAAGACGGCCAAGCGGTGCTCCAACCGCTCCAGGAGTGCCTGCAGCGGCAGGAGCTTGAGGCGGGCGGCGGCCAGTTCAATCGCCAGGGGCAAGCCATCCAGACGCTGGCAAATCTCCGTAATCAGCGGGGCAGTGACGGCGGTCAGCTGAAGCGTGGGCTGGACCTCCCGCGCCCGCTCGAGGAAGAGCGCCACGGCTCCATAGTGAGCGAGCGTCTCGTCGTCGGGCAGGTGGTGGGGATCAGGCAGGGCCAGCGGCTGGACGACCAACTCGCGTTCGCCCCGCACCTGTAGCACCTCCCGGCTCGTCACCAGCAGCTTCAGATGCGGACAGGCGGCCAGCAGGTCCACCAGGCTCGGCGCTGCTGCCACCACCTGCTCGAAATTGTCCAGCAGTACCAACCGGTGCAGCTCACGAAGCACCACTTGCAGGTGCTCAAGTGGTGGGAGTGTGCCCGTTTCCTGCAATCCGAGCGCCTGCATCAGGGTGGGAAGCACCAGGTCGGCATCCTGAATGGGCGCGAGCGAGACGAAGCAGACGCCATCCGGGAAGCTCCCCTCTACCTCGGTGGCGATGGCCAGCGCCAGGCGCGTCTTGCCCACCCCTCCGGTGCCGGTCAAGGTGAGCAAACGCACCTCGGGACGCACGAGCAGGGTACAGGCCGCGGCGATCTCCCGCTCCCGCCCAATGAGCGAGGTGAGCGGCAAGGGAAGGGGGGAAGTAGCTTTCTTAACAAACTCCGAGGCTCTTGCACCTTCGGCCAGCTGCCTCACGGCACCGGTTGCCGGGCGGCGAGCAGGCTCCTGCTGACCAGGATGCCCCTGCAGACCATCCTGGGGAGGTTCCGGCTCCTCTGCGGTGATCGTGTCCTGTGCGGCCAGGGTCGCAGCGACGGTTCTGAGCCGGTCGAGCGTCACCTCCTCCGCCGTGCCCAGATAGACACGGTGGAGTTGGCCAGCGCGCTTGCGGTAGGC
>Ga0137379_10006966_pt1 | contig 10718 bp, 14 predicted proteins | sample SagtaG_18_FD_104812 | JGI IMG/M metagenome (GOLD analysis project Ga0137379, IMG submission 104812) | Vadose zone soil microbial communities from Sagehorn Ranch, Mendocino, California, USA - Sage2_L_80_16 metaG | ecosystem: Environmental > Terrestrial > Soil > Vadose zone | place: USA... | reverse complement strand
TTCTTCCTGTCCCTTCTGTCGGGCCTGCCTATCTGGACCCCCATCTTCGGCTGGATGGCCGCCCTCTTCGGAGGGCTCTCCGTGTGCCGCTGGCTTCACCCATGGGCAGGCGTCCTCTTCGTCACCTCCTCGCTGGTGATGTTCCTTCACTGGCGGCGGGACATGCGCCTGCTGCCGAGCGATCGCGAGTGGCTGAGGCCGAAGAAGACCGTCCAATACATGAAGCACGAGGGCGACGACGCGGAGGTGGGAAAGTACAACGGCGGCCAGAAGCTGTTCTTCTTCGCGACCGCCCTGGGAGCCCTCGGACTGGTCCTCACCGGTGTCGTCCTCTGGTTCCCCCTGAGCTTCCCCCCGCTCTTGAGGGTCGCCTCCATCCTGCTCCACGACGTGACCTTCATCCTCTTCGCTGTTGCCATCGTGTTCCACATCTACCTGGGCACGGCGGCCCTCCCGGGGACGTTCGGCGCGATGACCCGTGGGACCGTCACCAAGGCATGGGCGCGCTTGCACCATCCCCGCTGGTATCGGGATGTCACGGGTGAGGGGACCCGCCGCAGCTAAGGGCCTGGTCGAAGCGGCCTTCGAGCGGGGCGCGGCGCGCGCCGAAGCTCTGGCCAGCGAAGCGTGGACGGCGGCGGAGCCCCTCCGCTTCGCGGCGGGCCTGTACCGTGTCCAGGGGCGTCTTGCCGCCACGGTCGAATCGGCCCACGCCGGGCGTCCGCTCTGCGGCCGGCTGGAGCCCGACCTGGACAGCTTCCAGCACGGCTTGGTGGAAGCGCTCCGGTTCGCCGCGGAGAGCGGTCCCGCGGCCCTGGCCGAGGAGGCGCAGTCCCGCGGCCGGGATGAAGCCTCCGCGCGGTCCCGGTTGCTCGTCTTCTGGAGCGGCGACAGCGAGCCGGGCGAGGGCTACTACCTCTCGCGGGCGCTGCTGCGCCCCTATGTCGAGGTCCTGAGAGGTCTGGGGATCGCCCCCGATCGCGTCCACCGGCCGGGGAAGTGTCCCTTCTGCGGCGGCGCCCCTTGGATCGCCGCCCGGCGGTCGGAATCGGACGCCGACGGCGCCCAGCGTCTGCTCGGATGCGCCCTGTGTGGCGGGGAGTGGCCCTTCGGTCGGATCCGATGCCCTTGCTGCTTCGAGGAGGATCCGACGAAGCTCCCGTCCTTTCGGAGCGAGACCTATCCGACGGTGCGGATCGAGGCCTGCGAAACCTGCCGCCGTTACGTCAAGTCCATCGACCTCACGGCGGACGCGCGGGCCATCCCGGAGGTGGACGACCTGGTGTCACTGGGGATGGACCTCTGGGCGCAAGAGCAGGGCTACGCCCGGGTTGCTCCGGGGCTGGCGGGGATCTGATTGTGGGCTCCTCGCTGGAGCGGCTCATGGGCGCCCAGAGGGCCCTGCGGAGCCGCTTCGATGACTTCCACCGAGCCCTCAAGAGGGGCGACCGGGCGACCCTCGAGGTCGCTCTGATCGCCTTCGACGAAAACTTCAGGCGGTGGTCGCTGGCCGAGGAGCAGACGCTCCTTCCGGCCCTGGCCCGGCTTGTCGTCGCCGGCCGCGATCCTCAGCGCGAGCTGCGCCTGGAGTACGCTCAGATCCGCGAGATCACGGCCCTCCTGCGGCGCCGGCTGGCCGAGGGCCTCCGTCCCGCCGACCTCTTCGGTTTCGCCGACAACCTCAACCTCCGCCTGGCCGCCCACGAGGCAGGCATGGAGGGCGTCTACTATCCCGCGGCCGACGCCATCCTGCTGCCCCACGAACGGGATGCTCTGGAGAGGGCCTGTCCAGAACCCTGAGGGGCACGCTCTCGACGCGAGGCGACGGCCGCTGCCTCCGGTGGGTCAGCCGAGCAAGCGTCTCGAAGGGGCTTTGGTCCGGGCGCGGGAGGAGCACTTCGTAAAGGGACGCCAGTCTCTCCTGCGCCCAGCCGAGCAGGATCTGCTCTCCCCGGTAGTACCTCGCCTCGGTCTCCACGAGGACGATGGCGCCCGCGCCCTGAGGGAGTCGAGGGGAACCAGGGGACTCCGCCGCTCCAGCTCCAGCCGCGCCTCCGCTCCGCGGTCCCCCCGCGCGCGCCAACGGGACACGATCAGGGACCGGATCTCCTCCGTCGAGGCCCCGGACCGACCGGCCCCCGGAGGTCGCTCCCCTGCGGCGCGTAGAGGCAGAGGTACCAGAGGCCATCGGCGGTGAGCCGGCTCCGGTCGAAGGAGTGGCAAAACGGCGCCGGCGCGCGAAGCATCTCCTGCCTGCGAGACCACCCTGTTCGGGGACCACCGGGTGGCGCCGCCCACATCCATGTACTCGATGAAGCGCACCTCGGCGCCCACCCGCTTGCCGTACTCGACAAGGGGCACCAACTCGTCGTCGTTGAAACCCCGCATGACCACGACGTTGAGCTTGAGCGACCCGAAGCCCAAGCCTGCCACCGCCTCGATCCCTTCTCGCACGCGGTGGCGGGTGTCGGCCCGGGTGAGGGCCGTGAAGCGCTCGGGCCTGAGCGTATCGAGGCTGACCGTCACCCGGCGCAGGCCCGCGTCCCGGAGGGCCTGCGCCTGCTCCGCCAGCAGGGGGTAGGCCCTTGACAGACGATCCTGTCGTGTGTATATTCACAGTTGTGAGAGTGGAGCCGAGCCCGGCCGATCTTCAGGAGATGAGTGGCTGCGTGTGCTTCGGCCTCCGGCGGGCAACTCGGGCAGTCACTCAGTTCTACGACAGCGCCTTGAAGCCGCATCGCCTGCGCGCCACGCAGCTCCCTATCCTGGTGGCAGCAAGCAGGCAAGAGTCGGCGCCTCTGGCGCCGCTGGCCCAAGAGCTAGGGATGGACCGGACGACGCTCCTCAGGAACGTCCGCCCCCTCGTTCGTCGCCGGCTGGTAAACGTCGCGCCGGCTGCGGACTCACGGCGGACCGAGATCCGAGCGACGGCCGCTGGGCGTGCCCTTCTGGCGCGGGTCTATCCCGACTGGAGGCGAGCACAACGGCAGGCTCTCCAAAGCCTGGAGGGATCGGACTGGTCGCGGAGCCTCGACACGCTCAGCCGCATGGCTCGTTCGGCCGCGAGGTAGCGTTTTTTTGTGGGAACAAATGTGCATATGCACACGTAGAGCCAATCAGGAGGCGGCGCTTCATGAAACCTGTGACCCGACTGATGCTGACCGGAGAACAAGCAAGCGCTGCTGGACTTGAAACCACAAACCCAAAGGAGGATACGATGAAGTCTCGAATCACGTTGTCCCTGCCGCACCGTGCGGCGACGTTCGCCGGGTTCCTCGCCCTTGGGAGCCTGGCTCTGCCCAACGCGGGCTACGCACAGACGATAGAGGGCGAGCGGGCACTCCTCAACAAGACCGACGCGCCGTTCGGGGTTTCAGTGCGGGCGGCGTCTCCCGTCATCGACGGCGCGCAAGCGTTGCTCGGCCGGCCGGGTGTGAGCGCTCCGCAGGTCTACCAGCCGGCGGGGAGCAGCCGCCCGACCCTCGGAGGCGCGGATTCGATTGACGGAGAGCGCGCGCTCCTCGGGAGGTCGTTCGGGCCCAAGACGACGCACGCGAATGCGGCACTACGGAACTGAGCACTCCGGATCAACAGGAAGCGAGATGGACAGCAAGATGCCCCCCGCGGGCGGCCTTCCACACCACCAGGACCAGACGTTCGCAGTCCGGCCCTGGTGGTGCGTGCCCGGACGGAAGCAGGACGCCCAGCTTCTGCGTAGGGTTTCTGAGACGACAACCAGGGCTGGCGAGATCACGGCTTCGGCAACGCGAACGCCGGGCTACGTGAGAGGCGTTGGCGCTCAGAGTGGGAACTGCTTTTTTCTGGGAACGCCTGTGTATATGCACACGAGGAGAGGCAGGGCGTCATGAACTTCGTAGCCCTCCGGATGCTCACCGGCGATCGGGCCAAGTACTTCGGCCTCGTGTTCGCCATCGCCTTCTGCACGTTCCTCCTGGAGAACCAGACCTCGATCTTCGCCAACATCATGAGGCGCACGGCGAGCCAGATCCTCGACGTCACCGACGCCGAGGTGTGGGTCATGGACCCGAAGACGGAATACTGGGAGCAGACCAAGGCGCTCAAAGACACGGACCTGACTCGCGTCCGCGGGGTTCCCGGCATTCAGTGGGCGGTCCGGCTGTTCAAGGGGAACCCGGTCGCCAAGACTCTGAAGGGGAAGTTCGCGGTGTCGTTCCTCGTCGGCCTGGACGACGCGACTCTCGCCGGCGCGCCGCGGAAGATGCTCATGGGTTCCTGGGAGCGCCTGCGGGAGCCGAATTCCGTGGTCGTCGACAAGGCGGGCTACATCCTGCTCTTTCCGGACGAACCGCTGGAGCTGGGTCGGACGCTCGAGATGAACGACCACCGGGTCACGATCGTGGGGATCTCCGACGCCTCGGCGCCATTCGTGAGCCTGCCCGTGATGCACGCCCGTTACAGCGAAGCCGTCAACTTCCTGGGCCGGGAGCGCGCCGAGCTCTCCTTCATCATTGCGCGGCCGGCGCCGGGCGTCAGCTCCAAAGAGCTCACGGCCCGCATCGGAGCTCAGACGGCTCTGCGTGCTCGCACGGCCGAGGAGTTCATGTGGGACTGCGTCGGCTACTACCTCAAGCACACGGGCATCCCGGTCAACTTCGGCATCACCATCGCCGTGGCCCTGGTGGTGGGAACCGTGGTCGCCGGCCAGACCTTCTACCTGTTCACGGTCGAGAACCTCAAACAGTTTGGCGCCCTCAAGGCCATGGGCGTCACGAACCCCAGACTCATCGGCATGATCCTGCTGCAGGCCGGGAGCGTGGCAGCCCTCGGCTTCGCCATCGGTACGGGCATGGCGGCCACCTTCTTCGAGATCTTTCTTCACAAGTTGGCGACGCGCGGCATCGTCCTCATGTGGCAGTGCGTCGCTCTCACCGGCGGCTGCATCCTCTTCGTGGTGATCCTGGCCAGCATCCTCAGCATCCGCCGAGTACTGGTCCTCGAGCCGGCCGAAGTTTTCCGGGGGTGAGCGCCATGACAACGACCAATATCGCCGTGTCGTGCCGCGACGTACGCAAGCACTTCGGGGAGGGGGAGGCCAGGATCGAGGCACTCCGCGGCGTGGACTTCAGTGTGCTCTTCGGCGAACTCAGCTTCCTCGTCGGACCCAGCGGCTGCGGCAAGACGACCCTGATCTCGGTCGTCGCCGGCCTTCTGGACCGAACGGCGGGGGAGTTGGCGGTGCTCGGAACGCGGATGGACGACTTTTCGGAGACGGAGCGCGTCCTGTTCCGGCGCAAGAACGTAGGCTTCGTCTTCCAGCAGTACAACTTGCTCCCGGCCTTCACGGCGGCCGAGAACGTCGCCGTGCCACTACTCGCGGCTGGAGTCCCGCTGAAGGAGGCCGTGCCGCGGGCCAAGGAGCTCCTGTCGCGGCTCGGTCTCGGGAGCCGCACCGACGCGCTCCCCAGGACGCTGTCCGGGGGGCAGCAGCAGCGCGTGGCTCTGGCCCGGGCGCTCATCCACGAACCGCGCCTCGTGGTGTGCGACGAACCGACGGCCGCCCTGGACCATGCCAGCGGCGAGGCCGTCATGGAGCTGCTGGCGGCCAACGCCGTTCACCCCGACCGGGCCGTCATCGTCGTGACGCACGACACGCGGGTGTTCCACTACGCCCACAGAATCGCCCACATGGACGATGGACGGATCGTGGACGTCAGTCGCCCGAACGGTTCCTCCCTCACGCCTGGTCCCGCCAAGACCGATTCGTCCCCCAAGGAGGTATTCGCGTGAAAAGACTCATCCTGCCCTTCATCGGCGTTCTGGCCGCCCTTTGGGCAACCTTCTCGGTCGCCCGGACGCAGCCCCGACGGGAACGCACGGAGCCGCCAGCTCCGCCTCCAGTATCGGATTTTCCGACGACGGTCGCGGCCGTCGGGTTGGTCGAGGCCAGCACCGAGAACATCTCCGTGGGCACTCCACTGGGAGGGGTCGTCGCCAACGTCTTCGTCACGGCTGGCCAGGCGGTAAAGACTGGCGACCCCCTGTTCGAGCTCGACCAGCGCCAGCTTCGGGCCGACCTTGCCGTGAGACAGCAGACGGTGGCCGTAGCCCGGGCGCGGGCGGCGGTGACGGAAGCGCGTCTCGAAGACCTGAAGCGACAGCTCGAGTTTGCCGAGCAAGTCAAAGACAGGCGCGCGATCAGCGCCGAGGAAGTGACTCGCCGGCGTTCGGCCGTAGAGACGGCGGCGGCCGAGCTTCAGGAGGCCATGGCTCAGCGCGCGGCGGCCGAATCGCAGGCGAACGCCGCCCTCGTGGAGGTGGAACGGAGCACCGTCCGGGCGCCCATCGACGCGGAAGTGTTGCAGGTCAAGCTGCACGTGGGGGAGTTCGCTCCCGCGACTCCCACGTCGTCGCCCCTGATCCTGCTCGGCCGATCGAAGCCGCTGCACGTCCGCGTCGACGTCGACGAGCACGAAGGATGGCGGGTGCGGCCGGGCGCCGAGGCAACGGGGTACGTGCGGGGAAACGCCGACCTGAAGGCACCGCTGCACTTCGTGCGCTTCGAGCCGTTCGTGGTCCCGAAGAGGTCGCTGACCGGTGACAGCACCGAGCGCGTCGACACCCGAGTCTTGCAAATCATCTACCGCGTCGAACGGGACGACCTTCCGCTCTTCGTGGGCCAGCAGCTCGACGTCTTCATCGATGCGCGGGCGGATCACGGAGGAGAGCGATGAGGCGCCGAGCCCTGTCATTGTCGCTTCTGCTACTGACGGTCGTGGGGTGCGCGGTCGGGCCTCGGTACAAGCGTCCGGAGATGCCCGTCCCGCAGGCTTGGAGGGAGTCCCCGGCAGCCGGGGTGCCCGCAACCGGCTCCTCGCTCGAGCGCTGGTGGACGACCTTCCACGACCCGATCCTGGACAGCCTGGTCACCCGAGCCCTGGAGGGCAACCTGGACCTCAAGATCGCCGCCGCCCGGATCCGCGAGGCGAGGGCGGCGCGCCGGATCGCGGCTTCGGCCGCGTTGCCACAGGTCGACGTAGAGGGCGCCTACTCGCGGGCGAAACGCAGCGACGCAGTGCCCCCCTTCAAGTCGGCTCCCGGGGGGAACTCACCCTTCGGCCCCAGGGAGCAGAACGCCTTTGAGGCAGGATTCGATGCCGGTTGGGAGATCGACGTCTTCGGCGGCGTGAGGAGGGACAAGGAAGCTGCCCTGGCACAGCTTCAGGCGGCGGAAGAGGTTCGGCGGGACGTTCTCATCACGCTCCTGGCCGACGTCGCCCGTAACTACGCGGAGCTGCGGGGAACGCAGCAGCAGCTCCAGATCCTCGAGGAGACCCTGCGGTCGGAGCGGGACACGCTGGAGTTGGCGAATGCGCGCCTCGAAGCGGGGCTCGGTACAGAATTGGACACGGCGCGCGCCGAAGGTCTCCTGGCTGCGAACGCCGCTCAACGCCCGGGACTGGAGCGCTTCGCCAAGCAAGCTGTGTACCGCCTCGGCGTCCTGCTCGGCAAAGACCCGGGCGCGCTCGCTTCGGAGCTGGAGACGCCGGGAGCAATCCCTTTCGCGCCTCCTGAGATTCCGCTGACGCTTCCCTCCGAACTGTTGTCGCGGCGGCCGGACCTGAGACGAGCCGAGCGGGACCTGGCCGCGGCCACGGCCCGCATCGGGGTCGCCAAGGCTGACCTGTTCCCCAGGGTCCTGATCATGGGGAGCCTCGGCCGCCGCAGCGAGGATGTGGCCGACTTGAGTTCGGGGATCAGCCAGTTCTGGAACCTGCTGCCCGTGGTGCGTTGGCCGATCTTCTCGGGGGGCCGCATCAGGGCCAACATCCGCGTCCAGGACGCGCGACACGAGCAGGCGCTCCGGCAGTACGAGAAGGCGGTCCTGACCGCACTCGAGGAGGTCGAGAACGCGCTCTCGTCCCACACGCGGGAGTTGCGGCGCCAGGAGTCTCTTCGGGCCTCGGTTGCGGCGAACCGTCGAGCCCTGGAGCTCGCCATGGAGCGCTACACAAGCGGTCTGGAAAGCTTCCTCTCGGTTCTCGACGCAGAGCGCTCGGTCTATGCGGCGGAAGATCAGCTGGTTCAGAGTGAAAGGAACGCGGTGGTCAGCCTCATCGCGGTCTACAAGTCGCTTGGGGGCGGCTGGTCCTTCGACGGAGCGGCTTCAACATCGCAGCGAGAGGTGGAGTCGACGCGCGTGGCCGCCACGCCCAACCGATAGAGAGGTATCGAGATGAAGGAATCACCAAAGCAGGTCGTGACGCCGGCAGCTTGGCACACGTTGGCCTGGACCAGGGAGAGCGCAGCGTGACTACCAGAACGGCGCTCGTGACCGGCGCCTCCAGCGGGATCGGGCTGGAGCTGGCCCGCCTTCTTGGCGCGGACGGGTATGACCTCGTGGTTGTGGCCCGTGATGCACAGAGGCTGCAAGAAGCCGCGGAGGAGCTCCGGGCTCAGCACGGTGTCTCGGTGCACGAGCGGAGGGCTGGCTATCTGCCCGCGAAGGGTTTCAGGGGACGCGGGCCACGGGATCAGAGAGAGGACGGGATGACTTCGGAACTCTCGGCCGCCCCTCTCACCCGCTCGACCCCGGCGTAGACGTTGAACCGCTCGCCACGCAGGAAACCGATCAGGGTGACGTGGAACTCGCGGGCCAGAGCCACCTGCTCGGGGCGGAGACGGCGCAGACGATCGGCACTCCCGCCGCCAGGCACTTTTGGAGGATCTCGAAGCTGCTCCGGCCGCTGACCATCACGACGTGCCCGTGCAGCGGCAGCCGTCCCTCCATGAGGGCCCAGCCCACGAGCTTGTCTACGGCGTTGTGGCGGCCCACGTCCTCTCGCAATGCGAGCAGCTTGCCTTCGGCGTCGAAGAGCGCGGCCGCGTGGAGGCCTCCGGTCGCGCCGAAGATCGCCTGGGCCGCCCGCAGCTTCTCTCCTCGGTCAAGAGCCGGATCTCGAGAGGCTCCTCCGTCGCGAGCTGATCGGATCGCATCCCCGCGCGGCGTCCCTCTACCGTCCAGACCTGGGCTTCGGTCGTGTCGCCTCGGCGCCCCGGAACGCCGGGCGCCAAGACACGGAGGCTGCCCGGTCCTCGCTCGCCTACGACGCCTTTATTCGGCTCCGCCATTGGCCGCACCGTACGCCACGGCCTGCCGGGTCGTCAAGGCGGAGGGCCTCGACAGGCGGAGGGCCTCGGCGTGTCCTCGGCGTCTGGGTGTCGCCTTGGCTCCGGGATCCTATTTCGCTCTCTAAAGGGTAATATGCGGGCTCGCCACTGTAGGTTCGAACGATGCGCGATTCTTCGAAGGTGCGCCTGAGCGAGGCGGCCAACTGCCTCAACTACAACCTGAGGCGCACCTCGCGGCTGGTGAATCGCTACTATGAGCAGGCGTTGAAACCGGCGGGTCTTCGGGCTGGCCAGTTCAACCTCATGGTCCCCGTGGGCCTGCGCGGCGCGCTCTCCATCACCCAGCTGGCGGAAATTCTGGGCATGGAGCGTAGCGCCTTGGCGCGCAACCTGAAGCCCCTGGAGCGAAAGCGCTGGGTCACAGTTACCGTGGGTGCCGACCGCCGCACGCGACTCGTACGCCTCACCCGCGAAGGCAGGTGGTCGCTGCGTACGGCGTATCCCTTGTGGGAGCAGGCCCAACGGGAGCTGACCTCGGCGCTCACGGGCTCGGTTCTGCGGGGCCTGCTCAAGGGCCTCCGTGCCGCCTCCAACGCCGCGCGCACCGAAGACTGAGCCACCCGAGTCCTTGCGTCGGTGTGGGAAAAGGGGTATATACCCTCACAATGCTCGTCATGCTCGTCGTGGTCCTGCTGTTCGGATCGGTCCTCGTCTCCCTGATCGTCGAGGCGTTGCGCCCCGCCCCGCCCATCCCAGGAGAGCTCGCATGGGCCCGCGAGATACCCATCGAGTGGGCCGCCGTCAAGGGTCACCGTCTGCGTTACATCAAGGCCGGGCGGGGGCCGAACCTCGTGTTGCTGCATACGTTACGCACCCAGCTCGACATCTTTCAGAAGGTGATCCCGACGCTTGCCCAGCGCTTCACGGTTTACGCCCTGGACTTTCCCGGCCACGGCTACTCGGACATTCCGAAGGTGGACTATGAGCCAAAGCTCTTCGTCGAGGCGGCCGTGGGTTTCCTCGATGAGTTGGAGGTCACAGACGCCACTCGGGCAGGCATCTCCATCGGCGGGACCGTCGCGCTGCTCGTGGCCGCCCAGCACGACCCGCGGGTGAAGAAGGTCGTCGCCATCAACGCGTATGACTACGGGGGAGGGGGCGGCCTGCGGCGTAGCTCCGCTGTGGCCAACGTGATCTTCGGCCTTGGCATGATCCCGGTCTTGGGCGAGACAGTGATGCGTTTCCGCAATCGAATGGTGGAAAGGCCGATTTTCGAAGGTGGAGTCGCGGAGCCCGATGCTATACCAGCGCCGCTGCTGGAGGAGCTGTATCTCGTGGGAGCCCGGCCCGGTCATTACGGGGCGTTCCTAAACTTGCTGCGCAACGCCCACAAGTGGGACGAGGCCCATACCCGGTACGCTGACATAAGGACGGCCGTTCTACTGGTCTACGGGGAACGCGATTGGTCAAAGCCCAATGAGCGCGCGACGACCCTCCACGACATCCCGGGCGCGAAGATGCACATCGTGGCGGGTGGTAGCCACTTTCTTTCCCTGGACCGCCCCCGGGAGGTCGAGGAACTGATCACCGAGTTCGCCGCTACCTAG
>Ga0137379_10006964_pt1 | contig 10718 bp, 7 predicted proteins | sample SagtaG_18_FD_104812 | JGI IMG/M metagenome (GOLD analysis project Ga0137379, IMG submission 104812) | Vadose zone soil microbial communities from Sagehorn Ranch, Mendocino, California, USA - Sage2_L_80_16 metaG | ecosystem: Environmental > Terrestrial > Soil > Vadose zone | place: USA... | reverse complement strand
GTTCCTCCGGAGAACGGAAGGCGCCCCAGGAACATCTCGTAGAGCACTACGCCCACCGAATAGACGTCCGATCGCTGGTCAGCGGGCTTTCCGAGAGCCTGCTCGGGAGACAAGTAAGCCGGAGTCCCGACGATGGTGCCCGCCAGGGTCGTCCCGGGTGCGTGGATCTGAGTGGCTCGCGCGATGCCGAAGTCCATGATCTTCACCTCCCCCTTGTCCGGGAGGATCAGCACGTTGTTCGGCTTCACGTCCCGGTGGACGATCCCTTCGCGGTGGGCGGCATCGAGCCCCTGGCAGAGCTTCTTGGCGATGCGCAGGCCCACCCCGAGGGGAACCGGTGCGCGCGCCATCAGGTCCTTGAGCGTGACCCCCGCGACGTACTCCATCGATATGAAGGGCGTCCCGTCCGCCTCGCCAAAGTCGTGCGTGCGGACGATGTTGGGGTGGCTCACGCGCCGGGCCACCCTGGTCTCCTGCTTGAAGCGGTCGACGCTGTGACGCCCGTTCGTCAGGAGCTCGGGCACGAGGAACTTCACCGCGACCGGCTCGTCCAGCTCGCGGTCGTGGGCGCGGTAGACGACACCCATGCCTCCCTGTCCGATCTCCTCCTGCAACTCGTAACGGCCGGCCACGACGGTACCGATCGTGAACCGGGGTGGGCGGGGCCCGACGACTTGCGCGAGGAAGGGTGCGGTGGGCGGCGAGAGGAGGGCACCGGGCGCCGGGGAGGGCCGGGTCAGCGCGTCCCGCACGAACGCGATCATCTCCGCCTTCTCCTGCACGTCCGCGAGAGAGGCCAGCTTGCGTTCGGCGTCCTGGAGGGCTCGCGTGCGCTCGGAGACGAGCTGGTTCAGCTTGCGCTCGCGGGCCGCGAGCTGACCCACGCGGAGCTCGTAGCCGGCCCCCGCCAGGAGGAGGGTGCCCAGCACGCACAGGGCATAGAACCAACGGGCCTCGTAGAAGTGCGGCTTCAGCTCGAACGGGAACGAGGCGCCCTCCTCATTCCAGACCCCGTCGTTGTTGGCCGCCGCCACCCGGAAGCGGTAACGGCCGGGAGGGATGTTCGTGTAGTAGGCGACCCGGCGCGTCCCCGGGTCCACCCAACCCTGGTCGAAGCCCTCGAGCCGGTACTTGAACCGGACCTTCTCGGGCTCGAGAAAGCTGAGGCCCGTGTAATGGATCTCGATCTCGCCGCGCCCGGGCGGCACGGCCGCGGCCCCCCGCGGATCGTAGGGGCGGCGGTCGATCGCCACGTCCTCGATCGACACCGGCGGCGGCAGCTGGTTCGTCGGCATCCGGGCGGGGTCCACGCGGACGGCCCCCCTCGTGGTGGGGAACCAGAGCGTACCGTCCCGCGCCTTCCAGCCGGCGGGCTGGGCGCTGCCATTGCACTCGGCGGTGCGCATGCCGTCCGAGGTGCCGAAGGGTACGGACACCACGGATGTGGCCCGTCCGTCCGCGAAGTCCGTGAGCGCCTTCTTGTCGACGTAGAAGATCCCCTTGTTGCCGCTCATCCAGAGCCGGCCCTGGTCATCCTCGAGCACCTGGAAGATGCGGTCCTGGAACAGGCCGTTCCGGTGGGTGATGCTGCTCAGCTTGCCCTGGCGGAGACAGCTCAGCCCTCCCGAAGTGCCGATCCACAGGGTCCCCGACCCGTCCTGGTAGACGCGGTACACGGTGTTGTGGGGCAGGCCCTGCTCGGTCGTGTACACCTTGAAGCGGCCGTTCTCGAGGACGTTCAGGCCGCCCCCGTCCGTACCAACCCAGAGGCGCCCCGAGGCATCGACGGTGAGGGCGAACACCCGGTCACTCGAGAGGCCCTGGCCGCTTCCGAAGAGACTGAACCGCCCATCCTTGAAGCGCGCGACCCCACCCCCGTAGGTGCCGATCCAGAGGCTCCCCTCGCGGCCTTCGGCGAGGGCGATGACGCGGTCGCTCGGGAGACCGTCCCGCGTGCGGTACGCGCGGAACGCGCCGTCGCGGAAGAGATTGACGCCCCCGCCGTCCGTCCCCACCCAGAGGGCGCCCCTGCGGTCCTCGAGGAGGGAGACAACCAGGTTGCTGGACAGGCCATCCTGGGTGGTGAAGGCACGGAACTGGCGGTTGCGGAAGCGGTGGAGACCCCCGCCGAAGCTGCCCAGCCAGATGTCGCCCTGGCGGTCCTCGGTGATGGGCGCCACCATCTCGTGGGCGAGGCCCTCGGGCTTGCCGAAGCTCGCGAACTTGACGTCCTGGAGGCGGTTCAGCCCCGCGCTCTCGGTGCCGATCCAGAGGCTCCCCTCCCGGTCCTCGAAGAGCGCGAGAACGACGTCTCCCGTCAAGCCGTCCTTGGGCCCGAAGGTCCTCCACACCCCGTTCGCGAGCCGGGCGAGACCCTGACCGCGCGTCCCCACCCAGAGGTTCCCGCTCCCGTCTTCCTCAATCGCTCCGACGGCGTCCCAGACGCCGGCCGGCGGGGCATAGTGCGAGAGCTGCCCCCCCTTCCAGCGGTCGAGGCCGGCGCGGGTGCCGATCCAGAGGGTGCCGTCGCGACCCGTGTAGAGCGCCCGCACCTGGTTGCTGGAGAGACCCTGCTTGACGGTGTACTTGTCGATCGCGTCGGCGACTCGCAGGAGGCCGTCGCCGTCCGTGGCGAGCCAGAGCGCGCCGTCCGCTTCGGCGATGGCCGTGACCACGAAGGGCTGAGTGTTGAGGCCGGGAGGAACGACGAAGCGGTCGCCCTCCAGGCGTACCACTCCGCCATCGGTGCCTACCCACAGCCGCCCGCCCTGGTCCTCGTAGAGGGACCGCACGACGCTGTTGGGCAGGCCAGAAGAGGCGTCGAACCGCGTGAAGGCTTCGTCCCGGTAACGTACGAGGCCGCCCCGGGTGCCGATCCAGAGGGCGCCCGCCCGGTCTTCGTGGAGGGATAGCACGTACTGGTCCTTGAAGGCCGGGGTGTTCTTCTCGTCAAAGACCACGAAGCGGACGCCGTCGAAGCGGACGAGGCCCTCCTGGGTGCCGAGCCAGAGGTGACCGTCGCGCGTCTGGGCGATCGCACGAGCAGAGTTCTGGGGAAGGCCCTGGTCGGTGGTCCAGACACGGTGCCCATATTGAGTGGGGGCGAGGGCCGGATCGAGCGCGCTCGCTGGGCGGGCCAACGCGCCAAGGAAGACGGCAACCAGGCCTGCCCCGGGCGCGACACGATTCATGGTGTGTCTACGAGGGCGACGGGGTGCTCTCGGCGTCGTAGGCCGGGGCGGCGCAGACGCGGTTGCGGCCCAGGTGCTTCGCCTCGTAGAGGGCCTTGTCGGCGGAGCCGATGAGGGATTCCGGGGTCGCGTCGTCTCCCGCCTGGGCCGTCCCCACCCCCACGCTGATCGTCACCACGCCCTTGATGGCAGGAGCGTGCGGGACGGCCAGCTCCTCGATGCTCGCGCGCAGGCTCTCCGCCACTGCCACCGCCCCCGCGGGATCGGTCCCGGGCAGGATCGCCGCGAACTCCTCGCCGCCGTAGCGCGCACAGAGGTCGCCCGGGCGGTGCAGGGTGCGCCGCAGGGTCTGGGCCACCGCTCTCAGACAGTCGTTGCCCTTCTGGTGACCGTAGGCGTCGTTGAAGCCCTTGAAGTGGTCGATGTCGATCATGATGAGGGAGACGGGAGCTCCCTCCCGGCGCACCCGCCGCCACTCCAGGTCCAGACAGGCGTCGAAGTTGCGGCGGTTGGCGATGCCGGTCACCGCGTCGAGGTAGGAGAAGCGGGCGAGCATCTGGTTGGCCTGCTCCAGCTCCCGCGTGCGCTCGGAGACGACCTGGTTCAGCTTGCGCTCGCGGGCCGCGAGCTGTCCCACGCGGAGCTCGTAGCCCGCCACCGCCAGGAGAACCGTGGCTACCGCGCACAGGGCGTAGAACCAGCGGGCCTCATAGAAGTGCGGCTTCAGCTCGAAGGGGAACGAGGCACCCTCTTCGTTCCAGACCCCGTCGTTGTTCGCGGCCGCCACCCGGAACCGGTAGGGTCCGGGAGGAATGTTCGTGTAGTAGGCGACCCGGCGCGTCCCGGGGTCCACCCAGCCCTGGTCGAAGCCCTCCAGCCGGTACTTGAACCGGACCTTCTCGGGCTCGAGGAAGCTGAGGCCCGTGTAATGGATCTCGATCTCGCCGCGCCCGGGCGGCGCCACCGGGGCCCCACGCGGCTCGTAGGGCTGGCGGTCGATCGCCACCTCCTCGATCGAGACCGGCGGCGGCAGTTGGTTCGTCGGCATCCGGGCGGGGTCCACGCGGACCGCCCCTCTCGGGGTGGGGAACCAGAGCGACCCGTCCCGCGCCTTCCACCCGGCGGGCTGGCCGCTGCCGTTGCACTCGCTCGTGCGCATGCCGTCCGAGACGCCGAAGGACACCGAGGCGACGGACTTGGCGCGTCCGTCCACGAAGTCCTCGAGGGCCTTCTTCTCGACGTAGAAGATCCCCTTGTTGCCGCTCATCCAGAGGCGGCCCTGGTCGTCCTCGAGCACCTGATAGATCCCGTCGTGGAACAGGCCGTCCTTGTGGGTGATGTTGTTCAGCTTGCCCTGTCGAAGGCAGCTCAGCCCTCCGGAGGTCCCGATCCAGAGAGTCCCCGAGGCGTCCGGGTAGATGCGAAACACGGTGTTGTGGGCGAGCCCCTGCTCGGTCGTGTACGTCTTGAACCGGCCACGCTCGAGGACGTTCAGGCCGCCCCCGTCCGTGCCCACCCAGAGGCGCCCCGAGGCATCGAACGTGAGGGCGAGCACCTGGTCGCTGGAGAGGCCCTGCGCGCGTCCGAAGGACGTGAACCGGCCATCCTTGAGGCGCGCGACCCCGCCCCCGTAGGTGCCGATCCAGAGGCTCCCCTCGTGGTCCTCCGCGAGAGCGATGACGCGGTCGGCGGGGAGCCCGTCCCGGGCGCGGTAGGCGCGGAACGCCCCGTCCCGGAAGCGGTTGAGACCACCGCCGTCGGTGCCCACCCAGAGCGCGCCCGTGCGGTCCTCGAGGAGCGAGGCCACCAGGTTGCTGGACAGGCCGTCCCGGGTGGTGAGCGCGCGGAACCGGCCGCCGCGGAAACAGTGGAGACCCCCACCGAAGCTCCCCATCCACAGGTTCCCCTGACGATCCTCGATGATGGGCAGCAGCAAGTCGTGGGCGAGGCCCTCGGGCTTGCCGAAGCTAGCGAACTTCACGTCCTGGAGGCGATTCAGGCCCGCGCTCTCGGTGCCGATCCAGAGGCTCCCCTCCCGGTCTTCGAAAAGCGCCATGACCGCTTCGCCCGTCAAGCCGTCCTTGGGGCCAAAGGTCCTCCACACCCCGTTCGCGAGCCGGGCGAGCCCCTGGCCCCGCGTTCCGACCCAGAGGTTGCCGTCCCGGTCTTCCGCGATGGCTGCAATCGCCTCCCAGGTTCCGGCCGGGGGGGCGTACTGCGTGAGCTGCCCGGCCTTCCAGCGGTCGAGGCCGGCGCGCGTGCCGATCCAGAGCGTGCCGTCGCGGCCCGTGTGGAGGGCCCGCACCTGGTCGCTCGAGAGGCCCTGCTTCCGGGTGTACCTCTCGACCGCGTCCGAGACGCGCAGCAACCCGTCCCCCTCCGTGCCGAGCCAGACCGCCCCGTCCGCTTCGGCGATGGCCATGACCGCGAGCGGCTGGACGTCGAGGCCGGGAGGAACACGGAAGCGGTCGCCCTCCAGGCGCACCACCCCGCCCTCGGTGCCCACCCAGAGCCGGCCGCTGCGGTCCTCGTAGATGGACCGCACCACACCGTTCGGAAAGCCCGAGGCGGCGTCGAACCGGGTGAAGACGCCATCCCGGTAGCGCACGAGGCTGCCGCCGCGGGTACCGACCCAGAGGGCGCCCGTCCGGTCCTCGCGGAGGGACAGGACGTAGTGGTCCTTGAAGGCCGGGGTGTTCTTCTCGTCGAAGACCACGAAGCGGACGCCGTCGAAGCGGACGAGCCCCTCCTGGGTCCCGAGCCACAGGTGACCGTCACGGGTCTGGACCATCGCGCGCACGGTGTTCTGGGGCAGGCCCTGCTCCGTGGTCCAGACGCGGTGGCCGTACTGGGTGGGCGCGAGCCGGGGGTCGAGGCCCAAGGCAGGCGCCGCCAAGGCGCCATGCAGGCAGCCGACGATCGCGATCAAGCGCGCGCCCCGCGTCATGGCCCGGTTACCGCGGATCATAGCACCCGACCTGGAGTTCTGGGACGGGTGCCATTTCCGTGACAAAAGGCGCAGGGGCGGCTTCCCGCCGGCCCCGCTTCCCCGAAGCCTCGAGGTGGGTCTAGCTCTCGATCGGGAAGGCTCGATGACCTGCCGTTATGCGCGCCGGCGAGATGATGGGGAGCAGGTTCCTCTACTTGTGCCTGTCGATCATCTGCCCCAGGATCCGGATGATCGCGTCGATGATCTGTCCGAGGCCGCCCGCCGACTGGACGGGCTTCCATCCGACGTGATCAAAGGTCGGCAGGGCGAAAGCCGGCACCCCGCGCCAGGTCCCTGGCTCGCCCGCGGCCGCCACCGTGGGGTTGATGAGGCCGGCCTCATGGGAAGCCGCCGGTGGCATGGCCATCGGAGTGCCGACGCGGGCCGGCTCACCGAGGGCGAACGCGACGGAAGCCGCCACCAGCATGACGAGAACGGCTGTCTTGCGCATGAACATCCTCCGACCCTCCGCCACCAGGGCGGCGCCGACGGCTAACGGCTGATGCACGAACCCGGACGAACTGTTTCGCGGGTCGCCCCGCAGGACTAGAGTTTCGTCCAGGACGGGCTCGGCGGCTGTGTCGTCGATCACGCTGACGCGACTTTACTTAAACCGGAAAGTAGATACCGAAACACATTCGGATCTCTGATATCCATAACACGTATACAGGGTGACGGTTTGCGTAGGCCGCCGAAGGCATCAGCCCGGGCGTGGGTTCTCAGCGACACCGCCTGAGCCTCTTTCTAGCCGTCGATCAACTGCCCCAGGGCGCGGATGATCGAGTCGATGATCTGTCCGAGGCCGACCGACTGGAGGGGCTTCCATCCGACGCGATTAGAGGTCGCCACGGCGAAAGCCGGCACCCCGCGCCAGGTCCCTGGCTCGCCCGCGGTCGCCACCGTGGGGTTGATGAGGCCGGCCTCGTGGGACGCTGCCATCGGGATGCCGACGCGGGCCGACCCACCGAGAGCGAACGCGACGGACGCCGCCACCACCATCACCAGAACGGCTCTCTTGCGCATTGACAACATCCCTCCGACTCTCCGCCATCTGCCGTGGCGACGTCGTCGCTACCTTCAACCAAGCTAAAATTTAGCCCAGGACTGAGCCGGTGGCTGTGTCGCCGATCACGTTGACGCGGCTCGACTTGACTCGAAAACTGGGTCCACGCGTCCCGGAGAGCCTCACGTATCCGTAGATCGGATACTATTCGCACTCTCGCGCAGCGCGAACATTAGTTGTAGAATACAAGCATATCCCTGGGAGGGCGACGACGCCGATCGGGTCGGACGGCCAAGACGAGGCGGCGCGGCTGCGGACGGCGGTTCGGGCTCTAGTCCGGCGGTTCTCGGTATCCGAGCGGGCCGACGTGGAGTGCTGCGGCCTGACCGTGGCCCAGGCCGCCACGCTGGAAGAGCTCCGGGCCACGCCCCGGATGCGGCTGGGGGCTCTGAGCCGGCGTCTCGGCATCACCCCGAGCACCCTGACCCGGAACCTGGCCCGCCTAGAGGACGAGCACCTCGTGGAGCGCGTCGCCGACCCGGGCGACGGACGGGCCTTCCACGTGACATTGACCCTGGCTGGCCGGCGCGCGGCCGAGGGAGTGGAGCGGCAGGGCGTGGGTTTCGCGGAGGACGTGCTGGCGCGACTGCCGGAGAGCGATCGCGGTGCCCTGGTGTCTGCCCTCGAGCACCTGATCGAGGCGGTGCGGCAGGCGACGGAGGACTGCTGTCCCGGAGCGTTCGTGCATTTGATGAAGGATGTCGCGCGGGAAGACCGCGCGGGAAGGAGCGAAGGTGGAGACCAAGGTGGCAGTGCCGGCTGAGCATCTCGTGGAGCGCGTGCGCGAGCGCTACGGTCGGATCGCCGAGGGGGCGGAGACAAGCTGCTGCGGACCGAAGGCCGCGACCGCCTGCTGCGGCGGCGGCGGGGCGGTGTCCGCGAAGCTCGGCTATCGGGCGAAGGACCTCGCGGCGGTCCCGGAGGGAGCGAACCTTGGCCTCGGCTGCGGCGCTCCCCTGGACTTCCTGGAGCTCCAGCCGGGCGAGGCGGTCCTCGACCTGGGCTCCGGCCCCGGCCTCGACGCCTTCCTGGCCGCCGACCGCGTGGGTCCCTCCGGCCGCGTGATCGGGGTGGACATGACCCCCGCCATGCTCGAGCGCGCGCGGCGGAACGCCGCCCGGGGCGGCTACGCGAACGTGGAGTTCCGGGAGGGCCGGCTCGAGTCGCTCCCCCTGGGCGACGCGGTGGTGGACGCGGTGACCAGCAACTGCGTGATCAACCTCGTACCGGACAAGGCGGCGGTCTTCCGTCAGGTGGCCCGGGTCCTGAAGCCGGGCGGCCGGCTCGTGGTCTCCGACATCGTGCTCGACGGCCGCCTGCCCGAGGCCCTCGAGCAGGACCTCTACGCCTACGTCGGCTGCGTCTCCGGAGCCGTCGATCGACGCGACTACGTCGAGATGCTGGAGGCAGCGGGCCTGGGGCCGGTCGAGGTGCTGAAGGACGTCGACTACCTGGCCGCGACCTTTGACTCCTTGCCCGAGGAGGTGCAGGCCATCCTCGATCGCACGGGCATCCGGCCCGAGGACGTGGCGGGAAAGGTCCGCTCCATCACCTACCGGGCGTACCGGCGGTCCTCAAGGACCCCTGACCCAGCTCGCGGAGCCGCTGCTCCAGGGTCGGCCGGTCCAGCTTCTCCACCGGCAATGAGGTGAGGAGCTCGATGCGGCGATCGAGCTCGAGGTAGGCCCGCCGGAAGGCTCGGGCCCTCTCCTCCTCCGTGCCCACCGCCGCCGCGGGGTCGTCGATCTCCCAGTGCGCGGTGATCGGATGGCCCGGCCACACGGGGCAGGTCTCCTTCGCCGCGTTCCCGCAGACGGTGACCACGAAGTCGAGCTTCGGTGCGTCGGGACCCGAGAACTCGTCCCAGCTCTTGCTGCGCAGGCCGACGGTGGGCTGTTGAACCAGGGCCAGGGTCTGGAGGGCGAGGGGGTGCACCTCCCCCTTCGGGTGGCTCCCCGCGCTGAAGGCGCGAAACCGGCCGGCCCCCCGCGCGCGCAGGAGGGCCTCGGCTATGATGCTGCGCGCCGAGTTGCCGGTGCAGAGGAAGAGGACGTTGTAGGTCATGCTACTTGACGAAACGATACCCAAGCCCGACCACGGTCTCGATGTGGTCGCGAGCCGGGCCGAGCTTCAAGCGGAGCCGGCGGATGTGGGCGTCGATGCTGCGCGTCTCGACGTCGCTCTCGTAGCCCCAGACCCGCTCCAGGAGCCGATCGCGGGTGAGCACGCGTCCCGCGCGCTCGACCATGGTGCGGAAGAGCTCGAACTCCTTGTGGGTGAGCCGGATCTCCTGGCCGCGGTAGCGCACGATATAGGAATCGAACTCCACCTCGAAGTTCTCGTCGCGGTAGCCCTGGGGCGCTTGTCCCGGAGTGCCGGTCCGGCGCAGGGCCACCCGGCAGCGCGCGGCCAGCTCCTTCAAGCTGAACGGCTTCACCAGGTAATCGTCGGCCCCCATCTCGAGGCCGAGCACGCGGTCCACCTCGTCCGCCCGGGCCGAAACGATAATGATGGGCACGTGGGCGGTGGTCGGCTGGCGCCGGATCATCCGGCAGACCTCCAGCCCGTCCATGCCCGGCAGGTTCAGGTCGAGCAGCACAAGGTCGGCCCCGCGCCGCACTGCCTCCAGCCCCTCCTCGCCCGTGCGGGCCACCCTAACCTGGAGCCCCACTTTCTCGAGCTGGTAGCCGATGGCCTCCGCGATGTCGCCGTCGTCCTCGATGAGCACGACTCGCCGCCGGCTGTCCGGCGAGGGGGCGGCGGGGGATGCGGCGCGGGCTGTTCCACGTCCGGTACCGCCATTCATTTGGTCTCCGCCTCCAGGTGGTGGTGGCGCACGTCCTTGGCCTCCACGAGGAAGATCACGTCCTCCGCGATGTTGGTCGCGTGGTCCGCGATGCGCTCGATGTTGCGGCTGATCAGGATCAGGGAGAGGGCCCGCTGGATGGTCCCCGGGTCCGCCATCATGTAGGTCAGCAGCTCCCGGAAGACCTGGTCCTTGAGGTTGTCCACTTCGTCGTCCCGGCGGAGCACGTCCCGGGCCAGCGCGGGGTCCTTCTTCACGAAGGCGTCGAGGGCGTCCCGGGTCATCTGCTGGGCCAGCTCCGCCATGCGCGGGATGTCGATGAGCGGCTTGAGCGGCGGCTGGGGGAGGAGCTTGATCACGTTCTCCGCGACGTTGACCGCCTGGTCGCCGATCCGCTCCAGGTCCGCGTTGATCTTCATGGCCGCGGTGATGAGCCGCAGGTCGATGGCGAGCGGGCTCTGGGTGGCGAGAAGCTTCAGGCAGCGGTCGTCGATGTCGATCTGGAGGTCGTTCACCTCCTTGTCGGCCGCGATCACCGCTTCCGCCTCGTCCAGCCGACGGTCGATGAGGGAGCGCACGGCCTGGTGCACCCGCTCCTCCACCAGCGCCCCCATGGTGAGCAGGCGGTTCTTGAGCGCCTGCAGCTCTTCCTCGAAATGATGACGCTCC
>Ga0137379_10006960_pt1 | contig 10720 bp, 10 predicted proteins | sample SagtaG_18_FD_104812 | JGI IMG/M metagenome (GOLD analysis project Ga0137379, IMG submission 104812) | Vadose zone soil microbial communities from Sagehorn Ranch, Mendocino, California, USA - Sage2_L_80_16 metaG | ecosystem: Environmental > Terrestrial > Soil > Vadose zone | place: USA... | reverse complement strand
CTGGTTGGCGCGGCCCCTGCTGGGCGGCGCCCTCTCCGTGCGCGGCGCGGTGCTGCTCGCCGTGGCGGCAGTCGCGACGGCCCTGGCGGCGGGCGCCGCCGGGACCCTGCGGCTCGTCGGGCGCGGGCCGAATCTCGCGTGGTTCGCCGCCGGTCTCGGCGGCGGGATTGTGGCGACCGTATGGCTGCGGTGAACGGCGCTCTCGCTCGCGCGCTCCTGCGACTGTTCGCCGTGCAGGGCTCGTACAACTACGAGCGCATGCTCGGCGTGGGCGTCGGCGTCGCCGAAGAGCCATTGCTCCGCGATCTCGGCGACAGTAAGTACCGCCCCGCCGTCGCGCGCGGCGCGCATTTCTTCAACGCGCATCCCTATCTCGTCGGCCTCGCGGTCGGCGCGGCCGCCCGCGCCGAGCACGATGGCGCCGCCCCGGATCAGATCGAGCGGCTGCGCGAGGCGTTGTGTGGCCCGCTCGGTTCGCTGGGCGATCGACTCGTCTGGGCGGGATGGCTGCCGTTCCTGTCCGGCTTGGCGCTGGCGGGTGTCGCACTCGGCGCCGGCTGGATCGCCGTCGGCGTGTTTCTCCTCGTGTACAACATCGGCCACGTGGGGCTGCGCTGGTGGGCGCTAAAAGCGGGATGGACCCACGGGACGCGCGTGAGCGTGGCTCTGCATAATCCCGTGCTGCAGAAGGCCGGCGCGGTGCTCGGCCCGGCGATGGCATTCGCCGTCGGCGCCGCACTGCCGCTGACGGCCGCCTATCTGTCGGGGCCGTTCGATTCCTGGGCCCGCGTCGCACTCGCCGTCGTGGCGGCGCTCAGTTTCGTGGCGCTGCGGCTGCGCGGCGACCGCCTCAATGGGCTGCGGCTCTCGCTCGGGCTGGCCGCCGTCGCCCTCGTCGTGGCGGTGCTATGGCAATGATCGAGCGGGACGCGAAGATCGTGAATCCGCTCGGCATGCACGTCCGGCCCGGCGCGGAGTTCGTCAAGGTGGCGAACAAGTTCAAAGCGGCCGTCGAGGTGCACAAAGACGGCGCCGTCGTCAACGGCAAGAGCATCCTCGGCATGATGACGCTGGCAGCCGAGTGCGGCTCGTCGATTCGGATCCGGACGGACGGTGAGGACGCGGAGCAGGCCATGGCCGCGCTGCTCGAGCTCGTGGCCGCGGGCTTCCATGAGATGCATTTGAAGCCCCAGGCCAAGGAACCGGAGGATGCATGAGTCCTCCTGATCGCCTGCTCAAGGGCATCGGCGTCTCGCCCGGTATCGCGATGGGACCGACCGTCACCGTGCGCTGGGCTCTGCCGGAGGTCCCGCATCGCGTCGTGCCGCGCACCCAGGTCGAAAAGGAGGTGCGCCGCCTGCGCGCCGCGCTGAAGGACGTGCGGGGTCAGCTCTCGGAGCTGCGGGCCCGGGCCGAGGACCGCGCCGGGGTGGACGAAGCCCGCATTTTCGACGCGCAGCTGCTGATGCTCGAGGACAAGGAGTTCATTGGCGGCGTCGCGGAGCTGATCCGCGAAAACCATTTCACCGCCGAGAAGGCGTTCGAGTTCAAGACGCTCGAGGTGCGCGATCTCTGGACCGCGGCCGGCAATCCGCTCCTCAAGGAGCGGCTGGCCGACCTCACCGGCGTGGCGATTCGCGTCATTCAACACCTCATGCACCGCCGGGGTGGCGCGGATGTGTGGGAGAGCCTGTCGGAGCCGTCGATCCTCGTCGCGCGGGAGCTGTCGCCCGGGCTGACGGTGCAGCTCGACCGCGCGCACGTCGTCGGCCTGATCAGCGAGGAAGGCACACGCACGTCGCACGCTGCGATCCTCGCCCACTCGATCGGCATCCCGGCGATTTTCGGCCTGCGCGGCGCCGTCGCGCGGATCCGGTCCGGCACCAAAGCCATCCTCGACGGCACGCGCGGGACCGTGCTGCTCGATCCGACGCCCGCGGAAATCGAGGAGGCGCAGGGGAGAGATACGCGGCGGCGGGAGCTGTCGACACGGCTCGAGGAAGCGGTCGCGCAGGAGTCCGTCACGCTCGACGGCGTGCACATCGCGCTGCGCGGCAACGTGGACCTGCCCGACGAGGTCGCCGCGGCCAAGGTGCACGGCGCCGAAGGTGTCGGCCTGCTGCGAACCGAGTTCCTGATCACGGGGCACAGCGAGCTGCCGAGCGAAGACGAGCAGGCGAAGTACTTCCAGCACGTCGGCGAGGCGTTCGCGGGGCATCCCGTCGTCATCCGGACCTATGACCTCGGCGGCGACAAGTTCCCGGCGCCATTCCGCGGTTCGCCCGAGGCGAATCCGTTCCTCGGCTGGCGCGCGATCCGCGTCTGCCTCGACGAGCCGGAGATGTTTCGGACGCAGATCCGCGCCGTGTTGCGGGCCGCAGTGACGGCGAATCTGCACCTCATGATTCCGCTGGTGACACGGCTCGACGAGGTCGAGCGCACGCGCGAAATGATGCAGGAGGAGGCGGCGCGGCTCGAGCAGGAGGGCATCGCGGCCGCCAAGTCGGTGCCGTTGGGCGTCATGGTCGAGACCCCGGCCGCCGCCGTGCTCGCGGACCGGCTCGTCGAGGTCAGCGACTTCCTGAGCGTCGGCACCAACGATCTCACCCAGTACACCCTGGTCGTGGATCGCGGCAATGCCCGTCTGGCGGACCGTTTCACCCCGCACGATCCGAGCGTGCTCCGCCTGCTCAAATTCGTTGCAGAAGCGGCACGCTCTGCTGGCAAACCGGCCAGCGTATGCGGTGAGATGGCATCGGAACCGCTCTCGGCATTCCTCTTGCTAGGTCTGGGATACGACACGCTCTCGGTGGCGCCGCCGGCATTGCCATTCATTAAGTGGCTGATCCGGCAGGTGACCACGGCGCAGGCGCGAGCCGCGGCGGACGCCGCCCTCGCCGCACGCTCGGCGGAGCTGGCGCTCGACATCTTGCGATTTGCACTCGCCGAGGCCGTGGATCTGACGCTGCTCGATCCCGATGCGCGGTTGCCCGCCGGACGGCGCTCCGGTAGCTTGAAACTCTAAGGACCCAAAAACATGCCAACTCATCGCCACGTCTTCACTTCCGAGTCGGTCACGGAAGGACATCCCGACAAGATCGCGGATCAGATCTCCGACGCGGTCCTCGACGCGATTCTGGTCGAGGATCCCAACGCCCGGGTGGCCTGCGAAACGCTGGTCACGACTGGAATGGCCGTCATCGCCGGGGAGATCACCACCTCGACCTATGTCCATATTCCGGACATTGTGCGCGGCACGATCACGTCCATCGGCTACACGGACGCGAACTTCGGCTTCGACGCCCAAACGTGCGCCGTCTTGACCACGATCGACCGCCAGTCCACCGACATCGCGCTGGGTGTGGACAAGGGGGGGGCAGGCGATCAGGGGATGATGTTCGGCTACGCGACGGACGAAACGCCCTCGCTGATGCCGCTGCCGATCGTGATCGCGCACCGGCTCGCCGAGCGGCTGGCCGCGGTGCGCAAGAGCGGCGAGCTGCCGTGGCTGCGGCCGGACGGGAAGACCCAGGTCAGCGTCTTGTACGAAGGCTCCAAGCCCGTCGGCATCGATACGGTGGTCGTTTCGGCGCAGCACTCCGACATGATCGACAACGCCCAGCTCCGGGCGGGGATCCTCGCACACGTGATCCGTCCAGTCGTGCGCGAAGCGGGCTTCGAGGTCAGCGACAAGAATGTCCTGGTGAACCCGACCGGTCGGTTCGTCGTCGGCGGGCCGCAGGGCGACGCGGGGCTGACGGGCCGCAAGATCATCGTCGACAGCTACGGCGGCATGGCACGGCACGGCGGCGGTGCGTTCAGCGGCAAGGACCCGTCCAAGGTCGATCGCTCTGCCACCTACGCGATGCGGTGGGTGGCGAAGAACATCGTCGCGGCGGGTTTGGCGAAGCGGTGCGAGGCACAGGTCGCGTACGCAATCGGCGTGGCGGAGCCCGTTTCGGTCATGGTAGACACGTTCGGCACTGGCACCATACCGCAGGACGCGCTCGAAGGGGCCGTCCGCGAGGTGTTCGATCTCACGCCGGCCGGCATCATCCAGGCGCTCAATCTGCGTAATCCGATTTATCGGCCCACAGCCGCCTACGGCCACTTCGGCCGCGCGCCCGAGAAGCGCCGCGTCGGGGCGGGCGAAAAAGGCGAGCGTGAAGTGGAGCTATTCACCTGGGAGCACGTCGATCGCGCCGAAGAGTTGAAAGTCGCCGCGGAGCGGGCGTCCCGTACATCCCGGAAGGCCAATGTCTGAGACGGCGACCAAGGGCGGGGCAGGGGCGAAAGCCACCAACGACATCAAGGACATCCGGCTGGCCGACGAAGGGCGGCGGCGCACCGAATGGGCCGAACGCTCGATGCCGGTGTTGCGGCAGATCCGCGAGCGCTTTACGCGCGAGCGGCCCCTGACCGGCCGGCGCCTCGCGGCGTGTCTGCACGTCACCACCGAGACGGCGAACCTCGCCGTCACGCTCCAGGCCGGGGGCGCCGATGTGGCGCTGTGTGCGTCGAACCCGCTGTCCACCCAGGACGACGTCGCCGCGCACCTCGTCAAGGACCACGGCATCAAGGTGTTTGCGATCAAAGGCGAAGATCACGCGACGTACTACGAGCACATTCGTGCCGCCCTGGCGCATCGCGCCGATATCACGATGGATGACGGCGCCGATCTCGTCGGCGCGCTCCACATGATCGCCCTGAATCGCCTCGACGACCTGGCGCCTCCCGTTCGCAAGTGGGTCGAGACGCTCTCCGCGGCCGACCGCAAGGCGCTGGTGGGAGGCGTGATCGGGTCCACCGAAGAGACGACGACGGGTGTGATTCGCCTCAAGGCGATGGCGAAAGACGGCGTGCTCCAGTTTCCCGTCATCGCGGTCAACGATTCGCTGACCAAGCATTTATTCGACAACCGGTACGGCACCGGCCAGTCCACGCTGGACGGGATCATCCGGGCCACCAACCTCTTGATCGCCGGGAGCACGGTGGTAGTCGCCGGGTATGGATGGTGTGGTCGCGGCTTCGCGATGCGCGCGCGCGGCGCGGGCGCCAACGTGCTCGTCACCGAGATCGACCCGATGAAGGCGCTCGAGGCACAGATGGACGGCTACCGGGTCCTGCGGATGGAAGACGCGGCACCGGTGGGCGATTTGTTCGTGACGCTGACCGGCAATGTCGAGGTCATCCGGGTGGAGCACATGCGGGCCATGAAGGACGGAGCCATTCTGGCGAACTCGGGACACTTCAACGTGGAAATCGATCTCGAGGGCTTGAAGAAAACCGCCGAGGGGCCGAAACGGGTGCGCGAGTTCGTGGAGGAATGGCGCATCGGCGGGAAGCGGCTCTTCGTGCTCGCGGACGGCCGTTTGATCAACCTGGCCGCCGCTGAAGGCCATCCCGCGAGCGTGATGGACATGTCCTTCGCGAATCAAGCGCTCGCGGCCGAGTACGTCGTCGACAAGGCCAAGAAACTGACGAAAGATGTGCACCGCATCCCTGTGGAGCTCGATCAGGAGATCGCGCGCCTCAAGCTGCAGGCGACGGGCGTGGCGATCGACACTCTCACTCCGGCGCAGCGGAAGTATCTCGCCTCCTGGGATATGGGTACCTGATGGCGACCCCGGGGGGAGCCATGCTGCAGGTTCGGGTAGCTCACCTCGGGCTGGATCGCACGACGAACACGCCGGTCGTGATTCTGCAGGAAAACGACGGCCAGCGGGTCTTGCCGATCTGGATCGGACCTGCCGAAGCCAGCGCCATTGCGATGGAGCTGGCGGGCGTGAAGTTCTCGCGCCCGCTGACGCATGACCTTCTCAAACAGGTGATCGTCGGTTTGGGCGCCGAGCTGCGCAAAGTCATCATCACGCAAGTGAAGGACAACACCTACTTCGCCGAGCTGCACATCTATCGGGGCGACACGGTCATCCAGATCGACGCGCGGCCGTCCGACTCGATCGCGCTGGCGCTGCGCCTCAAGGCGCCGATCCTGACGAGCGAGACGCTGCTCGAGCTGACCTCCGTCGACACGAGCGACGGCACCATCCAACCGGGCGGCACGGGCGCGGGAGGCTCTCCGCTCGATGCCGACACGCTGAAGTCGTACCTCCAAAATCTCGATCCTGAAGATTTCGGGAAGTTTACGCCGTAGCGGCCTGATCTGGTCGCTCGGCGCCTGCACGACGCTGGCCGCGCAGCAACCGCACCCGGTCAGCGTGAGCGGCCGCGTGCTGCTGGGCCGCGGACGCGACACGGTTCCCCTGGCGAGTGCGACCGTCGTCTTGCACCACGTGACCCGCGAGAATGCGGGGCCGGTCGATTCGACGCGCAGCGACGCGCGCGGCCGCTATCGCATCGAGCTGCGGAATCCCGACAGCACCGGCGCCTACCTCGTCAGCGTCTGGCACGACAGCCTCGCGTACGTCTCCTCGCCGATCATCGGGATCGGTGGTCGCCCGCTCGTGCATGTCGATGACATCATCACGTTCGCGACGACGGTCGATGAGCCGCCAATTCACCTGGCCCGGCGGCTCGCGACGGTCGCGCGCGCGAGCGACGCGGGGACGCGCGAAGTGCTGGAGATTCTGGAGCTCCAAAACCTTGGGGGCACGACACGGGTCACCCGGGACACGCTGCGGCCGACGTGGGCCGGGCGCGTCCCCGCCCACACGGGACAGTTCCGCGGCGGGGAGGGCGATATCTCGGCCGAAGCCATGCGTTTCCGGAATGACAGCGTCGTGGTGTTCGCCCCGATCGGCCCCGGCCAGCCGAAGCAGCTCAGCTACGCCTACTCGGTCGCGGCCGGGACGCGCACCTTCGTCATACCGATCGATCAGCCGACGGCCGAGGTCAACCTGCTCGTCGAGGATACGACGGCAACGGTCCGGGCACCGAAGCTGGAGTCGCGCGGCATCCAGGCGATCGAGCAGCGACAGTTCGCCGCCTACAGCGCCGGTCCGCTCGCCGCGGGTGATCGGGTGGAGATTCAGTTGCCGGCGGGAAAACTCCACGCGCAGGCGTTGTTGCCGTATGTCATCGCGCTGGTCGCGGGCGGGATGGTGGTCGCCTTGGTGTGGGCATTGAAGAAAAAGCCATCGGTTGTCGGTCATCAGTCATCGGTCTGAAAACCGATAACCGATGACCGAGAACCACCACCCTTGCGCACCGCGTGCCAGACTTCTAGACTGAGCTAGCCACACATTGCGAACGGGGATACGGAAGCCGGTGCGAATCCGGCGCGGCCCCGCCACTGTAACGGGCATGCTGTGATCGGCTCAATGCCACTGGGGGAACCCGGGAAGGCGAGCTGGATCGCCCGGAGCCAGGAGACGTCTTCGTTCGCGCCACCAGTCGGTTCCCTCGCGGGAGGGATGGTGCTGCGAAGACTTCTATTCGTCGTCTTAGTTCTTGCCAGCTGTAGGCCGTCCGGCCGTCCGGCCGTCGGGCCGCCACGACGCATCGTCTCCCTCCTCCCCTCGTTCACCGAGATCCTGTTCGCCATCGGCGCGGGTGATCGCGTCGTCGGCCGCACGAAATGGTGCGACTATCCCCCCGCCGCGCTCGCGGTGCCGAGTGTGGGAGAGGGACTGCCGCCGAACGTCGAGGCCGTCGCGGCCCGGCACCCCGACCTGGTCGTGCTGTACAACGCCGGGCCCAACGTCACCGCCGCAGAGCAGCTCGAGCGGATCGGCATCCGCACCGTGCTCATCGATCTCAACCGCCTCGAAGATCTGGGCCCGGCGACGCGGACGCTGGGTCGCCTGACTGGGTTCGCAGCGCGTGCGGAGTCACTGGCTGCTTTCCTCGACAGCCTGTCTCACCAACCTCCACCGTCCTCCACAACCTCCACAACCCTCGCATTTGTCGTCTGGGACAATCCGCCCATCATCATCGGGCACGGCAGCTATCTGGATGAGCTGGCCACCGCGGCGGGAGCGCGCAACGTCTTCCGCGACATCACGGCGCCCTCGGCCCAGGTGTCGCTCGAGACGATCGCCGCCCGGAATCCGCAATGGATCGCCGTGCTCTCCGACTCCGGGATGCCATCGCTGCCCGGGTTCGCGAAGCGCCGCGAATGGCGCGCGGTGCGCGCGGTGCGCGACGGCCATTTCCTGATGGTGCCGGGCTCGTTGTTCGGCCGGCCCGGGCCCCGCTCCGGCGAGGCGATCCGGCAGCTCCGGGCGTTACTCGCGCGATGAGGTGGACGCTGCTGGTGGTCGTGGCCGTGCTCGCGCTGGTCGCCAGCGTGGTCCTGGGTCCTGCCGCCGTGCCGCTGCCCGAGCTGCTGCACTCCGACATCGTGTGGGACCTGCGCGCGCCGCGCGCGCTGCTCGCGTTTCTCGTCGGCGGGTCGCTGGGCGTCGCCGGCGCTGGCCTGCAAGCGCTCGTCCGCAATCCACTCGCAGACCCATTTCTCCTGGGCCTCTCCGGTGGGGCAGGGTTGGGCGCGGTGCTCGCGATCGCGCTGCATCTCTCAGGACCGTGGGCGCTGCCGATCGCGGCGTTCGTCGGTGCGCTCGCGGCGCTCGGACTCGTGTACCGGCTGGGGCTCATCGGCGGCACGGGGAGGGGGGGGGCGCTCGATCCGCGCATTCTGTTGCTGGGCGGCGTCGCGATCGGCGCCTTTGCCGCCGCAATCACTACAGCGATCGTCGCGCTCGCCGACGCGGCGGAGCTGCGCAACGCGTTCCTGTGGCTGTGGGGCGGGCTCTCCGGGGCATCATGGGATTCGGTGCTGCTGGTCGTGCTGTACGTGCCGATTCCGCTGGCGGTCCTGCTCGCCGCCTCGCGCCCGCTCGACCTGCTGGCATTGGGTGAAGAGTCCGCCGGCTACCTCGGCGCCGATGTCGAGGCGGTAAAGCGGCGCGTCTATCTCGCGGCGTCGTTGCTCACGGCCGTGGCCGTGGCGGTCTCCGGAGTGATCGGGTTCGTCGGTCTCGTCGTTCCGCACCTGGTGCGAATCACGTGGGGCCATCGCCACCGAGCCCTGCTGCCCGCCGCCTTCCTCGGCGGGGGCGCGCTGCTGGCGTTTGCCGACACGTTGGCGCGGACCGTCGTGGCGCCGCGCGAGCTGCCGGTCGGCGTCGTCACCGCGCTGATCGGCGTCCCGGTGTTCGCGCTGCTGCTGCGGCGCTGGACGATTGCGTGAAAACCGTGCGTCGTGCCTGATGCTCCGCCTCGCGGGGGTGAGTTATCGCTATCCCGGCGCATCGCGAGACGCGCTGAGCGCAGTGTCGCTGTCGGTCGGCCCGCGCGAATTCCATGCGGTCCTGGGCCCGAACGGCAGCGGCAAGACCACGCTCGTGCGGATTGCCCTCGGCGCCTTGCAGCCTCTCGTGGGACGTGCCGACGTTGATGGCCGTTCTGCATCGAGTTGGCCGCGTCACGATCTCGCCCGCTTGGTCGGCGTCGTGCCGCAACGCGAAGACAACCTCTTTCCGCAGCGCGTGCGCGAGACCGTGCTCCTGGGCCGCTATCCGCACCTCACGCTCTGGGGCCGCGAGCGCGCCGAGGATCACGCCGCCGTGGATCGCGCGCTCGCGTCCTGCGATGCCCAGCATCTCGCCGACCGCTGGCTCTGGACGCTGTCGGGCGGTGAGTACCAGCGCGTCCGCGTCGCCCGCGCCCTCGCCCAGGAGCCCAAACTCCTCGTGCTCGACGAGCCCGGCATGTCGCTCGATCTCCGGCACGAAATGGGCCTTTTCGAGCTGGTGCGTGGCCTCGTGGAAATGAACGGCCTGGGCGTCCTGATGATCACGCATGACCTGAACCTCGCTGCCCGTTTTGCCGACTCGCTGCTGCTCCTCGAAGGCGGACGCCCGGTCGCCGCCGGCGCGCCCGCCGAGGTCCTGACACAAGCGACCGTCGAGACGGTGTTCTCCTGGCCCGTCGCGATGCAGACCGTCGATGGCCTCCCCCAGATGATTCCGCTCCGCCAACCGAAGGAGTCCCACCCATGACTGTCGCGCTGCTCGTGCTCGCTCTGACCACCCAGCAACCTCAGGACACTGTCGTTCTACAGCCGATCGTGGTGACGGCCACTCGCGTCCCGGTGACCGCGGACCGCATCGCTGCGGCGGTGACCGTGCTGCGCGGCACGGACCTCGTCGCGCAGGGCATTCGCACGGTCTCCGACGCGCTGGAGACGGTCCCTGGCGCGCACATCGTCGAGACGGGGAGCTTCGGCGGGCAGACATCGCTGTTCATGCGCGGCGGCGAGAGCGATTACGTGAAGGTGCTGCTCGATGGGGTGCCGTTGAACCAGGCCGGCGGCGGCATCGACCTGGCGCACCTGACCACGGACAACGTGGATCGTATTGAGATCGTGCGCGGGCCGGTGAGCGTCCTGTACGGTTCCGATGCGATGACCGGCGTGGTGCAGATCTTTACCCGCTCCGGTCCGCTCGCTGCTCCCCAGGTCGGTGCCGAGCTCCGCGCCGGCACATACGGCACGACGACGGGCGCGCTGGATGTCGCCGGCGGGACCGGGACGGTCCGGTATTCAGCGCGCGCGTCGACATTCGCTTCCGACGGTCTCTACCCCTACAACAATCACTATCGCAACAGCGTGGTAAGCGCACAGATTGCTGTCCAACCCGACGCCCGCACCGCGGCGACCCTCACCTACCGCTACGGCGACGACCTCTATCACTTCCCGACCGACGGCCAGGGCTTCCCGGTGGACTCGAACCAGCGGGCCGCCGAGCGCGGGCCGTTG
>Ga0137379_10006946_pt1 | contig 10729 bp, 8 predicted proteins | sample SagtaG_18_FD_104812 | JGI IMG/M metagenome (GOLD analysis project Ga0137379, IMG submission 104812) | Vadose zone soil microbial communities from Sagehorn Ranch, Mendocino, California, USA - Sage2_L_80_16 metaG | ecosystem: Environmental > Terrestrial > Soil > Vadose zone | place: USA... | reverse complement strand
GGCAAGTCCCACGTCCTGCGGCGCCTCGCCGAGCGAGGCGTCCCCACCCTCGATCTCGACTCCGTGGCCCACGAGTTGATGGAGCCGGGCGGCGCGGCCTACGACGAAATCGTGGCGGCGTTCGGCCGCCCCATCCTGGGCCCGGACCAGCGCATCGACCGCAAGGCGCTCGGCGCGCGCGTGTTCTCCGACCCCGCGGTCCGCGAGCAGTTGAACGCGATCGTCCACCCGAAGGTGCGGGCGGAGGAAGGCCGGCGGGCCGCCCTCCACGCGGGCCGGGGCGCTCCGGTCTTCGTCACCGACGCGGCCCTCCTGGTGGAGACCGGCCTGCACCTTCGCTTCGACCGGCTGGTGGTCGTCCACTGCGCCCCCGACGAGCAGCTCCGCCGGCTCCGCGCCCGCGACGGGCTCACCGAGGAGGCGGCCACGACGCGTCTTGTGGCCCAGATGCCGATCGAGGAGAAGCGGGGCTTCGGCCACTGGCGCGTGGACACGACGGGCACGGTCGCGGAGACGAGCGCGAAGTCCGACGCCCTGGCTCGCGAGCTGACCGACCTCGCGGGGTCGCGCCCGCCACCCGTGGAGCTGCTGCCCGAGCGCGCCCTGGGCCTGCTGGTGCACGGTCCGGAGCGGGGACCGCGGGGCCTCGATCCCGTGGGTCTGCTCGCCGAGATCGCCGCCGCCGGCGGCCTCGAGATGGAGCGGATCGCCGCGAAGCTGGCGCCGCCGGGTGCTGGACCCTGGTACCGGCGCGCCCAGGACGGACACGCGCACGATCCCGGCCCCGAGACCCTCGCCGGCCCGCTGGTCCTCTGGGCGCTCGCGCGCGGCGGTGCCGACCCGCCGTTCCTGCTCGCGGCCGCGGCCTCTCTCTCGCGCCTCACCCACCGCGACCCCGCATCGATCGCGGCCGCCGGCCTTCTCGCGCTGGCCCTGCTGGACGTGGCCGGGAGGGGAGCGTCGCCGAGCGATCCCGAGGGCCGGCTCGCGATCTGGCGGGCCGAAGCCGAGACTTGGGCCGAAGCGCCGCCTCCGCGTGAGGTCGAGGGGGCGTTGCGGGCGGCGTTCGATCACGCGCGGGATCCCGTGGCGGCCCGCCACGCCGCGCGCGCGGCCGGCCTCGACCCGGGGCTCGCCGGGGCCCTGGTCGGGATGGCGGTGGGTGTCGCGCCGGAGGCGGCGCCGGCCACCACACGCGAGGCGCTTCGCGCCCTGGAACGGCTGCGCTAACGCCCGGCGGCGGGTCCCAGCCGCTCTTCCACGAAGGTGCCCCATTCGTGGCAATGCGGGCAGCGCCAGAGCATGTCGTCCGCGCGGTAGCGACAGGCTGTGCAGATGTGGGGGTCCACGTAGAAGGCCGACTCCTCGGCCGCCGCCACGTAACGGGCCTCGGCTTCGCCGACCACGCCCAGGGCCCGGAGGGTCCGCCACGCTTCGAGATGGACGAGCAGCACCTGCGGGTTCGCCTCCACCGCGCGCAGGAGCAGCCCCAGGGACTCGTCGGGCTTGCCCTCGGCGCGGAGCTGGCGGGCCAGGGCCACTCGCGCGCGCCAGTCGCGTGGGTCCTGGCGGATCAGCCGCTCGCACGCAGCCGCGAAGCGCGAGGGCTCGCGGCAGGCGGAGTAGGCCCGGGCCAGGGGCTCGAAGGCGAGATAGGCACGGTCGGGAGCGGCCGTGATCGCGTCTTCCAGGATCGCGGCCGCCCGCCGCGGATCGTTCTCCGCGAACAGGTCGGCGAGGCCGAGGTGGGCGGGGAAGACCCGGTGGTCGAGGGAGAGCGCGGCCTTGAAGGCGGCCTCGGCGGCCTCCCGGCGTCCCTCCCGGGCCGCCTCCCGGCCCATCTCCGCCTGGAGGTGGGCGAGCACCAGGCCGTCGTCGGTCTTGCGGAGGCGCGAGAGGCGGGTCTGCACCTCGTAGGCCTCGCGCCATTGCCCCTGCTCCTCGTGCAGCTTCTGCTGTCCGACGAGGGCCTGGAGGTTGCGCGGGTCGACCTCGAGGGCCTCGGCGTAGGCGCGGGTCGCGCGGTCCAGGAAGCCGGCCTTGCGGAAGTCGGTGCCGAGGGCGGCCAGGACGTAGGCCCGCTCCGCCCGGGTCAGGTCGCCGCGGGCCAGCAGCCCCTGATGGAGCTGGATGGCCTTCTCCACCTGCCCCGCTTCCCGGAGCAGGTGGCTCAGCACCTGCACCACGTCCACCGCTCCCGGCTCTTCGCGCGTGACCTTGGTCAGCTCGCTGATCGCCAGCTCCAGCTGGCCCGCGGTGAGGTAGTGCAGGCCCTGGGTGTAATGGGGTGAGGTGCGGAAGCGGTCCCCGCGCTCGCCACGGCGCCGGCTCCTCGTCCAGGCTCCCGCTGCCAGGCCTCCCGCGATCGCCGCCAGGGCGGCGGCCAGGAGGGCGGTGTCGGTCATCCTCAGGAAGGGAGGCTCCCGCCGACCGCGGCCGCGGCCCGCTCCCAGTCCCCCCGGGCCCGCAGGATCGCCTCCACGAACTCGCGCAGGCACCCCCGGCCGCCCCGCTCGTCCATCACCATGAAGGCCTGGGAGCGCACCTCGAACGGCGCATCGGCGGGGGCGGCCGACAGGGCCACCGCGTGCATGACCTCTAGGTCGTTGACGTCGTCGCCGATGTAAGCGACCTCCTGGGCCCCGAGCCCCTGCTCGGCGAGGATCTCGCGGAGGGCCGCTCCCTTGTCGCGCACGCCCTGGCGCACCACCGCCATGCCCAGCTCGGCGGCGCGGCGCGCCACCGCGTCCGAGGCGCGTCCCGACACGAGGCCCGTGCGGAGACCCGCGTGGTGGGCGAGGACCACGGCCAGGCCGTCGCGGATGTGGAACGCCTTGGCCTCGCCCCCGTCCGGGAGCAGGAGGACGGTGCCGTCGGTCATGACGCCGTCCACGTCGGTGAGGATGAGCTTGAGGCCACGGCAGCGCTCGGCCAGGGCTTCGTCCTTGGTCATATCATCTCGGTCTCCCAGAGGTCGTGGAGATGCACGACCCCCTCGATGCGCCCTTCGGCATCGGTCACGAGGAGGGCGGTGATCTTCCGGCCCTCCATCACGTCGAGGGCGCGGGTGGCCAGCTCGCGCCGTCCGATGAGGACCGGGGTTCGGGTCATGCACTCGGCCGCGGTGCGGTCGAGCAGGGTGTAGCCGTGGCGCTCCATCTGCCGGCGGAGGTCCCCGTCCGAGATCATGCCCCGGAGGCGCCCGTCGGGATCGGTCACGGTGGTGAGGCCCAGGCGCTTCCGGGTCATCTCGAACAGGACCTCCTTCATGGCCGTCTCCGGGGAAACCCGGGGGATCTGCTCGCCCGTGTGCATGACGTCCTCGACCCGGAGGAGCTTCTTGCCCAGGCGGCCCCCGGGGTGGAGCACCGCGAAGTCGTCCACCGTGAAGCCGCGCCGCTCGATGAGGGCCATGGACAGGGCGTCGCCCATGGCGAGGGCCGCGGTAGTGGAGGCGGTGGGGGCGAGACCGAGGGGGCAGGCCTCCTGGCGGATCGACACGTCGAGGTTCACGTCGGCCGCCTGGGCGACGGAGGAGCGCGGGTTGCCGGTCATGGCCACGAGGGGCGAGCCCAGACGCTTCACCTGGGGCACCAGGGCGAGGATCTCCTCGGTGTCGCCGCTGTAGGAGATCGCGAGCAGGACGTCGCCCTTCACGATCCGCCCCAGGTCGCCGTGCACGGCCTCGACCGGGTGGAGGTAGAGCGACGGCGTCCCCGTGGAGGCGAGAGTGGCCGAGATCTTCTGGGCGATGAGCCCGCTCTTGCCCATGCCCGTGACCACCACCCGGCCGGGGCAGGCGTAGAGCAGCTCCACCGCCCGGTCGAAGCTCTCGTCGAGGCGGGGGACGAGCTCCAGGATGGCCTGGGCTTCGATCTCGAGGACGCGGCGCGCCGTGTCTCTGGGCATCCGCCCATCCTAGGAGGGGCCGAACCGCGAAATCAAGGGGACGAAACGGGGCGGGGGGTCGATGAACCCTTGGCACAGGCGGAGCGGTCCGCCCGCGCGTAGAGGCTGATCCGGCGCGGCTCGCCGCCTACCACCGCGATCCGGCGAAACGGGGTCCCCGCGCCGAGCCAGGCCTCAGGGGCGTCGCCGGCGTCACCCGGCAGCGCCAGGTGGGTGATGCAGAGGTGCTCGAGGAACGCCGCCCGCTCGGCGGGGGGGCTGGCCTCGAAGAACCGTCGGGCGGCCTGGTCGCGCTCGGCGTGAAAAGGGGCCACCGCGTGCGAGACGTACGGCCGGCAGGCGGTGAGGCCGAGGACGTAGAGGCCGATGTCGGGCGGGGTCAACGCGAGGTCGCCCTGGTGGCAGCTGATCCGGAGAGCCGCGGCCACCTCGAGCCTCTCCGGCGTCACGTACCAATCGCCATCGTCCGCGAACACGAGCTGGAGGGCGACGAGGGAGCTGGTGGAGAGCAGGAGGGCAGGGAGGAGCGTGGCGGGAGGGGGGAAGCGGGCGAGCCCGACGGCCCCCAGCGCGAGAAGGGGCACGCCGAGCCCGGCCACGAACTGGAGGCGGAAGCCCACCGGCCGCAGGAGGAGGACGAAGAGTACGACCGCTATCCAGGATGCAAGGTGCAGACGGGCCGTCCGAGTCCGCGGATCGGTAGGCTTGCCCGGCAGGGCCGCGAGCATGGATGCCGGCGCGAGGGCCACCAGGAACGAGCTGAGCGGAGGGACCGCGTAGGTCACGCCGAACGAGCCGAACCACGGAACAGCGTAGAAGACCCAGCTCAGGTAGCCCATGGCCGGCACCAGCCCGAGCAGGGGCGCAAGGCGGCGCGGCCAGTTGCGTGGCGCCTCGCCGAGCAGCACGGCCAGGCCACGGGTGCCGCCAAGCAGGAATAGATCGTAGGGGCGCACGAGGCCGAGCGCGGTGCCCAAGAGCGTGGCCCCTGCGTGGTCACGGGGGGTGGCCGCCCGGTGGAGAGCCCACAGCGACCAGACGAGGAGCGCCGTGCCGGCCACGAAGTGTGGATTGGCCAACACCTCCAGGAACGGGAAAAGGCCGGTCCGGATGTCGATCGCGTCCATGACCGGCAGCAGGCCCGCCCGCCAGGCGAGCCCGCCCAGGCCCCCGCCGAGGCCCACCAGCAGGAGCGCCGGGAGGCGATGCGACTCGGGAAGCCCCGCGGCGCGCAACCACCGGTCGACGCCCAGGACGAGCGCGAAGGCGGCGGCCAGCCAGAACAGCCGGTAGGCCAGGAACGGCCGCCCTCCGAGCAGAGCGGACAGACGACCGACGACCCACCATTCGAGGTTCACGATCAGACGCGGGTGAGGCTCGAGCACCAGCTTGTTGGCGAACAGGAAGGCGCCCCGCTCGGCCTGCTCGACGTAGGAGAGGTAGTTGTATTGATCGTCGTCGAAGTAGAAGACACCCTGGAAGGTCTTCCCCGCGGGAGGCGCGAGCCAGGCCCGCAGGTAGGGGGCACCGGTGAGCGCGCTCAGGAGCACCCAGGCGAAGAGGACCGGACGCCAGGAGGCGGGGCCGGGCGCCGCGCTCGACGGTGGGGTGGCCTCAACCTGGGCCTCAGTGGGCATTCGCCCATCCTAGGAGGGGCCGAATCGCGAAATCAAGGGGAGGAGGCCGGGCTCGACGAGCTCTCGGCGCAGGCGGAGCGGTCCGTCCGAGCGTAGAGGCCGATCCGGCGCGGATCGCCGCCCACCAGCGCGATCCGCCGAAACGGGGTCCGCGCGCCCAGCCAGGCTTCGGGAGCCTCCCCGGCGTCGCCGGGCAGGGTGACGTGGGTGACGCAGGCGCGGTCGAGGAGCGCGTCCCGCTCGGCCGGGGTCCTGTCTTCGTAGAAGCGACGCACCGCCTCCGCTCGGGCGTCGTGGTCCGGGGCGGCGGCGTGCGAGGCGTACGGCTTACAAGCGGTGAGGCCGGCGACGTAGAGGCCGATGTCGGGCGGCGTGAGGGCCCGATCGCCGGGGCGGCAGCTCGCGCGGAGGGCTGCGGCCACCTGGAGCCGCTCCGGGGGGACGTACCAGCGCGGGTTGTCGCTGCCGACGAGGTCCAGGGCGACGAGCGCGGTCGAGGACAGCGCTCCCGCGGCGAGCAGGGTGGCGGAGGGCCGGAAGCGCGCGAGCCCGATCGCGCCCAGGGTCAGGAGCGGGGCGCCGAGGCCCACCAGGAACTGCAGAGGAAAGCCGACCGGCCGGACCAGCAGGACCAGCGCCACCACCAGGATCCAGGCCGCGAGGTGGATCCGGGCGGTGCGAGCCTCGCCGTGGGCGGGCTCTCGCGTAACGAGGAGCGCGAGCGCTGCCGAGGGGGCGAGGGCGATCACGAACGCGTGGAGCGGCGGAAACACGTAGGGCAGGCCGAAGGAGTCGAACCAGCGCATGCCGTAGAACACCCAGGCCAGGTAAGCAACGGTCGGGGCCAGGCCGAGCAGGGGGACCAAGCGCCCGACCCACCGCCCCGGGGGCTCCGCGCCGAAGATGGCCAGGCCCCGCGCCGCCCCGAGCAGCACGAGGTCGTACGGGCGCACCAGGCCGAGGGCGGTGCCCAGGGCCGCGGCCAGGGCGTGATCGCGCCCGGTCGTGGCGCGCGAGAACGCCCAGAGCGACCACACGAGGAGCGCGGTCCCCATGACGAAGTGGGGGTTGGCCAGGAGCTCGAGGAACGGGAAGAGGCCGGTCGTGAGGTCGATCGCGTCGGGCAGGGGCAGGATCCCCGCGCGCCAGGCGAGGCCGCCCAGACCGCCCCCCAGGCCGACCAGCATCAGCGCGGGGAGTCGATGGGTCTCCGGGAGGCCGGCGGACCGGAGCCAGCGGTCGAGCCCGGCGAGGAGCAGGAGCGCCCCGGCCAGGGCCACCAGCCGCCAGGCGAGGAAGGGCCGCCCGCCGAGGGCCGCGGAGAGGCGGCCCACGAGCCACCATTCCAGGTTGACGAGCCGCCGCGGGTGGGGCTCGAGGACCAGCACGTTCTCGAACAAGAAAGCGCCCCGCTCCGACTGCTGGATGTACGAGAAGTAGTTGTACTGGTCGTCCACGAAGTAGAAGAAGCCGAGGAAGGCCGTCCCCGGCGGGGGGGCGAGCCACCCGCGCACATAGGGCGCGGTGGTGAGGGCGGACAGGAGCGCCCACGCCAGAAGGACGGGGCGCACGGCGGGCGCCGCGGGATCAGCCGTGGGCCGCCTGCTGCACCTTGAGCAGGCGCGTGAGGAGCCCCTCCAGCCGGCCGAGCCGGTACGCGTTGGGCCCGTCGGAGAGCGCCCGCGCCGGGTTCTCGTGGACCTCCATGAAGAGGCCGTCCACCCCCGCCGCCACCCCGGCCGGGCCGAGGGTGTCGATGAAATGGGCTTCGCCCCCGGAGCGGTCGCCCATGCCGCCGGGCCGCTGCACGCTGTGGGTCACGTCGAAGACGACGGGAAAGCCGAACGAGCGCAGGGTGGGGAACGAGCGCATGTCCACCACCAGGTCGTTGTAGCCGAAGGTGAAGCCGCGCTCGGTGACCATGATCCGCCGGTTGCCCGTGGAGGCGGCCTTGTCGAGCACGCCCTTCATGTCCCAGGGGGCCATGAACTGGCCCTTCTTGACGTTGACGATCTTGCCGGTGGCGGCCGCCGCCAGCACGAGGTCGGTCTGGCGGCAGAGGAAGGCCGGGATCTGCAGGACGTCGGCCACCCGCGCCGCCGCCTCCACCTGCGCCACCTCGTGGACGTCGGTGAGGATCGGCACCCGGTGGCGCTCGCGCACCCCGGCCAGGATCTCGAGCCCCCCCTCCAGGCCCGGACCGCGGTAGGAGCCGAGGCTCGATCGGTTGGCTTTGTCGTAGCTGGCCTTGAAGACGTAGGGGATGCCGAGCCGCGAGGTGATCTCCTTCACCCGCGCCGCCACCTGGTGGGGGTGGCGCGGGCTCTCGATCACGCAGGGGCCGGCGATGAGGAAGAGACCGTCTCCCCTGGTGAGGGCCTGCCAGAGGCCCTTGGTCGAGAGGAGGCCTCTCACGGCACGCCGACCGAGACACGGGCGGGGGCCGCCTCGCCGTGCCGAGCCCGGCGGTTCTCCAGGCTGGCCCGGACGAAATCGGCGAAGAGCGGGTGGGGGGCGAGGGGCTTCGACTGGAACTCCGGGTGGTACTGCACGGCGACGTACCACGGGTGGTCGGGCAGCTCGGCCACCTCCACGAACTTTCCGTCCGGCGTCTTGCCCGCGATCACGAGCCCCTTCTCGCTGAGGCAGCCCTCGTAGGCCTTGTTGAACTCGTAGCGGTGGCGGTGGCGCTCGCGGATCTCGGTGGCGCCGTAGATGCGCGCCGCGTGGGAGCCGGGCAGGAGCTGGCAGGTGTAGGAGCCGAGGCGCATGGTGCCTCCCATCTCCTCCACCCCCAGCAGGTCCTGCAGCTTGTAGATGATCTTGTGCTCCGCGTTCTCGTCCACCTCGGTGGAGTTGGCGCCCGCGAGGCCGCAGGCGTTCCGGGCGAACTCGGTGACCGCCCACTGGAAGCCGTAGCAGATCCCGAAATAGGGGGTCCCCGTGCGCCGGGCGTACTCCGCGGCCGCCACCATGCCCCCCGTGCCGCGAGTGCCGAAGCCGCCGGGGACGAGGATGCCGTCCATCCCGGAGAGCTTGGCAAGGGCGTTGCCGGATTCGAGGTCCTCGGCCTCCACCCAGCGCCGCACCACCTTCACCTGGTTCGCGAAGCCGCCGTGGGTCAGGGCCTCGTTGAGGCTCTTGTACGAGTCCTCGAAGGACACGTACTTGCCCACGATCCCGATCACCACCTCGCCCTTCGGGTTCTTGATGTTCTCGACCAGGGCCTCCCAGGCCGACATGTCGCGGCCCTGGCTGCGGAGCCCCAGCTCCTTGAGGACGATCCCGTCCAGGCCCTCCCCCGAGAGGACGAGCGGCACCTCGTAGATGGACTCCACGTCCTTGGCGGTGATGACCGCCTCCTCGGGGACGTCGCAATAGAGGGCGAGCTTGGCCTTGATGTCGGGGGAGAGGAAGCGGTCGGTGCGGCAGAGGAGGACGCTCGGGGAGATGCCGATGGCCCGCAGCTCGCGCACGCTGTGCTGCATGGGCTTGGTCTTGAGCTCGTGGGCGGTGGCGATGTAGGGGACGAGGGCGAGGTGGACGAAGATCGCGTTGTCGCGCCCCACGTCCTGGCGGAACTGGCGCACCGCCTCCAGGAACGGCAGGCCCTCGATGTCGCCCACCGTCCCCCCGATCTCCACGATCACCACGTCGGCGTCCTTGCTCACCGCGCGGATGGCGGCCTTGATCTCGTCCGTGATGTGGGGGATCACCTGGACGGTGCGGCCGAGGTAGTCGCCCCGGCGCTCCTTGGCGATCACCGAGCCGTAGATCTTGCCGGTGGTGATGTTCGAGGTCTTGGAGGTGACGCAGTGGGTGAATCGCTCGTAGTGCCCCAGGTCGAGGTCGGTCTCCGCGCCGTCCTCCGTGACGTAGACCTCGCCGTGCTGGTAGGGGCTCATGGTGCCGGGGTCCACGTTGATGTAGGGGTCGCACTTCATCATGGCGACCTTGAAGCCGTGGCCCTCCAGGAGGCAGCCGATGGAGGCCGAGGCCAGGCCCTTGCCCAGGGACGAGACGACGCCCCCCGTCACGAAGATGTACTTGCTCAACGGTCCCTTCCTCTCTCCGGCGCCAGGAGCGCGCGGACGCGCTCCAGGTCCTGGGGGGTGTCCACCGCCTGGCCCCCCTCGCCTTCCATCGGGACCACCCGGATCCGGATCCCGTGGTGGAGGGCGCGGAGCTGCTCCAGCCCCTCCGCCTCCTCGAGGGCGCTCGACGGCAGGGAGGCGAAGCGAGCGAGGGCGGCTCGCCGATAGGCGTAGAGCCCGACGTGCTTCCTGGCGAGGCCGCGGGCCACCGCCTCCGCGGCCGCCGTCCTCGAGTCCCCCGCCGATCCGAGGCGCACGAACGGGATCGGGCTGCGCGAGAAGTAGAGCGCGTTTCCCCCGGCGTCCGTCACGACCTTCACGACCGACGGGCTCAGCATCTCCTCCGCGTCCCGGAGCGGGAGCGACAGGGTGGCCATCTCCAGTCCCGGGTCGTCCACGAGCGCCCGCACTGCGGCGTCGATGCCCGCCGGGTCGAGCATCGGCTCGTCGCCTTGCACGTTCACCACGATCTCTGCATCGATTGCGCGCGCGGCCTCCGCGAGGCGGTCGGTCCCGGTCGGATGGGCGGGGGAGGTGAGGCGAACCTCGCCCCCGAAGCTCCGCACGGCGGCCGCGATGCGGTCGTCGTCGGTCGCCACCAGGATGCGGTCCAGGGTCTTGGCACCACGCACCCGCTCGTGGACCCTTTCGATCAGGGTCTTCCCGTGGATGTCCGAGAGAGGCTTCCCCGGCAGGCGTGTGGAACCGTAGCGCGCGGGGATGATCGCGACGATGGCCAAATCGCTCGGGGCCCTCGTGTATGAATCATCATAGCCGAGGGGGAGGGAGCGGTCAAACGCCCGGCCTGCCGCAACGCGCTCAAAGGCCCAGGTTCACGCGGAGAAAGTAGTACTCATTGAGGGGGCGATCATCCGTCAGCGCGGGCACCCCCGGAGGGACCATGTCCGCCAGGGGGAGCTCCTGCGAGAGCACGGCCGCGAACTGGTCGACCGCGGTAGGGTAGGGACCCCACTCCGTCAGGTCGCGCGCCGCGCGCTCGGGGAGGCGCGCGGCCAGGGCCTCGGCGGGAGCGGGAGGGATCGGCGCCGGGCTGGCCAGGAGATGGTAGCCCCATCCCTCCACGGACCG
>Ga0137379_10006942_pt1 | contig 10731 bp, 10 predicted proteins | sample SagtaG_18_FD_104812 | JGI IMG/M metagenome (GOLD analysis project Ga0137379, IMG submission 104812) | Vadose zone soil microbial communities from Sagehorn Ranch, Mendocino, California, USA - Sage2_L_80_16 metaG | ecosystem: Environmental > Terrestrial > Soil > Vadose zone | place: USA... | reverse complement strand
TCCCCTGCGGGGCAACGGCCGGCATATCGACTTCGTGATCTTCCGTGAGAACACCGAAGGCGTGTATCTCGGCCGGGGGCGCATCGGCGGCGACGAGTACGTCGCCGAAGAAATCAACACGGCGAAGGGCGTGGAGCGCATCATCCGCGCCGCCTTCGAGTGGGCGCAGGATCACGGCAAGACCCGCGTCACGATGAGCGACAAGGCGAACGCCGTACCCGCCCACAGGATCTGGCAGGAGACCTTCCAGCGCGTCGCCGCCGAGTTCCGCGGGATCGGCGCCGAGCACCGCTACGTGGACGCCCTCGCCATGGAGCTGGTGCGCGAGCCCGAGCGCTTCCAGGTCATCGTCACCAACAACCTGTACGGCGACATCCTCTCAGACCTGGGCGCCGCGCTCGTCGGCGGGCTGGGGCTCGCGGCTAGCGCTAATATCCACCCCGGCCGTGGGGGAGCGGGGCTGTTCGAGCCCGTGCACGGCTCGGCGCCGCCGCTCGCGGGCAAAGGGATCGCCAACCCGATGGCGGCCGTGCTCGCCGGTGCGCTGATGCTCGAGCAGCTCGGCGCTCCCGCGGGGGCGCGCGACCTCGAGCGAGCAGTGCGAGCGACCCTTGCCGCGGGCGTGCGGACGCCGGACATCGGCGGGACGGCCGGAACCCGCGACGTCGCGGCGGCCGTCGCCGCGCAGCTCTGACGGTGTCCGCGCCGGCGGCCCCGCAGGAGCTCGCCCGCGTCCTCACACTGCGCGATCTGGTCCTCATCGTCGTCGGCACAACGATCGGCTCGGGGATCTTCACGGTGCCGGGGGCGGTGCTGCGCCAATCGGGTGGAGACCTGGGCGTAGCGCTGATGGTCTGGCTCCTGGGGAGCGTCCTGGCACTGCTCGGCGCGCTCACGTTCGGTGAGCTCGGCGCCATGCTGCCCGATGCCGGTGGCAGCTACGTCTACGTGCGCGAAGCATTCGGCTCCCTCCCCGCCTTCCTGGTCGGCTGGACGCTGTTCCTGGCGATCAACACCGGCGGGACCGCGACGCTCGCGGTGGCGTTCGCCAACTATCTGGGTGAGCTCGTTCCACTCGCGCCGGCGGCGCACAAGCTGGCCGGGGTTGCCATGGTCGCCGCCGTGGCCGCCGTGAACATCCGGGGCGTCCGCCAAGCGGCCAGCGTGCAAAACTGGAGCACGGGGCTCAAGGTCGGCGCGCTCCTCGCCCTCGCCGTGGCTGGCATCGCGCTGGGCGACGGCTTTCATCGCTCCGACGCCCGCACATTCACGACACCGCTCTCGCTCGCGTCACTCTCGGGTGCCGGCGTGGCGCTACTCGGGGTGCTGTGGGCGTACGAGGGATGGCAGAACGTGACCAACTCCGCGGGAGAGGCCCGAGACCCGCAGCGCACATTCGCGCGCGGGATCGTGTTCGGGACGGCGGCGCTCGTGGCGATCTATCTGACGGCCAACGCCGGCTACGTAGCGGCCCTCGGGGCTGCCGGGGTGGCGACGACGGACCGCGTGGCCGCCGACGCGGTGCGCACCCTGTTCGGCTCTGGCGCCGCGAGGCTCGTCACGCTGGTCATTCTCGTATCGATCGTCAGCGCCGCCAACGGGATGGCGCTTACGGGCCCACGCATGTACTTCGCGATGGCGCGCGACGGGGTGTTCTTCCGGTCGCTTGCGGGCGTGCATCCCCGGTTCGGGACCCCGGCCTTCGCGGTCGCAGTCAGTGCGGTATGGGCGATGCTGCTCGCCCTGAGCGGTACGTTCGAGCAGCTGTTCACGTACGTGGTGTTCGCGAGCTGGATCTTCGCAGCCCTCGCCGCAGCCAGTGTCTTCGTGCTGCGCCGGCGCCGCCCGGACGCACCGCGGCCGTTCCGCGTCCCCGGTTACCCCGTCACCCCCGCGCTGTTCATCGCCGCGGCGGCGGGGATCGTCATCAATACCATCGTCGCGCGGCCGGTGCAGGGGCTGATCGGTCTCGGAATCGTGGCCACGGGGGTGCCGGCGTACGTCACCTGGACGTGGCTGCGCCGTCGTGGGCGCGAGTGAACTCGCGGCTCGGCGTCTGCCCGTGCCGTCCCAACGTTGTTGACGGACAGGCTGGCGTGCCCTTGCACCCCGGTTGGAACGGCACCCGTAAACGGGCCTGACGTAGCCGCTTGAGCGGCAGGGGCCGAGCCGCGGCTTCGGCCGCGAGTCCTCGACGGGAACAACGTCCATTTCAACGAGATCGGGACCACGCGCCCTACCGCCCCCCCTCCATCCCCCCGATATTCCTCTCGTCTCACGTGGAGCTTCCCCCCAAATGAAGACCCAGGGTTCCAATACAGATGTCGTGTTCCTCTCAGGCGTCCGGACCGGCTTCGGTACGTTCGGCGGCACGCTGAAGGACCTCTCGGCGATCGAGCTGGGCGCCGTCGCCGCGAAACACGCGCTCGAGCGCTCGGGCGTCCCGCCCGCCGAGGTAGGGCACAGTGTGTTCGGCAACGCCCTCCAGACGTCCGCCGACGCGATCTACTGCGCTCGCCACATCGGGCTCAAGGCGGGCCTCCCGATCGAGGTCCCGGCCGTCACCGTGAACCGGCTGTGTGGCTCGGGGTTCGAAGCCATCACGCAGGGCGCTCAGCTCATTCTCCTGGGTGAGGCCCAGGCGGTGCTCGCCGGCGGTACCGAGTCGATGAGCCAGGCCCCCCACGTAGTGCGCGGCGCACGCTGGGGCCTGCGGCTCGGTCCCTCAGCCCCGCTCGAAGACCTCCTGTGGGAGGCGCTCAAGGACCCGCAGTGTGGCCTGTCCATGGCCGAGACCGCCGAGGGCCTCGCCGACAAGTACAAGCTGACCCGGAAGGAAGTGGACGAGGTGGCGCTCGCGTCCCAGCAGCGCGCCAAGCAAGCCTGGGACGCGTGTGTGTTCCAGGACGAGGTGGTGCCGGTAGCGGTGAAGGGGAAGAAGGGTGAGCCGACCGAATATCGCGCCGACGAGCACATGCGACCCAACACGACGCTCGAGGTGCTGCTTTCCCTCAAGCCCTATTTCAGGAAGGACGGGCTCGTCACCGCAGGCAACGCCTCCGGGATCGTGGACGGGGCCGCTGCGACGGTCATCGCGGGCGCGGACTACGCCAAGGCACACGGCCTGAAGCCGCTCGGCCGCCTCGTAGCATGGGCGGTGGTCGGGGTCGAGCCCAAATACATGGGAATCGGTCCGGCGCCCGCGGCGCGCAAGGCGCTCCAGAAGGCCGGGATGAAGCTCGAGCAGATGGATCTGGTGGAAGTGAACGAGGCGTTTGCGCCGCAGTATCTCGCAGTCGAAAGGGAGCTCGGCCTCGACCGCGCCAAGACCAATGTGCACGGCGGCGCGATTGCCATCGGCCACCCGCTCGCCGCCACCGGGACCCGCGTGACGATTCATTTGCTCCACGCCTTGCGCCGCACGAAGCAGCGGTTCGGACTTGGCTCCGCCTGCATCGGGGGCGGCCAGGGCGCGGCGGTGATCGTGGAAGCCTTCCCGGCCTGAGGAGGAGCGCAATGGACGCGGTGGTAACGGCGGTCCTCGGTATCCTGGCCCTGTACTTGTTCGGTGGCCTCAAGGTACTGCGGGAGTACGAGCGGGCGGTGTACTTCTTTCTCGGTCGCTCGTGGGGCGCGAAGGGCCCCGGGCTGATCTACGTTCCGCCCCTGTTCGCGAAGACGCAGCAGGTGTCGCTCCGCGTGGTGGCACTGGACATCCCGCCGCAGGACGTCATCACGCGCGACAACATCTCCATCAAGGTCAACGCCGTCCTGTACATGCGCGTGAAGGACCCCGTGAAGGCGGTGATCGGTGTGGAGAACTATCTCTACGCCACGAGCCAGCTCGCCCAAACCACGCTCCGCTCCGTGCTGGGCGAAACAGAGATGGACGAGCTGCTCATGAACCGCGAGAAGATCAACGCCATCCTGAAGAACATCATCGACAAGCGCACCGAGGAGTGGGGGGTCGAGGTGTCGGCGGTCGAGGTGAAGGACGTGGACCTGCCGCCTGAGATGAAACGCGCCATGGCGCGGCAGGCCGAGGCGGAACGGGAGCGTCGCGCCAAGATCATCAACGCGGAGGGCGAGCTGCAGGCTTCGGAGAAGCTCGCGCAGGCCGCGCACATCATCGGCGCCGAGCCCGCGGCCATCCAGCTGCGGTTCCTTCAGACGGTGACCGAAATCGCTTCCGAGAACAACTCGACCACCATCTTCCCCCTGCCGCTCGAGCTGTTCCGGGGATTCCTCGAAAGCGTGGGCAAGCGGGTCGCGACGCCGGCGCTCCCCGAGAAGGCGTCGGGCGAGAGGCTCCCGGCTGCACCGGAAAAGACGAAGGCCGAGGCGTAGCGATGGCGGGCGAGCTCATTCGTCGCGACGCGCTGGAGCGCATCATCCAACGCGCCGCGGAGCTGCAGGCCGGCGAGCAGGACATCGGCGAGGGGCTCACCGAGCCGGAATTGCTCGCGCTCGGCCAGGACGTCGGGATCCCGTCGCGCTACCTGCGCCAGGCGTTGCTCGAAGAGCGGACCCGCCCTCCCGCCGAGGCACGCGGCGGCCTGCTGGCATGGCTGGTGGGCCCCGGACGGCTCTCCGCGCAGCGCGTGGTCGCCGGTGAGCCCCTCGCGGTCGATCGCGCGCTCGGCGCTTGGATGCAGCAGGAGGAGCTGCTCCAGGTGAAGCGACGCTACCCCGACCGCACCACCTGGGAGCCGAAGGTCGGCGCGTTCGCGTCGATTCAACGGGCGCTCGGAGCGGGGGGCCGCCGCTTCGCTCTCGCGCGGGCGGCCGAGGTCGCCGGCCAGGTGACGCCGCTCGAGAGCGGCTTCTGCCACGTCCAGCTGGTCGCGGACGTGCGTAATGGCCGCCGGCAACGGCTCGGCGGCGCGGGAACGCTCCTGGGCTTGGGGACCGCGGCGACTGGCGCCCTTTGGGCTATGGGACTGCTCGCGCCTTTCCCGTTCCTGCCGCTCCTGATCCTCGGTCCGGCCGCCGCGGCGATCCTTCGCAGCCACCGTGTGCAGCAGGAGCACGTTCAGATCGGGCTGGAGCAGGTGTTGGACCGGCTCGAGCGCGGAGAGATCAAGGCCGAGCATGCCCTGCCAGGCCAGAAACTGAGCCCGTTCGTCCGCATCGCGGACGAGATCCGAAAGACGTTCGAAATCAACTGAGCGAGACATGACCGACATCAAACGGGTTGGCGTGCTGGGCTCGGGGCTGATGGGAAGCGGGATCGCGCAAGTGGCGGCCGCGGCGGGTTACGACACGACCGTGCGGGATGTGTCCCAACAGGTGTGGGACAAGGCGCGGGCCGGGATCGAGAAATCGCTCGCCAAGTTCGTGGAGAAGGGGAAGCTCACGGTCGCGGACCGCGACTCGACCCTCAAACGCCTGCGTTTCACCACCACGACGGCCGACCTCGAGGCGAGCGACATCGTGGTCGAAGCCGTGACGGAGGACCTGGAGCTCAAGAACGCCTTGTGGAGGGAGCTCGACGGCCTGTGCGGCCCCGCCACCATCTTCGCCTCGAACACGTCGAGCCTCACGATCGCGGCGATGGCGGCGGCCACGAAGCGAGGTGACCGCTTCGTGGGGCTCCATTTCTTCAATCCCGTGCCGCTGATGCCGCTCGTCGAGGTCGTGCGGACCGTGACGACCTCGGCAGAGACATTTCAACGCGCGTTCGGGTTCGCAAAATCGCTCGGCAAAGAGGCCGTGGCGGCGAAGGACAACTCCGGCTTCATCGTCAATTTGCTGCTCGTCCCGTACCTGCTCGACGCGATCCGGGCGGTTGAGCGCGGTGTGGGGAGCGTGCCGGATATCGACAAGGCGATGCAGCTCGGCTGCGGTTATCCAATGGGGCCGCTCACCCTGCTCGACTTCGTCGGCCTGGATACGACCTACAAGATTGCCGAGATCATGTTCACCGAATACCGAGAGCAGCGCTACGCCCCGCCGCCGCTCCTCAAGCGTATGGTCCTCGCCGGGATGAATGGCCGGAAGAGCGGCAAGGGCTTCTACGACTATTCCGTCGATCCTCCCAGGGTCCTCGCCCTCGGCGTCTGACGCGAACCACCCCACCCTCACCCCCAAGGTCCGCATGCTCGGCTACGACTGGCCCCGCTTTCACGCGGCGGTGAACGACTTTCCGGCGGCGCTGCTGTTCGTCACCGTGCTGTTCGACATCGCCGCCTGGCTCACGAAGCGGGACTCGCTCAAGTCCGCGGCGCTGTGGACCCTGTGGGCCGGCGTTACCGGCGGCTGGGTAGCGGTGCTCGCCGGCCTCAAGGCGGAAGATGTCATCGAGCACGGCGAGGCGATTCACGAGCTGATGGAGACACACGAGACGCTGGCACTCATCACCATGGGTATTTTCACCGCGGTGCTCGCGTGGAAGCTGTTCCGCCGCTCCAAACTGACGGTGGCCGAGGAGGCGGGGCTGAGGGTGTTGAGCGGCGCGGGGCTCGTGACCATCGTCTGGACCTCGGTGCTCGGCGGGAAGCTGATGTTCGAGCACGCGGCGGGCATTCCCAACGCCGCCATGCAGCAGGAGATGGAGAACCGGGAAGCGGGGCACCACCACGAGGCGGGCGAGGCCGAGGAGCACGAGCACGCAGCGCCCGCCGATACGGCCAAGCAGGGCGGGCACACGCACGCGCCTGGCACGCCGCCTGACAAACACTAATGTGGAATTCGGAACGCGGAATGCGGAATAGCAGTGGGATGTCACGCGGCACGCTACCCACCCTTACATTCCGCATTCCCCATTCCGCATTCCGCATTTTGGTTTTGGTCGCCGCCTGCACCCCCATCACCACCCGTCCCGATTTCCGCCCCGACCCGAGCGCCCTTCTCGTCACGCTCGATGCGCGACCGGAGCGGGTCACCGCCGCGCTCGACAGCCTGGTGCCGGCCGAGAGCCTCGAGGTCGCACATTCCAACGTGCGAGACGCCTACGTCGAAACCGCGTGGTACGAAACGCAGGCCCATCGCAGCCGCCATCACGAGCGCGAGATCACGAATCTCGGCGCCACCGTGAAGATTCGGTTCTGGGCCGACCCGTGGGTCCCGGGTCAAACCCGCCTCACCGTCGAGCCGGTGTACCGGCCCCGTTACGACCCGTCACGCGTCGAGCGCGAGCTCGAGGTGATCGTGCCGAAGGAGCACGAGGGCTACAAGATTGCGCAGCGGTTCGTGGACAAACTGAAGGAGAGATTCGGGGTACCGAAGGCCGCCCGGTAGCGCCCGGCGTGCTACGCCTCGACCAGGCGTTTCACCCACTGCTCCATCACGTCGAGATCGAGCATGGCGTCGCGGCACGGGCCGTTCGGGAGACGCATGGTGAGCCCCAGCACCGGCAGGCGGCCGGCCACGTCGCGCAGGCCCGTCATCATGTCCCGCTCGCACGCCACCGCGACGACCGCGCGAGGCCGGCGCTCGCGGATGACCCGCCGCGCCAGCTGCCCCCGCGTCGCTACGAAGACGGGCACCTCGTACCGCCCGGCGATCGCCAGCACCCCGTCCAGCGCTTGCTTGGACAGACAACGGGGGATGAGGACCAGCAGCTCGCCCTTCCCGACCTTCCGCCGGCGGCGCTCCGCAAGCGCGTTGTACACGTCGATCGCGGCGTGCTCCACCCAGTCCCGCCTGCCGAACCCACGCGAGACGTAGGACGTGAGGCTCATCAGGCGGAGATACGGCCCCCGCTCGAGCCAGCTCTCGGGGAGGGCGAGCACACCTCCATAGAAGGAAAGGAGCAAAACCCCGAACCACAGCCAGGTCGCCACCGTCGCCGCCCCCAGGGCGAGCCACAGCGTCCGGGGCAGCATGGGCCAGAGGGCGCCGAGCCGCGGGCCAAGCAGGAAGATGAGGGCCGCCCCTACGGCCATGCCGATGCCGATGGTCAACGTGGCGAAGCCGAAGAAGAGTCCGGGCGGTGCGGAGAAGTCCCCGTTCCCGGGGAGCGGCCGCCCGTCCCACTCGTCCCATTCGTGACCGAGACGACGGTCGGTCTCGATGTGGATCAGCTGGGCTCGGTGAGCGTCGGCGGTCATATCGGCGTCAAGCATCACCCGGGGCTCCAATGGTGTCAAGCGTGAGTGGTGCGGTGTGCGGTAGCTTGTGAAGAACAACCGCGCACCGCGCACACCCTTGAAACCGACTCCGCCCCTACTCACGGATCCCCGCATCCGCGCCGCCTACTCCGAGGGCGCAGGGATCTATCGGATCGTCCCGACGGCCGTCGCCGTGCCGCGGGGCGTGGAGGAGCTGCAGGAGGTCGTGAGGTGGGCGGGCGCGACGGGCACGCCGCTCGTGCCGCGTGGTGCGGGAAGCGGGATGGCGGGTGGGAGCGTGGGGCGCGGAGCCGTGGTGGATCTGAGTCAGGGGTTCCATTGGACGGCGCCCGACTGGGCTCGGCGGAGATTGTGGGCCGGCGCCTCGGTGACGTGGGCCGAGCTGGCGGCGGCCGCGCGGCCGTTTGGCCTGCGACTCCCCCCCGACCCGTCCTCCGGCGCGTTCGCTACGTCCGGCGGCATGGCGGCGACCAACGCGGCCGGGCCGCGGTCGGTGCGGTGCGGCAGCGCCCGGAGCTGGATCGAGGCGATCGAGATCATCGACGCCGCAGGCGACGCCCGCCGGGTCGTTCGGGGAGCGGGGGCCGGGGAGCGGTTCGCGCTGTCGGCCGACCAACAGCGCCTCATCGAGGCCCACTTCCCGAAAACCCGAAAGAACTCGGCCGGCTACGCGCTGAATCATTTCGCCGACTCGAGGGATGAGCTCGATCTCCTCGTCGGGTCGGAGGGAACGCTGGCGTTCATTACCGCGGTGGAGTGGCGGCTCGAGCCGATCCCCGTCGACGTCGCGGGCGCGGCCCTCGGGTTCGCGGACCTGCGGCAGCTCGCGGAGGCCGTCCCCTACCTCGTCTCCCTGAATCCGTCGGCGGTCGAGCTTCTGGACCGGACGCTGCTCGATGTGGTGCGGGATGCGGGCCCCCCCCCCGCCGACGTGCCCGAGGGGCTCGAGGGACTGCTGCTGATCGAGTTCGAGCGTGAGACTCAGGCGGCGGCGCGGGGGGTGGTCGGCGACGCGGTGCGGGGCCTACGCACCAGCATCGCGCACGTCGCCACGGCGGTCGACCGCGCGGGCCTCGAGACGCTGTGGGCGGTGCGCCGCCTGGCGAGCCCTGCCCTGGCCCGCCTTCCGGAGAACCGACGCTCGTTGCAGGTGGTCGAGGACGGGTGCGTGCCGCTCGAGCGACTGGCCGATTACATCGGCGGGATCCGCGCGGCGGCGGAGGCGTGCGGTATTCCTGTCGCGATTTTCGGACATGCGGGCGACGGCCACGTGCACGTGAATGCCCTGCCCGACCTGACCGTTTCCGGCTGGCGCGATGCGCTCGCGGCGCTGTATGCCGACGCGGCCGAGCTGCTGCTGCGGCTGGGCGGGACGCCGAGCGGCGAGCACGGCGTGGGGCGGCTGCGCGCCGGGCTGTTGGAGCGGTTCTACGGCCCGGAGGTGACGGCGCTGTTCCGCGGGCTGAAACAGGCGTACGACCCGCGCTGTACGCTCAACCCGGGTGTTATAATCCCCTCGGCGGATTGGGCGCCCCTCGCCGATCTCAAGGTCGGGCCGGAGGCGGCGCCGATTCCCCATGACATTGCCGCCCGGCTGCGCGAGGTGGAGCGGACAGCCGGCTGGGCGATCCCGAAGCTCGACCTGGCGACCCCGAGCCCCTGACACCCGGCACCTATGGAAGTCTTCCGCGCTCCGCGCGTCACGCTCATCGCCCGACCTGAGTTCCTCGAGCCCGAGCACCTCCCGGTGCAGTGGCAGGGCACCGCCTCCGCCGGGGAGCGGCTCGCCGAATTCGCCGGCCGGCTCTGCTACATGAGCCAGCACAACCCCGCCCACCGGTCCACGGCCGAGTACCTCGAGAACATCAAGAAGCAGGGCCACGGCTCGGTGCTGGAGCATGCCGTCTACGTGCTCCTGATCGAAGGCATCTCGCGCTCCTGCTCGCACGAGCTGGTGCGACACCGTGCGGGGTTCGGCTATTCCCAGCTGTCGCAGCGCTACGTCGACGAATCGCACGCCGCCTTCGTCGTGCCGCCCGCAATGCTGGGCGACCCGGCACTCGAATCGGAGTGGGAGCGAGAAGTGACGGACGCCCAGGCGGCGTACGTGCGGGCCGTCGAGGCGCTGGTGCAACGCTATGCCTGGATCGCAGACAAGGTGCACCGGCGCAAGGTGGCGCGCGAGGCGGCGCGCAGCGTCCTTCCCAACGCCACCGAGGTGAAGATCGTCGTGTCGGCCAACGCGCGCGCATGGCGGACCATGCTCGAGCTGCGCACCAGCGAGGGCGCCGAGCTCGAGATCCGGCGGATGGCGATCGCGTGCCTTCGCGTCCTCGAGCGCGAGGCACCGGCGTTGTTCTCCGATTTCGAGATTTATCTCGCCGACGACAAACACCACGCCGCGCGCGTCGCGTATCACAAAGTTTGACGCGCGTCGACGGCGAAAAAATTTCCGAGTTGCCTATTGCGCATCGCTCCGGTGTTCCTTATTGTCTACTCGACAACGCGTTTCGATCCACAGACCGCACGAGCGGCCTTTTTTGTGGGAGGTCACCCGAGACCAAATGCGCATCGGTCTCGCATACAACGAAAAACCCGATCCCGCGCCCGACGCGCAATCCGACGGTTCCGGCGACGCGTTCGCAGAGTGGGACGACCC
>Ga0137379_10006939_pt1 | contig 10733 bp, 8 predicted proteins | sample SagtaG_18_FD_104812 | JGI IMG/M metagenome (GOLD analysis project Ga0137379, IMG submission 104812) | Vadose zone soil microbial communities from Sagehorn Ranch, Mendocino, California, USA - Sage2_L_80_16 metaG | ecosystem: Environmental > Terrestrial > Soil > Vadose zone | place: USA... | reverse complement strand
GTGAATCCGGCCGCGGCACCGTGGAGATCCAGCCAATCGAGTAACGGGTCGTCCGCGCAGAAGTTGAGGGTCTCGGTGGCGCTGACCCAGGCTGGCCAGGCGGAGTGCTCACCGGGGACGTTAGGGGAGCCGTCGTCTCGCTCGACCGCGGCGCGCTCGGCCATGCCGGGAGCAGGATAGCCAAGAATCAGGCGTCATGTAACCCCCGAGGGATCGGCCGGACCTCGTAGGGCACTCAGGCTGTGGGACAATCCAGCCGTACGGCTAAACAAGTCCTTGAGGGGGTCGCGACAGCCGATGCCGACGGCAAGCACTCGACGGGATCACGGCGGGGGTCAACTGCTCCTGTCCGAAAGCCTCGGCCTTTCCGACGACACGGTCGTCTTGGCCCGGAGCAGTGGGGTACGAGCAATAGAGGATCCCGCCTTTCCCTTCGAGCAGTTCGCTGACGTAGCCGAGCTCGAGAGCTGGCGGAAAGAGGTCCATCGACCCGTCTACCACATCCACAAATGGTGGGCCCAGCGACTCGGCTCGGTGTTTCGGGCGATCCTGCTCGGAGCTTTCGCGCCGAAGGGGACGGACGTTCAACGCCTCTTCTACCAGCCCGCCCGGATTCCCGACGTCGTGGTCTTCGACCCATTCATGGGCAGCGGGACAACGATCGGAGAAGCGCTCAAGCTCGGCGCCCGCGCTGTCGGCCGGGACATCAATCCCGTTTCCCACTTCATCGTGCGGAACGCGCTTGGCGTTCATCCGAGGGCTAAGGTCCTAGACGCGTATCGGGCTATCGAGAAAGACGTGGCGCGCCAGATCAAGCGTTTCTACCGAGCCCGGCTAGCCGATGGCACGATGGCGGACGTTCTCTACTTCTTCTGGGTGAAGTTCGTCCCGTGTCCCGAGTGCCTTGCCTCCGTGGATCTCTTCTCGTCCTACGTGTTTGCCCAGCACGCCTACCCGGCGCGGTTCCCCGAGGCGAGGGTCTTGTGCCCGACCTGTGGTGCGGTCAATCTTGCACGGCACGACGCTGAGTCCGTGGATTGTGGGAGCTGCGGAGAGTCCTTCGATCCACAAGCCGGTCCGGCGAAGGGACCCAAGGCAACCTGCCCCAAGTGCAGGCACACCTTTCCCATCGCGAACACTGTCAGGGCAGGGGGACGCCCGCCGGAGCACCGCCTTTACGCGAAGATGGTTCTGCTGCCGAACGGAGAGAAAGAGTACGCAGCCACCGACGGCTTCGACCGGGACCTCCATGAGGAGGCCGCAGCGCTTCTCTCGAAGCGCTTGGCGTCCTATCCGGTCGTCGGGATCGAGCCCGGGTACAACACGAATCAGGCCCTGAACTACGGCTACACGCACTGGCACCAGATGTTCAACGCGAGGCAGCTCCTCTGCCTGAGCATGCTCGCCGAGCGAATCAGGGCAATTCCCGAATCGAATCTGCGGGGCCTGTTCGCTTGCTTATTCTCTGGCGTCCTCGAGTTCAACAACATGTTTGCTTCATTCAAGGGCGAGGGGACTGGAGCGGTCCGCCACATGTTCTCGCATCACATCCTGAAGCCGGAGCGCACGCCCCTGGAAGCCAACGTCTGGGGCACGCCGAGGAGCTCAGGGTCCTTCACCACGCTGTTCGAGAGCCGAATCCTCCGCGCCTTGGACTATTGCGAAGATCCTTCGGAGATCCGGGTTAGCCGCAGGAACGGCAAGCTGAGCAGCGAAAAGGTATATGGCCTCTCCGCGCCGATAGCGCACCGATCGGCCAAGGACTTCTTGGACTTCCGCGGTGGGAAGACGCTGTACTTGTCCTGCGGCGATTCTTCGAAGACCGACCTAGGCGACGAGAGCGTGGATGCTATTGTCACCGATCCACCCTTCTTCGACAACGTCCACTACTCGCAGCTCGCGGACTTCTTCTACGTGTGGCAACGCCATCTTCTAGGGCAGCACGGCGACCATGAGCGCGCCAGCACCCGGTCGCAGGCGGAGGTCCAGCAGACGTCCCCGGAGGTCTTCACCGAACGCCTGCAAGGCGTGTGGCAGGAGTGCCATCGTGTCCTCACCCGTGATGGTCTTCTGATCTTCAGCTACCACCATTCTCGAGCCGAGGGCTGGCTATCGGTGCTAGAGGCGCTAGCTCGTGCCGGGTTCATGATCGTGGCGGCACACCCGATGAAGGCCGAGATGTCGGTCGCCATGCCGAAGCACCAGGCCTCCGAGCCCATCGATCTCGACGTAATTCTCGTCTGCCGGAAGAGGGTTGGCTCGGGGGAAACCGCGATCGATGTCCGCCGGACCATCGAAAATGCGACCGCCGATGCTGAGTGCCAGGTGCAACGGCTCAGACTGGCCGGCCGTCGTCTCAGCCGCAACGACGTTCGCGTGGTGCTGATGGCTCAGGTCATTCGGCGGCTCTCCATGCAGCCATGGAAAGCCGGGCTGGCCGACCAACTCGCCGCCGCCGAGGAGGCCGTTGAGTCGGTCATCGACCGACTGTACCGGCGCCCTGGCGGTGCCTGAAAGCGGGTTATTCGCCGGGTGCGATTGCGGTTCGGAACCTTCCACGCGCCTGCGTTCGATCCGTCCGTGCCGGTGTCGGGAACGGATCTTCAGCATCAAAAGGTTGATGGGTCTCGGGGAGATCGGCGGCGACTCGGTAACAGTGAAACACCGCTGGCGCGGCATCAGGGACTGATCGTCTGATCACGCCGACATGCCGGAGGTCCGAAAAGTCTCGTGCGATGTCTGGCCGCGAGTGAATCAGGGTGACTTGACTGTCCAGCAGCGTCGTCCCGAGGGGGTTGGCGAAGATCAACATAGGACGATTCCGATCGGCTCCGTCGCCATAGGTCCCGAGCCCGGTTCGCTTGGTGCGTTCCCCCACGATCGACAGGTAGAGGCCGAAGTCCGCGTTCAGGAGAGCGCCATCGCAGAGCGCCAACGCCGTGAGCCGGTATTCCTCAGGGTGTCCCTCCAAACGTTCCTGACACACGAAGAGGTAGAAACCCCTGATGTCGAGCGGGCGAGCAAAACGGTCATAGATCCGGACCGTGCCGCAAGGAGGCGTCGTGTTGTAGTCCATACCCGAGGCCCTAGCCACAGCCCCGCCGCGCTGCCTCTCCAGCTTCTTGACTTCGATTCCCACGATCCGGCTTGCGTCTCCCTGCAGCGTCGCGCGAGCAACCCCATCGCAAAGCCCCGGGCGGAGGACGACGAGATCGGGCGTGATCAAGGGACCGGGTGCCTTGAAGGTGTAGATGTCGCGCGCTGCCTTCTCGGAGAGGAGCTGTTGAATGTGCTCATCCAGAGGATCGTCCTGGGTGTTGCGTTTGTCCCGCAGGCGAAAGACTCTTGGCCTCGGGCCGGGCTGGAAGAACGCATCTCGCAAGAGCAGGAAGGTCGCCGCAGGCAGGTCGGTCATAGGCTCCTGGTTCTCTCTCAAGCCCGGGCGGGTGCCACGACGTGGCCCGCCTTCGGTCATGAGCCTGACGACGGCAATGAGTTTACCTTGTGGAACGTCCTGGGACGTCGTGGAACACGGCAAATACACGTCGGAATAGAGATTTGGCCCTCGACATGACGGAACCCACTCCGCTGTCGCTGATCGACTCCCACTGCCACATCGACATGCCGCAGTTCGATGCGGACCGGGAGGCGGTCGTAGCCCGCGCCCACGAAGCCGGGGTCGAGACCATGTTGATCGTCGGGGGCGTGGACGAGCAGGCCGGCCACCGGCGGGCCCTGCGGGTGGCGGCCGGGCTCGGCCTGCCGGTTTCCGCGGGCGTCCATCCCCACGAGGCGAAGCTGGCCACCGAGGCCGTGTACGACGAGCTGCGGGGCCTGGGCAAGGACCACCGCATCGTGGCCGTCGGCGAGATCGGCCTGGACTTCCACTACGACCACTCGCCCCGGCCCGTCCAGCGTGAGGCCTTCCGGCGGCAGGTCCGTCTGGCCCGCGAGGTCGGCCTGCCCGTGATCGTCCACACTCGCGAGGCCGACGAGGAGACGGCGGCGCTCCTGGAGGAAGAAGGCGCGGGGGAGGTCGGGGGGGTGATCCACTGCTTCACCGGCGGCCAAGAGTTGGCCCGCCGGGCCCTGGCCCTCGGCTTCTACATCTCGTTCTCCGGGATCGTGGCCTTCCCGCGGGCCGAGGGCATCCAGGCGGTGGCGAAGGAAGTCCCGCTCGATCGCCTCCTGGTGGAGACGGATGCCCCGTTCCTCGCCCCGCCCCCGCACCGCGGAAAGCGCAACGAGCCGTCCTTCGTGGTGGAGGTCGCCCGGAAGGTCGCAGCGTTACGAGGGACCAGCCTGGAGGACGTGGCGACGGCCGCGGGGGCGAACTACGCGCGGCTGTTCGGGCGGCCGCCCCACGTTTGACAAACCCCAACGAATCCGTCACCTTACCGGCTGACGTCCGGTCCGGACGCCTCTACCTCAAGACCTACCGGAGCATGGCCGAGAGCTCTTTCGACGTCGTGAGCAGTGTGGACCTGCAGGAAGTGAAAAACGCGATCGCCCAGGCCATGAAGGAGATCGTGACCCGCTTCGACCTCAAGGGGACGGGCTCCGACGTCGCCCTGCAGGGGGAGGAGATCGTCCTCTCCTCCTCCGACGAGTTCAAGCTGAAGGCGGTGCGCGACGTGCTCGAGGGGCGGCTGGTCAAGCGCAACGTCCCCCTGAAGGCGCTGACCTTCGGGACGGTGGAGAAGGCGCTCGGGGGGACCGCGCGCCAGAAGGTCTCGCTCCAGAAGGGGATCCCCTCCGAGAAGGCCCGGGAGGTCGTGAAGCTGATCAAGGGGACCAAGCTCAAGGTGCAGGCCGCCATCCAGGGCGACCAGGTGCGCGTGTCCGGCAAGAACCGGGACGATCTGCAGGCGGTCATCCGATTGCTCAAGGAGACCGACCTGGGCATCGACATGCAGTTCACCAACTACAGGTAGGAATTCGTGGCAGCGGCGGATCCCGTGGGACGGGGCAGCGTGGCGGGCCTCAAGGAGATCGTGGCCCTCGTGGAGGACGACCTGGCCAGGGTCGAGGAGCTCTTCGAGGTGCAGGTCCGCTCGGACGTGGGGCTCCTGGCCGAGATGGGCCGCTACATCCAGAAGGGCGGGGGGAAGCGCATCCGGCCCGCCCTCCTGCTCCTGGGCAGCCGGCTGTGCGGCTACCGGGGGGAGCGCGCCATCCTCCTGGCCTCGGTGGTGGAGTTCATCCACACCGCGACCCTCCTCCACGACGACATCATCGACGAGGCCACGGTGCGACGCGGGCGGCGCAGCGTGAACAGCCGCTGGGGGAACGACATCACGGTCCTGCTCGGGGACTTCCTCTACACGAAGTCCATGGCCATGGCCCTCTCCCAGGACAACCTGCCCATCCTGCGCCTGCTCTCCGAGGTGACCCTCCGCATGATCGAGGGGGAGATCCTGGAGATCGAGCGCAACGGCAACCTGGACGTCACCGAGGCGGACCACATCGACATCATCCGGAGGAAGACCGCCGACCTGTTCGCGGCCTGCCTGCGCATCGGGGCCATCCTGGGGGCGGTGGGCGAGGAGAAGGAGAGGGCGGTCGCGAGCTACGGCTCGAACCTCGGCATCTGCTTCCAGATGGTGGACGACCTGCTCGACTTCACGGCCGAGGAGAAGACCCTGGGCAAGCCGGTGGCCAACGACCTGCGCGAAGGGAAGGTCACCCTGCCCATGATCTTCCTGCTGCGCAAGGCGGGGCGGCCGGGGATCGAGAAGGTGGGGACGGTCCTGGCGGACCGCGGCTTCGGGCGCGTCTCCCGCGAGGAGATCGTGCGCCTGGCCCGCGAGCACGGCGCCCTCGACGAGGCGCGGGCCCTGGCCGAGACCTACGCCGAGGCCGCCCGGCGCGACCTGTCGGCCTTCGAGCGCTCGCCCTACCGGGAGGCGCTCGAGGTCCTGCCCGACTTCATCCTGGCCCGCGACCACTAGCTTCCGGTTCATGGCGGCTTCGGAGTACGTCCGCCCGGCTTCGGCCCGCGGGGGCTCTTTCGTGCGAAGCCTCCTGGTCGAGGCGTTCCTTCTCCTATTGCTCCTCGTAGTCGTTCTCGGCCCGCGGTTCCTCGAAGGGCGGACGGCCCTGGCCTGGACGCGCTACCACGCGGCCCAGGGCGCCGCGGCGAAGCGGCCGGGCGTGCACGTCCGGCAGGCCGCCCACTGGGCGGCGCAGGCCCTCGATTCGCTGGCCCCGCTGCCCGACGCGGCCGAGGCCGCGAGGGTGGCCCTCGGCCTCGGCCAGGCGGTGGAGGCCCGCGACCGGGCCGCCGCCCTGACCCTGTACACGGAGGTGCGGGCCGCGCTCGAGCGGCTCCGCGGCTCGCGCTGGCGCGGGTGGGGCCTCGCCGGCCTGGCCGCGGAAGCGGGGCGCCTGGCCGAAGCCGCCCGCGAGCCGGAGACCGACAAGGACGAGGTCGAGGCTCGATGAGAGTTCGGGTGGGGGGTCGATGAGAAGCGCGCGGGGCCGATCGCGGATCTGCATTCCCTCCCCCCTACGTGGGGGAGGATAGGAGGGGGGGTCGATGAAAGATCCCGAGCATCGCCTTGCTCGCCTCCGCCAGGAGGTGCGCCGGCACGAGCACCGCTATTACGTCCAGAACGCCCCCACGATCTCCGACCAGGAGTACGACCGGCTGGAACGCGAGCTGCGGGACCTGGAGGCGCAGTTCCCCGAGCTCGTCACTCCCGACAGCCCCACCCAGCGGGTGGGGGAGAAGCCCTCGGAGGAGTTCCCGACCTTCGCCCACCGCGTGCCCATGCTCAGCCTCGACAACACCTACAGCGAGGACGAGCTGCGCGAGTTCGAGGAGCGGATCTTCCGCATCGTGGGGACGCGGGAGATGGTCTACACCGCGGAGCTCAAGATCGACGGCCTGTCGATGGCCCTCCACTACGAGAAAGGACGGCTCGTGCGCGGGGTGACCCGGGGCGACGGGGTGCGGGGGGACGACGTCACTCCGAACGTACGGGCCATCCGCGCCGTCCCCCTCGTGCTCCAGGGCGAAGACGTCCCGGAGGAGCTGGAGGTCCGCGGCGAGGTCTACCTGCCGCGCTCGCGCTTCGAGGCGATCAACCGCGAGCGGGAAGAGGCGGAAGAGGAGCCCTTCGCCAACCCGCGCAACGCCGCCGCGGGGACCATGAAGAGCCTGGACGCCAAGGTAGTGGCGAGCCGCGGCCTGGACATCTTCCTCTACGCGATCGCCCACGTGAAAGGGGCCGAAATCAAGAGCCAGGGTCAGGCCCTGGAGCGGATGCGGGGGTGGGGGCTCAAGACCAATCCGACCTCGCGCCTCTGCCGCGGCCTCGAGGAGGTGCTGGCCTACTGCCGGGAGTGGCGGGAGAAGCGCGACCGCCTGGAGTACCAGATCGACGGGGTGGTGGTGAAGGTGGACGACTTCGCGCTCCAACAGGAGCTGGGCTTCACCTCGAAGTTCCCGCGCTGGGCCATCGCCTACAAGTACCCGGCCCGGCAGGCCGCCACGGTCGTGCGCGCGATCGAGGTGTTGGTGGGGCGCACGGGCAAGCTCACGCCGGTGGCGATCCTCGATGCCGTCTTCCTGGCCGGCTCGACGGTGAGCCGTGCCACCCTCCACAACGAGGAAGAAGTGGCGCGCAAGGACGTGCGGGTGGGCGATACCGTGCTCATCGAAAAGGGGGGCGACGTCATCCCCAAGGTCGTGCGGGTGGTCGAGGAGAAGCGGCCGGCCGGCACGAGTCCCTGGACACCCCCGGACGTCTGTCCCGTTTGCGGAACCAAGGCCGTCAAGCCGGAAGGGGAAGTGGACCGACGATGCCCGAACGCGTCGTGCCCGGCCCAGATCGAGCAGCGCCTCCGGCACTTCGCGGGGCGCCAGGCCATGGACATCGAAGGGCTCGGGGACGCTCTCGTTCACCAGCTCGTGGAGATCGGACTGGTCCGGGATTTCGCGGACCTCTATCACCTGGGGGAGCGGCGCGCGGAGCTGATCGCCCTCCCGCGAATGGCCGAGAAGTCGGCCGACAATCTTCTCGAGCAGATCGAGAGGAGCAAGGCGCGGGATCTGCGGCGGCTGCTCTTCGGCCTCGGCATCCGGTTCGTGGGCGAGCGCGCGGCCATGCTCCTGGCCCGCCACTTCCGGAGCCTGGAGAAGCTGGCCAAGGCCTCGGTCGAGGAGATCGACGCCCCATACGAGATCGGGCCGACGGTGGCCGCCTCGGTCCACGCCTGGTTCGAGGAGCCCGCGAACCGGAAGCTCGTCGAGCACCTGCGGGAGGCGGGCGTGCGGACCGAAGAGGGGGGGTCCTCGGGCTCGTTGGCCTTCCAGGGGATGCAGTTCGTCCTCACAGGAACGCTGGAGAGCATGAGCCGCGACGAGGCCAAGGCCGCCATCGAGGCGCGGGGCGGGCGCGTCACGTCGTCGGTCTCGAAGAAGACCTCGGTGGTGGTGGTGGGCCTCGACGCCGGCGGGAAGCGCGACAAGGCTCGTGAGTTGGGGGTCAAGATCGTCGACGAAAAGGGGTTCCGCGAGCTGCTCGGGCCCTGACCGGCTTATACTCGATTCGATGCCACGAGCCGTCCTGGCCATTGCCCTCGCGTTCTTTGCCTCCCTGGGCGCGTTCGTGGGCTATGTGGCGGGGAGCGGCGGCCGGCTGGTCGGGCCCCACGCCCCCCTGGGCTTCGGAGCGCCCTCGACGTTCGCCGACATCGTCCAGCGGGTGAACCCGGCGGTGGTGCACGTCGACGTGATCGAGACTACGCGCCAGAGCCCGCACGAGGGGGTCGAGGACGCGCCCGAGCTGGACATCCCGGGGCGGGGCGAGGGCTCCGGCTTCATCGTCGATCCCTCCGGCTACATCCTCACGAACCACCACATGGTGCCGGGCCCGGCCAAGATCCGGGTACGCCTCTCGGACAAGCGCGAGTTCGCGGCGACGCTCGTGGGGGCCGATCCGAGCACGGACCTCGCCCTGCTGAAGATCACGGCCGAGGGGCTGCCGGTGGTCCCCCTCGGCGACTCCGACCGCTTGCGGGTGGGCGACTGGGTCTGCGCCATCGGCAACCCGCTGCACTTCGACCACACGGTGACGGTCGGGGTGGTCTCGTCGAAGGGCCGCAAGATCTTCAACCTGTCCTTCGACGCGTACATCCAGACCGACGCCGCCATCAACCCCGGCAACTCGGGGGGGCCGCTCATCAACCTCGCGGGGGAGGCGGTGGGGATCAACGCGGCGGTGAGCAGCGAAGGACAGGGGATCGGCTTCGCGGTCCCGATCAATCTGGCCCGCAGCATCCTCGACCAGCTCCGCACCACCGGCCGGGTCTCCCGGGGCTACCTGGGAATCCAGCTCCAGGAGCTCGAGCCCGACCTGCAGAAGCTGGTGGGCCTGCGCGAGGCGAAGGGCGCCCTCGTCCTCGACGTGTTCCGGGGAGGCGCGGGGGACGCGGCCGGCCTGCGGCGGTACGACGTGATCACCGGGGTCTCGGGCCAGGAAGTCCAGGACGGCGACCAGCTCGTGCGGACGATCGCCGGGGTCCGGCCCGGCAACACCGTCACCCTCTCGGTGTTCCGGGACGGCCGGACCCTCAGCCTGCCCGCCCGTTTGAGCGAGCGCGCTCCGGACGAGGAAGTCTCCACCGAGAAACCGCCGGCCGTGAAGCCGGCGGCGGGCGATGTCCTTGGCCTGGTGGTGGGGGAGACCGGACCGAAGGTGAAGGCGGCCCTTCCTACCGACCGGGTGGGGGTGGCGGTCAAGGAAATCGTGGGGCTCGACCCGGGGACCGACCTCCTGGAGGAGGGGGACGTGATCGTGGAAGTGAACCGGCGCCCCACCCCGAACCTGGGCACCTACAAGAAGGTGCTGGCCTCGCTCGCCCCCGGCCAGCCGGCCTGGCTGTTCGTCTACCGCCCGCGCCCCCCGGGCGGCTCGTTCCTCACCAAGGTGGAGGTCGAGAAGGGCCCGTGAAGCCCCGGGTCCTGATCGTCGACGACGAGGAGGCCATCCGCTCGTCGCTCAAGATGATCTTCGAGTACGAGGGCTACGAGGTCCTCCTGGCCGCGAACGGCCCCGCCGGCCTCAAGATCGCGGAGAAGGAGGCCCCGGACCTCGTCTTCCTCGACATCAAGATGCCCCAGATGGACGGCCTGGAAGTCCTCAAGCGGCTGAAGGCGGCGGAGGGCTCCCCGCCGGTGGTCATCCTCTCCGGCCACGGCAACGTGAAGACCGCGGTGGAGGCCACCAAGCTCGGGGCCTTCGACTTCATCGAGAAGCCGCCGGAGAGCGAGCGGATCCTGCTCGTGACCAGGAACGCCCTGGGCCAGAAGCGCCTGGTCGACGAGAACCGGCGGCTCAAGCTCACCTTCGACGAGCGGTACCGCATGGTGGGGCAGAGCGGGGCCCTGGAGAAGGTCTGGGAGGCGGTGCGGCGCGCCGCTCCCACGAACGCCACCGTGCTGATCAGCGGGGAGAGCGGGGTGGGGAAGGAGCTGGTGGCCCGGGCCATCCACCGCAACAGCCTGCGGAAGGACGAGGCCTTCGTGCAGGTGAACTGCGCGGCCATCCCCGAGGAGCTGATCGAGAGCGAGCTCTTCGGCCACGAGAAGGGCTCGTTCACGGGGGCCACCGAGAAGCAGATCGGGAAGTTCGAGCTGGCCCACAAGGGGACGATCTTCCTGGACGAAGTCGGCGACATGTCGCTGCGCACCCAGGCCAAGGTCCTGCGGGTGCTCAAGGAGGGGG
>Ga0137379_10006933_pt1 | contig 10737 bp, 10 predicted proteins | sample SagtaG_18_FD_104812 | JGI IMG/M metagenome (GOLD analysis project Ga0137379, IMG submission 104812) | Vadose zone soil microbial communities from Sagehorn Ranch, Mendocino, California, USA - Sage2_L_80_16 metaG | ecosystem: Environmental > Terrestrial > Soil > Vadose zone | place: USA... | reverse complement strand
GCCGCCGCCCCCGCCGGCCGCGCCGATCCGCTACCAAGTGATGAGCTCAGTGCCCGAGCGGTGGCTGCCGTTCGTCCCGGTGCACGTCGACGGCAGCCCGCGGGAGACCCAGCTCCAGCGGGCAGCCATGCTGCGGTTTCTCGACGGCGACCCGCACGACCCGGCCAAGATCCGGCCGCGGACCCCGCTGATGTCGCAGAACCTACCCAAGGCGTACTACGTGTACGAGGAGGAGGTGCCGCGGGCCGGAGCCCGGGTCACCCAGTGCTACCAACGCACTCGACGCCCGGACGGCTCGGTGCTGGTCTGGTACGGCGCTCGCAAGGGCACAGGCCGAGGCGAGGGCAGCAGCGGCCTGGCCTTCGACCAGATCCTCGACTCCCCAACCACCTGAACTCCGACGCTGGGCTCATCGATTGGGGCCGGACTTCGGACTTCGTCAAGACTCCTCATGACTGACCCGGAAATAAACCCGTTCATACCGGGCAATTCTCACATCCTGCGATCGCCGTCCCGCACGGCGAATCGGCTTTGGCGAAGGTCGCCAGTCTCGTGCAACCGCCGTCTCATTTGGTAAGACGATGCCTGCACCGGTGCCCTGCACCGACGTGGAATCCTGGTCCAGGCCGCCGCGAGTGCGCCCACCGCAAATGCTGGGTCCCCACGAGAGGACGGCCGTGTGCCTGGCTGCTTCTCCCGGAAGCCAACAACGTGCTGAGTGCTACGGCGTCCGCCCTGAGGAGAGAGTTGGTCTCGACGAGGAGGTGCATGGTGTCGTCCTGAGGGCGGAGTAGAGCCGGTCGACCTGGTCGGCCGTCAGGATACGGCATGGCTTCTGGTGAATAGGCGGGTCTTGATGCCGCGACCGGGTGCATTGACCGGGATGAAATCAGATGGCTGATGTCAACGGCACGGCGGGTTCTTGACCCCTTGGCGGCATGCCACGCTGGGGTCAGATTCAGGTGCCGTCGACAGCTGACCGGAGCCGCTCAGTCCCGCGCATATCGGCCAGATCGGTGCCACTCCGAAAACATCGCCGATCATTGTGCAAGCCGCGCCGAACGAGCCGTACGCGCGCGTCAACCGGCTGTCCATGGTGACGGTGAGCGACTTTTGGCAATGGGTTGCCTGTCCTGGCGTCGTGGCTCGTCGACCAGTCGGTCATGTCTCGCCGACGCTGCGGTTGGACCTGGCCGACTTGGCAGAACCTGGAGAGTGTCGCCGTCTTTCGCGCTTGCTGCCTCTCAAGGAACGGATGCGCGTTTGCCTGGAGTGTGCTGCCTTCCGCCATCATAATCACCACGGGGAACGGTGGTAGTGGCCGCGCTGGGCTATCCGAGGCGACCGGAATTTGGCCTATGCGGACCAGCGGACTTCCAACTCGTTCCTGGCAGCGGACTCGAACTCGCGCAATGCCCCTGACATGCGGTCGTTCATCTGGGGAGGGCTTGGCGGCCGGATCGGAGGCCGCGTCATCAAGGACCCCTGGATGCTGCTCATCGCGGCCTCCAGCTTCCTGCATGCGACAAAGGCATCCCGGCTCTGCACTGACAAGAACACCAGGGACGAGGCGTCATGAGCCGCCCGGCGGCCAGCGCGCTGATCTCGACCATGCCCAGCCGCGGCACAGGCCAAGCCTCGGTCCGCAGCGCGGACCGGACCTTGCCCGCGAAACGAGATCAGCCTACGCAGCGAACCGGCGCTCCAGGCTGCACTGGTCCTTCATCCGCTCAGCATCTTCGGCTCTCTGCGCATGCGCGCACCCCGCATCTGCTGGCGATTCAGCAACCAGTTGATGGCACCGCCGAGCACCGTCCCGGCCAGAGACGATGGACGTCCAGGCGCCTGCAGGCGTCGCCGCGCTTCGGCTGCTCGGCTCGGCGGGATGGACTTTCCTGAGTTATTTCGCGATCGCCAGCGAGCGCCGCAGCCAGGGTCATGGCGATGTCTTTCAAGGGCGAGTCTGAATTCCCCGGTCAAAGGGTCTGGCCGCGCCCGCATGCACGGGACGGGCGCGGCCAGACGTTGCAGCCGGCGTGCTCCACCACGCCGACTGCCGGTGCGCACCCGGCACCGGGAGCACTTGGACGCCCCTCCATGTCAAAGGGCGAGAGCTCAACCGAGCGGGCCGCGCACGTCCTAGAGGCGCATCAGCCGGGCGCGGGCAATGCAGCCGCGCGGGCTAGCTCCGCGACCATCGCGTCAGTGACCGAACCGAACATCCACAGCACCGCCGCGTTCTGTCCTGGCTGGCGGGTCTGTCAAGTTAACGGTGTAACTTCTTTCTCTGTTGTTACTTGCGTCCCGCGCTGAGGCGGCCGTCGAAGGTGATGTCGAAGGCGTTGAGGGCGGCCTTCCACCGGTTGGTCCACCGTTTGCGGCCCTTCCCTGTCGGGTCCAGGCTCATGATCGCCAGGTACAGGCACTTGAGGGCGGCCTGCTCGGTCGGGAAGTGGCCGCGGGCGTTCACCGCCCGCCGCAGCCTGGCGTTGATCGACTCGATCGCGTTGGTTGTGCAGATGACCGTCCTTATTTCCCGGTCGAAGGCCAGGAAGGGCACGAATTCGGCCCAGGCGTTCTCCCACAGCCGGATGATCGCGGGGTAGCGTTTCTCCCACTTGCCGGAGAACTCGGCGAACCGGCCGGCCGCCTCGGCCTCGGACGCCGCGGTGTACACCGGCTTGAGGTCTTTCGCGACCTGCGCCCAGTCCCTTTTCGAGGCGTACCTGAATGAATTGCGCAGGAGATGAACAATGCATGTTTGCGCGATCGTCTTCGCCCAGACCGCGCTGACCGCATCGGGCAGGCCCTTCAGCCCGTCGCAGACCAGCATGCACACATCCCGCACGCCGCGGTTCTTGATCTCGGTCAGGACCCGCAGCCAGTACTTGGCGGAAGCGCACATGTTCGCGTGATCATGTGCACGGTGCTGCCTGAAGTTCACGGGTTCGGCAGGCGGGTGGGGTCGACGCGGTCGGTCAGGTAGGCGGTGACGGCGTCGTAGGTCATCCCGTAGGCGGCCGCGACGAGCTTGGGGTCGGCGGTGTTGACCATGGCCAGCAGCCGGGAGGACCGCAGGATCCGCGGGCGCACTCCGGAACGGGCGACGGTGTTCTTGACGTATCCGCTGTCGGCTGGCGCTCGGGTGGCCTTTGTGACGCGGGTGACGAGCAGGTGGGGATTGTCGGAGTTCAGCGCCTTCCGGTGCTCGACGCAGCGCTGGATGGCGGCCTGGGTCCACGGGTCCAGTGGCGTGGACTGCGGCCGGCCGGGCAGGTGCACGGCCTGGCCGGCCGGGTCGATGCTGGTCACGGTGAGATGGCGGATCTCCTGGGTGGTGGCGCCGTGCACCAGGGCGAGCAGGCCGGTCAGCGCCTCGTGCGGGTGCACATCGTCGCGGCCGCTGGTCCAGCGCCGGAACAGCTCCCGCTGCTGATGGCGGGTGAGGCTCGGACCCCGGAATCCCTGCGGCTGGGCGATGGCCACGGTCTTGGCCGGGTCAGTCAGGATCAGCCGCCGGCGGGCGGTGAAGCGGAAGAACCGGCGCAGCCCGGCCAGCCGGTGCGCGGCCATTGAGGGCCGGGCGGCAAGGAACGCCTCGACATCGCCGGTGCTCACCGTCGCCCAGTCGGCGATGCCCCGGCTGATGCTGATGAACTGTGCCAGGTCGCGCACGGAGGTGAGGTGGCCTTCGATCGTGTTGTGGCCTGGCGGCCGGGTCCCGGCATGCTGGGCCCTGTGCCGTCCGGCGAGCTCGTGCTCGCTGAACGCGATCGCGGCCGGCCGCAGGACGGCGGGGATGGCATCCAGGCGGCGCTGCCGGCGGGCAGCGGCCCTGCGCTCGGCGTGGTCGGCGGCGAGGGCGAGCCCGTTGCTGGTGAAGAAGTCCTCTAGCGCCCGGGCGAGCGGCCCGCCCCGTGCCGCGGCTCGCTCCAGCACAGACTGCGGGTGGACAGGCCCGCCGTCACGCAGGAGCCGGCCGGTGTCGGTGATCATCTGGCAGGCAGCGGTGACGTTGTGGCGGGGCACGAGGTAGCCCGCGAATCCCGGCAGCCACGGCGGGGGGTCGCTCAGCCGGGCGGCGAGGTTCTGGGCCCGGACCGTGATCCGGTGCGGGGACCTTGTATAGCAGCGCAGGCAGAGCCCGTCGCCGGCCAGGTGCGTGACCAGGCCGCAGGCCCGGCAGGCATGATCAGGATCGGGTGGCCTGCCAGGATGAGAGCAGTGCCCGCACCAGCCGGTGGCCTGGCGGATCCGGCCGGGCTTGCCGCACTGCGGGCAGCGCTGCTGAGCTGCGGCCCGCCGGTCTTTGACCAGGCACAGGCTGCAGATGTCGCGGCCGACCCTGCCGATCTTCGCGCCGCAGCGGATGCAGGTCCGCGAGCACAAGACGCATTTGCCGGTCGCCTCGTCCAGCTTCCTGGTCTGGCCCCAGCCCGGGCACTGGTTCCTGGCCGGGCGATGGGCCAGGGCATAGCGGCAGCGTGCGCAATGCTCACGGCCGGCGATGCCGACCGGCCTGCCGCAGCGGACGCACTCGCTGATCTTGACCGTCACCGGCTGCGCGCCTCACGCCGGCGGCATCGACCGGCCCCGCGCGGGATCGGGCTCTGCCGCGGCGTGCCCTGCGGCGGGCGCTGCGGGCCGTTCCACCGGGGTGGTATCAAGATCGAACAGGTCGTCGGGGGTGCATTGCAGGGCAGTGCACAAAGCAGCCAGCGTGGTGAGCTTCAGCTGCGACGGCTGCCTGGTGAACAGCGCCGACACTGACGCCGACGACATCTCCAGGTCGGCCCGCTCGGCCAGCAGCCGGCGCAGCTGGCTGCCCGTCCAGACCTCTCGCTGGGCCGCGGCTATTCGCAGCTTCCACCTGATCTGCATGCTCACTCTCCTTCGGTCAGCTCGCCCAGAGCAGCCGAGACCGCCTGCCGGTAGGCATCCTCGATGAACGTTTCGGACGGGCGGACGTACCGCATCGTCGAGGCCACCGTCCAGTGCCCGATCATCTGCTGGATTGCGACCAGGTCCATGCCGCGCTCGTAGTTGTGGGTGGCGCAGGCCCGGCGCAGCGAGTGCGGGGTGAACCAGTCGCTGGCGGGCCGGCCTTCGAGCTTCATCAAGTGCCCGAGCCGGTTGCGGACCGTCCCGGTCGCCAGCTGGCCGCCGGACTCATCGCAAAACAGCGCGGCTGACTCGGGGAACCGGCCGTGAACATCGTCGAGGAACCAGCGCAGCTGCAGGTCCAGGCCGTCCAGCATCGGCACCCACCGCGGCCGGGGTCCCGAGGTCCGGGCCGCCTTGCCGAACCGCACATGCAGCTTCCCGAACGGGCCGCGACGGAAGTGGACGTCCGGGACGTCCAGCAGCACGGCCTCCTCGCAGCGGATCCCGGCGTGATACAAGGTGCGGAACAGGGCGTAGTCGCGGGCCGCCGGCGCGTACTTGCGGGCCGTGCCGATCCGGGCCCGCAGGAAGCCGAAGAACTCCGCAACCCGTTCCGGGGCCGGTGGCGGGGCCTGGGCCGGGGAATCGCTGCTGACATGACGGGAGGAGTTGTACTCATCCACCGGGCAGGCCAGCCGGACCCCGAACGCGGCCTCGATCTCAACGGCCTTGCGGACCTCCAGGAACCGGTGGAAACCCTTGAACACCTGCAGGTAATTGCGGCGCGTCGACGTCGCCCGGCCAGCACGGGCCAGATCGCCCACCACCCGGTCGACATCCTCGGCGGTGACCTCCCACGCCGGGCGGCCCAGCGCCGCCAGCATGCGCTCCAGCACCCCGATGTCGTTGTCGATCGTGCTGGCCGCGAACCCGCGGGCAGTCCACGACGCGACGAACGCGTCCATGCACTCGGACTGGAACACCAGCGGATCAGCCGGAACCACGGCCGGGACGAGCAGTCCCTCGACAAGACGAAGCCGGGCATCTGCCACGCGCACACCTTCTTCGCACCAGCGATCTCAAGGCAGCACCTGGAAGATCAATGCCTCACCATGAATACCACAAGTCACGCCAGGCGCGCATAACCTCAGGCAGCAGCACGAACAGGCCCGAACGAACCTGTGGGAGTCCCACAACCCTCCCCGTCGCCGTGCTCCCCGGCCCACAGGCCCAGCACGTCACGCTCGCCGTCGGCGGTGACTCCCAGCGCCAGGCAGACGGGCCGGTTGGCGACCTGGCCCTCGCGGATCTTCACCGTGATCGCGTCGATGAAAATCACCGCGTACACGGCGTCCAGCAGCCGGTTCTGCCACTCCGCCAGGCCCTCCATGACCCGGTCGGTAATTGCGGAGATCGTCTGCTTGGACACCTCGGCGCCATAGACCTCGGCCAGGTGCGCGCAGATCTCCCCGTGCGTCAGCCCCTTCGCCGACAGGGAAATCACCAGATCCTCAACGCCGGTCAGCCGGCGCTGCCTTCTGGCGACGATTTTCGGCTCGAAGCTGGATTCCCGGTCCCGCGGCACCGAGAGTTCCACCGGCCCGGCCTCAGTGAGCACGGTCTTGGCCCGGTGCCCGTTGCGCGAATTCCCGCCATTACGGCCAGCCGGGTCATTCTTCTCATAACCCAGGTGATCATCCAGCTCGCCCTCGAGGGCGCCCTCGACCACCATCTTGGTCAGCCTGCCCAGCAGGCCACCCTCGCCGGTCAGCCTCAGCCCGCCGGTGCGGGCCCGCTCGGTCAGCTCCCGCAGCAGCTGCTCATCGGCAGCCGGCAGCTCCCCGCCATCCTGGCCCTGACCCGTTGTCACATCAATCACTGGCGTCTCCTTGTTTATCAGGAGTTACACCGTTGAAGTTACAGTCCCTGGCTGGCCGGCTACGAGCCGTGCGCTGCGGTTGCCGGGATCATTACCCGCGCGGCTATCGCCCGCGGCGGTTGCGCGCGTAGCCTCGCCGACGGCGCGGTGATCAGCGAGGCCGACCTGGCTGCGCGGCTGGGTGTAATGAAGGACGGTCATGTTCGGGGCTTCCTGTTAGCCGCCACCTGCGCAGGGTTGCGGCGGGTGGACGAGCGGGCCGTAGTGATTGTTGTTGACCGCGGCTTGACGTGACGACAGTGGTGGCTGATCGGGCGAGTGGCGCTGGCCGGAGGGGTGGCGTGCCCCGAGTTCGGCTTGCAGTTCGCTCAGGTCAGCGGTCACGATCGTGTGCAGGCCTGGACATGTAGTTCATGCACTGGTGCCTCCATGAGAAGTTCAGAAATCTGAAGCGTTATCGGCACGGATGTTCTTTGGGCTGGCTCAGTTGGGAGGGATGGCGAGGAAGTCGCGGTCTGCGAATTGCCGGAAGACGCGGGGTTGGTCGCCTATGCCGAGTCCGTCCCATAGGTAGAACAGAACGTGCACCGCCAGGACGCGGACGCCGTGGCGGTACAGCTCGACCGCGGCGCCGACGCCTGTTGCGACTTCCCAGACGTCTTCGGGGAGGTCGGCTTGTGCGCTGGCATCAGCGGCAGTGTCGCTGTCATGAACGATCGTTTCCAGGTAGTCGGCGATGTGGAGCAGGGCGCGACCGAGCTGTTGCTTGCGGGTGTGGCGCAGGAACGGGTCAATGCTGGTTGTGAAGAAGCTGGTGTCCTGGGTGGCGCGGTCGGGGTCGAAGCCGAGGGCTTGCAGGTAGCTGCCGGCGACGGCTTGCAGTACGCGGCTGTAGAGCTGCAATCCGACGCGGGTGCCGGTCCCGGCCTGGCAGACCTGCCAGGGTGCCCGGCTGTCTGGGCTGAGCGGTGGGATGCCGCCGATCGGATCGGTCAGGTGGTGGCACAGGTGCCGGGCGATGGCAGCGAGGATGCCTCGCATCTGGTCGGCGGTGGCAGCGCGGATGGCCGGCCGGACGTCGGTCGTCAGGTACACGCGGTATACAGACTCCGGGTCGGCGCTGACGTCGTCGGCGAAGCTCGGGCCCTGGTCAGGGTGCGGCATGGCGTGAGACTCCGGGTAGCTGGTGGGCGAGCGGCAGGCGGCCGGCTCGGGTGTGGTGGTGGCGGCCAGGATGGCGTCGGTGTGCGCGGGAGCAGGCGGTATCCGAGCCGGACCTGGGCATGTCGCGGGCGCCTGTGGCTAAATGGGGTCATCGGGGTGCGCCGGGTGGGTCCAGCGGAGTTCGAAGTACACGCAGCGGCCGTACTCGTCGCCGCGCTGGCCCCAGCGGTGTGCGAGGCAGGCGACGATCTCCAGGCCGCGGCCGTACTCGGAACTGTTGTCGAAGGATTGAGGAAGAGGCGTGCTGATCGAGCCCTCGTCGCGGACCTCAACTCGCACTGAGCCCGGCCGGTGGTAAACAGTGACCTCGAACGTGCCGCCGTTCCCTGACTCGGAATGCTTGAGGGCGTTGGTGCACAGCTCGGAGGTGAGCAAGACCGCCTCATCGAGCTGTGGGCAGCTGCCGAGGATGTCCCTGACGAACGCGCGTGCGCAGGAGACGTGGTCATGACGGCCGGGGAACCTGCGCCGAACCGGCTGGGTCACCGGCCATTCCCGGTCCATTCGATCAACGCGAGGTAGACGAAGTTCGCCGTGATCGCGTCGCGGCACGCGGCCTGCAGCAGGGCCTGGGCCAGTTCCTCGCCCTTGCCCTCGGCCAGCCACCGGGCGGCGGCGTCGATGATCGCGATTGCCTGGACCGGAGTGATGCCCGGTTCTCGTTCGCGCAGGACCGCCACGGCGGCGAGCCGTTGCGCCGCTGTTGGTGCTTCGGGCTGGGTGCGCGGACAGCGCCGGGCATCTGCATCGCCAAGCGCTGCGGCTCCGTTCTCCAGTGTCCAGGCCAGGGCGCGCTCGGTCACCTCGGCCGAGCGGAGCGTGGCGAAGACGAGGGAGACGCGGCACCAGTCGTCAAGGACGTGCGCGAGGATGTGTGCTCGGGCCGGCGTCATCCGCAGCAGGACGGCCGGGACCTGACTGTCGGTGGCCGGGTCCGCGACCGTGCTGCCGTCGGCTTCGACGATCTGCCCGTTCTCTAGCTCTGCCCGGAACAAGGGGTCCGGGCGCGGCTGGGTAGGGTTCGCCATGGGTCTTCGCCCTTCTGCGAAAGGGTGAGGATCAAGGCTCGGGTCGGTGTTGTCGCACTGGCCCGGGCCGCCTGATTGTCAATCCTGGTGACGGTGCTGACCGACCGGAAGGTCCGCGAGGCAGTCTGGTTTGGCCTCGGATTGCTAGTCCGCTGGCTAGTCCCGCCGCTGGTTAAGGTGCTGTTCGCGCTCCTAATGAGTGTTTTCTGGTGCAGAACGGGAATGCTTCAGGGCTACCCATGCTCACTGGCCGATTTCTGGGCTGTCGTGCTCAGCGGTCCGCTGTATCCCCGCGTCGAAGGAACGGACAGGCTCAGGCATCCACCCGTCCATGCCAGAGCGGATCACCTGGTCCCGCCAGTCCGGACCGGTTGCCGTCGGGTGCCGGGCTACGGCGCGGCCATCGGTAGCGTCGGGTACCGGCCGTTGGTCAGGGTCGGTGTCGTCGTGCCGGTGGACTATCTGGTCGAGCTGTTCATCGATGCGCCGGGCCCGGTCGCGGGCTTCGGTGAGCTGGGCGGCCTGTGGGAATGGCTGGCCGACGCTGGCGCGGGCGTGGGTGGTCTCGCTGCGGGCTTGTTCGATACTGTCGAGGGTTTCCTGCTTGCTGGGTTCGAGGCGGTGGAGCCGGTTCTCAAGCCGAGTGATCAGCCCAGTCGGGTCGGCGGCGCCCACGTCGGCGGCCGATAGCTGGAGGGTTCCGCCTGGGACTCCGTCGAGGCTAACCGTGACCTTCGTGCTGCCCAGGGACTGCTCAGTGACGGCGACGAGCCCGAAGCCGCCGAGCGAGCCAGGATGTGCCGCGCGGGTGCGCAGGCCGGCCAGTTCGGTGACCTCGCGCGCCAGCTGTTCCTTGAGGTGCTGGCCGGCGTCTGCTCGCTTGCGATACTCGGTGTCTTCGACGGTCATCCTGAACGCGTCGCCGCGAGTGTCGCGCCGACGGCTAATCGCAAGGTCGATGTCGGACGCCCGCAAGGTCAGGGCCTTGATCCTGTGCTCGTGATCGGTGATGGCGTGCTTGAGCGTGTCCTGGTTCGGAGCCAGGCGCGCTCGGCGCGCTGCAACCGGGTCAGGCTGGAGTCGGCTTCAGCTTTGTCCATGAGCAGCGGGTTGCCGGTCGCCAGGGCCTTGACCTCGCTGAACGAGAGCGCTGTGTCGCCGATGTCGCTGATCTCGCGGGAATCGAGGCGGCCGTGCATGACTTGGCCGATAAAGGTCGCTTTACGCTCCAGCGTCTGCCAGGAATATCCGTCGAATGATCGCGCGGTGCAGTACCGCATGATCTGGATCTCGGGGTTCAGGTTGCCCTGACGCAGGACGCGGCCTTCGCGCTGGGCGACGTCGGCGGGCCGCCACGGCGCGTCCAGATGGTGAAGGGCGATCGCGCGGTCCTGGACGTTGGTGCCAACGCCCATCTTCTCGGTCGACCCGACCAGGACGGCGACTCGCCCGGCACGGCAGGCGGCGAAGAGCTGCGCCTTGTCCCGGTCGGATTTCGCCTCGTGGATGAACCGGACGGACTTACGGGGAAGACCCCGGGCCACGAGCTGCTGACGCAGGTCCTCATACACGTTCCAGCCGGGACCCGGAGTGCCGAGATCGCAGAACACGAGCTGCAGCGACCCGCGTACCGGATAAGCAGAGCCGTCCGGCGCCCGGTACTCGCGGTCGCTGTGATCACGCCAGATCGCGGCTATCCGCTCGGCCGCGACCGCTGCCTTG
>Ga0137379_10006926_pt1 | contig 10739 bp, 12 predicted proteins | sample SagtaG_18_FD_104812 | JGI IMG/M metagenome (GOLD analysis project Ga0137379, IMG submission 104812) | Vadose zone soil microbial communities from Sagehorn Ranch, Mendocino, California, USA - Sage2_L_80_16 metaG | ecosystem: Environmental > Terrestrial > Soil > Vadose zone | place: USA... | reverse complement strand
TGGAGCGGGAGATGGAGTACTTCGTGGAGCCCGAAGAGGCCTTTACCCGCGAAGAGATTGAGTAGAGTGCAGATTGCCGGTTGGCGATTGCCGATTCACGGATTGGCGATTGCCGATTGGCGATTGACGGATTGGCGATTGACGGATTGGCGATTGATGATTGGGCGGTAGCGCCGCGGCGCAGCCGCCCTTTTTCTTTCTTGCTTCTTCCGTCTACCTTCTCGATCTTGTGGCTTCCGCCTTCAGGCGGAAGGTTCCTTTAGTCTCGAGGCCCACCTCATTCATCGTCGTACAGAATGTGCCGTTGATGTTCCTTCGGCTTCGACGCGTGCACGAATCCGATGTCGTTCCGTTTCAGATCGCTCCGCAGGATCCAGGCGATCTCCTCCATTTCGCGCAGGGATGCCTGCCGACGGTCTGAATAGCTGGTGCAGTACGTAACGGGGAAAGTGATGCGTCCGCGGCCGTATGTCAGGTTCGCGCACTCGACGATTTCATCGCGCAACGTGCGACCCCTGACGATTGTCGCGTAACGGCAGGTCTGGCAAAGAGGAGTGTCGCCATGAGCGACCGTTCCTCCGCGGATCTTCACACGCATGTTCATGTCCTCCTACAACTGGTTCATGGTCACCTCCTGAGTCGATGTCGATTTGCACATGACGACGACGATGCCACCGTCGTCAGCCGAGAGTCAGATCGCCCTGGTAAGAGATCGGCTGCGGATTCGGTCTGGTCTGGACCGAGTTGCAGTTCTCGCGCCGTTGAGGCGCGCTCGGGGGCGCAGCTTCTGCCACGTTGCCCGCGACGATCGACGGCGCCGGCTCCAATCGGCGGCGCTCCGCGTGGATGCCTCGTGGCACGCGTCTCGCACGCGGGACTGTCCATTCTCTTGTGACGCCGGATCCACCCAAGCTTCTCGATCGTGTGCGACATGGGTGCCGCGTTCGGCACTTCAGCCGACGGACCGAGGAGGCGTATGCGGGTTGGATTCGCAGGTTCATCGTGTTTCACAGGAAGCGGCATCCGGACGACATGGGGCCGGCCGAGGTCTCGGTGTTTCTCTCGTGGCTTGCGGTGAAGCGACACGTCAGCGCGTCCACGCAGAATCAGGCGTTGAGCGCGGTGCTCTTCCTATACCGGGACGCTCTTGGCCGCGATCTGGGTGATCTGCCATCGATTGCGCGTGCGCGCACGCCGGCGCGGCTGCCCGTGGTGCTCAGCCGCGACGAGGTGTCGGCCATCCTGGCGCAGACCGGCGGGGCGCTTCGGATCATCCTGCTGCTTCTGTACGGCCCCGGGCTTCGGCTGGGCGAGTGTCTCGAGCTTCGGGTCAAGGATCTCGATTTCGATCGCAGCCAGATCGTGATCCGCAGGGGCAAAGGTCAGAAAGATCGCGTCACGATGCTCCCGGCCGCAGCGCGGCGGGTCTTGACGGATCATCTCGAGCGGGTGCACGTCCGCCATGAGGCGGACCTGTCGTCGGGCTTCGGGCGGGTCGTGCTGCCTTTCGCATTGGATCGGAAGTATCCGGGCGCGTCGATTGAATGGCGGTGGCAGTTCGTCTTTCCGGCGGCGCGGCTGTGTCGGGATCCGCGGTACGGTCCCCCGTCCCGGTTTCATCTTCACGAATCGGTGGCGCAGCGGGGCGTGGCGGCGGCCGTCCGACGTGCCGGCGTGGTCAAGCGAGTGAGCTGCCAGACGTTTCGACACTCCTTCGCAACCCACTTGCTGGAGGACGGCTACGACATCCGGACGGTCCAGGAGCTGCTGGGACACGCGGACGTCAGCCCCACGATGATCTACACGCACGTGCTGAATCGGGGCGGACTGGGCGTGCGGAGCCCGGCCGATCGGCTGTGAGTAATTACGCGCGGTCGTCGCACATATCCACGCGGCAGTCCCGCAGACCGGGCCGATTGCGGCGGACCAGCCCGGATGATTCGGGTTGGTTACGTGCGGGCCTCGCACATAACCGCTCCGCATTCGTCGGGGCTCGGCGTTGACGACGCACATATTCGCCGCGTCACAGCCGGTCTCTTGGTAGAATCCGGTGCGAACGGCGCATGCCGGCCGCATGTGATCGGTACGGGTTTGTGTAGCCGCACGGTCTACTATTAGTTAGACCGCACGAAGAACATCCGGCATGACCCAACGGAAACGAATCAAATCTGAGGACCGAATCCCGTTTCGGATGTCCGTCGCGGAACGTGATCTGGTCGTCGATCGCGCGTTTCTCGACACCGAAATGGACCAACTCTTGCGCGCAGCCTCTCCGTTAGGCTCTCGCTTGGTCGTGGGTCTGACCTTGGATGACATCGACGATCTTGCCGGGTGCATCGCCGCCGAAGCGAATCATTCCGACGATGCTCGGGCCCGTCGCTCGCTTTATGCAGTCTTTGACCGCCTCACGAAACTTGATGCGGAGTACACTGACGACGACCCGGGCCCCATGCCGCCGCCGCGGGCAACGACGGCAACCACCGGCAGGTTCACGCCGAAGCAGGGTCAGTACCTTGCGTTCATTTACTACTACACGAAGATTCACGGCGCGCCACCCGCCGAAGCCGACCTGCGCCGCCACTTCCACGTGTCCCCGCCCGTTGTGCACCAGATGATTCTGACACTTGAGCGACGTGGGCTTATTGAGCGGTCACCCGGAACGGCGCGCTCGATCAGGCTTCGGCTTTCTCGAGCGGAGTTGCCTGATCTGGAGTAGGCTCAGCGTCATAGCCGTGCGGTCTAACAGGCGCTGCACCAGACGGCCGCACGATCACAACCGGTGAGCGGCCGCTGGTGAGCGCCGAGCGTTAGGCTTCTGAACTTAAGCGGCCTAACATCGCGACAAAGAGAGGGACAGACGTCGATGCCACTCTTGCGAGCTCGGAGGTCATCGCTCGTTCTGCGGCTCGTTGCGGTTCTCGTGCTTGCAATCGGCGTCGTAGAGAGGCCAGCGGCACGCCAGAGTACAACCGAGCGATTTTGGCTGGCCGGCCGGTACGATCGCACGCATCTCATTGTGTACTTCGAGGCGGTTCACTTCAACGACACATTTCCGACTGGCGCTCGGTCGATCGCGCCGCCGGTGGCCGACGGCTTCTTCGATCCAAAGGTTCTTCCGAAGGACATCATTGCCCGCTTTCAGAAGGACTCTAAGGCGGAGCCATTCGACCTCGGTGGTCGATACGACGTGCTGCTCGATGGAGGCAGGGTCGCCGTGATGTCCCTGACGACCTTAGTCGGCTTCAAGAGCGACGAGTTCGTCGGCAACGAATCCTATATTGGTGCCATCGGTCTGGTGTCGACCAACGACCAGCCGCTGCTGAGCATGGACTATTACGCAGTCCGGCGGCATGTCCCGGCAGTGGATCCCGGTGCAGCAGCGATGACCACACGTCCCAGCTTGGCGCGGTTGCTGAAGGGGCCGGTCGCACCCAGCGCTACTGCGTCGATGGCGGCGCTGTTTGAGGATCGACTGAAGACGGCCGCGACACGTTCTGCGACAGGAGGCGCGCCGATTTCCATCGCCCGCACGCAAAGCTTCACGACGACGGGCGGCGACCTGCGCTACTTCGTCGTCGGGCAGTCCGGATTGGGGAGGGTATGCAGGACGATCGACGCCTGGCTCGCGCCGGTGCCGGTGCTCCACGTGGTTGCGGCCGAGACGGTCGTCAATGGTTGCGCCGGGACGATGGCCCAAGGAACCACGCTGCTCAACGTCGTAGATCTTGGCGCCGGAAGGACTGGCTTGGTCGTCCGACAGCGCGGCGGAGATGGCATGGCACTCAAGCTCGTCGAGTATAAGGACGGATTTGATCTCGGGCATATGCGGACGTGGCAGACCATCAGCTTTGGCGAGTGAATTGTTGCGACGAAGCCTAACACCGGCTTGCATCCGACAGCGGCCGGTGGAATCTTGCGCCGCTGCAGCTGAAGCCGCACGTTAGGCCTCATCGAATACGAAGTCAGAGAACGCGATGCCGACGCAACTGGCTGACCTCCGAGGCTTGGTAACGAATCGTCGTCCTTGCGTCGATGGAGAACGATCGGTCCTCCGCAACTACCACCAGGCGCAGTCGCACGTCAGGACTGTTGTGGTCCCTCTGATCGATCGGGGCGTGCCTGTGCTCATGGGTGAAGTCAGAGGGCTCGCGGCAATTGGGCAGCTCAGGACGTTCTTCGGCAACATCGGCGATGCCCATTGCCGCGCTACAGTGGGCTCACATCGGTATTCAGTCGGCCAGGCGCTCGAGGTTCTCCGCAATCCGGCCTACGTCCATCCGGATGTCGAAGACACGCGCCGAAAGATCAATCAGTACAAGCTCGAATTCGCACTTCCGACCTCCAACCCGAAGGTGACGATCGTCAGTTCGCCGAATGAGGTCTTGATTGCTGACGGCAACAAGACGGCTATTGCCGCGTACGTGTTCGCCCTCGAGTCGGCCGGTGAGAACTTCGTGCTTCCCATCAGCTACATCGAGACTTCAGAATACATCCCTTGGCCGTTATGCTGAGGCCTAACAGCAACTGGAGCCGACGGCGCCACAGAAAGAGAGCGCCACGGCTCAGTTGCAGGCGTTAGGGCGATAGGATCATGGCAACGACAAGACTTTTGACGCGCGCGGAATTCTTGCACCCGATCTCGTCATATGTTGGTCCGATCTTTGGGTTCGAGGGCCAAAGGGCCGTTGTCGGAGGTACGGCCGTCTTTATTGCACCAGGAATCGCAATTACAGCGGCGCACGTAATTGATGAAATCCTCGGCCAATTCGGCTATACCCAAAAATCTAAGAACATCAGTCTCGATATCTACGTAAATCAGCTCCAGACCGGCGCCTGTTGGTTCGTGAGCCAAACGTCCACTTGGGTTGGGACAGATATCACCGTCCTTGGTATAAGTCCACGAAATGATCCGGCAAAATCGGTACCGATTGTGCGCGTGCCGATGACCGTTGATCCGCCGCCGCAAAAAGGCCTGGTAACCGCGCTTGGGTTCCCGCGATCTGAGTTAGCAATCCCTCAAAATGACCCAGAGGCTCTCAAGCTTTCGTTTTCTCTAACGCCGACAGTTTCGGAAGGGGAGGTGATGGAGGTTCATTCCTCCTACCGCGATTCTGCCTATCTCCGTTTTCCGTGCTTTGCGGTGAACGCGGAGTTCGCCGCCGGAATGAGCGGCGGTGCGGTTTTTAACGAGAAAAGAGAGCTCTGCGGCTTGGTTTGTTCCGGCGGCGAGGGAGCGCTAAAGGATCTTGCATATGCGACGAGCCTCTGGCCTGCAGCCATCATTCCGATCACCCTCCCGCCGACGGTACAGGCCCACCCGAAGGTCACTGCCGGAAAACCCTATAAATTCGTCGAGTTAGCCGAGTCCGGCTACTTGGATCTGCGTGGGCATGATCGAATCGAGTTCTTCAAGCACGAGAATGGCTCCTCAGGTATTCGGCGCCATCGTTCCGAAAACTGCTACGCCCTAACCATGCGCTTGAGCCGACGGCAGCTCAGAGGAAAAGCTTGATACGGCCGCGGCTCAGCGCCAACGTTAGGCCGCCGATCAAATCACTTACGCAAGCATGGAATTCAAAAACGTCAGACTTTCGAAATGGTCGGACATCCATGAATATTCCCGCCGTGAATGGGTGTACCGAGGTGAGCACTGTTCCGGACGAGAATTGAAGGTCTCGCTGGAGCGATCGTGTGATCGCCACAAAGTACCCACGGTGAAACGGCGAGAGATCGAGGATGCTCTCTTTCGCGAGTTCAGGCGAGCGTACCACCAATACGCGACACACGTACCCGGCCCCAAATCGGTCGTTGAGTGGTTGTCATTGATGCAGCACCATGGGGCGCCAACACGGCTTCTTGATTTCAGCTATTCCTTGTACATAGCGGCGTATTTTGCGGTCGAGAGCGGTGAAGACGATTGCGCCGTCTGGGCTGTCCGGGCTCCTTGGGCCTTGGACGAATCAACCACACTTCTCCGGAACGCCGGTAAATCGAATGTCGAGCGGATGAAGAAACGCTTCATCGAGGGTGACGAGGAAGTGGTGCAGGCTCTGTTCTTTGAGGCGCCGTACGTTAGGGCCGCCTGGCCAATCAACGCGTTTCGGCTGAACGAGCGGCTCAGAATTCAGGAGGGCGTCTTTCTGATTCCAGGAGATGTCTCAGAGTCGTTCGTAAATAATCTTCGGGCTCTGCCTGGCTACGATCTGCAGGACAACGTGCTGGAGATCGTCATTCCCGGGACTGAACGTGCCAAGGCTCTCGAGAACTTGTTTCAGATGGGCATTTCGCGAACGAGTCTTTTCCCTGGGCTCGATGGCTTCGCGAGATCGCTCGACATATACCATCCGGTTGTTCACAATCCAATCGGCTGGGCGTAAATGGCAAAGGCGGCCTAACAAAGATTTGCAGCCGACGACGGCTGATGTGATCATGTGCCGTCGCGGCTGAAATCTGGTCGTTAGGCAGCGGACAATCGAGGTGAACTCATGTGGCCGACAGGCTGGATGGTCGTAGGATGCCTCCTGGCATTTGTGGACACCGCAATATCGCAAACAGCGCAGCAGCCACTCGACTCCCCGACGGTACCGGTCGTCAACGACGTTCGCCCGGAGATCCTGAAGCTGGTCGTCGATGATCAATGGGATCGTGGCAACGACATGTTCGGCGGCCGCCAAATAAAGTCGCCAGCAGAACTTGATTGGCAGGCCATCGCACAACGCGATCAACAACGCCAGTCGAAGGTACGAGCATTGTTGAGAGACGGCCAGGTGCAGACAGGCAAAGAATTTCACTATTCGGCGCTGATCCTTCAGCATTCATCCACCACAGATGAACTGGCGCTCGCCCACGTGCTGGCGGTCACAGCCGTGATTGAGGGCGACAACACTGCAAAGTGGCTTGCGGCGGCCACATTTGATCGCTACCGGCAGAACCAGAAGGAGCCTCAAGTCTTCGGGACTCAATTCATGGTTGGCGCGAGTGATTCGAAGTGGAGTATGGAACCGTACGACCACGGAGCGGTTCCGGATAGCGTACGCACGTTGTGGTGTGTCGTCTCCCTTTCCGAGCAGAGGGAGGCGCTCAAGAACCTCCAATCGGGCAAAGCCGGCGGCGCGAACACCTCGATTCGTGAATGCAAGTGAGTGTCCCGCCTCGCTAACAAGCGGCTGCACCCGACAACGGCGGGTGGGTTCGGAATGATCGAAGGCTCATCACGCCGCTGCGGGTGAGCCGCGAGCGTTGATATGGCCGAATAGACTCGGAAATGGTGACGGTCAGATACGACGATCTCTCGGCGGCATTCGACTTCGTCAGCTTTGGGGCTCCGTTCGAGCACCGGGCATTCGTGTCACGTGACACGGGCGCGGTCTATTGGATCTCGGAAACGAATCCGATCGAGGAAGAAGATCTGCCTGACGATCTTGAAACGTCTGATCGATACATCGAAGTGCCGCACAAGAAGGATCTCGATCTGGGCAACAAGCTTGCGCTCCGTTTTGCGGAGGAGCAGCTGCCCCGTCAGCTTGCCACCATCGTCGATTTCTTTCGTCACCGAGGGGCGTACGCGCGTTTCAAGGAACTCCTGTCATCGGAACGTCGTCTCGACAAATGGTATGCGTACGAGGCCGAGGCTACCGAGCAGGCACTCCGGGATTGGTGCCAAGGCGAATGAGATTCAGCTTGACGAGATCAGCAATCACGAATCGGCCTAACATCGGCTTGGAGCCGACGGCGCGAATCTATCGCTCGCGCGCCGCGGCTCAAGCCGCACGTTAGGTGGCGGTTCGCATAGAAGGCTTTCTCATGTCGGTACGCCGAATCCTTATTCTTGGCGGAACTGGCGGCACCGGCCGCAATGTCGTGGAGCAGGCGGCTGCGATGGAGTTCGAGGTCACCGTACTTGTGCGCACCCCGGATAAGTTGCCTGCAACCGATCGGGCGGTGCGAGTCGTGACGGGCGACATTCGCACCGACTCGCCGACAGTCCGCAGCGCGTATGCGGGTCAAGACGCCGTCATTTCTGCCCTCGGCGTCGGCCAATCATTTACGTCAGGCGGCCTGGTCGCCCAGGCCGCGCCGTTGATCATCGGCGCGATGCGCGAACATGGGGTTCGCCGCCTCGTGTTTACTTCGGCGTTCGGCGTAGGGGCAACATGGCAAGACACCCCGCTCGTGCCGCGGCTGTTGGTGAAGACGTTGCTGCGAGATGTATACGCCGACAAGGCGGCGGGGGAACAGGTAATCAGGAATTCCGGGCTGGACTGGACGATCGTTTATCCCACCGGCCTTACGAATGGCCCGCGCACCGAAGCAACGCGTGAGGGCGAGCGGCTGAACTTATCTGGTTTTCCCCGCGTGTCACGTGCCGACGTCGCAGCCGCCTTGCTTCGGCAATTGGACGATCGGAGCTTTGTCGGCAAGGGCATTCTGGTCTCGAGTTAGTGGGTACTAATCAGACGACGATCATGCCAAAAACAGAGGCGTTGCGATCATCGCTTCCACTGACTGCGTTTCTGATCGCAGGCACGGTGATCGGCCTCCTTGGTGTCGTGCTATTCGGGGCCATTCACGCCGTGATCATTATTCCCATCTGGACCAGGCTGCTCGGTGGGATTCCCTTCGGGCTTGTCGCAGGGCTCGCCATGGGCTGGGCGCTCTATGAGCTGCGAGTGCCACTGCAATCGCGTGCGCGCGTGATCATCACGCTCGCGTTCGGCGTGCTGTTGTGGGCGACGCTGATCCCGATGACTCTGTTTGGTGTCATGCTGCGGGTGACAGGTATGCACGGCAGAGACAATGCATGGGAAGTTCTCAGCGAGTCGGTGCTCGCCGTGGGCACTGGTGGGGCCGCTGGGCGGCTGATTACCGGGCGGTGGCGTGCGGCGCTGGCCTTGGGTGCGGCGAGTCTCGCCGCCACGCTCACGCAGGCGGGGCCGCTGCCGGTAACGAATAGCGTTCGAGCGGCTTGGCTGTTCGCGGCACTGACGGTCGTGTACGTGGTCTGCGGGCTGGCGCTCGGGTTCGTGGCGTCGCTGGTTTCGCAATCTTTGAGAACGACGGCCTAACAGCAACTGGGCGCACGGTCATTGTCGCGCCCGTGACCGCTCGTTGCGCTCGATCAACTTCGAACGGTCGACAGTGAACGTCTGGTCAAGCGCGTGGGCCGGTTGTCAATCGGCACAACGAAAGAAGTGCTGGAGACGTCGCAGGAAATGTTTGCCGAATAATCGGGCACGCGGTGCACGAGGCGTTACAGCTCACTGATTCGGCCCACCGGCACCCATCATGCGGCCACCGCGTCATATAGCGGTCAGCGAATAGACAGGGGGCACATGCGATTCATCCGACGGGTCGTTCTCGCGATCGTCCTCAGCGGAACGGTCGCGCTCACGCTGGTTGTCTGGTCCCGCATCGCCCGCGTCACCAGGGCCGCGGCGGCGATCCCCGTGTATCCCGGCGCACGGGAGGGCGGCAAGCGTGTCCGCTACTGGCACCACGTGTTGTCATGGGATGATCGAAGCTCCGCCCGCGTTGACCGCCCGTTTGTGCTACGAACCACCAGCTTGCTTGCGATTGCGCGCCAGGCTCAGGACGCGCTCGTCGCGCAGGGCTGGTATCTGGTGACGCCCGATGATTTGCGGCAGGTCGCGATAGACCCGCAGGTGATTGTGTGGCAACGGGGGCCCGACGAGCGTCTGGATCTCACGCAGCTCTGGCCTGTCGCCGGCATGACGCGCACGCAGCGGATGTACGGCGGCACATTCCCAGCCGAGTTTCTCGATGCGCCGCAGGTCATCAGCTGGAGCTGGGCACTCGGCGGTCCACGCTCGGCCCGTCCTGCGCTGCAAGGGCGGCCCATTGTTCGCCCACCAGCACCGCCGCCGAGCCAAAGAGGTCAGTGATTCGCCGATCGGTCATGCGCGACTGCGACCGGGCGTCATTGAGGCGGACTGCGGAGCGGTGTGCTTGAGTGGCGCAATGCCGGACGCGCCTGGTCGGTCATGCCCGACACCGTAACGAAAGCTGGCTAACATCGAATGGAGCCGTCCCGCTTCTCGGTGATGAAATCGCATCACTGCTGCGCGCGGCTCATTCGCGAACGTTGGCCGCCGTGTTGGTATCCCAAGAGGCAGGTGACTCAGCCCATGCACCGTACGGCGGACGCCATCGAGCTTTCGTGACACGAGCACACAGGCATCCGGTCCTCGTAACCGGAGCCACAGGCCGCGTCGGACGCGTCGTGGTCGACCAACTACTGGACGCGGGCGCGCCGGTGCGCGCGCTCACGCGCCGACCGGCGGCGGCGAGGTTGCCGGCGGCCGTCGAAGTCGTATCGGGCGATCTCACCGTGCCCGAATCGCTCGACGCCGGGCTGCAGGGTGTAAGCGCGGTCTTTCTCGTCTGGACCGCCCCGCCGGCCACCGCTCCAGCCGTCATCGAGCGTCTGGCGTTGCATGCGCGGCGCGTCGTCTTTCTCTCCTCTCCGCACCGAACGCCGCACCCGTTCTTCCAACAGCCGAATCCCATGGCTGTCCTGCACGCCGACATCGAGCGCCTGATCGCGGTCGCGGGCCTCGCGTCAACGATCATCCGCCCGGGGATATTCGCGTCGAACGTGCTGTACTGGTGGGCGGCGTCGATTCGAGACGGCGACGTCGTCCGGTGGCCCTATCGCGCGGCTGAGACGGCCCCGATCGACGAGCGTGACATCGCGGCTGTGGCGGCGCGCGCACTGTATG
>Ga0137379_10006912_pt1 | contig 10755 bp, 7 predicted proteins | sample SagtaG_18_FD_104812 | JGI IMG/M metagenome (GOLD analysis project Ga0137379, IMG submission 104812) | Vadose zone soil microbial communities from Sagehorn Ranch, Mendocino, California, USA - Sage2_L_80_16 metaG | ecosystem: Environmental > Terrestrial > Soil > Vadose zone | place: USA... | reverse complement strand
GGATAGACCACCAGGAGCGGCACCACGCCTGCCAGGAACCAGATAACGGTCATCCCTATGTCGGGTCCGGGATGTTCCAGCGCTGCCGAAAGCACTCCAGCTGCGAGCCCAAAGACCACGATGCCGACGTAGGTCATGCCGTACCGCTTCCACATCTCCGCCTTGCGCCGCTCATAGACCTCGCGGCCGGTTCCGCTGGCGGCGACGATCCGGCCCGCGAGGACGAGCGCAGACCATCTCGCCCACAACACGGCGAACGGCCCCAACGCCGCCCCCCACAGGAACAGCCCCCACGACCAGCCCTTGCCGAACTTGACGGCGATATACACGACGCTGGCAGCGATGACGACATCGCTCGCGACAAGCGCGAGGCGGATGTCCGGTCGACCCAGCGGGTTGACCGGCGTCATGATCGAACAGTAGCGGCCCCTCGGAGTCGGCTGTAGCACCCGGACATGTCGCGATCCGCGCGCCGGCCGAGCGCGTCATGTGAGATAGGTCGTCAAGCACCCTCGGCAAAGCCGTCCGGGGAATTCGCAGTATCTGGCATCGATGAGCCCGGCATCGGCGGCACCACGAGCTCCGCCGATCGCGCGAGGCCGGCAACGTAGATACCCCAATGGGTCCACTCGTGCTCCCGCTGGGTCAGCGCCCGCTCGCGCTCCTGGAGCAACCGGAGGGCGGTCGCCGGGCTCGGGACCCCACGCCGGGGAGATACGTGGCGCATCATCGGCAGCAGGATCTCGGCAAGCACGATCCCGAGGAAGAAGGCCAACAAGGGGTTCATGCGCCGGACCGTTCCAAACGATCTCCACGGCGTCAAGCGGCGCAGGGCAGACCGGCCCCCCGCACACATCGCGAATCAGCTCACCTACTGCTATCGATCACTCGCGTATGGTCAAGATCAGTCAGAATGGTGATCATGCGCGAAATGTCCCCAACCACACTGCTGCAACAGCTGATCCGGCAGCGCGAGGTCAGCTACGAGCAGCTCGTCCGAGAGCTGGAGACCTTCGCGCGGACTCGCCAGATCGACGGCACGATCGGCGTCCGACATCTGCAACGGTTGGCTCGGCAGGAGCGCGCGCGAGACAGCGCTGGCTCGACGACGGCGCTGCCCGGCACCCGCCGTTTGCTGCGGGAGTTCTTCGGTTACCCGTTCGAGGAGTTGATAGGACCGCCGCGAATCGAGATGCCGGCGCCGCGCGCGCTGATCGTTCCAGCGGCCGCCGATTCGCGGGGCATGGTGGTCGCAGCTGCGGCCGACTCGTTGGAATTCCTGACCTGGGCCGAGAACGACCGCGTGCCGCCGACGGTTCTTGAGCACATCTCCTCGGAGCTGCGGCGCATCGCGGTCGACTACGTGCACAGACCGCTGCCGCCCTTGTTCTCGGACCTGGTCGAGCTGCGGGACAACACCTTTCGGTTGCTGCGGGAGCGTCCGCACCCGCAGCAGTCCCGCGAGCTGTTCTTTGTCGCCGGGACGGTGTGCACGCTTCTCGCGCACGCCTCGCAGAACATGGGCCACGCCAGTGCCGCACGTACTCAGGCCGCCACGGCATTGGCCTGCGCTGACCAGGCCGATCACGACGATCTGCGGGCGTGGGTTCGTGGGACTCAGGCGCTCATCGCCGAATGGACCGACTCCTACGACCAGGCGCTCGCTTTTGCCCGTGAGGGCCAGCTACTCGCCCGCAGTACCGAGTCAACGGTTCGGCTGGCGGCGATCGAAGCCCGCACCCTCGCTCGTGCGGGTGACGCTGCCGGCGCGATCGAGGCCGTCGAGCGAGCAACCCGGCACCGAGACGCCGCTGACAAGTCAGACTCACTCGCCGAGTTCGGTGGCTTGCTGACGTTCCCGCACGTCAAGCAGCGGTACTACGCCGGCAGCACGCTCACCCTCGTCGGCCGCTACCCCGACGCGGAACGGACCGCACTCGACGCAATCCAGCTCTACGAGGCGGGGCCAGCCGCGCAGCGTTCATACGGCGATGAGGCGCTGGCTCGCGTCGATGTCGCCCTGGCCCGCGTTGCGACGGACGACGTGTACGGCGTGGCCGCCGCGCTAGAGCCCGTGTTCTCACTCCCGGCCGGGCAGCGCATTCAGCAGCTCGTCGCCGGGCTCGATCGCGTTCGACAACGCCTGGCGCTGCCGCGCTACGCCCGATCGCACACGGCTCGGGAACTCACTGAAAGACTCGCGGGCTTCGCCGACGTCAACGGAACCACTCGCTCGTCGTAGTCTCACGCGAGTGACGACTGCGGCGACTGATCACGCCATCGTGCAAGCCGCGTGCACTCAGGCCGGGCTCGACAGTTCCACCGCGACGCCTCTACATCGACACGCGACCAGCGTCTGGCTGCTGCGGGATCGCGGCGTCGTAGTCCGGATCGACCACTCGGCCAACCAGCGACGAGCCGAACTCGCAGTGACGGTCACGCGCTGGCTCCTCGAGCAAGGCTTTCCCGCGATTGAACCGCTCGCCGTCGACCAACCCGTCGCAATCGACGGCGCGGTCGTGACCTTCTGGCGGTACTACCCACAGAACAATCGAGCAGCGCCGGGCGCTGGCGCTCTGGGTGCGCTGCTGCGACGACTGCACGAGTTGCCGCAACCGCCAGTGCAGCTCGACGACTACGTGCCACTGGCCCACCTCGGCCGCGCACTGGAATCCGACTTGTCCTTACCGGATGAGGACCGGACATGGCTGGCCAACCGCCGGCTGCAACTGCTCACTGCATACGGGCCGCTCGACTCTGCTCTCGGCGTGGGCTTCATCCACGGCGACGCTTACCCCGGCAACACCCTGTGGGACGGTCAGTTCGTCCGGCTCGGCGACTGGGACGAAGTCGCCCGCGGCCCGCGCGAGCTCGATCTCGTCAACACCCACCAAGGCGCACGCTTCGGCCGGTCCGCCGAGGAGCGGCAAGCATTCACGGATGCGTACGGCTGGGACGTCACCACATGGCCCGGCTACCCGATCCTTCGCGAGATGCGCGACCTGCACACACTCGGCGCGTTCAGCGAGCGGGCCGCACGCGGTGACGATGTCGCAGTCGCCGAGCTGCGACGCCGTGTCGCCACGCTTCGGGCTGGCGACGCCAATAGCCGATGGCACGCAAGCTGACGTAGCTGCATTCTGTGGGTCGACTCAGATTCCGGGCTCGTAGACGGGGTCTGGTGGGCGAGCACTCGGTTGTCGTCGACTTCGCCCGGGTCCGCTGTGTCGGCGGAAACGACCTGTACCGATTCGGATTCGGATAGCGCCACCTGATCGTCCTGGGCGTGCAGGATTGGCGGCTCGGCTCCGTCCTGGGATGACAGAGCCGTCGACGATAGAGACGCCGGCTGCACGGCGGGTTCGCCGGCGAGGTCTCGCAATCGCGGTGGTGCTGCGGTCCAGGCCTTCAGCTCTTGCAGGACGTCAGCGTAGAAGCGGTCGACCGCGTCGAGGACGGACTTGATGAATGAGCCGCGGTCACTGCCTCGCTTGGAACCGAGCTTGCTGGAGAGCGCGACGCGGAAAGATCGCAATTCCTTCTTCGGGTCGGCGAGGAGCAGAGCAGGGTTAGTGCGCACATCACGCAGCAGCTCAGCGGCGCCGGGGCCTCGGGCGTGGGCTGCGTAGGCCTCAACGCGCACGGTCTCGGGCGCTCGTTGCAGCTGCCTGAGCAGCCAGTTGATCCGAGTCGTCGGACGCCCTTCCCGCGGCGCGTCGACGTCGACGTGGCAGGTCACGCTGTTGGCTCGCAGATCGACGGTCACGTCAAGTGCCCCGACAGTGTTCGGGATGCGGATCGAGCCGGCGAACGCGCCACCGGCGACGAGCGCGGCGATGACCTGTTGATTGCGCAGCGCCGGATCTGCGGCGGCTCGGCGAGGCAGGACCGGCACGACGTCTGTCCCTAGCTGGCGGCCGAGCAGCAGGCCCGCGTAGCGCAGCAGCGCGTCCAGGCGGCCGGCGACCTCGGCGAGACCCTTGTCCGCGGGGCGCAGCGTTCCGGTGGTGATCGCATTACGCACGCCAACCCACGACGCGCCCATATCTTCGAATTCCAGGACGCCGGAGCGAGGGTGTTCCATGTAGCGGATCAGCTCGCCGAGAATCCAGGCCTGGTCGGGATCGGCGATGCCGCGGTGCTCTTTCTGCATCACTGCCTCGGAGAGGATCTCCGCCCACGAGTAGTGGTGTAGCGCGACCTTGGTCAGCTTCCGCCGATCAACCTTGGTGGGATGCTGCCCGGCGATCGCGGGGACCTCGTTCGAGATCGTGATGACCGCCTGGAAGCCCTCGTGTCGCGCGATCTCTAGATAGCTCTCGAGCTGCTCAGCGGCCAGCTCATTCGTTCCGGTCTTGACCTCGACCAGCGCCGTCCATTGCTGCTTGGCCCGACTCACCCTGATCAGGCCATCGGGAATGCTCGCCTTCCCGTCCAGCTCGAACGGCACCTCGATATACGTCTCCACATGGCCAGCGGGCGCGCCGAACGGCTGAGTCAGTACCCGCCCGCACTCCCGCACCGATGTCATCACCGCCAACAGCGCGGACGTCGCCCGGCGTTCCTGCTCGGCGGCCCCGTTGATTCCTGACGTCGGGATCAGGCGAGCTTGATGCCAGTTTTCCTCGGCCACGACAATTCTCCCCTCCCGCGACCTAAGCGCATGAAATTGCCATGAAGATAACCCTTAGCGCCGCTTGGTGCTGATCTCGGTGACTACGACGGACTGGATTTGAGTGACCGGTAGCCCTCGGGCAACTCGTACCGAGTCCTGGTCAGGACGCCGACATGGTGAGCATCTGCCGGCCACCAGAAGCGCGGACCGCGGTTGGTCGGTCGCGGCCAGAGCGCCGTGTCGTCGGGCAGCTCGACTTGCGGAACGTCGCTGTAGTTCTCACCGGACCTCTGCCGAACCTGAGGAGCGGCAGCCCAACCGAGAGCACATGATCGCCGAGCGGCGCATCATTTGCTTCTGCTGGACGACCAGCTCGCACCACGTCACCAGCGCCCACCATCCGCGTGAGCTCTGGCCCCAGCAGTCGAGCTCAGCGGCAAACGGCGGGATGTCCAGGTCGACGGCGGGCCTCGCGCTCATGACGACAAGCTACTCGAACGCCTGTTCTAACGCATCGGACCGTCGTGGTGACGGCTGCGAGGGCGTCCCGGCTAAAGCGTTTCAGATGCGTCGCCAGGTTCGTCACGCTCCCAACCGGGTTCGACCTGGTGACGGTAGTAGTCATCCGCGAGCCCGCTGCCGGCCGCCCACTGTTGCAACACAAGGTCAGCGGTATGACCCAGGTCAGGATCGAAAACCCAGCCCGTGTAGTCCGCGATGAGGCGGTACGCCTTGGTGATAACGACGATGGACGGCAGCACGTTGACCGCGACATGAGCCGTGCGTTGAGCCGGGGCTTCCTCCTCTCCAAGGCCAAGCACGATTCGGAGTCCCTCGTCCTCTTGGCTGTGCACAACGGTCGATAGCGTGTGGTAAATGAGGCCGCGGGGTGGGTGCTCTAAGGCGTGATCGATCATGGTCGAGGCACTTACATACGGGGCCAAGCATCGCCCCTGCGTGGAGTCCTTGGTTTGTCCGCGTTGCTTGGCATAACTGGCAAGGGTCTGCATCTCGCTGTCGAGCTGCCCTTCTTGCTCCACATCGCCAGTTTTGCGGGCACTCTTCCACGAGTCTTGCAGGGCGACTATCTCGGCGTTAAGCGTTTGAGTTATGCGTTCATCTGCCGTGAGAGTGGGTTCGAGAAGGTGACAGACGCGTGCTGCGGCTTCAAGGGATATCCGAGCAAGCGCCATCGCGGCGAGCGTTGGGCGCTCGTCCTGGAGGATGATGCCGATCGCGCGTAGATGGTCCACAGCCGCCTCTGTAAGCCGACGCACCATGAACAGTGTTCTGCCGAAGTCGCGACTCCAGTCTCGCTGCTGGAACTCGATGTCCCAGCCGCCAGCTAGCAGTTCTTCTCGTTCCCTGCGGGCAGGCGAATCCTTGGCGGGTACCCAACTGGTGTCATCGACGTCGTCGGCGTCCTCCTGACCGGCAGCTTGGCGACGTTCCAGCTCAGCGATAAGCCCTTTGACCAGAGCTTGTTTGATCGCCATCTCGATCAGGTTCGTCAGCCCGACGAGCGACTCTCCTAGAGCTGTACGAGACGGGCGCAGCGCAGCGACGGCACGGCCGATCTCGGCCTCGCGATGCACTTCTTCGAACAGCCCGTGCATGTACTCGTCGGACCATGGTTCATCCGCAGACGCATCCTTGTCTTCATCCGGCACGGGTCGGAGCCTGCCACGCATCGGGCTGCCGCGGCTCGCGCGCCGCAGCAGGTCCACGGCGACTCCCGGGCTGTGACTTGATGGCTGATCCGCAACAGTTCGTTTGACTGGCTCGCTGCGGAAGTCGCTTGCCTCGCTCGCCATGGGCTGCACGCTGCCACAAGCAATGGCAGACGACCCACGGTGCAAAGCCGGGGTGATCGCACAGGCACGCACGTGCCGTTCGAAGTTCGGTACGCGCTCTGGCTGACTCACGGGGCAGGATTATGTCCGTGACAACGTCCGTCTACCTTTCGGCAGCACACGCTCGGTTCGACCTAAGCTCGGAGGCCGACATTCAACGTGCGACCGCGGCCGGCCTGCTAATCGAGGGCCACTTCCTCGACGTCAAACGCCTAATCCCGCCTGGCAAGCCTAAGAACCTTGAACTCGCGCGCGACATCGCTTCCTTCGCTATCGATGGCGGCACGATCCTGATCGGCCTCGACGAGCAGACAGACGGCACGGTCATCCCGAGTCCGCAGGCGCTCGATGGTCTTGCGGAGCGTGTTGAGCAGGTCGCGAACATGATCCCCGACCCGCCCGTTCCCGTCAGGAGCGTCCGGATCCCCACGGCCAGCGATGCCCGCGTGGGCTACCTGATAATCCATGTTCCCAAGAGCAGCCAGGCCCCACATATGGTCGACGGTCGGTACCTGGCTCGCGGAGACAAGACAAAGCGCTATCTGACCGATCCCGAGGTGCGCCGCCTGCATGCTGAGCTGGCGACGAACCGGCTCGATGCTGACGCGCTGCTGCGGGCGGAGTTCAACCGCGACCCGATTCCATCGTCCGTTCGCCAGAAGGGCCATCTATTCCTCGTCGCGCAACCGCAGACGTCGCGGCCTGATCTCATATCCGATCTCATCGACGGCGATAGGTGGCAAGAGCGCGTCTTCGCGTTCGTCCGAGAACACGCCTACAGCGAAGTGGTCAATTCCGCCCTGCAGCGCGCTGACGCCTTCGACTTCAAGCCAGAGGTCGCTTCAGCGAGTGTCGTCATCGATACGCGCGCGCACGGCGTCGCCATAACCACGCCAACCATCGGGCGCGGCCGTGCGTACACGCCGGGCCAATACGCGCACCCCGAGGACGCAGCTGAGCTGGAGCTGCACGACAACGGCGCGATCCGCTTGTTCCTAGGCCGACTCACCGATCACCTCCCGAAGAACGTTCACGGAGAACGGCAGCAGCAGCACGTCCTGTTTGACGTCGCCGCCGTCATGTACGCGCGCCGTTTTCTCGGCATCTTGGCCGGCATCGCCGAACACGGCTATCTCGGCACCTGGACCCTTGGAGCCGGCGCTACCGGCGTGCTCGGGGCAAGATCCTTCAGGATCGTCGACGACCCTCGATCGTTCGAAGACGGCACGCCATATGGTGAAGACACCTATGTGCAATCGACGACGTCGTCGTACGAGGAGCTGACCACGAAGCCAGGGGCGATTGCAGATCGGCTGATTGGGCGGCTGCTCAGGACAGTGGGCACTCGACGGACGTACATCCAGGCGTTACAAGCCCCGTCCGATGGCCTCTGACGCCCGATTCGGGACATATCGTCATCGGAGTCGAGTGGTCGACAGTCTCAGTCTTAGTCTCATTCGCCAACGTCCACGGCCGTCTACTAATGGTCGTCTGCAGCCTGAAACCGAGCGACGTCTAGTAGGCAAACAGGACTGGACGGTGCCGCGCAGAACTCGAAATCGTGTGGGCTTCTGTGGTGGGCAGCGTGGCGTTTGCGTGGCAGAACGGCACGGTGAGCGAGGTCGGACATGGTGACGCGCAGGGGCAGCTTCCCCGAATGCCCCTGCGCGCGCTGTCGAACAGGTGTCGCATTGTGCCGCTCGTCAGACGGCGATGTGGATCCCGATGGCCGAGATCGGGTCGGGTGTCGCGTGCAGGCTGTTGCCGGTCTCATCTGAGACGTTGGTGCCCGAGTAGGTCACGTCCTGCAGGAACAGGGTTTGTCCGGATGGGCAGGTGAAGTCTCCGGGTCCGGGCGGGCCTACGTGATGCTGTCGGTGGTTTGCCCGTGGCGTACCGGGAACGTGCCGGTTGCGGTGAGGGGAGCGGTGACGGTTTCCTTGTTGCCCGCCTGGGGGTGCTTTCCGCCGTTGTTGAAGCACTGGTAGACAGATGGTTACGGCTAAATAGTCGAGGATTGCGATTCAGCAGGATCCGCCGACGGCAGCCCTGTCGATTTAGGGGAGACGTGGCGCGGCGGTGCTGTCCCGGGGGGTTGGACGCTCCTCGCCACGTCCCGGCGCCAGTGTGCTCCTTTCTGGATGGCCGGGGACGTTTTGCGTACGAATGAATGGTGATGCGAAGAAGATCGCGCCGAGGTATCTCCGTATGGTTAGCAACGGTTCGTATACGGACCGTGTCCAGCGGTGAATTCCGGCCATTGTTATTGCCACCGGGCAAGTGGAGCCCTAGGCTGCGCGTGCTCGGGTGGCAGTTGTCTTGCTGCTGAACCGAGGGACGGTTGGGCTGCTTCGGTCGCCTGGCTGATCCGGCGAACGGGGGCCGCCAGATGGGGGCAGGGTTGCGCACGCAACGGCTGCGGGATGTTTTTTCGCGCGCCCCGCCCCGATTTCGGTAATTCGATCGTATTTCGTATATTCTCTCGCCCGTCGCGACACTTCGTGCGTGCCGACCTCGGCACGCTACAGATCCGTCGGGAGCGTCTGGCGATGGTATTTCTTCCGCTGCTTGTCATGACGGCCGTGATTCGGGAATAGATCCTGTCCGGCTGATTGGCACGCGATTCGGCACGGCCCATTCGGGGAGTTCGCCCATGTCCAAGCATCTGGCGCGACGGCGCGTCTCGATCAAGACGATGGTAATTCCAATCGCGGTATTGGCGGTTGTGACTCTGGGGCTCGCAGGCGCTGCGTCGGCGAATCTGTCCGGCAGCACCTTTGAAGGCAACGACGGCAACCTGGCCGTGACCACACCGGGTAACACCGACTGGGTGAACGCGCCCAACCGGGTCCGGGGTGACGATCTGGCGTCGGGCACGAGTGACAACTCGTTCGGCCAGGGCACTAAAGAGGACGACCCGAACGTCAGCGTGGTGACCGGGTCCATCCCCCCGCAGAAGAGCGACCTGACCCGCTTTTACGCCGCAAACGAGTTCGCCAACAGCAGCAACTACCTCTACCTGGCCTGGGAGCGGACGAACGTCCTCGGCTCGGCGAACATGGACTTCGAGATCAACCAGAAGACGCAGCCGAACCTGACCACCACCGGTCCGAAGACGCTCAACCGCAGCGCCGGTGACCTGCTGATCACGTTCGACTTCGGCGGCAGCGGCAGCCCGGTGCTGGGCCTGCTCAAGTGGGTCACCAGCGGCGCGACCAGCCAGTGCTTCTCCGCCAACGCGCTGCCGTGTTGGGGCAACCGGGTGAACCTCAGCGCCGCCGGCGAGGCCGAGGGCGCGGTCAACTCGGTCACCGTCAACGACCCGATCGCCAACGTCAGCCTGCCGGCGGGGACCTTCGGTGAGGCAGCGGTCAACCTGACCGCGGCCGGTGTCTTCCCCGCGGGGACCTGCACCGCGTTCGGCAGCACGTTCCTCAAGAGCCGCTCGTCCGCGTCCTTCCCGGCCGAGGTGAAGGACTTCGTTGCACCGCAGCCGGTCAACATCAGCAACTGCGGCACGATCGTTGTCAAAAAGGTGACGGAGAACGGCAATGCCACGTTCGGTTACACGACGACCGGTGGTCTGAGCCCGTCGACGTTCACGCTCCAGGGTGGCGACACCAAGACGTACGGCCCGGGCACGGTGCTGCCTGGTACCTACACGGTCACCGAGGACAGCCCGCTGCCCAGCGGATGGACGTTCAAGAGCCTGACCTGCACCACGGGCGGCGCGACGAACGGCCAGGTCGCAACGATCACGATGACACCAGGCGCGACGATCACCTGCACGTACACCAACCACACCAAGGTGAGCCCGTCGATCACCACCCTGCTGTCCGCGAGCACCGTCAACATCGGTGATCCGGTGCACGACTCGGCCACGCTGACGGGCGCGACCAGCGACGCCGGCGGGACAGTCACCTATTCGGCCTACGCCGGCGCGAACACCTGCACCGGAACCGACCTGCTCAACAGCACGAAGACCGTCACCAACGGCATCGTGCCCGACTCCGATCCGATCTCCTTCAACACGGCTGGCACCTACAGCTTCCAGGCCGTATACAGCGGCGATGCCAACAACAACGGCGCGAGCAGCGTCTGCAGCACCGAACAACTACTGGTCAAGGCCAACCCGTCGATCACCACCACCCTGTCCGCGAGCACCGTCAACATCGGTGATTCGATGCACGACTCGGCCACGCTGACGGGCGCGACCAGCGACGCCGGCGGGACAGTCACCTATTCGGCCTACGCCGGCGCGAACACCTGCACCGGCACCGACCTGCT
>Ga0137379_10006907_pt1 | contig 10759 bp, 13 predicted proteins | sample SagtaG_18_FD_104812 | JGI IMG/M metagenome (GOLD analysis project Ga0137379, IMG submission 104812) | Vadose zone soil microbial communities from Sagehorn Ranch, Mendocino, California, USA - Sage2_L_80_16 metaG | ecosystem: Environmental > Terrestrial > Soil > Vadose zone | place: USA... | reverse complement strand
CTCTCCTCACCAGTTCATTGCCGATGTTGGCAACACACTCGCACCTGGATGGAAACACCTCAAAGGTCACGAGCTCCAGGTGGTGATGGACAATCTTGCCTTGCATATCGTCTCACTTGGAGGTAAACTCGTGGGGATGGCAGGGGATGACGAACTGGTGCATGCTACATTTGCTCATGTGCCATCTTTTGACACCTTGAAGTTCTTTGGCCTGACCAGGGATGAGGCGGATGCCATCTGGGATATCTACAAGCCGATTGCTACCTCTCTCAAACTCTGGTACAACTGGTCCCGCGAACAGGATGAGGTGACGTTCAGGCTCTCACGCACAGAACTGCCCGATGCGTAAGACGTTTCTCATATCTAAGAGAACCTGAGATGAGCACCTGGGCGCTCTCCAGATCTGATCAGGATTCATCTCAGGGCAGCACCATCCCCATCTGTGCAAGTATCTCCTCGAGGAGATTGGGGGAGAAATCGGCTGTGATCGCCGTGATGATCTCCTCTTTGACAAAGTACTCCAGGTGTCTGTACGGCAACGAAATTTTTGTGCCTGTGGGCGGGATAATGGGAAGGTCCGGCAGAATGAGATCGCCGGTGTGCGTAGCAGTAATCTGCGTGACGAAGAATACCCTCTCGCCTTGCTCCATCACAGGGCCCTCTTCTAAGAAGTGGTCGTGAAATGACCAGTCAGGCATCGCCTTCATGATCGCTTGCACGAAGCCGAGATACTGCACTTTCTGGACGGGCTGTGGGAGGAAATCCCGGCAGACAAAATCATCCGACAGGAGGGTAGCCAGACCGTCCCTATCGTTTGACTCCCAGGCCCTCAAAGCGGCATTCGCAAATTCTGCTGCTCGCATTGCTGAAATCCTTTCTAAACCACCTATCCTGTCTTGATGAACTGTGAAACGATGGATTTCACACGGTTTGATGGAATGGCAAAGCCGACACCATTGGCGGGCGTATTAAACTCAGGGTCGATGGCTGTCAGTGTGGGAATGCCGACGAGGTTGCCTTGCAGGTCCACCAGTGCTCCACCACTGTTGCCCGGATTGATGAGCGCGTCGGTCTGTATGGCATCGGAAATGGTGGCGCCGCCCTGCCCTTCGGAGATGGTGCGTCCCAGGGCGCTGACGATGCCATTCGTTACCGTCTGCGTTATTCCCAAAGGGTTACCTATTGCCAGCACCTCTTGCCCCACACGGAGCTGCGAGGAGTCTCCCAGAGTTGCTACTGTCATGTTGCCGGGTGGCTGGATCTTCAATACTGCCAGGCGCCAGGTTTTCCCTCACCTTCCTAAAAAGCGCTGGGTGAAGGTCGCAATAAAGCTGATCTCGATCACGAGGCCCAACACGGCCTCTGCGGCAGCCAGTCGAACAAAGGTATCTCCTAAAGCTATGTTCTGGAGAAAGAAGCCACGACCGTGAAAGCTGATCACGCTCAGGACCAGCGCTTCATCCCAGGTGAGATGAACTGCGGCACTATGGGCGTTGAGCAGATAGAGGCCCATGAAGCCGAAGATAACAACGAGATAGGCCTCTACGCTCCTGCCTGGCCGATACCCATATCCTGCCAGCAGATCGAGTAACAATGAGAAGAGGTACTGCCCGAACTTGCTTTGCCGCCGCAAGACGATGCGCTGCAGGAGCTGCGCGCGGTAGGCGAAGCGCGCGGCTTCCTCATCAAGTCCCTGTGCCCGTAGCGCCACTGCCAGCTGGCGATTGGCCCTCACGGCTGCCTCATACTCCTCCAGGCGCGCCTCGCTCAGGTTAGCCTTCTCTAAGTGTGCACCATTGAGATAGGCTCGCTCCAGGTGGGCCAATTTGAGAGTAGCCCCTTGCATGTGCACCTCGCTCAGGTCGGCTTTCTCCAGGTGCGCCTCACTGAGGTCGGCCTCCTCCAGGTGCGCCTCGCTCAGGTTGGCTCCCGTGAGCAGAACTGCCGCGGCAGCGCGTTGTTCTTCAGTGGCATCTTCCCACTCTTCGCGGGTGAGGCTACCGCGCAGACGCGCGAGCGGAAGGGCGTGCAGATCTGCATAACGCAGGTCCGCTCCCCGCAGGTCCAACCCCTGGGGATGCTGTTGCTGCTCGTCGCTGGAAGCTTGGGAACTCTGTGCGTTTTCGTGTGTTGCCACGAGCCACTCTACATCGGCACGGCTCAGCTTCATTCCTCTAAAGGGATAGACGCCTTGTTTGATATCAGGGGTTATCGCAAGATGGCGAGCCAGTTCTTCTTGACGCGCCATCTCAATCTCGAGTTCGCTCCTCCAGGGTTGCTCCTTTCTGCTCCCTTGCTCAGAGTGCATGGGCCTCTTCCTGCGTCTGCTCTCTCACGGGTTCGATGACGATCTTGCCGTCCTTCGCGTCGATCTCGACTGTGTCGCCATCGTGAATGGCGCCTTCCAGAATGCCGCGGGCAATACGGTTCTCGATCTCCTGCTGGATGACGCGCTTGAGGGGGCGCGCTCCAAACTGCGGGTCGTAGCCCATCTCCGCCAGCAGATCTCGCGCGGCATCGGTGAGCTGCAGCGTGATGTGCCGCTCCTCCACGCGCTGGCGCAGGCGAACCATCTGGATGTTCACAATGTCCTTCATCTGCTCGCGCGTGATTGGGTGGAAGACGATGATCTCATCGATGCGGTTGATGAACTCGGGACGGAAGCCCTCTTCCCGCAAGCGTTGGCGAACGCGGCGCTGGATCTCGTCCTCATCCATGCCATCGAATTCTTGCAGCCAGGTGGTGCCAACGTTGCTGGTCATGATGATGACGGTATTTTTGAAATCAACCGTGCGCCCCTGCCCATCGGTCAGGCGACCGTCATCGAGCAGTTGCAGCAAGACATTGAATACTTCCGGCGCCGCTTTTTCGATTTCGTCGAAGAGCACGACGCTGTATGGGTGACGCCTGACGGCCTCTGTCAGCTGGCCTCCCTCTTCGTAGCCGACGTAGCCGGGAGGAGCTCCGATCAAGCGCGAGACGCTGTGCTTCTCCATGTACTCCGACATGTCGATACGAACCATGGCCCGCTCATCGTCGAACAGGAACTCGGCGAGGGCGCGTGCCAGTTCCGTTTTCCCCACGCCCGTCGGTCCCAGGAAGAGGAAGCTGGCCAGGGGGCGGTTGGGGTCTTGCAGTCCGGCGCGCGCGCGACGAATCGCGTCGGCGACCGCCTGCAACGCCCGCTCCTGTCCCACCACGCGCTCGCGCAGGCGATCCTCCATCGTGATCAGCTTCTGCACTTCGCCCTGCATCAACCTGGTAACGGGGATATGCGTCCACTCCGAGACGACCTCTGCAATATCCTCGGAATCGACCTCTTCCTTGAGCATGCGGGCGCCCTGGATGGTCGTCCAATAAGCATCAACCGAAGCCGCGGATGAGCTGAGGTTGGTCAACCAGTTGATAGGCAGCGGGATGCTTGCGTCGCGAGTTGACGGTACAGCCCGAGGCCATGGAGTGCGAGGTGCGTTGCGCATCCCGTGGGATATCGAAGGTCACCTCAATCTGCGGCACGCCTCGGGGGGCCGGTGGAATGCCTTCCAGGCGGAAGCGACCCAGGCTCTTGTTGTCGCGTGCCAGCTCGCGCTCGCCCTGCAACACGTGAATCTCCACCGCCGTCTGGTTATCTTCCGCTGTGGTGAAGACTTCGGTTTTGCGTGCCGGAATGGTCGTGTTGCGCGGGATCAGCTTGGTCATCACGCCGCCCATCGTCTCAACACCCAGGGAAAGCGGCGTCACGTCGAGCAGGAGCACGTCCTTCACCTCACCCTTGAGCACGCCCGCCTGTATAGCCGCGCCGACCGCTACCACCTCGTCGGGGTTGACGCCCTTGTGGGGCTCTTTGCCGAAGATCTTGCGCACCAGCTCGACCACCGCGGGCATGCGCGTCTGTCCACCCACCAGTATCACCTCATTCACGTCGGATGCCTTGATACCCGCGTCCTCAAGAGACTTCATGACGGGGCCGCGCGTGCGCTCGATGAGGTCGCCCACCAGTTGCTCCAGTTTGGCCCGCGTCAGGGTCATCACCAGGTGCTTGGGCCCACTGGCATCAGCCGTGATGAAAGGCAGGTTGATCTCTGTCTGCAACGACGAGGAGAGTTCGATCTTGGCTCGCTCTGCCGCTTCCTTCAGGCGTTGGAGCGCCATGCGGTCCTTACGCAGATCAATTCCCTGGTCTTTGCGGAACTCATCGGCCAACCAGTCAATGATGCGCTGGTCGAAGTCGTCACCGCCCAGGTGCGTATCGCCGTTGGTGGACTTGACCTCGAAGACTCCCTCGTCCAACAGCAAGATGGAGATGTCGAAGGTTCCACCACCGAGGTCGTAAACGGCGATCGTCTCATCGCTCTTCTTCTTGTCCAGCCCATATGCCAGCGAGGCAGCCGTCGGTTCATTGATAATGCGCAAGACCTCAAGCCCTGCAATGGTGCCCGCGTCTTTGGTCGCCTGGCGCTGCGAGTCGTTGAAGTAGGCAGGAACCGTAATCACGGCCTGGGTAACCTTCTCGCCCAGTTTGGCTTCCGCGTCGGTCTTCATCTTTTGCAGGATCATCGCCGAGATTTCCGGCGGACTGTATTCGCGTCCGCCCAGCACTACACGGACGTCCCCGTTGGGGGCGCGCGTGATCTTGTAGGGCACCATCTTCATCGTGCGCTGGACCTCGGGATCATCGAACTTGCGCCCCATGAGACGCTTAATGGAAAACACTGTATTTTCGGGGTTGGTCACCGCCTGTCGTTTTGCCACCTGGCCGACCAGGCGCTCACCGCTTTTGGTAATGGCTACTACAGAGGGCGTCAGCCGCGAACCTTCGCTGTTCTCCAGCACGGTCGGCTCACCAGCCTCCATGACCGCCATTACCGAATTGGTAGTGCCCAGGTCAATGCCAATTACTTTTGCCATTGCTTCTCGCTTCCTTCCTTTTATCTCTCATCTCCGTACTGCACATAGCGCAGCACAGTCCATTAGCATATGTCCAACTTCTTCCAGTTCATCGTTCAAGCCCTTCACGGGCAAGCGCGCGCTCATGAGCACTCTCATACATGCGCCAGAGGTATTTCTTCGCCTGATCAGCGTAGGCACGATCCTCCTCATCGGGAAAATGCTGGGCGAGCAGATCGATTTGCTCGCAAAGCTCAAGCACTGCACGTTCCAGCTCGGCGAAGTCTCCTGCCACAATAATCGGTTGTACCATACTCTCACTTCCTTCCGGCTTATCCCGCCTCACACCCTCCTCTGCTGGAGGGGATCCGAGATACGCTTGCTTCACCCTGTTGAACACACAATAACGTGCGGGAGCGTCTCCGTGCTATCCCTGCGCCCCGCTCACGGGAGACGGAGCGCGCGCGACTACGACCTGAGCTGGGCGAATTACACGCTCTCCCAGAATATATCCCGGCTGGGCAACACGCACGATCGTTCCTTCAGGCACATCTGTTCGCACCTCTGTCGTGATGGCCTCGTGCCAGCGCGGATCGAACGCCTCTCCAGGCGCGCCGATCTGTCGCACACCCAACTGGCCAAGCAGCGTGGTCAGCCTTCGCGCCACCAGCAACTGGCCCTGCACCCACGGGTGCGAGGCCAGCTCTGGCGGCGCTGTTCCCAGCGCTCGTCCAAGATCATCGAGCACCGGCAACAGGCGGGAGAGCAGCTCACTCTGGGCTGCGATGCGTACCTCGGCCTGTTCCTGGCTCATGCGACGCCGATAATTCACGAAGTCCGCCTGTGTTCGCCGCAGCAGGTCCAGGCACTCTTCCGCCCTCTGCTGCTCTGCGGCAAGCCGTTGCTCTACCTCAGCCGAAACGGTAGCGGAATTCGGCTGACCTTCTTGTGCTGGCTGCTCGGCCGCCTGTTGCTGACGTCCGCGCTCCTGCTGTTCCTGTCCGTTCTGCTGCATGGCACCTTCCTTTCCTCTTCCGTCACGGCCACCGTCCTCAGCGGCCTGTTACTCAGGAGAACTTGCCCGCCGGGCCAGGCATTTCTCCGTCTCATAAATAAGTCCTCATCTTTTATAGGTAAAGCGAGAGTAACCTGTACCCTCTGGCCTCGCGGTGAGTCTACCGTAAGCGTCCCGTACTGAGCTATGGCAACTCTGTTGGGTGTCTGATTATCCGTAGCCCTCTAACAGCTCAGCCCACGGGCTGGGACGCATCGAGGGGACCGGGGAGGGCTTTCTCGGCCTCCTCCTCCAGGCGTCGCTCGTGGCGCCGCGTGAAGACCAGAGATACGATGGTGATGAGCAAGCCCAGCGCGATCGTAATGGGTCCGATTGGCCCCGTCAGCCGCTGCACATTATCGCCGAGGAAGTAGCCCCCCAGCCCGTAGAGCGTAGCCCAGGTGATGCCCCCTAGCGCATTGTAAAGCAGGAAAGCAGCCCACGGCATACGGTTGGTCCCCGCCAGGAACGCAGCCCAGGCACGCAAGACGGCGATAAAGCGCCCAAAGAAGACTACTTTGCCGCCGTGCTTGCGGAAGAGGTACTGCCCCAGTTTCATTCTTCGCTCATCGATGTGAATGTAATGGCCGTAACGGCGCAGCAGACGGTAGCCGCCTTCGCGTCCAACCCAGTAGCCGAGATTATCCCCCAGGATTGCACCGGCGGCTGCCGCCGCGATCACCAGTGGAATGGCGAGGCGGTGCGTCGTCCCGGCATAGATAGATGCAACGAGCAGCATGGTCTCACCAGGAAAGGGAATGCCCGTGCTCTCGATTGCCACGAAGACCAGCACCGCCCAGTAGCCATAGGTCATTAAAAAATTCGTCAGTTCAGATGTGGCGAAGTGAAACATTGCAAATGGGCTTTTCCTGCGTTTAAGCAGTACCTGCTGTCGTACCTGCTGTTCTGAACTGGAAGGCACGGATGATGAGCACTATGCCGTAAGCCAGGGCATAGGCCCCGATCAACCACACCAGGCCCAAGATTCCTGCTCCAGGTAGAACGACCAGGAGCACGCCAAACAGAATAGAGAGGATGCCAGCCAGGGCCAACGTCCACTCCTGCGCCATGGGCAGCAGACCTGAGAAAGATGCGGCGATCTCGAAAACTCCGGTCACGATCGCCCACGCCGCTATCAGGTAGAGCAGGGCCAACGCCGTAATGAATGGCCATGCGAAGGCCACCACACCGGCGGCAATGCCAACGAGCCCTTCTATCAGCAACACCCACCATTGCCGGTAATACTTGCGCCCTTCTAACGAAACAATCACCATCATCACACCACTCACCAGGGCATACGCACCGAAGAGGTACACCAGCGCCAGAAGCGTCAGTCCCGTCCAGAAAAAGGCAGCCAGGCCGAACAGCACCGCCAGGAGTCCGCGTAACCCTATGATCCACCAGTAGCGACGAGAAACCTGCGCATCAGCAATGACATTCATTTTTTTGACTCCTTTCCAGAAGTCCGTTACTACCCTTGCTATTTACCCTTGTTTTTGCCCAGCCCCTACGGCCTCCTGCTGCGGTTGACTCTGTTGACTCTGGTCGCCCGCCGTCAGGCTGATCCGCTTTGGTTTGCTCGCTTCACTGACAGGAAGCATAATCGTGAGGATCCCACTCTCGAACTTCGTCTGGATATTGTTGGTATCGATAGGCCTGGGGAAAGTGACTGTTCGTTCAAACGCGCCGTAGACAATTTCCCGCGAGAGCCAGTTGTGTCCCTGCCGATGGCGGCCAGCCTTGCCACTCTGGGACTGCTGCGTCTGCTGCGTCTGTTGTGTCTGTTGTCCTCCGTCCCGCTGCTGAGTTTGCTGTTGCTGGCCCTGCGTTTGACCCTGCGGCTGGTGTTCATGATCGTTCTGATGGCTGTAACGCCCTCGAACCGTCAAGGTGTTTTGATCAACCGTGATTTCAACATCTTCCGGCCGCACCCCTGGGAGCGCAACATCCACCTCGTAGCCGTTATTCGTTTCACAGACATCCATAGGCGCCAGCAAAGCTTGTGCGCCAGGCATCGTACTGGGATTCACAAAGCTCTGTTCGAACAATTGATCCATCGCACGGCGAAGGCTGAGTGCCTCGCGGAAGGGATCATAACGACTAATCATAGATCTGTTCCTCCTTGTATTTGGTATGCTATCTTTTCGCAAGAAGACTGCCCGTTTCTTAAGACGAGGTCCTCTTTTCTTCACCGCACAATTATACGGCGTATCTACCGTTTTGTCAAGTATTTATGCTATTATGCTCTACTATTTCACGAAACAAAAATAAATTTCCTATGGATATTAACTCAACTATTATTTGTCGAAACAAAAATAAATTTTTTCCTTGAGTAGAAGTTGCAGGAGCATCTTATGAGACCCCTTCACAGGAATACAGATAGGGGGTGCAGACTTCTGATCAAGCTTAGAGGTAGCTTGTGAGCCACCATGTGGCGAGCTGATTCACTCTATCCAGTTCCTCAGCAACCACTTCTAAATTTTGGTGACCACGGAATAAATACGGCGGGGCGACTACAAAGTCGCCCCTGGAAACACGCCTTCTCAAAATACAAACGTAAGGCGTATCAAACTGCGGCGGGAGACACAGAAACGACGCCATCGGACTGTGGGGTGACTGAGATATCCTGCTCGGAAAATCCCTCACGTTTCAGTTCTGCAACCGCCTCCTGCGCATCAGTCGCCTGGGGAAAGGTTGCTGCTTCAAGCCATGTTTGTGCTACCATAGGTCAATCGTCTCCTTTCAGCTTACACTGAGCCATCTCTAACCACTAGTGCTCGTTTACGAGAAGACTCAACCCTCTTTCACTGATCCATCTCAGTGTCCTTCTGAAATCGATAAAATAACCGTTTTCATTTTTAAAATTCAGAAGGGAAGGGGAGGTCTCCTGATCATATGTAACGAACCAAGTATACGCTGTGAGTGTCATTTTGTCAAGTATTTATCTATTATCTCAACTATAAATACGGAACGGAAATATATTTTTGTTTCACAAAATAGTTGACGTGATAATATAAATACTTGACAAAATGACACCTACGACCTATACTTTGTTCGGTAAAGATAAGAAGACCTCGGTAGAACAAGTGGGCAGTCTGCTTGCAGCGGGTTTCTCCGCTTAACGCAATTCTTATAAGACAGGCTCTCACACGAAAACATTTTTGAGGAGGCGTTGCAATTATGCCAGCACTGATGATTAACCCATCCAGTGGAGTATTCATAGGAGATGTCTTTGGCTTCCTTCTTGCACTGCCAGTCACACTCTTTCTCGCATACTGGATAAGCGCAGTACCAAACCGTTTAGTAGTCGTCATGGGAGCCTTCGTCGGTGCTCTCATTGGCTTTTTTGGCATCCTTGCCTGGGTGGGCACCCTCGTCTACAACACAGAACTGCCAGGTGCTAGTGGAACAGCAACCTTTTTCGGCTCCTTGCTTATCTGCTCGACACTCGGTGTGGATGCAGCGATCATCACAGATCTGATCGTAGCACGCCTGACCAGGCGCAGCTATCGTAGGTCACGGCTGCTGGTCCGCGAATAACCCATGTTCTACCTTCACCAGAAGTAAGGAGAAAAGAGCTTATTGGTTCCTGACGTACACAAGATCGCGGTACTTCGCGCTAACGGCCTTGGCGATTTTATCTTCGCGCTCCCTGCTCTAGAGGCTCTACGTGTGGCCTACCCTGAGGCCGAAATCGTTCTACTCGGCAAAAAGTGGCATGCAAACTTCCTCGCGAACAGGCCGGGGCCTATTGATCGGGTTGTCGTCGTTCCCGTTTTTAAGGGCGTGAACGAGGAGCCTGGTCTCGTGGAGAATCGTGCGGAACAGGAGCAGTTCTTCAAGGCCATGAACCAGGAACGCTTTGATCTCGCTATCCAGCTTCATGGTGGTGGGCGCTACTCTAATCCATTCCTTCTGCGCTTAGGCGCCCGCATGACCGTGGGCCTGAAAACACCAGATGCTGTCCCACTCGATCGATGGGCGCCGTATATCTACTTCCAACCTGAAAGCATACGCTATCTGGAAGTTGTCTCGTTGATAGGAGCAAAGGCCACCGTGTTGGAACCGCGTATCTCTGTCATTGAGGAGGACTTTGTCGAGGCGCGAAGGGTTGTCCCTGAACGGGTGAAACCACTCGTTGCCCTTCATCCAGGGGCAGGTGATCCCGAACGTCGCTGGCCCCCCGAGAAGTTTAGCGCCGTGGGCGAGGCCCTGGCGACTGCGGGGGCGCATATAGTTGTAGTGGGAACAAAAGAGGAAGAGCATCTGGTTAATGCAGTTATCACAGCAATGGAGGCTGTGCCCCAGAACCTGTGTGGATGTCTTTCACTTGGTGGTCTCGTAAGTCTGCTCAACCGTTGCCGGGTATTGGTCTCGAACGACTCTGGTCCCCTTCACCTGGCCTCTGCCGTAGGAACGGCAACTGTGGGTATCTACTGGTGTTTCAACCTCGTTACGGCTGGTATACTCACACGCTCATATCACCACCCTGTCATCTCATGGCGTCTTACATGTCCAATTTGTGGCATTGATCGCAGCTGTAGGTCTTGCGATCATCATCCCTCCTTTGTTGCTGATATTCCTACCGGGGAAGTGATTACGGCGGCGCTTGATTTGTTCTACTCTAGCTCTTCCGTACAAGGATAGGAAACGATTTCATTGATTTATCTCATCAATTTGCCACGAATGATCTTCTTGCATCCCATCCATAAGACAGCACGCTTCTCTCTGAAGTGCGATGATGAAACAACGGTGACGGCCAACCGTGTTTGTGGAACATATAAATCGTCATAGATGAAGGAATCGATCATTCTTCAT
>Ga0137379_10006904_pt1 | contig 10761 bp, 6 predicted proteins | sample SagtaG_18_FD_104812 | JGI IMG/M metagenome (GOLD analysis project Ga0137379, IMG submission 104812) | Vadose zone soil microbial communities from Sagehorn Ranch, Mendocino, California, USA - Sage2_L_80_16 metaG | ecosystem: Environmental > Terrestrial > Soil > Vadose zone | place: USA... | reverse complement strand
GCGTTCGCCTTAAACTCCTCGACACCCGGCAGCGTGAGTTTGACAGCCACGTTCGAATGCATTGGCGTCCAAGCCACGTTCACCGGCGACGACAACCAGAACAATACGTGTGTTTTCAAGTACCGGAAAGCCGGGGACTCGACCTGGATCGACGCCTTCACACCGTTTGTTGACCGCCGCACAAACCTGGGAGACGGGTCCGTGAACAGTTACATCAACCAAGCCCGCGGGAGTATTGTGGGATTGAAAGCGAATACCTCCTACGAGGTGTTGGTGACCTGGAGCGATACCGATGGAATCGTTGGATCGGCCTCTTCGACAACAACCGTCTCGACCCTCACATACACGCCCCCTGCCACCGGAGCGCAATTATGGGTTGATGCCTCGGTGGCTGCTGAGGGAACTGGGACTTCCGCCAGTCCCTACAAGACGATTACCACCGCGTTGCAAAACGCGAACCCCGGCGACACGATCAACGTGCGGGCGGGCAGCTATGCGCCGTTTGTCTGGAGCAAATCGGGAACGGCCAACAACTATATCGTTCTGAAATCGGCGGCGGGCAACAACGCCATTATTACCGGGGGCGCTATCAACTACAACATTCAAGTCAATGCTGACTATCTGGTAATCGACGGGTTTCGAATGCTGAACACGCAATTGTCCGGCGTGGAAGTAAAGTCCGGCCATCACGACATCTACGTTCAGAATACCTATATGCCGGATGTCGGCACTGCTACGACGTGGGGGAGCGCCGCGCTGACGACCGCTGGCAGCTGCCATCATATTTACGCTCTCACCAATACGTGGATTACCGCGCGCGATTCCACTGTGTTGCAAGGGTTGGACGCCTGGTATCGGCTCGGCGATCCACAAAGCGTCCTCGTCTGTTCCGACAATACGATTTCCGGCACGTTTTGGGACGCCTTCGGAGGTTCAGGCGCGGGACGCGGCCACAGAGATCTGGACATGTCGCGGAACACTGTATCCGGTTTCATTGACGATGGAGTGGAATTGGACGGCGACGCGATAAACATGCGGATTTTTTCAAATACGTTCAACTCTGCGGGTCACGACTGTATCAGCGGCGCGCCGGTTTACGTCGGCCCTTCATATGTGTTTCGCAACGTGTTACGAGGGAGCGAGACGACCGGCGTCTTCAAGCTCGGCATTGTCGGAGGTCAGGACGGGCCACTCTATATTCTCCATAACACCGCCGACTCGAGTGTGAATACGGACGGGCTGACCGCCGCTGGTGGTGGTGCTTACAAGAACGTTTACTACTACAACAATATCAACAAGAACAAAGACAAATGCCTGGCGCCTGGTATCGGAACGGCTGCTGACAACCATTTCGATTACAACGTTTACGGAACTTACGGCAGTTTTCGGGTCACCTGGAATTACGGGGAGACCGAAAACTATTATACGCTGGCCTCGTATCAGAGCGCAAAAAGCCAGGACCTGCATAGCGTTGATGCGCAAACAGCAAGTCTTTGGTCAGACGCGCAATATCATCTTTTGTCTAATAGTCCGGCCGTGGACAAGGGAATGCTTATTCCCAATTTCAACGACGCAAAGTCAGCATGGCCTTTTGCTGGGGTTGCTCCCGACGCCGGCGCTTTTGAAGTGGGGACCCCAATTACTGTGCAGGCACCTGCAACGCCGACTGGTTTCAGGCTCGTTGGGACGCCATAATTAATTCCGATCCGGCAGTAGTTCCGCCTTGGGAGGGCGGCGGGACTACTGGCCTTGGGTCGAAGCGGTTTTGTTCCTGTCCACCTGCTGGCGGGTGATCTGGTTGGGGTTGTCGGAAGACCACGTTCTGCGGAGATTTTTTCGGGATGCGAATGGTTTCCTTCAACCAAAGGGGTCGTCGAACAACAATCGGTCAGAATTCTGTTGCGTGGATGAAACAACTCCTTCACTCCCGGAACTCTCCCAGGACATCTCGCTACTATCGTCGAGGGACGAAATTTTCATGAACACCAGAAAAATTGTGTTCTTGTTCGGGGTATGGCTGGTTCTCTGCATGTTCTGCAACGACATGACTAATTACGGGAACCTCAAGTTGGGCATCAATGTTCGCCTGGATCGGATTGCTCTTTTTGTATTTCTCTTTGCTTTCCTCGGCGAATATCTGCGGCAGCCCAGGCGAATCCCGGTCAGCAGGGTGGAAGCGCACATGATATTGCTTTTTTTGATCTCGTTGGCTTCCTGTGTAGCGTTCGGCGCGATCCACGCCGCTTACCATCGTTACATCAGCAATCTCATCAATTTTACCCTTATCCCCGCTATTCTCTTTTTTATAGCAAGGAGGCTTACTTTCGATCTGAACGCGTTCTTGTTGGTAATGCGAGTCTTTAAGGTGATTGGTCTATATCTTGGGATTACAGGCATCCTCGAGCATTATTACGTGGAGTCCCTGATCTTTCCAAAATACATCATGGATCCGAACATCGGCCTGCACTTCGGCCGGTCGAGAGGACCCTTTGGTAACGCGGTCGTGATGGGGGGTGTTTTATGTCAGATCTTCTTTTGGGTGCTCTGGGAACAAATCCATGTGAAAAGGAGTAATTTGAATTTGGTGGTTCTGGGTGTAACTCTGATCTCGATTTACTTTACGGACACCAGGTCGGTCTGGCTGATGTTTGCTACGTCGATAACAGTATTGGCCATTCTGACGAAGCAACTGAGGAAGCCTTGCTTCGCGGTGGTCGTCATACTCATGCTTGTTTATGTTTCCGGAGTCGCGTCAAAATTCTCCGCATACCAACCTACATTGTTCTCGCGCAGACAGGGGCCCATCGATGATCGAAAAAACATCATGCACGCGAGCTATCTGATGTTCCTGGACAGACCAATAATCGGATTCGGCTATGGAAACTTTATCAAATACAGTCCTCCTTATTTTCAAGAAATGCACGGGGTGGCATTGCGAGGCGAGGGCGAAGGCCAACATAATACCGTGCTAGGCTTACTGTCAGAGCTGGGGTTGGTCGGAACGATACCCTATCTTTGCGTTTATTTTGTTTTCCTGAGCGTCAGCTACAAGAAGTGCCGGAGTGACTCGCGGGTGCATCGAGTCGAGCGGGAAATCGCCGGGACGCAACTGGCTTTGCTGGTTGGCCTGCTGGTTTACATGCAATTGTCCGACATCCGGTTTTTTAATCTCGTGAATTATATCACATATTGGGTAGGGGGCGTTGTCTGCTTGACAATGAAGTTTCCCAAACGTTCATCTAGATCGACAGAGCAGATTGGGGTAAGGCAACATGTACCCGGTGCTGTTCAGGTTGCAGCCCCCGGCTAGGATTTGTATTTCAAGTTGCGGCTTGCATAAAACCCTGGCCGGACACAGTCAACTCGCAATGAGGCGTCCATGACAAAGTCGCTCAGACTTCCGGATACTGTTCAAGAGCTCCTTCGCTGCCCGGTTTGTAAGAGCAACCTCATAAGAACAGACGATCAGTTCTCGTGCGCCAACCCCGTGTGCCAGGCGCATTTCCCGACGGTCGGTGGTGTGCCGGTCCTCATTAACGACAATTCCAGTCTCTTTTCCATCAATGACTTTATCTCTCAACGCCAGACAACTCTCAATTTGACGAGTAATTCGGTCAAGACGTTGATCAAGCGGTTGCTCCCAGGGCTGGGCAGGAACATCAATGGGAAACGGAATTACCAGAAGCTGGCCGCGTTGCTTCTTACTGAATCGGCCGAGCCCAGAATCCTGATTATCGGCGGAAGCATTTTGGGAGACGGAATGGAAGTTCTGGTTGGGGAATCCCGCATAGAACTCATTGAAACCGACGTTTCGTTTGGACCGCGCACGCAAGTGATTTGTGACGGACATGATCTGCCGTTTGCCAACGGCGCCTTTGACGCGGTGGTGGTGCAGGCGACCCTTCAATACTTGCTTGAGCCTGCCAAGTGCGTGGATGAAATCCACCGTGTGCTAAAATCAACTGGTTTGGTGTACGCCGAAAGCGCCTTTATGCAACAAGTGGTGTTGGGTCGTTACGATTTTTCACGCTTTACTCATTTGGGACACCGGCACCTTTTCCGGCGCTTCGAGGAGGTAAGTAGTGGAGTAATATGTGGTCCGGGGATGGCACTGGCCTGGTCAGTGCAGTTTTTCTTCCTCAGCTTTGCCAGGTCAAAAATGGTGCGCGGATTAATCCGGGCATTTTGTCAATTGGGACTGTTCTGGATCAAATATTTTGACTACTACCTGGCAGAAAAGCCCGGGGCCTACGATGCCGCATCAGGGTTCTATTTTATGGGAAAGAAAAGTGAACGGGTCCTTAATGGTCGCGACCTGATTTGCTTGTACAGAGGGCCGCAATAGTTTGAAAACAGGAGAGCAAGAATTTCTGGAGTGCGTTGAACCAGGAGTTGGCGCACCGCTGCGAACTCGGCACGCTGGCCTGGGTTTACAAACCGACCGTCGAGTGGCACGATGTGTTTACCAGCGCAAGCCGAGCCATAGGTCTCTCGATGATCGGTCGCGAGTGTAGCTCGAGATTCAACTCAAACAAAAATTTAAGGCTTCAAATGCTCACGGGTCTGTGCACCAAATCCGGGCAGATGCAAGTCGATAGGTCGTCACTCTTATGTGTGGTATAAGTGGTTTTTGGCAATCTCAACCGGAAAACAAGGACAGACTTTCGGAAACCGCCGGCGCCATGGCACGCACCCTGGTCCACCGGGGGCCCGACGACGGAGGAATATGGGTTGACGCCGAGGCCGGCATCGGACTGGGACATCGGCGGCTGTCCATCCTGGACCTGTCCAGCGCCGGCCATCAACCAATGACTTCCTCGTGTGGCCGGCACGTGATAGTGTTCAATGGAGAGATCTACAATTTTCTTGAAGTAAAGAAGGAACTTTTAGCACTTGGACACAGCTTCCGTGGGTCCTCTGATACCGAGGTGCTCTTGGAAGGAATCGCGAGGTGGGGGGTCCGTGATACTTTGAAGCGAGTGAATGGCATGTTTGCTTTCGCGGTTTGGGATCGGCAGGGACGATCCCTGACTCTGGCAAGGGATCATGTGGGGATTAAGCCACTCTATTATGGATGGACAGGGAACACATTGCTGTTTGCTTCGGAACTCAAAGCGTTGCGGGTGCATCCGAATTTTGAGGGCAAGGTCGAACGCGACGCCGTTGCATTGTTCTTCAAGTATAATTATGTTCCGGCGCCATACTGCATTTTGAGGAATTTCCACAAACTGCCCGCCGGACACTTTATCGTTTTGGAATCCCCTCAGATTCGAAGAGAGTCGGAAAGCTACTGGTCCGTTCAAGACGTGATCGAGCGCGGAGACGAGTCTTCGATGACGGACCAGGAGGCGATTGAAGGTCTGGAACGACTGTTAAGGGACGCCGTTCGCCAGCAAATGGTAGCGGACGTGCCTTTGGGAGCATTTCTATCCGGCGGGATCGATTCTTCAACAGTGGTCGCTCTTATGCAAAGCCAGTTATCGTCCCGCGTGAAGACCTTTTCAATCGGCTTTCACGAAAAGGAGTATGATGAGGCCGGCCACGCGCGAAAAGTCGCGAATCATCTGGGCACGGAGCACACCGAATTGTTTGCCAGTCCGGACGACGCTCTGGGCGTGGTCCCGCAATTGGCTGCCATGTTCGACGAGCCGTTCGCCGACCCTTCACAGATACCGACTTTCCTTGTCGCCCAACTGACGAGACGACATGTCACCGTATCGCTTTCGGGGGATGGAGGGGATGAATTATTCGCCGGTTATAGTCATTATCTTTCTGCGAAGCGACGCTGGGCTTTAACGCGAATGGTGCCTTCTACTGTACGATCGTTTATCGCCGCGCGATTGCGAGCACCCGACGAATATCGCTGGGATAGCCTTATCTCGCAGTGGCGATTTCTCGTGCCACGCCGTGCGTGCGAACGAGTGAGCGGCTACAGGATTCGCCGGTTTGCCGACAGCCTGGAGACGCTGGAACCGGCAGCTTTCTATCAGAACCAGGTGTCCAAGTGGAATGCGACGCAGAATCTTGTGCTCAATGCACGAGAATGCCCACTGCCCTTTGCCGCGCCCAGGCATATTCCACCAGAATGGGGCGTCATCCAAAGCATGGTCTATTTCGACTTGTTGAATTACTTGCCTGAAGATGTCCTCACCAAAGTTGATCGGACGACAATGGCCGTCTCCTTGGAAGCGCGTGTGCCTTTGCTGGATTATCGGCTGGTCGAATTCGCCACAAAGCTGGCGATGCCCTTGAAGATTCGAGGCGGTCAGGGAAAATGGGTTTTGCGACAGATTCTTTACAAATACGTGCCACAGGAATTGGTTGACCGGCCGAAAATGGGCTTTGATGTGCCCATCAAGGCTTGGCTCCGTGGACCTCTCAAAGCCTGGGCCGAACAACTGCTGAGGCCGAAAGACCTTGAGGAAGACGGCTATTTTGCCAGCGAACTGATCCGGCGAAAATGGGTGGAGCATGTGGATGGACGACGGGACTGGAGCCAGCTCCTCTGGATCGTGATAATGTTTCAGGCTTGGAAGAAGCAATGGGGGTTGTGAAGGCGGTGCTCGCTGCGGCGAACGTCTTTGCGTTCTCGCCGGCGTATTTGACCCATGAAAGCACACAGTTGCGTGGGAGCACGGGCCAGTAGTTTGGCAAACCAGCGCTTAGATGAATGCAGGCGCTGGCGATCAAGAAAGGCATGACCGGGTCTATGACTGAAGGAGCAGGCGCTGGCCAAACGCAAACGAGCGACGCGCACGGACAAGAACGTCGTTGGGCCTTGGTGGCCGCCGTGCGCGATGTGGGTGATTCGCGGCGGCAGAGAGTCTTGAGCTATCTGGCGAAGAACCTCAACGTGGTAACTGTACCTGTCCGCATTTCAGCGATTAGAAGTTGTCTGAATCTGATCCGCACGATTTCTCCCCGCAAAGCGCTGTGGAGGGACCGCAGCAAGAGAAACGCCTATTATTTTCGAGCCGCTTCACTGGCGTTGAGTGATTCAATAGGTATGACTCCGAACGGAGCTTACGATGTGATTTTCCTTTTCGAAGCGCTTTATGGTCCGGGGTTGGGATCACGCACGAAAAAGCCCTACCTGATTTATGAGGATTCAACCTCCGCACTCGCACTGAGGACTTGGCCTGATTGGGTGCCGGATACAGCCAGATCCCGAGCGTACCAGGAATTGGAATCCGAATATTACCGCGGAGCCGCGAGAATCGTAACGTCGAATGAATGCGCCAGAAAATCATTGATAAACGATTACCAGATTGCCCCCGGCAAGGTTGTCACCGTCGGGCAGGGCTGTGATTTTTTTGAGGCAAACGCGGCAAACACGAAAAGAGCGGATGGACTCATTCTGTTTGTAGGATACGACTTCGAGCGCAAGGGCGGGCGTTGTCTAATCGAAGCCTTCCGCCAGGTCAAGCGAGCGGTGCCATTTGCAAAGCTGCTTGTGGTGGGGGCCAAGGTCCAGGTCAAAGAAGACGGCGTCGAGGTGGTCGAACGAATCCGCGACAAGAAAAAGTTGATAGAGACCTATTGCAGCGCCAGCGTTTTCGCGCTGCCCGCCGTTTACGATCCGATGCCGCACGCGGCGATGGAGGCGATGTCGTTGGGAGTACCAGTCGTGGTATCCACCACCTGCGGGACCTCCGAGATCATTGAAGATGGCGTGAACGGTTTGATCGTGCCTCCTGACGATCCCGCGCGATTGGCCGAAAAACTGGTTAGAGTGCTTCGTGATCCGCAACTGGGCATAAGCTTGGGGCAGGCTGGTCTTCAAACCGTGAGAAGCAAATTGACCTGGGAAGGTGTAGCCAACAGGATTATTGGCATCGTGAACGAAGTAATGGAAGAGCAGCGGTCGATCCGGTAAGCGGGTTGGCTCCTCTTGGCTCGCCACGAAGCGGTGTTGAAAGAGCATTGGGAATGGACGGTTGATCTTATGACTTACAATCAAACTCGGGAGGAAATGCAGGAAAGCGAATACTCCTTTCCCTACCACCACATCACCGAAGTGTCTGGGGACGGGTTCCGGCTTTGTCGAATCATGGACTGGGGAACATGGGGATGCGCCTATACGTCCTATACTCGATTCATCGTGCGCTCGTTGCAAAATCTGAAATGCAGATCAGTGCTGGATGTTGGATGCGGAGACGGCAGGCTGCTAAAGGACCTAGCTAGTGTCGGCATCCCTGACTTGGCGGGAATTGATGTCTCGGAGCGGGCACTGCACTTCGCAAGAGGATTTGCGTCGCGAGCGGAGTTCGTTTGCGGGGACATCACCGAAAAGAACCAATTCGATCGCCGCTTCGATGCGATCACACTAATCGACACTCTTGAGCACCTTCCACCCGAGATATTGCCCCGGTTTATCAGTGGTGTAGCGCGTTACTTAGAGGTCGATGGTCATGTGCTCGTCACGGTACCCAGCGTCAACCTCGCGCTACAGGAGAAGCACTACCAGCACTTCGACGCTGATTCCCTGAAGCGGATTCTGGCACCGACTTTTGAAGTGGTCGAATGCTGTTTCCTTAATCGTATAGGCCTTGTAAACGGGCTATTGCGGCGCGTTCTGGCCAACCGTCTTTTCATCCTGAATAGTGATCGGCTTTTGTCGCTGGCCTATAAGGCTTATGAGAGATGGTGTCTTCTCGCTAGCGCACAGAATGGTACCCGCGTATTTGCTCTGTGTAAAATTCGCAGAGAGCCCACGGGCTAAGAGGACCAGGGGGAACGACTCGCCATCGCCTCCCAGTAGGCATCAACCGGGTCAATTCTCGTCCAACGTCACCAGAGAGACTCGAAACCTGCGCGCCGATTGCACGAGGTTGCTTTGTGCGGTCTGAATTGCATGTGTCTTGCCAAGGAACTCATCGTGAACGCAGATGAAAACAACCCAGCGAGTCTCCTTCCTGGAATTGAACGAAAACCTTAACCGGCAGATGCGAGTCCTGATGTCATGAGCCCGGAACCAGATCAATCACGGATGAAAAAGGGATTAGGCCTAGATGCTCTTGCGACCGGTGCATCCAGCATGCTGGGCGTTGGTGCCTCTGTGGTGCTGGACGCGATTGTGGTGGCATGCTTCGGCTTGGGATCAAAAACAGATTCCTATTTTATCGCGCTTACGGTTCCAATGGTTTTGATCACGATGTTGCAACTCCAAGCCTCGAAGGTGGTGCAGCCGCTCTTCATCAATCTTCGGGAAAACGCGGGAGAGAAAGAGGGGTGGCGCTTTCTTGATCTCGCGATCACCATGAGCATCGGGGCCGTCGCATTCCTGGTCGTTGCGGGTATCGTCCTTTCGCCCGCGCTTATTCACGTCCAGGCGCCGGGTTTCACGGGTGAGGCCCGGAACGTCGCCACGAATCTAAGTCGCTGGTTTTTTCTTGTGCTTCTTCTCTATTGTCCTATCGCGGTGATGAGAGTCGCGCTGAACGTTTTGGGCGATTTCGCTTTGCCGGCGTCGATGAAGGCTGTTCAAAGTCTGTTCAACATTTTCTTCGTAGTGACATTAGCACAGAGTCTTGGAGTATCCGCCTTGGCGCTGGGGATGTTTGCCGGAGCCGTCTTTCAAATCGTCATGTATTACTTGGCGCTTCGAAGAAAGGGTTACCGGTTCAGGTTGCACTTCAGCTTTGACCACCCCGAGTTGCTGAAAGGGATACGGATGATGGCTTTCCCGTTAGCGGGGCACTTCACAGGCATGGGGGTTGAGGTTCTCAACAACTATCTTGGGTCCCTGCTCGGCCCGGGCAGCGTATCGGCCCTGCGGTTTGCCACGCGTATCATCGAGTCGGTTTCAGGCACGTTTGTTTATTGCATTATTACCGCCGTCGCCCCAGCGATCACGACATGCCTCTCCAGCCGGGATTATTCTGGCGCCAAGGAAAAGATGCGTGAGGGCGTTCGACTGCTGTTGCTAGTTACCATTCCGCTGTCCGCCTGGCTCTTCTTGATGAGAGAACCGGTGATTGCCCTGATCTACCAGAGAATGAGTTTCTCCGCTGCCGATACACTCCTGGTTGCCAACGTGCTAACCTTAACGATTCCGTACATCTTCTTCAGTCCACTGCTGGGACTGGCGGAATTGGTGTTTTTCGGCGACTGTGACACAAGGACCCCGTTCCTCGGTTCGGTCTCGGTATCCTTTTCTTATGTAATCCTTGCGGTGGCGATGTTCTCCCGGTTAGGAATTTATGCCTTGCCTGTAGCTCGTTCGCTATCGTATCTGGGCGGGTCGATACTCATGCTCTACCTGGCTCACCGGCGAATCGGTGGGATGCGTTTGCGGATGTTGAGCCGATCTTTTGGACGAATCCTGCTGGCATGCGTGGCAATGATCGTGCCGATCATATTACTGCGGACGGTCGTGAATTCAATGGGGTTCGATGGGGTCTTGCTCCGGATTCTTTCGATTGGCCCTCCCTCCATGCTGGGCGGTGGCGCCTTCGTTGTCGTCCTGTACTGGGTCGGGCTCCTAGACGTGCCCACTCTGCGTGCGTTGCCCATGGTCGGAAAGTGGCTCGTTGGGAACAGGCTCCGATGACGTACGCCAGTGCCAGACCCCAGTGCGCCCAAAAGCGATGAGCAATTCCGCTGGGTTCTTTACACATTACTTTAGAAAATGAAGAATGGTATGCACTCGGCATTGAAGCGAGTTGTTCTGCAATCCATTTTTTCTCTCAAAGTCCTTCCGTTTATGAGCCCTTAGAATTTGACCACCCAGATTTGCCCGAGGTTACCGTCGGCACGTGG
>Ga0137379_10006894_pt1 | contig 10767 bp, 7 predicted proteins | sample SagtaG_18_FD_104812 | JGI IMG/M metagenome (GOLD analysis project Ga0137379, IMG submission 104812) | Vadose zone soil microbial communities from Sagehorn Ranch, Mendocino, California, USA - Sage2_L_80_16 metaG | ecosystem: Environmental > Terrestrial > Soil > Vadose zone | place: USA... | reverse complement strand
CAACGCCATCGAGGTATTCAGCAGTTATGAACGCCACCTCGTCACTTGTTCTGGTTCGGTAGCCTTTGCCCTTGCACGTGATCTTTGTCGGCCATTCGCCGAGGACGTTGTTGCAAATGTCGAATGGATGTGGGCCCAGGTCGGTTATCACGTCTCTATCCTTTTGGGGGGGCAAGAATCCCGTCCAGCTCAATCGGAGATAATAGATATCTCCCAACACTCCGCTGTCTACTACCCGTTTCAGCTCCGTGACCCCATTGTTGAACCGGTGAACATGCCCAGTGGATAGGACCCGACGGTTCGTTTCTGCAAGCCTCACAAGCTCGTATGCCTCCCTGGCTCTCAGTGCGAGTGGCTTTTCGACAAGAACATCCTTCCTAGATCTCAGGAGTTCGGACGCTACTTCGAAATGAGTGGGGTTGGGCGAACAGATGTGAACTGCCGAAGCCTCGGAATCGGATAGGAGATCTCCGTAGTTCAGACGGTACTTTAGTGAGCCGAACTCTTTCCTACACTGTTCCAGTGTGCTTGGTGAGTTGTCGACTACTGAGTGTAGGCTTACCCTTCGAGTCGTCTGGGCGAGGCTGAGGATTTCGCGGATTACCTTTCTTCCCCAGTAGCCAGCACCGACTACCGAGATTGGCAGAGGCTGCATCGCTGAGTAGCTACGTATTGACATGTCGATATAACCAGGGCGTCTAAGAAGGAACACAACCAATCACATTGGGGTACAAATTAGTCTCAACATTCGCCTTTCACCAACGACTCTTCACATCTCGAGGATGAGCTGTTTTTCACCCAGCTCTTCCTTCGATATGCAACGGATTCGGCCTCGCGGGTAAGAGCGGCACCCCTTGAAACGGAACTCTTCGGAGTCATGACAGGAGTAGAAAAGCTCGGTTTCTGCTGGAGCCCTTCTGTCCCTCGAGTCCCTCAGTCTAAGAGTTGTCCCAGACACCAAGTGTTATGCCGTTTCCGATGGGGAGCGGACCTCGTGCACTAACACGTGATGACTGAAAGTTGCACGATCTCTACTCGAACTGGAGAACTCTCCCGCCGAGTCCACGCAAGACTGCAGTGGTAACTGGGCACTTGAACTCCGATACACGACACGAAGTTCGACAGCGCCTATACCGAAAATGTGGACTATACTAGTTTCTTGCCGAGGAACTCGCTCACAACAAAGAGTCTGGTTCTGGATCGGCAAGGCTAGCAGATCGTTCGGCTCGGGCCACCATGATCTCGCCCGAGGTCGTGAAAGAAAGTTGAAAATCAAAACAAGAATGGTATTATTGAAATCTCTAACGATTCCTGCTAGGGCAAAGTTAGATCCGTGCCAGCAGCACCACGCTGCCGGGTCCAAACTTGTAGGAGGACCTTGACTTTGAGAGCTCGGCTGCTTGTCGTGATGCTGATTGTTGGGATAATGGTGGTCCCTGTTCTGCCTCGGGCGCATGCGGCCCCGGGAACTAACTTCAACAACGTTGTGATTGTTGCCATGGAGAACCAGAACTTCGCCGATGTAATGGGTACGGGTACCGGGAGCAGTAGTGCTCCCTTCATCTCAAGCATGTTGGTTGCAGGGGCCACCGTTCCCCTTTATCACGCCTATGGTGCTGCTGGAAGGCCAGTGAACGGGTGTTCAGCTGGCTGTTACACAGCCCTGATCTCAGGGTCTGACCAGAGCATCGCGAATGGTTACAGTTGTTGTATCAATGCGCCTAATCTCATCGACAGTATGGCCGCCGCAGGTCTAACATGGAACGCCTTCTGCGAGAGCGGATGTCCGAGGGCAAACGACCATTTTCCCTTCACAGGCTTCGCGGGCACTGCCAATAGTCCGAACATAATGGACAGCACCTGTTGTTCCGGTCAGCCCGACCCAGAGTTTGTAGCGCCGATGAACTCGGCCTCGCCTCCTAATTTGATCTGGCTGACTCCAACAGACAGTCACAACATGCACGACAATTCTATCCAATCAGGAGACTCATATGTCCATGATCTACTTGTAGGACCATCTGGAACGTTGGCAAGTCCCGCCGCGGGCTCAGTTCTTGCGAGCAGCCTCTTCGCGTCAGGTCATAAGACTATGCTCCTTCTATGGTGGGACGAGTACGACCCGGCCCCGATCTTGTTCTATGGACCAGGGGTCGTCAAGCAGGCGTTCATCTCGTCCAGTGACGTCTATGATGAGTACTCGATTTTGCACCTTATCGAGAACAACTGGGCTATGCCAACCCTGACCTCCAACGATGCCGCGGCACTGTCGATGACAGAGATTTACGGATCGTCAACTCCGCCTCCTTCTGGAGGATCAGGCGGAGGCTCTGGAGGGGGGTCTGGTGGAGGGTCAGGTAGCGGTTCGAATGGGAACTGCTTGTTATGCGGTACGTTCCCTTCACTCTCTATCAGCATGTGGATGCTCGTCGTTGGTGGACTCGTGGGTTTCGTAGGCTCGCTTACCCTGATAACAATCCGAACTCGGGCGAATCTAGCTAGGACGAAGCGAAAGATGAATCGACTAAATCACTGATTCAGAATATTAGACAAGGCGGCTCCGCAAGAGAGCAGGCGTCCCTGGAAATAGCCTCAAAGGACCATTCACTTGGAACTGCCGGATGTCACAATCGACTTGTTGTCTGGATATACTCTGAAAATGGTCCCCCCATGGTTATCGATGATTATTCTAGGAGTCTTGAGAATCTGGCCGTAATCCTGGGCGTTCTCGTCCAAGTCGGAGGCGACACGGTGCCAGTGGTCAGGAACTGTGGCGTATACGGGCTCGAATATAGCCCACTTGTCAGTGTATGAGAAGAACTTTGAACCGGCCTTCATCAGCAACAAGTAGGCCTCTCCGATGGAGCCCTCATCGAGAGTTCGAACGTGGTCTTTGTGAAACAGCATCAGACGTTCTTTGTGGCCCTTCATTGTCTTGGTGCGCACAAGTTTCCATCGTTGAAATTCTGCTAGAACTTCCTCGGAGGGAATATTGCAGAGAGAGCAGAACAGTCCTCCAGTGGTAGTCTGGGCAGTGTTTCCCTCAGTGTTCGTTTGCTTTTCATGGGGCAACTCTTGCGACCACGCTACTCGGTTGGTTGCGTGGCGCGCTTTAGAATATTTCTCTCGTTTTTCGATAATTCTACTTCTTTAGGGTGCTATCGATAGAGAACGGTTGAGTAGCCATGTGACTCTTGATTTGAGGTAAGAGTTCGGTTAGCGAGCCTCTATACTCCGAGAGGTGTAGCTGTGACCGTGACGGTCACAGTTGTGGTGCGGGTTACCCCACCGTTCGAGGCGGTGATCGTCACAATGTATGTTCCCGGTGTTGTGAGGAGTGACGCAGATACCACCAACGTGGCCGAGTTTGTCCCGTTGGACTGAAGAGTCATAGACGATGAACTCAAGGATGCCGAGGGGTTGACGGGCGAGAGACCAGCTGTGATACTGGCCGGGGTCACCTGTGCCGCGAGACTCACATTACCAGAAAAGCCGTTGAAGCTTGTCAACGTCAATGTAGACGTCCCGGACGATCCGATTGGGATGGATAGAGAAGTTGGACTAGCAGCTATGCTAAAGTCCATGATGTTTACTGTCACACTCACAGAGCGCGTCAGATTACCGCTTGTGCCACTTACAACGACGATGTAATTACCGGCTGACGGTACGGCAGTTGTGACGGTCAGTTGGGAGTAAGCGATATAGAATCCGTTCGATGGAAGCGCAACGCTAGAAGGCGTCATTGATGCTGTAGGTGCTGCACCAGCCGTACTAGCATTGGAAGCAGGCGATATCGCAGTTGAGAAAGACACGTTGCCAGAGAAGAGGTTGAAGGTGTTGACTGTGATGGTTGAACTGGCTGACTGGCCGGCTAGGACTCCCAGGTTGCTAGCACTAGCGCTGAGGTGGAAATCGGGAGCCCAGTATGGAACTCTCCATGCTGTGAGAGGGTGTAGCTCCCATCCTGAGAAATTGTGAGTCGCCTCGTTGACACGGTCCTGGTCCCAGAATACGAATCCTTGGACATCGAGCCCTGTTAGGAAGGCTGTGGTCTGCCCTACCAGCGTGTTATTGTCGCAGGAAGTGTATGGGCCACAGTAGGACGCTCCTTTCCAGTCATGATCGATCTCCACGTGAATATTGTGCATGCATCCAGTAGTGTTGCTGGAATCGCAGATGCCGTATCCGGGAGTGAAGATGTTGAATGTCGAGTCGGATTGTGGACCGTTAGGATACTTCGTTCCGCCGTTCACCGGCATGAACGAGCTATTCCAGTCCTCCTCATTACGATAACCCCTCTGGACACCGTTTATCTGGACGAACGCTGAGACAACCTGTCCGTTCGCGTTTGTCATAGTACATGGCTGCCCCGGCGATATCCATCCCGGAGGCGTTGAAGACGTTGGGCTCAACCACCTTTTCGTATTCTCCTGCCCGTAAGGCGAGGTTGTCCCCGGATTGAACATACTACCACCTAGTGTCGCCCCACCTAGCGAACTTGATTGATTCCCTATGATCTGTTCGATTGTGACGAGTACCGGCGTGCAATTGACATTGGGGTTCCAAGAAGTCAATGCTCCTGTCGGGCTGTTAGCGGTCGGGACTGGTGAGGCGATTCCCGGGTGAGTGTACGTGATCATTGCTATGAGAACGCTGCAAGCGAGAATCGTCAATCTCCTACTCTTCGCGACACGCATGGCGTGATGCTTCCTACCTTCTTCCGCCCTTATCCAGTATATGGGCTGGGCGTCTACAAAGTGTTCTAAGAGCACACATCTCGTCGCAATTGTGTATGAAATACACAACACTTGAAATCTCTACACTATTATAGACAGCTCATCGGACGGCATGGAGTCGATTCCCGCGAGAATGGACTCGTTATCTTGAAATCTCTAACGATTCCTGCTGGGGCAAAGTCAGGGTGGGTATTTTGTCGAGCTTTTAGTTATCTGTGCGACGACGAGTCTTCCTTTGCTTGGTGTGTTATCTTCTAGTCTCTTGTGGACAGACTGAACAAATACTCGGGCCTCACCGTCTTCCCCTTGAGAACCAAAGTGGGTACGACAGTGAAAGGCGCGACTCGGATCCCTTCGCGACGAAAGAGGGCATTGACAAGTGCTATAGTGCTGTCTACCTTGATAATGTCTACAACCCTGTTCCTGGCGCACCCATTCTCAGTCTACGGAACTACCGTCACTCCCGGCTCGCTTCCATCTTGGAACCCCGCTGTCTCGTGCACAGCACTACTAACGACCATAGAGGCAGTTATCGGTAACCAGGCAAACTCGAACGGCGGAGCAACCTACGGAGGAGGTGGATTCCTGCCCGGCATTCCGAACAAGAGATCGACCATTCCTCCCTGTACAGTGAATGGAAACGCGACACTCGTCGAAATTCATGGGGTAAAGTTCCCGTCGAGCTACACAGTGGAGGATTGTGCCTCGTATCCTAACGGGAACTTTTGTGATACTACGTTTAATGTTCAAGATCCGAACTGCGCCAATTCAGACGTCTACTTATGCACGATTCACTTGGAGATAGACCAGGCTTGGAAGTCAGCTGGCATTGCTCCAGGAACCCCGCCCGTCAGCTCCCAGCTCTTCGATATTCAGGGCTTTGTCTACTGGGATCCCAACAACAATAGCCATTTTGCCGATCAGTGGCACAGCTACTCTGGCTGGGAGATTCATCCTCTCACAGCGTGGAGACTATCGAGCGGTAGCACGACGGCCAGCTTCACCTATTCTCCAGCGTCACCGTCCACTGGATCTCAAGTCTCGTTCACTGCCACCGCGTCCGGCGGAACGCAACCGTACAGTTTCAGCTGGAACTTTGGGGACGGCTCAACTGGAACAGGCTCCACCGCAACTCACGCCTATTCCGCGGCGGGTTCATACACCGTGGTCCTTACGGTCAAGGACAGTAGCTCCCCTCAACAAACCGCCACATCACAACAGACTCTGACGGTAACCAGTCCTCCTCCTCCCCCTTTGACCGCTAGCTTCACTTACAGTCCGTCCTCGCCTGTCGCTGGCCAGCAGGTGACTTTCACCGCTTCCGCATCAGGTGGAACTCCTCCATACTCTTTCGCCTGGAATTTCGGTGACGGGTCCACTGGCATAGGGTCTACTGTAAATCACACTTACGGGACCGCGGGGACTTTTACGGTTACTCTCACGACGAACGACAAAGGGTCACCACAGCAATCAACGAATTCTCAACAATCTCTGACCGTTGCAAGTCCACCTCCGCCTGCTCTAACCGCCAGTTTCACTTACACTCCTTCAAACCCCAACGTTGGACAGACAGTCTCCTTCGCCGGTTCCGCGTCTGGTGGAACACAACCCTACAGCTACTCCTGGACGTTCGGTGACGGTGGAACCGCTTCTGGAAGCTCCGTCACTCATTCGTATCAAGCTGCTGGAAGCTACAATGTTGTCCTTACTGTCACCGATGCGCCTGGCCAGACCGCAAATTCAGCGCAGACGGTCACAGTCTCTAATCCGCCGCCTCCACCGCTGACTGCAAGCTTCAGTTACGCACCTGCCTCACCTCTAGTGGAACAACAAGTAACGTTCACTGCTTTAGCAACTGGGGGAACAGCTCCCTATTCGTTTAGCTGGAGTTTCGGTGATGGTTCAATCAGTACGGGCTCTAGCGTCAGTCACGTCTACTCTTCCCCTGGAACATTCAACGTCATCTTGATAGTCAGCGACAGTGGTTCGCCTCAGCAGACTGCGAATTCGCAACAATCAGTCACCGTTTCTAATCCACCACCTCCTCCTCTGACGAGCAGCTTCAGCTCCAGTCCAACGTCACCGCAGGTTGGCCAACAGGTTAGCTTCAGCGGCTCAGCCAACGGTGGAACATCACCTTACTCTTTCAGTTGGAGCTTTGGCGACGGAACAACTGGGACCGGATCATCCACAACTCACACCTACTCGTCCGCGGGGACCTTCAATGTTATCTTGACAGTAAGCGACAGCGGGTCACCCCAACAGACGTCAAGCTCTCAAAACTCAATCACCGTAACAAGTCCACCCCCGCCACCCTTGACCGTTAGTTTCGCTTTCAGTCCTTCTTCGCCTCAGACGGACCAGCAGGTTACGTTTACAGCGTCGGCCAGCGGCGGTACGACTCCATACTCGTTCAGTTGGACTTTTGGCGACGGCTCAAGTGGTACTGGTTCCACAGTGACACATGCCTACGCATCGGCAGGAACCTTTACGGTTGTCCTCACGGTGAAAGATAGTGGGTCGCCGCAACAGACGGTAACTTCTCAACAATCAGTCACTGTCGCTAGCCCGCCTCCGCCGCCTCTGTCGGCTAGCTTCACCTTTAGTCCTTCATCACCTAATGTCGGACAAAGTGTCTCGTTCACAGGCTCAGCCTCCGGGGGCGCTCCTCCATACAGCTATTCATGGAGCCTCGGTGACGGTGGAACCGGTTCAGGAAGCTCTGTCAGCCACACGTTCCAGTCAAATGGAGCCTACACAGTGGTACTGACAATTACTGACTCTTCGGGCCAGACCGCAACATCATCTCAGACAATAACGGTGAGCTCTCCGCTCTCCGCGAGCATTTCATATTCTCCCTCAAACCCAGCACTGCTCACCCCTGTTACGTTTACTGGTAGCGCAACCGGGGGAGCCGGGTCCTACACGTACAGCTGGGACTTTGGCGACGGAACAACAGGTAGCGGTGTCAGCGTCAGTCACTCCTATCTGCTCCCGGGAACCTACACAGTCACCTTGACGGCTACTGATGCGAATGGACAGACCGCGACTTCAACCGTAACTGTTACTGTCAGTCTGCCCTTGGTTTAGCGTTAGTTATGCCTGGCATGCAGCTGAGTTCACATCCCCTTCGGCCCGGTAAGATGGTGAAACGTTTGACGACGGGTCGAGTAGGTTGGCCAAGTGTTAAGATCGATGATAACTCGTAGTTTCCTAGTCGTCCTAATCTGCTTAATCCTAGCATCTAGCATGCTGCTTGCGCCAACTCTCAGAAACTTGAATAGCCAAAGTTCTGACTTTGTGAAGGGTTCCGAGACGGCCCCTACATCATGCAGCACGAACTGCCCCGCACAGCGACCGCCTGTCATGATTGGTTGGGGCGGTTTGAGGTTGGATTCGGCGACGACAACCTGTTCAACTGTTTGCTACCACAACTCGACGTATGCGGCGAGTAGCGTTTTCCCGGGACAAAATCAAAGCGACATGGAAAGGTTGGTAATCCGGATGAAGGCTATGGGACTCAATACGATCAGAGTAAGTTTCGCGCCATACTGCACGAAACCTGCCGGCGATCGAGACGATAGTCCTTACTCTTTCACCGATGCCCAGAATACGATCAAGATCGCGAACTACTACCACTTCTGGATCGTGCTGCGGTATGACGGAGACGAGGATATATCCACTGCTACAACTTGCTGGCTCAGTTACTGGCAACCCATCGTACAACAAGTCGGACCACAATACGACCTGATTGTCTGGGAGCCCATTAACGAACCAAATGCGTCCGTGACACTACTGTCCTCGACATACCAACAATGGATCAACATGGCAAGAGGCACAGGGGACCAGCACTTCATCGTCGTGGAGAATCAGTGCAGTAGCAAATGCCCGTACTCGGACCTGAGCCAAGGATACCCAACAGTAACTGACCCTCTGGGCAAGGTCTTGATAAGTCTGCATAATTACATGTCATACCTCTATTCAACGTGGACCACGCCTGCTGCGATTTCGCATGCTCAACAGGATTATCAAGCAGTACTCAAGGGTGAACTAGTTACAGGGTGGTATGCACTCGATACTGAAGGTGGGGCCGACCCCCAAGTCCCTACCTGTAACGGTCCAAATGGCACAACATCAGGATGCCCGCCTGACGACATACTTCCTGGATCGGCCGGATACGCTAACGTGTCACTAGCCTTTATTCAGAAACTAACACAGTTGTTTGATAATAACAATCCGAGAATAAACTGGGTGTGGTGGCCGGCGGGGACGTGGACAGACACTCCCTGCGCAGGAACGTATGGTGCACTGCAGCCAGTCTTTTGTCCCGGAGGTACAGGTTACAAAGGAGGGGTTGGTTGGGGTACCCTGCTCAACTACATACCTTTAGCCCCGTTATCTGCGATTTTCAATTTCTCGCCTCTAGCTCCATCGGCCGGAACAATAGTATCCTTCAACGCGATTGGGTCGGGGGGAGCTCCACCCTACAGTTTCAGATGGGACTTCGGAGATGGCACTACATCTGACGTCGTTACGTCGACTCATTCTTACGCGAACCTTGGACACTACACTGTAATTCTAACTACGAATGATAGTTCGGATCAGACAGTGTTTGCATCGCAGGTCGTAGACGTCCACGCGCGGCAACCCCCCGAGAATCAGCCCGGTGGGAGCATATGCCTGCCTTGTTTCTTTACCCCTCTGCTACCAGTGCTTTTCCTCGTGGGGATAGGGACGGCCTACTGGTTTCTTACAGTTGCAGGCTTGAATTTGACGAGGAATCATTTCCGGACTGATGGACGAACGTCCTCGCAAGGACAACCCTCCGGAAAGGAAAGACCCGGTTAGACTGACGCTTTCCCCGTTTATCGAGCGACTCCCGAGCGATTTTTCCAAGCGAAATTTTGCGGTAGGCTCAGGTTCGGAATCGGGACTGAAAATAGGCGATTTCGTGTCTGAGGGAGTGTTAGACCACATTCGCTCCCCGACAATTGTAAGTCTTGGGTTGCTGTCGATACAGTAGGATTGCTTTTGCCTTATCTTCGAAAGGTTGGATTCACACTCGGCATCAGTGTTTACCCCGCCAAGTGACAATTCACCAGTTGCGTCTAGGAGCGTTTAATATCTGGCTTGACGATTGGTCTACGCACAAAGTGTTGTGGGGTTAGTCCATGCTGATGGAATCATTGCCTCCACTGAATGACAACTCAACGCTCAGACCTATCAAATTTGCAAATCTGAGATTTGCGCGTGGTGATGATTTTCTCTATCGTTTCGACAGGGACTCGATTGACGAGGCCAAATCCCTCGGAGCTGACGTGCTTGTCTTTTGCGACAGGCCATGGCTCGGGGAATCAGTCCAGTTTCCCCTAACTGACAGAATAGAGATCGCATTACTATCTTTCAGAAATTTCGACGAATGGTTTAACGGTCTGAAAAAGGACACACGGAATGAGATTCGAAAGGGAAGTAAGAGAGGAGTCGAGACCAAAGTCATAGAGAAGTTATCGGTCTCCGAAGCACAGGAAATTGTGAGCCTATTTCGAGAGTCTCCATTCAGAGAGGGCCGATACTTCGAGGGCTACCATCACTGGACTCTCAAAAGAGTAATGGAATCATTCAAGACAAATGACGAATTCGTCTCGATTGCTTCCGTTCACGAGGGAAAAATTGTCGGAGTCGCTAGAACAAAATTCAAAGGACCGGTGGGAGTTATCAACAATCTTCTTTCCAGCCTTGAAGTGAGACGAAAAATTATTGGCGTCTCCAATTCATTGCTGGCAACTCAGATCAAGATGCTGAGCTACCGAGGAGTAAGCCACCTCGCCTATGGAAAGATGGGGGTCTTAGGAGGCCTAGACCACTTTAGGACAAGTAACGGGTTCAAGTCAGTCCCAGTTAACTACAACTACGTTCTTCTAACCAGAAAGGCAAAGGTATTCGCCAAGTTCAGGATTTACCAGCCACGAGACTTGATCTTCTCGACGAAGCTTCGATTCGTTGTTCCCCTATCGATCCCTCTGCAGAAACACAT
>Ga0137379_10006881_pt1 | contig 10773 bp, 10 predicted proteins | sample SagtaG_18_FD_104812 | JGI IMG/M metagenome (GOLD analysis project Ga0137379, IMG submission 104812) | Vadose zone soil microbial communities from Sagehorn Ranch, Mendocino, California, USA - Sage2_L_80_16 metaG | ecosystem: Environmental > Terrestrial > Soil > Vadose zone | place: USA... | reverse complement strand
TTCCCTGCCGGTTCCACGGCGGGGGTCCCCTCCCAGGTTTGGCTGAGCGGCACCAATCCATCTCAGTTCCCGGGAGGGGACGAGTGAAGTCTGCCGAGGAGATCATGAACATTCTCGAGGCGTATGACCTGACGGGGTCGTTGCGGGATGCCGCCGAGCTGGTGGGCTGTTCCCACCACACCGTGGCACGGTATGTGGCCGCGCGTGAGCGGGGCTGGGCGGTGCCCGGTAGCCCGGCGCGCCGGCCGGGGGTGATCGATGAGTTCTTGCCCAAGCTGGAAGAGCTTGTCGAGCGGAGCAAGGGGAAGATCCGCGCCGATAAGGCGCATGAGCACATCGCCGCGATGGGGTATGCGGGGTCAGAGCGGACCACGCGGCGCGCGGTGGCGGGCCTGAAGGCGGCCTGGCAGGCGGGCCGGCGGCGGGTGCACCGGCCGTGGATCCCAGAGCCGGGGATGTGGGCGCAGTACGACTTCGGCGACGGCCCGCAGGTGGCCGGCGTGGCGACGGTGCTGTTTTGCCTGTGGCTGGCCTGGTCCCGGTTCCGGGTGGTGCTGCCGCTGCTGGACAAGACCGCCCCGTCGGTGTGGGCCGCGGTCGATGTGGCGCTGCGGCGGGTGGGCGGGGTGCCTACCTACCTGCTGACCGACAACGAGAAGACGGTCACGGTCGAGCATGTGGCCGGGATCGCGGTGCGTAACCCAGCCGCGGTGGCCTTCGGGCGGCACTACGGCCTGACCGTGGCGACGTGCGTGCCCTATGACCCGGCGTCCAAAGGCGGGTCGGAGTCCACGGTCAAAATCGCGAAGGCGGACCTGGTGCCCACGCAGGTGAACCTGCTGGAGGAATACGCCAGCTTCGCCGGGCTGGAGGCGGCCTGCCTGGGATTCTGCGAGCAGGTCAACGCCCGGCCGCACCGGATCACCCGCCGCGCGCCGGCGGAGATGCTAGCTGAGGAGCGGGCCCGGCTGCACCCGGTCCCGGCAGCCCCGTTCACCGCCGCGCTCGGGGTGACCCGCAAGGTCGACGGCTTGTCGCTGGTGACCTTCGAGGGCTGCCAGTACTCGGTGCCGCACGAGCTGGCCGGGCAGCCGGTGTGGGTGCGCCGGCACGGCGGGCAGGTGGTGATCACCCATGCCGGGCCCGCGGGGCCGGTGGAGGTGGCCCGCCACCAGGTGACCACGCCGGGCAGCCCGCGGGTCGATGACAGCCACTATCCGCCCGCGCCGCCCGGTGCGCTGAACCGCACGCCGAAGCCGCGCACTACAGCCGAGGCGCGGTTCCTGGCGATCGGGGACGGCGCCGGGCTGTGGCTGGCCGAGGCTGCCGCGGCGGGCGCCACGCGGGTGCGGGCCAAGATGGCCCAGGCGGTCCAGCTCGCCGTCCTGCACGGCACCGCCGGGGTGGACCGGGCGCTCGGCCAGGCCGCCGCGGCGGGCCGGTTCGCCGACGGCGACCTGGCCGCCATCCTCGCCCACCAGGCGTCGGCCGCCGCTGGTGAGCCGTCCCGGGCCGGCGAGCAGTCCTCGCTGGCCCAGGGCACCGCAGGGTGGGCCTGGCACCGCGGGACGGAGGCCGGCCGATGACGCTCCGCCGCCCGGACGAGGACGCGGTCCTGGCCAGCGAGGAGATCGCCATGGTCCGCCAGGTCCTGGTCAGCTGCTCGCACCTGCTGGCCTGGGCCGGAGCGCACGCCGGCCCGGCCTGGCACGAGGCCGCCGCTGAGATCACCGCCGCCGCCGGCCGCGGGCGGACCGCCGGCGGGCTGTATTACGACGTCAATCTCGCGATCGACTACCTCGACTTCGCTGCACCCACGCGGAGCAGCCGGTGACCGCCGCGGCCCCGGCCCCGCCGCCGCTGGATGCCGGGCTGGAGCAGCTGCTGCGCCGGATGCGGCTGCCGCACATGCGCCGCATCGCCCCCGAGGTCCTGGCGACCGCGAAGGCGCAGCGGTGGGACCCCGCCGAGGTGCTGCGGGCACTGCTGGCCGAGGAGGTCGCCGGGCGGGACCGTTCGGCGCTGGCCACCCGCCGCGCCCGGGCCGCCTTCCCCACCGGCAAGACCTTCGGCGCCTGGGACGAACAGCTGTCCTCCATCCCCGCCCCCACACAGCAGGCACTGCGCACCCTGGAATGGGTCAGCCGGCACGAGAATCTCGTGGTCTGCGGCCCGTCCGGCACCGGCAAGACGTTCCTGCTGGAAGCCCTTGGCCAGGCCGCGGTCGAAACCGGCCGCCACGTCGCCTGGTTCACCCTCGAACAGCTCGGCGTGCTGATCCGCCGGCACCGCGCCGACGACTCCGTCACCAAGGCCATCGCCCGCATCCTGCGCGCCGACCTCGTCGTCGTGGACGACATCGGGCTGCTGCCCGTTGCCCCGGACGCCGCCGAAGGGCTCTACCGCCTGGTAGATGCCGCCTACGAGAAACGCAGTGTTGCGGTTAGTTCCAATCTTCACCCGTCCGGGTTCGATGAGCTGATGCCCAAGACCCTGGCCACCGCGACCGTGGACCGGCTGATGCACCACGCGCACGTGTGCCAAACCAGCGGCGACAGCATCCGCCTGTCCCAGGCCATCACCGGGAAAGGAGTGATGCCCCTCAACAGCTAACCACCAAGCCCGTCTGGTGGCCGCCACCGGGCAGATCTGGTGGCCACCAGCGGGCAGAACTCATGGCCGCCACCGGGCAGTTCCTAACGTCCGTTGACACGCATGGACTCCAGAAAACGCCGAAGGCTGCGGAAGCCGACTGTAAGGTCGTCCGGGTCTTGTGAGTTGCGGGCCAAGCTGAGCGTGCCCCCGATGCAACGCACAGATCTGGCAGTCATGCGCCGCTGAGCACGGCGAAATGCTGACCCGGCAGATAACGCATACTCGGCAGGCGCGCCCAGGATACGAATAGCGATGCTGAATTGCCGAGCGTAGTGGTCTCCCGGTCTGCTCTCAGAGCGCGCGTGAACATGCCAATGAGCACATAAGCAGGCGCGTGCGCAACGTCCTCTATTCGGCAAATCCGGACGTCTCAAGGCCTGCGGGAGGAGGCCAGTGGTCTGGCCAGGTGGGGTATGCGCCGTGCTTGTGTACCTGTTACGGATGGCCGCTGCTGTGACCCCGCCGAGTGGCCGGCAGCCGGGCTTGCTGAGGGGCCGTCGTGGCCTGCAGGCCCGGAAGAGCCGGTCAGGTGGGCGGCCATCGTCCGAGGTCAGCCGGACAGGCACGGACGGCGTCCGTATCCGTCCGTGGGCGGGCCCGTAAAGCCTCCGGCGCGTACGGACGCATAGCGGACAGGGCCGGGCATTCATGTGATCGTTGAGGGTGTTCTGCCAGGTCAGCGGGCATGTGGGCTGGCTGAGTGTAGCGGTCTGTAAAACCGTCGGCTCAGCCTACCCAGGTTCGAACCCTGGACCTGCCACCCATATATCTGCAGGTCAGACCCGGTCCAGCGGGCCGGGGCTCGTTTGTCGAGGGAGCGGTCTGTGTGACCGCTGGCCAAACGCGACACGCCCGTCCTCGTCCGTGGATGGGCAGGTCAGCGTCCTGTAGGCATAGAGAGCGGGTGCGTATCGGCTACCGCGATTCTTTCGCCTGTGGTTGAGCAGTGGTTGTGCTTCCATCGCCTCGGACCGGGTTTCCTGTCAACCGTAATGCCGTGAATCACTTCGCGGATTGGCTGGGCCTCTGCGGCGATAGAGAAGCTTGTCGTGCAGGGGCTATGGCGCGGGCCGGGAAGCCGAGGCTGGTATAGCCCGGAGCGCTCATCGGCTCCCGGCTGCGGCAGTGCCGCCGGAGTGGTCGGCCGGTCATGCCTGTCATTGGTCGGCGAGCTTGCGGGCCTGGGCCAGGAAGGCATCCAGCCCCGCGTCGTCGAGATACTGGTCAGCGATCAACACCGTGAGCAGGTACTGCTGGGCAGCAAAGGCGGATTTGGCATCCAGGTCGGCGACGGAGCCGCGGCCGAGGAGTTTGTGGATGAGGCGTTCGGCATCATGCGGGTCCACGGGGTGGGTGCATTCGCCGAGCTGGGCCCAGACGTCGCCTACGTGGGCGATGACATCGACGGATGTGGTGCCCTATCCGAACCGCTGGTCGACGGCTTCGAAGAACGTGGCATCGAGCAGCGTTGTGTACAGGACGCCTTCGGTAGGCCAGTCGAGCTGCGCGAAGAGCCTCCTGCGCTCTTCAGGCTTGTTGGCGAGTTGGGCGTGCAGACCGCAACTTACTCGTCGGTGACAGCCATAACCGCTGTTTGCCTTTCCGGTCGTGGAACCGGTGAGCGCTCCGGCGTCCGAGTTCGGCAGCCAGTGCCCGGACCCGCACTCCTACTGGGTAGGCTCGCCCCCGCGCACCGCCGTGAACCCGGAATCCATCTCCCCCTGGACGGCGATAAAGCCGAAGCTGCCCAACCCCTCCTCCCCGAACTCGATGAACGCAGGCGCCACCAGGTTCAGGGCGTCGGAATCCCACAGCTCTGTCTCCACCATCCGCCACCTGCCCGAGAGGCTCATCTGCCATTCCTCCCAGTCTCCGGACGCCAGATCACATCAAAGTGCCATGCCTGGCAGCTGTGGCTGGCCCGGTTCTGGCCCTCCGGGCGGGCGCCAGGCCCGCACCGTCCGGTCCGCGTCAGAAGCCGCACGGCGCAGCGCCGCCTCCGGGCCGTCGAGCTCGCACAGCTGGTCCAGCGCCGCCCGGCGGACCCGGGCGATGCCGCTGCGCAGCGCCCGGCGTACCAGCTGGCGGCGCTGGCCCGCTGCCAGGCTGGCGGCGGCGTCGAGCAGGCCGTGCAGCAGCGCGTCGCGGTGCCGCGGCGGCAAGCCGTCGGCGCCCTCCAGCAGGCCGTCAAGCCGGCCGGGATCGTTGCGCAGCGCCCGGGCGGCGGCCCAGCGGCGCAGCGGGGGTTCCAGCCGCCGCCGGTCCCGTGCCACCATGTCGTCGCGGACCTTCACCGTCCGCGTCGTGCCCTCGGCGGTGTCGAACTCCAGCCACTCCGGGGACACCCAGGCGAGCGGGAACACCGCCACCACCTCATCGCTGAGCAGCGACTCGGCGAGTTCATCGAGTTCCACGCCGCCTAGCAGGCCGTTGTCGTCGATGGCGGCGATCAGTTTGGCGGTGACCCGGTCCCATCGATGACAGGTACAAAGCAGCAAGGCAACGAGCGAGCCAGGAAGCACGCCCCGGCCATGGGTTGCCCGGAGCAGGCTGACTGCCTCGCCGTAGCGGGTGCTTGACCCCCACCCCGATGGCGAGCGCACCAAGAGCTGGCATAGTTCGTCGGAATCCCCGGCGGCGGCCAGTTCCTCGAACGCCGGGTCCACGTCTGCCTCGGCCCGCATCGCTCCAACGTACGCCGGCGGCGACCCCGGGACTGTGAATCAGACGCGGCCGCGTTGCGGCCGCGTCCTCAGTCCGTCACCCCGGCTGAGCGGTGGGCGCGGCCGAGCACGGGGCAGGAGACGCGGAACGCTGGTACGGCGAACGCCCGAAGCCACCACTGAGTGCGAGGCTGCGATGATTGATATGGGCGAGCTGAAGGTGCCCAAGCGCTGCGGCCTGTGGTTGAGGAGATCGTCGGCATCACCGATTCGGTGTGCGTGGCCGTCCTCGATGAGGAATATGCCGATCTTGCCCGGCGCAGCGCTTTGTTGCCGGCCGCGGCCCGCCGGGCGGCAGTAGGGTCCCAATGTGGACATGGCGGTTTCCGGGGATGAGCTTCGGGATGCGGCGCGCCTTGCGCGTGAAGGCGTTGTGGTGGGCCGGGCCGTCATGCTGGCTCGCTGGATCGGGACGGGCCGCCGACCGGTAACGGCCGGGCGAGTGCTGCGCAAGGCGGACGTGCCTGCGGCGGGCGCGGCTGTCGGCGTGGACGTGCCGCCGCGGCTGCGGACGATGGCCGACATCCGGGCGCTGCACCGGCCGTGGTGCGTCGCGGTCGCGACGGGCCTGCTGCAGGTCGGCGGCGGGTGGGTGAGCGGTGGTCCCGCGCTCAGGTGCTGGCCGCCGGGCGATGCGGATTTGCTGGCCGCATGGCTGGCGGGCCTGCGCGCGGTGTGCGCGGCGGAGTCGTATCCGCAGGACGAGGACAGCGTGCGCCTGCTGGCGATGGCGCTGCTGGCGGTGCTCGGCGAGGACGGCGTGCCCCGCACCGGCGGCCTATGGGGGCCGGTGCATGCGGCGCTGTGTGACCTGTGCGACAGATATGACAAGTCGTGCTGGGAGCCGGTGCACGCGGCTGACAGGTACTACGACCTGGACACCGGAACGCCGCTTGCCGGGCTGGTGGAGCTGCTGGCCGAGTTCGACGCGGTAGCCGACGACCGGGGCAAGCCGCTGATCACGCCGCTGGGCCGCTGGGCGGCCGGGCATCTGGCGGCTGGCCTGCCCGGGCTGGCGGACCCGGGCCTGCCGGCCAGCGAAATGATCGCCGACGCTGCCCGGTTCGGCGATGAGGAACAGCGTGATCACGTGGCGTGGGGATGGCTGGCCACACGTCAGCCCGCCGAAGCGGCACAGGAGATCCTCACCGCCGCCGAGGGGATGTCGCCGCTGCTGCGTAGCGTGGCTGTGGGCGTGGTGCAGCGGCTCGGCGACGCTGCGCTGCCGGCCTTGCGGGAGCTGGCGGCGGCACCGCGTGTCGGCCCGCACGCCCGGGCAGTGCTGGTCGCCTGGGGCCGGGGACCCGAACCCAGCGGCGCTGATTGGGACTGGCTGGCGGTGGAGGCCGCGGCTGCCGCGCTGCAGGACAAGGGGCCCGACGAGGCGCTCACCCGCGTCTGGGAGAGCATGCCGGGGCCGGACCTGGACACCTGCCTCGCCGAGGTGCAGGCCACCGGTCATCCGGATGCCGCGGAACTCTCGCAGGCGGTGGTGGCGTTCGCCGCCTCCGGCGCGCCGCGCAGCATTGATCAGGTGGCCGAGCTGAAGGTCTCGCTAACCGGCTCCCGGCCGCCGATCTGGCGGCGTGTGCGGCTGCCGGTCACCGCTACCCTGGCCGACCTGCACGACGCAATTCAGGTGCTGTTCGGCTGGGATGGCGATCACCTGCACGTGTTCCAGGCGGGGAAGAAGCAGTACAGCGACCCGTTCATGAACCTGGAAGGGACTGCGGACGAAGGCGCGGTCCAGGTGCGGGATGCGCTGATGTCCGGCGGGAAGATCAGCTACACGTACGACCTTGGGGCCTGCTGGGAGCATGAGATGCTCCTGGAGCAGACTATTGCGCGCGACCCTGGCCAGGACTACCCGGTCTGCGTGGCATACAAGGGCGACTCTCCGGTGGAGTACTGGTCCGAGGACGACTCCGGCGAGCCCGAGCCGTTCGACATGGCCGAGGTCAATCGCGAACTGGCCGTGCTCGGCGAGGCGGAGGAGTGAAGTGGCACTTCGGGCGGTGAGCCACGATGACCGCGAGCCGTCGCTTGCCTCCCTCATCGAGCGCGGCGCGGAACTGAAACGGGCACTGGTCGACTTCGCGCTCAGCCCGCGGTGCGAACGGCATCTGGAGCAGTTCATGCTCGAGGCCGCCGACCCCTACCAAGAGCTGAGCGAGGGCGAAGCGATCGACGTCATCGACCGGTTCGCGCTTCAGCACCGCCTGCCGAACGGCAAGACCGTGCTGGATCAGTTCCTTGGCAGCCGACCGGATCTGACTGGGGCTGACCGGGAGATGCTGCGCGGCTGGCGCGACCCGGTGGAGGGGATCTTCGAGATCCGCCGCAAGGACCTCGACGCGCTCGTCCTGCTGAACCTGCTCGATGACCTGGAGTACCGCGTGTACTCCAACATGGGCCCGGCCGCTTTCCGCCCGCTGCCCCGACGCGGATTCGTGCGCGCCCGCCTCGTGCCCATCTGCCCGGCCCCAGGCGCCTGGCTGGTCTCCGGCTCGATGTCGGCCTACTTCAAGTCCGGCGCTGCGCAGATCGCGCAGGCCGCGCTCGAGCTGGCAACCAGACTGCCCGAACTCGTCTACCGCAATCCCGAGAAAATCGAGCAGGCCTGGAAGCGTATGCGGGAGGACAGGGCCGCATTCGTGGACTTCTTCGGCGGCGACGAACTGGTCCTCCCGCCCACCGAGGCCGAGGACCGGCTCAACGCCTACTACCGTCACCGGCAGGAAGTCGCGCTCGCCCGGCAGCCCGCGCGCCGTCGGCCACAGAACCTCCCCGGCGTGGACGCGCCCGCCTTCGAGCTCCCGCCCGAACTCGCCGACGCCGACACCACCGGCATCATCTATGACGAGACCGACGGGCTTAACTTCTATAACGAGTACGGGATGCTGCGCGACCTGTTCGCCGACCCGGCTCTCGCGGCCGGCAAGCAGTACACCGACGTGCTGCGCGGGTACCTGCGGTCGGAGACGATCGGCCCCCTGCCGTTCCGCCGGCTGGCCGCCGCCCACCCGGACACGGCCGATGCGGTGTTCCGGAAGGTCCCGCGCAAGCCGAACTTCACCTGGGCCGAGCACGGCGAGGCCCTGATGCGGCGGCGCAAGCCCTGGTACTACAAGCACGAGCCCCGTCCCGGCATCTCCGTGATCGGCTCCCGCCTCAGCGAACTCCTCGGCCGATAACCGGACACGTGCCGGCTGGAGTGCCACCCTGGAGATAATGGTGTTTCACGACGGAGAATGGGCCCGCAAGGGTGCGACGCTGAGCGACAAGACGGCTCGCTCAGAGTACGGCCTGACGCAGGATGAGATCTTCGCCGCGATCGACGCGGGCAAGCTGCAGTACCGGCCCGCCGCGATGCACGGGAACCCGTGGCTGCGGCTGCTCCGCAGCGAGGTCGAAGATCTCGCCAAGACCCTGCACGGTGAGCGGCACCTGCGGGAACGGCAGGCGCGGACCGAACTGGCACGGATCGGCCGCGAGCTGAAACAGCTCCGGGCTCAGTTCGCCGCGCTTGAAGGAAAGCGGTCGGTGCTTCTTTCCGAACTCGGCGAGTAATGACCCAGCCCGGTTGGCCTGTCTGCCGAGCTGTCCGGCCGTGCCTGCGACGGTTCTGTTGTTCGTCCCGAACGAACCGGTGGTGCATGCTCAGGGGACTCCAGTCTGCCGGGAGTTCTGTGTCAGGATCTTGCCGTGGCGGAGTTTGATGGGTTGACGGTCCCGAGGGCGGTGCGCCCCGTCGCCGATGCCGCCCCGGGATACCAATGATCGACGAGGGCTTGCTGTCCGGCCTCCCAAACGGGGTCCGGGCTCTGCTGGCCAGCCCGCCGCGCACCGACCCGAGGCTGCTCGAGTTGGCTGCCCGGTGGGAGGGCCTGCCGCCTGCGCAGGCCAGGATGGCCGACGCGCTGCGGCTGTTCGTGGTGACCTGGGACCCGCTGGAGTGGCTGGCGCCGCGCCCCGAGGCGGTCGCTACAGCCAACGCCTGGCCGCTCGAGCTTGTCGTCTACGTGCCGGTGTGGTCGCTGGCCGACATTGCGCGGCGGAAGCACACGACGATGGCGGCGGTGCTCGCCGGGCTCGGCGCCTCGGCGATCATCACCGCCGCCGCCCATGAGGACGCCGTTATGTCCGGCCGGTACGCGGAACTCGTCGCACACCGGAAGGTGCCGGACCTGCTGTCCGGCGAACCGGGCCCGGCCCCGAGCGAGGTCGCCATCGGAGCCGTGTCGCCGGGGTGGGAGGATATCGGCCTCGGCGCGATCACCGATTTCGTCCAGCAGGCCTTCGGCCCCGTCGACTTCGACCGGTCGCTGGTGGAGCTCACCGCGACGGGCATCCCCCTCCCCGGCTGCCCCGCCTGCGCGGGCCGCCGGTTCAAGTTCCCCGCCGACCTGGCCGATTCCCGGGACCGCATGTGCCAGGCCCACCACAAAGAGGCGGACACGGTGATCCAGCAGCGGATGGCACGGGCGGAAGCCAGCAACCCGGCGGGATGGCGGATGACGACGGATGCCTCGGCGCGGCTGTCTCTGCCACACCTGCCCGGCGGCCTGGCAACGAGGCTCAAGGCCGCGGAGAATGACCCGGTGCTACGCGCCCGGCTGCTGGCCGAGGCCGCGGCAGGATTCCCGGGCCGCCCAGATGACTTCGGCAGCGCGCTGGCGGAAGACCGCGACCGGGCCGGGCGGTTTCTCGCCTGGCCGGTCGCCCTTATCCGCGATCTTGGCCGCGCGGGCGAGGGCACCGAGGCCGTCATGCTGAGCGAGGCGCTGGCCCGCGTCGACCCGGCCAGGCGCGCGTTCCTCGGCGGCCAGGCGGCCCTCGCGCTGGCCGAGGCCGGGCATGCAGACGACGCGCGGGTGAAGATCGCCGAGCACGTGGAACGCTGGCCCGGTGACGTCCAGACCCGGATGCTCGCCGGCGACGCGCTGGCCCTCCTCGGCGACGGCGAAGCGGCACTCGCCCAGTACCAGGCCGCCCTCCCGCTGGCCCAGCAGGCCAAGGACCACCAGGCATCCCGTGAGCTGTCCGTAAAGGTCTTCCGGCTCACCCATTCTGGCAGCGCGCATCCGCCGGTGCAGCGCCGCCAGCCGCGCTCCAAGCCGGGCAGATCGCAGCGGAAAGGCAAGCGCTGACCGAACGACCGCGGCGACGATCTCCGCGTTCGTGCGCTCAGCGGCTTCCGAGAGCGTGCGATCACCATTCCGCTCCGGCGATGTGTCAGGAAGCCGGAGTGAAGACCTTCGGCAGGTCGGCGAGATACTCGGTCACCTCGTCGGCGTCGAACGTGTCGTCCCGGCCTGCTTGGAGTTCGTTGAAGGCCCAGATCCCGCCGCAGTCCTCTGGCGGCCCCTCCCGCCTCCCGCCGATGCAGCGCGGG
>Ga0137379_10006870_pt1 | contig 10781 bp, 9 predicted proteins | sample SagtaG_18_FD_104812 | JGI IMG/M metagenome (GOLD analysis project Ga0137379, IMG submission 104812) | Vadose zone soil microbial communities from Sagehorn Ranch, Mendocino, California, USA - Sage2_L_80_16 metaG | ecosystem: Environmental > Terrestrial > Soil > Vadose zone | place: USA... | reverse complement strand
TAATCCGACGACTCCACGATCGTGTAGACACCGAGCATGAGCGCTGCCGTGACGAGGAATGCGCCGAGCGCGTCGGCACCCTTGCCGATCCCGATCCCGCGGTCGCCGTCCAGCAGTCGCGCTGCCGCGATGGCGGTCGCGATGCCGATGGGAAGGTTGACGAAGAAGATCCAGTGCCAGCTGACCGCTTGCGTGATCAGCCCGCCGGCCAGCAGCCCAATCGCGGCCCCGGCCGAGGCGACGAAGCTGAACACGCCGAACGCCCTCGCCTGCTCGTCAGGCTTCGGGAACAGCGTGACGATCATGGCCAGGATCACCGCCGAGCTGACCGCGCCGCCGATGCCCTGCACGAAGCGCGCGGCGATCAGCATCGGCTGGCTGAAGGAGAGTCCGCAGAGAAGGGAGGCCGCCACGAAGATGGCGAGTCCGGCGAGGTACACGCGCTTGCGCCCGAAAAGGTCGCCCAGGCGGCCCGCCAGCAGGAGCAGCCCGCCGAATGCGATGAGGTACGCGTTGATCACCCACGCGAGTCCGGACTGGGAGAACCCGAGGTCACGCTGAATCGACGGGAGCGCCACGTTGACGATCGTCATGTCGACGACGATGAGCAGGAACCCGGTGCAGAGCACGATCAGGGAGAGCCAGCGTGATTTGTTGTTCATGCAGCTATAGACGGCACCCTCAGCCGAAACTCATCGCTCGGCCCCCTCATTCCGGACCGATTAGTTTTCCGCCCAGCCGAGGTCTAAATCAGTGATGGGCGTTACCAGGATCGTGCTCGAGTGCGGGCCGCTGACGGCTCCCACCGCGACGACCATCGATCAGATCGCCCGCCTCCAGCTCGAAGCACAGAGGTGCGGCTGCCGGCTTGAGTTGAAGGACGCCGGCCTGGAGCTGGTTACCTTGATCGGCTTCTGCGGGCTTTCGGAGGTGCTACGAGTCGAGGTGCAGCGGCAGGCCGAAGAGCGGGAAGATCTTCGCGGTGTCGAGGAAAAAAGTGAGCTCGACGATCCGTTCACCGGAGAGCTCGAGTACCTGTAGCGCCCAGGGATCGTAACCGCCCTGCGGGCTGGGCTTGTACTGTCCGAAGGCGGGCGAGCCGTTCGCGTAGCCGACCGGCACCACGCGCGAGCCGCGGCATCCGATCCCAGGCCCGAACCACCATGCCAGGACGTCATCGCGGCCGCTGAGCCACATGTCGTAAGGCGGCATGGATTGCGTTGCGTCTTCGCGAAGGAGCGACGTGAGCGCTTTCACGTCGTAGCGCTCAAACGCCGCGACGTAACGCTCGAGCATCGCGCGGTCGCCGGCGCTCAGCGCCGGCAGCGGGTCGTTGGAGCTGACATTGCTCTTGCCGAGCGTCGCCCGCGCGCGCTGGAGCGAGCTGTTCACCGATTGAACAGACGAGTTGAGCAGCTCCGCAACCTCCGAGGCTTCCCATCGAAGGACCTCTCGGAGGATGAGGACCGCGCGCTGCCGCGGTGGCAGCTGCTGCAGCGCGGCGACGAACGCGAGGCGGATCGACTCGCGCTCGACGACCTGGTCGGCCGGGTCCGCCTCGGGCGCGATCAGCTGGTCGGGGATCGGCTCGATCCATCGCTTGTCAGTCGGAACGTTCAGGTTCGACTCGAGAGGCTCGAGTGCCGGCCCCAGTTCCATGGCCCGAAAGCGCCGCCCCGCGCCTTTGAGCATGTCGAGGCAGACGTTGGTCGCAATGCGGTACAGCCACGTACGCATCGCCGCGCGCCCCTCGAAGCGGTCTCGACTTCGCCAGGCGCGCACGAACGCCTCTTGCACCGCGTCCTCGGCATCGAATGGCGAGCCGAGCATCCGGTAGCAATGAGCCGTCAGCTCTGCCCGGTGCCGCTCCATCTCCCCGAACTCAGGCGCGGCCGAAATAGCGGACTGCTGCACGAAAATGATTCTAGACGGGGCTCTAGCGCTGCGACTCGGCCGGCCTCACGGCGGTCGACCGCTAGTTGGGCTTGGTTCCAGGCCGAGCCGCGCGCGAGTAGACCAGGACCGTCCTCTCGAACTCGATGACGGTCTCGTCGCGCTGATTGAAGCCACGTGTCCGGACTCTCACGATCCCCTGACCCGCACGCGACTTGGACGGCCGCACCTCGAGGACCTCGCTGGATGCATAAAGAGTGTCGCCCGCGAAGACCGGGGCGACGAGGCGTACGTTCTCCCAGCCGAGGTTGGCGACCGCGTTCTGGCTGACGTCGGGAACGCTCAGGCCGGTGATGATCGCGAGCGTCAGCGTGCTGACCACGAGCGGGCGGCCGAACTCAGTCTTCGCGGCGTAGTCGGCATTGATGTGGATCTGGTGGCTGTTGTTGGTGAGCAGCGTGAACCACGTGTTGTCGGTCTCGTTGACCGTGCGTCCATGCGCGTGCCGGTAGACGTCGCCGGCGGCGAAGTCTTCGAGGAAGCGCCCGTCCCAGGTTTCTTTCGTCACGCGTCAGTCTCGATTGCGCATTCCGGCGGAACGCTACCGCAATCGATTGTGCGCCGCAACCGCTACCGGGGCGCTGGGCGAACTGGGACGGTGGGCTAATCTGTTTCGATGCCGCAGTTGTCCGATTTCCGTCTCGGCGCCGATGTCGTCGCCAAAGATGGAAGCAAAGCTGGAACGCTGACAAGCGTCCTGGTCGAGGCTGACGGTTTCGATCCCAAAGCGCTCGTCGTCAAAGACGAGTCGACGCTCGCCGGGCGATTGGTGTCCGACGAGAAGTTCTTCATCACCGACGAGGTCGTGGTCCCTATCGCGGCCGTCGAGTCGGCTTCGCACGACCTGATCCGGCTCTCGATGTCGGTCGACGATGTCCGCCGGCGGCCGCCATACCTCAGCTACCGATTCGGCGCGCTCGGCGCGGGGGAGGCTGGGCTCGAAGAGGTCGATTTCCTCGGCGGCGGCCTCGGCCTGCCCGCCAATGCGCAAGAGGTCGCCAACAAGCCGGCGGACCAGATCGAGATCAACCACGACGAAAACGTGATGTTGGGCACGACCGGCCACAGGCTGGGCCGCGTCCACGATGTCCTGTTCGACAACGGCGAGCTGGTCGGCATCGTCATCAAGCCCGAAGGCTTCTTCAAGCACGATGTCGTGCTGCCGATACGGTTCATCTCGCGCGCGGACGACATGGCGCTTTTCGCCGACCTGAAGGAGTCCGACGTCGAGAACCTCGAGCCGTTCGTCGAACCGGACTAGAGTCTCGCCAGGTGGCTTTCGTAACCCGTCTGTCCCTCCGCTTAGGGGTCGTTGTCCTGCTCGGGGTCGTGCTGCTCTTCGGGGCCGGCATCTTCGCAGCGACTCAGGTCCAGCAAGACCTACTGCCGGACATCTCAGTGCCGGCGGTCATCGCGATCACGCCGTATCCAGGCGCCTCGCCTGAGGTTGTCGACCAGCAGGTCAGCGTCCCGGTCGGAAATGCCATGCAGGGCATCGCCGGCGCGGACACCGTTCAAACGACCTCCACCCAGGGGGCGTCGCTGGTCATCGTGCTGTTCAAAGACGGCACGGACATCAAGTCGGCCGAGCAGGACGTGAACAGCGCTTTGTCCAAGATCCGTCCGCTGCTCCCTACGCAGGCGCTCTCGTCGACCGTGCAGACCTTTTCCACCAACAGCCTGCCGATCCTCGAATACGCAGTTTCCGCAAACGAACCTTTGGGCGACCTGTCCGGCCACCTGCGAGCCCAAGCTCTGCCCAAGCTCAAAGGCCTTGCGGGCGTGTCCTCGGTCGTGATCACGGGCGCGCCCACCGACGAGGTCGACGTCACCCTCGACCCGGTGAAGCTGGCGGCGAATCGCGTGACGGTCACACAGGTGGCGGCGGCGCTGCAGCAGGCCAGCATCGTCGCGTCGATCGGGTCCCTCAAGCAAGGCTCGGCCACGATTCCGCTGCAGGTCTCGGGGTCGCTGACCAGCATCGACCAGATAGGAAGGATCACGATCACTCCCCCGGCGATCGGGAGCAAGGCTGCCGCCCCGGTGCGGATCGATCAGCTCGGGACCGTGCAGGTCGTTTCCATTCCGGCCGACACGATCACGCGCACCAACGGCCAGCCCAGCATCGGCCTGCGGATCATCAAAGGCCCGAACGCGAACACAGTGACCGTGGCCCATGAGGTCTGGGGGGCGCTGCCCGGCATCAAGTCGTCGATCGGGCACGGCATTCAAGTGCAGACGATCCAGGACCAGGCGACGCCGATCACGCAGGCCATAAGCGACATCCTTCGCGAGGGACTGCTTGGGGCCGTCTTCGCGGTGCTGGTGATATTCGTCTTTCTTCGCAGCGCACGCGCGACGGTGGTCGCGGCCATCTCCATCCCGCTCTCGCTCCTGGTCGCGCTCATCGTGCTTTGGTGGCAAGGGATAACCCTCAACATCCTCACCCTCGGCGGGATGATGGTCGCGATCGGGCGCGTGGTCGACGACTCGATCGTCGTCCTCGAAAACATCAGCCGGCATGTGAGCGAAGGCGAGCGGCCGCTCGTCGCCGCCTATACCGGTGCCCGCGAGATCATCACCGCCGTCGCCTCGTCGACATTGACGACGGTCGCTGTCTTCCTGCCGATCGCATTCCTCACCGGAATCGCAGGCAGCTTCTTCCGGCCGTTCGCGCTGACCGTGGTGGTCGCGCTCCTCGCCTCGCTGGTGGTGGCGGTGACCGTCGTCCCGCTGCTCGCCTCACGCCTTCTGCCTGCGATTCGCGCTGAAGGTGTCGAGCGCCGGCTGCGATGGAGCTGGACGCAGCGGGTCTACGTCCCGGTGATCCGCTGGGCGACCGGTCACCGCCTGCTGACCCTCGGAGCCGCCGCCGCTTTCTTCGCAGCCTCGATGGCTTTGATTCCGTTCCTGCGCGTGAACCTGCTCGACCAATCGTCGAGCCCGACCTTCCCGATCAGCATCACGATGCCCGAGAACTCCACGCTGAACCAGACAGACGCCGAAACGCAGAACGTGGAGACGCTCATCTCAGGCGTTTCCGGAATCAACTCCTATCAGGCCACAGTCGGCGGACAGAGCGATCCGTTTGCGCCTCCAGGCACGGTCCCCGCCAACCCGGCGCAGGCCTCGGTGCTGGTCCTGGTGCAGAACGGGCAATACGACACCGCCATCAACGGCGTGAGGCACGCGCTCAGTGCTTACAGGGGCATCGCAAAGGTGGTGGTGGGTCAAGCGGAGAACAGCTCCAACGCCAGCAGCAGCCAGATGCAGGTCGACGTACGCGCCGGGGATCCTGCCACCCTGCAGATCGCCAACCAGCAGGTGCTGACCGCCCTTTCGCGAGTCGCCGGCCTGGCCGAGCTCAAGTCGAACCTGGTCGCCTCCAAGCCGCAGTACCAGCTCGTGCCCACCGACAAGCTGCCGGCCTCGGGTCTGAACATCCAGACGTTGGCGGCACTGGTCGCCCAGCAGATCAACGGCCAGGTGGCGGCGCAGGCCAACCTGCCTCAAGGCACGATGATCGTCCGCGTGCAGCTGCCGCCGGGCACGGCCGACACCGCTGCGACCCTGGCTGCGCTGCCGATCCCAACCGCATTCGGAATCGTGCCCCTGTCAACCGTGGCGACGATTCAGCAAGTCAGCGGCCCGCAGACGGTGGCTCGCGTCAACGGCGACCGCGACGCCACCATCACGGGGACCATCACCGGCAACAACACCCGCGCGGTTCAGACCAGCGTCAGCAGTGCGCTTGCCGGGGTCTCGCTGCCGCCTGGTTCATCGATCTCCACGGGCGGGGTGTTCGCCCAGCTCTCGACGGTTCTCAACCAATTCGCGCTGGCGCTGCTGGCCGCCATCGGCCTGGTCTACCTGATCATGGTCGCGACCTTCCGCTCATTGCTGAAGCCGCTGGTGCTGCTGGTCGCGATTCCTTTCGCGGCGACGGGCGCGATCATCGCCCTGGTCTCCACCAACACGTCGTTGTCGCTGCCCGCACTGATCGGAGTCCTCATGCTCACGGGAATCGTGGTCACCAACGCGATCGTTCTCCTTGACCTCATCGAGCAGTACCGAGACCGAGGTCTGAACCTCCACGACGCGATCATCGAAGGAGGGCGCCACCGCCTCCGACCGATATTGATGACCGCGTTCGCCACCATGCTCGCCCTCGTGCCGCTGGCCGTTCTCGGCGGTGGCGGTGGAGTTGGCGGGGCGTTCATCAGCACACCGCTCGCCATCGTCGTCATCGGCGGCCTGTTCACGAGCACGGTCTTGACGCTGATCCTCGTTCCGGTCCTCTACTCGCTGGCGTCGCGATTCGCTGGGCGGCGCTCGACCAAGGAGCTGGACGATCTTCTGGACGCGGCGGAGGATCGCCGGTTCAAGGCTTTGGGCCTCCGGACAGGCGAGCAGCTGGTGCCGGCAGCCGCCGGCGCGTACGCATTCAGCCTGACGCTCGAGCCCGAGCCGGGCCGGCCGGGCGACCCGAGAGTTCTGGAAGTTCTGGCTCAAAACGGGCTCACCGTCGAGCCCGTGGCCGGGACGGCGAAGATGCGCATCAGCGTCCCCCCGGTTGAGGGCGCCTCCCGTCGCGAAGCCTCCGGTAAAGCCGCCGAGCGAGTACGCCGGCTGGTGCCTCCATCCGGATATCAGCTCTCCGAACCGGAGCAGGTGCCGCCAGCATAATTAGGACGTGGCCACGACCCGTCCAGCCACAACGGCTGTCGATCAGAACGACATAGACGAAGCGCGAACGTTCAACGCCAAGCTCGAGGCCTTGATCGCAAGCGTTCCCTCCGTTCACACCGTGCCGGTCCAGGCCGTCCGACAGGCCCGTCGCGATGGGACCGGGATCTTCCCGGCGCCGATCTTCCTCGAGGAGGCGCGTGACATCGACGTGCCTGGCCGCGGCGGTCCGATCAAGGTGCGCGTCATCCGCCCGGATCAAAGGCCAACCGGTATCTACCTGCACCTCCACGGCGGAGGCTGGACGCTTGGCGCGCATGACATGCAAGACGTGCTTCTGAAGCAGCTGGCGAACGAGACCGGGCTGGTCGCGGCGAGCGTCGCCTACAGGCTCGGCCCCGAGCACCCATATCCCGCCGGACCCGACGATTGCGAGGACGCGGTGCTGCACCTGCTGGAGAATGGGCCGACGTTGCTCGGCGCGCCGGCCTGGTTCGCGATCGGCGGCGAGTCCGCGGGCGCTCATCTGAGCATGGTCACTCTGCTCAGGCTTCGTGACCGGCATGGGATCAAGGGCCGCATCGGCGCGGCCAATCTCGTGTTCGGCGCCTACGACCTGAACGGCACCCCGAGCCAGCTGCTGTGGGGCGATCGCAACCTGGTGCTGTCACGGCCGATCGTCAAGTGGTTCGTCGACAACTTCCTGCCGCACATGCCGTTCGAGCAGAGGCGAGACCCTGACATATCGCCGCTGTATGGAATTCTCGGCGACATGCCCAAGGCCCTGTTCAGCGTGGGGACGATGGATTGTCTGATTGACGACTCTCTGTTCATGCTCGAACGCTGGCGTCTCGCGGGCAATGCCGCCACTCTCGACATCTACCCCGAGGCGGTGCACGGTTTCACCGCCTACCCGATCGGCCTGGCTCGCAAGGCGAATGCGAGACAGTTCGACTTCTTGCACGAAGCTCTGAGCTCTTAGGTCGCGTCGCCGGCGAGCTTCTTCGCGCGCTGCCCGAGGAGTACGAGCGCCTCGTGAGTTGTTTCCTGGTCGGCGTTAGGCCCTCGCGATCACGATCACCGCGACCTGTCCACCCAGGCGTCGGATGCGTTGCTCTCTGAGTACCTCAAGTCCTGCCTCCGCGAGCATCGACTGGAGGTGGATGCGGTCGGGGAACTGATGGAGTCTCAGCAAGGCGCGGACCGGTTTCATGAAACCTGATACCACGAAGTCGGCGAGCAGCCAGCGACCGCCAGGAGCCAAGACCCTGGCCACCTCGGCGACGCCGCGGGCCTGGTTTTGCCAGTGGTGAAACGTCATCGTGCTGAACACAAGGTCGAACGAAGCGTCCGGAAACGGCAGCTTCAGCGGTCGCCTGTCGGAACTCGATGTTGTCGTCAGGAGTCGTGCTCAGCGCGTACCTCACCATCTCGCTCGCCGCGTCGACGCCGACGAGCCTTGCGCCGGGGAAGCGAGCTCGCGCCGATTTGAGCAGCTTACCCGTCCCGCATCCGACATCGAGAATTGCGCCTGGACTTCCAACCTGCTCTGCGGCGACTTGCAGGACCGTTCGCTGGATCGGGTCGAAGATGATCCGCTGCATCCAGTGTCGGTCATAGGTGGTCGCCCAGCGGTTGAAGCGGTCGACGTCGTGACCATGAGCCATCGTTTCAGATCGAAGCATAATTACGCCGTGGCCACGACTCGCCTAGCCACCGATGAAGTCGATCACCAGGACATAAAACACGCGGTGAGCCGTTAGGCGCGCGATCCGGCGGGCAAGCTCTTCTTGAACGGCTCGAGCAGGTGTTTCGCGAAGAGGTCGAGCTGCGAAAGGTCCGCGGTCATCGTGTGGAGGAACATGTGCTCAACTCCGGCGTCGATACGCTGCTGGATGCGTTCCTGAATCTCGTCGATCGTCCCGGTCAGATAGACCGCCTCGATGTACTCCCAAGGACGCTCGTCGGAGATCACCGCCAGCATCCTGTTTTTCTGTTCGGCGATCACGTCGCTGCGTTTCGTCATTTCGGTGAGCCACGCAAAGTTTTCGTGTGCAACCGTGAACGCCTTCGCCTCGCGTGAGGTGCCTTGCCGCGCGAGCTCATCGTCGATCTCCCTCATGTCTTCGACGATCTGCTCGGGAGCGGATGTAGGCCGCGCTATCCAACCATCCCACCGGCAGATACGCTCAAGCACCTTCGGGTCCATAACCGGCCTGTCGGGCGAGGCCGCGTGAGCGAGCTGCCGGCCGCCGGCCACCCACACTGGCGGCACGGCCGCGAGCGGCTCGACCGTGATGTTCGAGTACTGGTGAAAATTGCCGCGGTAGGTCTGGTCGGGTGCCTTGAGCACTTGCATCGACGCCTCCAGCACCTCGTCGGTCCGGCGCCCGCGCTGCTGGCTGGTCCCGCCAGTGGCCTCGAACTCGGGCGGAAACCATCCCGTGCCCACGCCATAGATGAAGCGGCCGCCCGACAGGTGCTGGAGGGTCGCGATCTCCTTAGCCAGCACCACCGGGTTGTGGGTTGGGAGGACGAGAATCGAGGTCCCGAGCGCGATCCGTTGCGTCACCGCGGCCGCGTACGACAGCGTCACCATCGGCTCCGTCCAGCTGACCCGGTAAAACCGGCTGGCCGTCAGCAAGTGGTCCGTCGCGAAGAGCGAGTCGAAACCGAGCTCCTCAGCATGGACTGCGAAACGCCGAATCTGCTCTCCGTGCCCTTCCTGTTGGCCAGGCAGCAAGTACGTCGGCAGGAACACACCCAGCTTCAACGGCATTATGTTGACGGCATTTGGCTGAGACCGTCCGCCTGCCTCACGACGACGGGACCACATACGACTACAAGCCCGCGGGAACGTTTCGTTATGCCGCGGTCGGCGAAGCGCCTCGATCGAGGATCGCTTATGCGGCGACTCATGTGGCCGCCGACGCCCATGGCGCGATCGATTGGAATCGCACTCTCGCCTTCCGCCGCCACATCTGGAGCTATGGGCTCGGGGTCGCGGAGGCGATGGACACCGCCCAGCGCGGCATGGGCGTCGACTGGGACGCCGCAAAAGAGCTGATCCGACTCTCCGTGGCAGAGGCAAGAGCAGCCGACGGCAAGATCGTGTGCGGCGCCCAGACAGATCAGTTGGCTCCAGGCTCGGCCCGCAGCCTACGCGACATCGAGGCTGCCTATGAAGAACAGTGCGAGGTCGTCGAATCGCACGGCGGCCAAGTCGTCTTGATGGCCAGCCGCGAGCTGGCGAAGATCGCGCAGGGATCCGACGACTACATCCGTGTCTACGACCGCGTGCTCTCGCAGCTCCGCAGGCCGGCCATCATTCACTGGTTGGGCGAGATGTTCGATCCCGCCCTCGCCGGCTACTGGGGCCATGACGACCTGGACACAGCCGAAGAAGTCTGCCTCGCGATAATTTCCGCGCATCGAGACGCGGTGGAGGGCGTCAAAGTCTCGCTTCTCGACCAGAAACGCGAGGTTGCGATGCGGAAGCGACTGCCCGCCGGCGTGCACATGTTCACGGGCGACGATTTCGACTACGCGACCACGATCGCCGGTGATGGCGAGCGCTACAGCGATGCCTTGTTGGGAGCATTCGACATGATCGCCCCCGCCGCCTCCGCCGCTTTGCTTGCACTCGACGCCGGCGAGACCCAGCGGTACGGCGACATCATGCAATCGACTCTCAGTCTTTCGCGACACGTCTTCAGCGCGCCGACGGCGAACTACAAGACCGGCATCGTCTTCATGGCTTACTTGAACGGGCACCAGGACCGATTCCGGATGATCGGCGGCCTCGAGGGCGCCCGCTCGATGCCACACCTCGCCCAGATCTTCGTTCTGGCCGACAGGGCGGGCTTGCTGCGCGATCCGGAGCTGGCCTCGTATCGAGTCCGGGGCGCCGTCGCGGCCGCGGGCTTCGCGGGCTAGCTCGATGCTTGCCGCCGTCTATCACGGAAGGCGGGACCTACGCGTGGAGGAAAGGCCGGCTCCGCCAAGCCCGGCGCCGGGCTGGGTGACCGTGTCCGTCACCTATTGCGGGATCTGCGGCACCGACATCGAGGAATACCTGCATGGGCCGGTTGTCATCCCAACCACTCCTCATCCGCTGACCGGCGCACACATTCCGCTCGTGC
>Ga0137379_10006869_pt1 | contig 10782 bp, 14 predicted proteins | sample SagtaG_18_FD_104812 | JGI IMG/M metagenome (GOLD analysis project Ga0137379, IMG submission 104812) | Vadose zone soil microbial communities from Sagehorn Ranch, Mendocino, California, USA - Sage2_L_80_16 metaG | ecosystem: Environmental > Terrestrial > Soil > Vadose zone | place: USA... | reverse complement strand
CCACACATTGTTGCGTTTCGCCAGCGAAATCTGCGCAGACCGCGCCGAGCCAACCTCCATCAGGCGGGTGAGACGCAACGCCAGCAATTGCGCCTTCGTAATCTCCTGGGCCATCCAGACAAGTTTTTGCTGCACCAATTGGAAACCGGCAATCGGACGCCCAAATTGTTCGCGCGATTTGGCGTATGCCAGCGCGGTTTCGTAGCAATCAATCGCCGCGCCAATGACTCCCCACGCAATCCCCGTGCGCGCATACGAAAGACACGACAACGCCGCGCCGAGCCCGGACGCCTTTGGCAGACGGTTCTCCGCAGGTATTCGGCAGTTTTCAAACCAGCACTCCGACGTGCGCGACATGCGCAGACTGAATTTCCCCTCGATGTCCTGCGCGCGAAATCCGGGCGCGTCTTTCTCAACGATGAATCCGCCCACACGCCCGTCGTCGTCCTTTGCCCAGACAACTTTGACGTCTGCGATCGACGCGTTGCCGATCCAGCATTTGCTGCCGTTTAAAATGTAATAGTCGCCGTCGCGCGTCGCGCGGGTTTCCATTCCGCCTGGATCCGAGCCGTGGCCGTGTTCCGTTAGCGCAAAGCAGCCCACGCGCTCGCCCGATACCAACCCGGGCAACCAGCGCGCGTGTTGCTCGGGCGAACCAAACGAATGGATCGCCTGAATCGTGAGCGCACCCTGCACCGATGCCAGCGAACGCAGACCCGAATCGCCTCGCTCCAGCTCTTGCATGATGAGACCGTACGCGGTGTAGCTCAGTCCGGCACAGCCGTGCTCTTTCAGATACGGTGCGTAGAAGCCTAATGCCCCCATGCGTGGCGTGAGATGTTCAGGAAACTTCCCGGCCCGATGACAAGGAACAACTTCTTGCATGACTTCCTCGTCCACAAAACGCCGCGCCCCATCGCGAGCCGCGCGCTCTTCGTCCGTAAGAAGCTCTTCGATGCTGTAGTAATCCAGGGAGGTCATTTTGGTCCGGATAACGCGCGCCACTTTAGCGGTCGCGCCGTGTGAACACAACGCTCCTGCTCGTGTCATGTCGAGCAAAGTCGAGACATCTCTCGACTTTTCTGAAACTCTAAGAGAATCCTCGACGTGCCGGGATCACGATCGTGAAGTCACGTTCCATCGCGAGCCCTCGCCAGAATTCTGCGCAGCCGCCGTTCATCCGTCCGCTGATCCCAATTCAGTTTTTGCAGAATCCACGTTAGCCGGGCCGCACCTTTCAGTTTTCGCGCATCGGCTTCCTTCAAAAGCTCTGTAGCGTAGAGACTTTCCAAGCGTGCAGCCAGTTGATTTGCGGCAAGCTTTGCTCCCTGCTTCGGCACACCGCGCGCCTTGTGCAGCGCGGTAATGGCGCGCCAGTTCAGATCGCGTTTCGGATCGAAACTCCAATAGGCCGGAATAAAGATCATCGTTCCAAAAGGCGTCAGATTTGCAGTCAGCTTGAGGAGCAAGGGATGATGCCCGCGCATTCCATAGAGATGCCATCGCTGACAAAACACATCGAAAACGGAATGAAAACGGTCCGCTATCTTCGTCCAGCGAAAGGGCCAGTGCTCGCGCATGCTACGCTCCGCCACGAGTCGGCGTCGGATAATTCCCTTGTGATCCGCAAACTTCGTTACATCGAACTGGGTTTTGATGGAGTTCCATTGCGCTTGAAATGCTCGATCACGCGCGAGTCTGATCATATTTGTGACGGGCTCGAATTAAAGGTTCGTAACTGCCATGTTGAACTGAATGCTCGTGTTCGGAAACTGCACGCTGGGTTTTGTTACTTGGCGGCAACGGAAGCAGATCAATAAGGAGGATCATCCTCTTATCTAGGCGTCTGCTAGACGCCGCAGAATCGAGCGCGGCGCGGAGTAATCCTTCGATGTCGATTGGCCAAAGAGTGATCGGAACGAATAGCCAGTCGTACAGTTTTTGGAAATGATCGAAATCGGCGCGATGAGTTCCGCCGAAATCGTGAAATCGTCGAACCAGATCTTCGCTGCTTTCTAGGCGATGATACGCTAGTTCACGAAGACGTTTTAGATCATTTTCAAGATCGAAACGCCTTCGTAAGTTTCGTCGTTGCATCACATTTGTCCCCAAATGTTGTCCGCGTTTTAACGAGCGGATTTCAATAAGTTAAGCCAATGAAACAGAGTGAACCAGCGAATACGAGAAGCCTGCGCACCGGGCGCAGCGCAGCTCTCTTCCACGGATCAGCCATCGCCGCTGAAATTTCCGGTTATGTCGATATCGGCATGAAGAAAGAGGCGCTGCGATTGACGCGGAAAGTGTTGGAGAAACGCCGCATTCTCCCAGACGAATTTAGCGAAGCAGTGCGGACGATGGGCGTCTATTTGAGTTCTAAAACATGGGAGCAATGGAAACCGAAAGTTGAAGTGGCCTACGAGCGACAGTCCCGCAAATTCAAGTGCAAGGTGCGCTCTGACATGCTTGGCATGTATGTATCGCTCAAAGAGTGGGAAACCGCATTGCAATTCGTGCCGGTTCAAAAACCCTTAAGCGCTAGCGAAATATTTTTCGGGATGGGGGTCCTGCTGCAACTCAACAAGCTGCAAGACGCCGAAGCGCTGGCGACTCGTTGCAGAAAAGCTCTTTCCTTCGCAACGAACCGCTTTGAGCAAAGTCTGCTGCTCGATACGCTGGGCAGTTTTTTCGCCCGAACACACGAGTGGGATCACGCGATTAGAGCTTGGCAGCTTGCACCGCTCGCTGAGCCGTTTCGCCGCGATGCGCTAAGCGGAATTGTCAAAATACATCTTGCTTGCGCATTTGAAGCAATTGAAAGCGGATTAAAGGCGCTCGCCGAGTTGAAACAGAATCCGGAGTTCAGTCTTTGCCTGCCGGGGAATGACTTACAACTGACGCAAGGCGCCGAAAAGGAATTGCTGAAATTCAAGCGTGGAATCGAAAAGGTTCTGCCGGAGAAAGTGCGGAAAGACCTTGGAATGTCGAGCCAACGAGTCGATGACCCAAGACCCGAAAGCGGGTTGTAAATTTTGCCTTTTATTTATGCAGCGGCGCGTTTTGAATGGGAGCACAGGATGAAAACGTGCACTTCGAACGCTCGCTCGGACACCTCCGAGGTTGATTCCTACTCGCTTAAGAACCTCTCCTCGACCGCTGCTCCAACGGATTCCGAAGCTTTGGAGCGATGGCTAACCTCCGACGGAACCCACTCTAATTGGGACGGCAAGATGTACGTCGCTCGTACGATCTACTGGGACTCCGATAGAAATGAATTCCTGCAGACGGGCTGTAGCCCGAACTACCAAGCTGGGTGGTGGTCGCTTGCCTGCTGCAAACATGACATGCGCGAAGCCAGACCATTTCGTGCTGAGGCGATTGATCTTTCAATTCCCACGTACGTATTCACGCTAGCGAGTTTGGATTCGAACGTGGGACAGACTCTCGTCAGTATCGCGCAGGTCACGAAGCATTTTTTCAACACGATGCAAGAGTACGCTCAATTTCTGCTAGAAACACGCAATCGCGCGTTAATCTCATCCCGATTAACCCGTGTACGACAGGACGATGGTTTGCTAGGCTGGCGGTTCGGTGATTGCCATGCAGATATGTCCGGTGAAGTAGGCGAGCCGAATTCGGGCCATGTGCATCATGTTCCCGAATGGTGGAAAGCGGACGTTGATGGGAAGCATTTGATCTTGGTATCAGATCGTTTCCTGCTTTGGCCGGAGCCCGTGTTCGTTGCGGCTAAGACCCAAAAGCAAAGCCGGTATGGAAAGAACATTGCCTCAGATAATCTACACGGCCTGCTGAGAAGCCGCTCGGAATGACCATTCGACACTTGGGGATATGACGGGCCTACTTGTCCGAGTTGGCATCGATTCCACGGACGGTCATTGGAATGCGCCGGTTGATGTCGCCACAGGTGAATTTGCTTACGTTACCATCACCGAGGTGAAACAGCTCCGGCCCGGTCTCGCCCGATTTTTTGACGAGTTCGTTCCAGCAATCTCGAAATTTCAGATGCAGCTGCCGCAGGCTTTGTATGGGAAGGCAACTCACGTCGATCCAGATTTCTCGAGTTTGACTTATGGCGATCAAGGCAGGCGGGCAAAGCAAATCGGTCAGCTCGGAGCTGGCGATTTACTCGCTTTTTTCGCAAGCCTGCGTGATGTCCGTGATCAGAGCCTGGTATACGCGCTAGTTGGGCTGTACATCATCGATGAAATACTTTCGGCACAGAGCATTGAGCGGAAACACTGGCCAGAGAACGCACACACGAGGCGATTTCCCAAGGTCGACGATATCGTGGTTCGAGCTCGCCCAAAGGTTTCGGGTCGTCTTCAGAAATGCATCCCAATCGGTGAGTACCGCAACCGAGCGTATCGAGTTAAACGAGAATTACTCGATTCTTGGGGAGGACTAACAGTCAAGGACGGATACCTCCAGAGAAGTGCGAGATTACCGCAGTTCCGCGAAGCCTCGAAATTTTACGATTGGTTTTTGAGCAAAAGCCCGTGTCTCATTCAGAACAACAACTAAAGACCTGCCGCATGAGCGCGCGTCGAATGGTAAAGGCCTAAAAGCGATCACTTCGTCCCTGGCAATCCGGCGGCTTTCCAAGCTTTGAAGCCGCCAGCCAAATTGCGCACGTTTTTGTAGCCCATCTTTTGCAGGCTCTCCGTCGCCAGCGCGCCACGGCCGCCTCCGCCGCAATGGCAAATGATCAATGCATTCGTGTCGGGAACTTTTTCTTCGATGTCGAGCTCAATGGTGCCGCGACTCATGTGAATGGCGCCGGGAATGTGTCCTTCGTCCCATTCGTCTTTCTCGCGAACATCGGCAATGACCGCTTCGCCGCTTTTTAATTTCTCCGCCGCGTCCCGCGGCGAGATTTCGGTAATGTTCTTCTTTGCGTTCGCAACCAGCTTTTCGAAACGCGCGTGCTCAGCCATAATCCGAATTTAACCACGGATTACACCGATGGCACGGATGTATAAAAGTAAATGATCCGCGTTATCCGCGTAATCCGTGGTTAAAACTTTTCTTCTACTCGTAGCGCAGCGCTTCGATCGGATCGAGAGCGGCGGCTTTGCGCGCAGGATAAAATCCGAAGAAAACGCCCACGGCTGCGCTGAACAAAAATGCGATGGCGATCGAGGCGATTGAGATCAACGTGGGCCAATGAGCGTAGACCGACAAGACGCTGGACGCGCCGATGCCGCAGATAATCCCGATCACGCCGCCAACCGAACTCAGCGTTACAGCTTCGATCAAAAATTGCGTGAGAATGTCATTTCCGCGTGCGCCGACAGCCATGCGCACGCCGATCTCCCGTGTCCGCTCGGTCACGCTCACGAGCATGATGTTCATGATACCGATTCCGCCCACCACCAGAGATACGCCGGCGATTGCGCCGAGTAGGACGGTCATCACCCGTGAAGTGGCGGTAGCGGCTTCGGCGATTTCCTGTTGCGTGCGCACGGTGAAATCGTCATCGCGCCCGGGCCGGATGTTATGCCTTTGTCGAAGTAACGTGATGATTTGCTGTTGCGCTGCTGCGATCTGACCCGGATCGCCGATTTGCACATTAATGTTGCGCAAGGTTGTGCCGCCGATCACGCGTTTCATCGCGCTGGTATACGGCATGACGACGATGTCGTCCTGATCGACGCCCTGCGGGCTCAACCCTTTGGGCGTGAGCACGCCCGTAATCGCGAACGGCACATTTTTGATCCGCAAAATCTGCCCGATTGGATTTTCGTTGCCGTAAATCTGTGTCGCGGTGGTGCGGCCAATCACGCAAACCTTGTTCGTGCCGCGGACGTCCTGCGCTGTAAATGGTGCGCCGTCCGCCAGCGGCCATTGGCGAATGTCAAAATAATCTGCCGACTCGCCGAATATCCGGGTGAACCAGTTTTGATTTCCGGCCGCCACTTGCGTAGTTGAAACGACTTCTTCACTCACACCGATTACGCCCGGCACCTCGCGCCGAATCGCTTCAGCATCTTCAATCTTCAACGTGCCCGCGCCGCCCCAGCCGGTGCGAATTCCGCTCGAGGTAGTGCTCCCCGAAAAGATCAGGATTACATTCTGTCCGAGGCTGGCGATCTGCGCTTCGACTTGCGCTTTTGCGCCGTTTCCGATGCCGACCATCGCAATGACTGCGCCGACGCCGATGATAATACCGAGCGCGGTAAGCACCGAACGCATTTTGTTTCGGCGCAACGCGCGGTAGGCGACATTAAATGTAGGGGCGATTCGCATGTGATTCGTTAAATCGTCACAAGCGTTACATTGTTACATCGGTTCCTGGTTTTTGAAGCTGTGCGGCCGCGTCCGAGCGCTGTGAAACCGCATGATCATCCAGGATCATCCCGTCCCGCATCATGACATTGCGCTGCGCGTACGCAGCGATGTCCTGTTCGTGCGTCACCATGATGATTGTGATTCCGCGCTCGTTGAGGTGCTGAAAATTTCCATGATCTCGACACTGGTTCGACTGTCGAGGTTGCCGGTCGGCTCATCGGCGAGCAACATCTCGGGATCGTTGATCAACGCGCGCGCAATGGCCACACGCTGCTGCTGGCCGCCGGAGAGCTGGCTGGGATGATGGTCCTCGCGACCGGCGAGTCCGACTGCTGCAAGCACGCGATCGGCTCTTTCGCGAAGCTGTGCATGTGACAAGCGCTGTGTGTTGTAAACCAGCGGCAGCTCGGCATTCTCGCGCGCGGAGGTGCGGGGAAGCAGATTAAAATTCTGGAAAACAAAGCCTATTTTGCGATTCCGAATATCGGCGAGCTGATCGCGATTTAATCCAGAAACATCGGCATCATCCAGCAAATAACTGCCGGAAGTCGGCCGGTCTAGACAGCCCAGGATATTCATGAGCGTCGATTTTCCGGAACCGCTCGCGCCCATGAGCGCGACAAATTCGCCGCGTTTGATCTCAAGCGACACGCCGCGCACGGCGGGCACTTCCATTTCGCCCGTGCGATAGATTTTGTGCACATCGACGAGTTTGACTAGCGCGCCGTTGTTCATCCCAAACTCTTCCTCTTCTTCTGAATCTTCGTGTTGATCTCGACAGAAATATCCAGAGATGTCTCGACTTCGCTCGACATGACAGGCTATGGGAACCGGCGTGGGCCGCCGGAGAATGGGTTGGCCGGCGTTGATGGCGCTGCGGGTTTTGATAACAATTCGGCGGTCACAACGCGATCGCCTTCTTTTAAGCCTTCAACGACTTCGGTCACTACGCCGTCGCTGATTCCTGTTTTGATCTGGACCGGTTTCGGTTGGCTACCGGGCAAAACATAGACTCTCCGCTCGCTTGTTCGCCGCTCGCGCCCTGCGCCGCCTCGGGAGCCTGCCGGCGCCGGCGATCTCGATCCTATTGCTCCCGATGTCGCATCTGCCGGCCGGTAACGCAGCGCGGCGTTCTTGATTTGGAGCACGTTGTCCTTATGCGCGACGATGATTGAAACGTTGGCCGTCATTCCTGGTTTCAATTTCAAATCCGGATTGCTTACACCGATGACCGTGTCGTAAGTCACGACGTTCTGCACAGTAATCGGCGCGTTCCGCACTTGCACAACTTTGCCGTGAAACGTGCGCATCGGAAAAGCGTCCACTGTGAAATCGACGTCCTGCCCCACATCAACGACGCCGACGTCCGCCTCAGCCACATTCGAGTCAATCTGCATTTTTGTGAGATCATTTGCGATTTGGAAAATCACTGGCGCCTGCAAACTGGCCGCGACGGTCTGGCCGACGTCCACATTGCGCGAGATCACGACGCCATCGATGGGCGATGTGATGGTGCAGTGCTCGAGGTCCGCCTTCGCTTTGTCCAGGGCGCCTTGTTTGATTTTTATGTTGGCTTCGGCTTGATGAAGATTTGCCAGCGCCTGGTCCAAGTCCGCCTGCGAGGAGGTTTTCCGGGCAAACAGCTCCTGCGTGCGCTTGGCGTTTACCCTTGCGAGCTCGAGCGCAGCCTGCGCGCTGGCCAGATCGCCCTCGGCCTGAGTGACCGTGGCCTGAAAAAGGGCCGGGTCAATTTGCGCCACGACCTGGCCGGCTTTCACCTGCGAATTAAAATCCGCGAACAACTTCGCGATGTTCCCCGAGACCTGGCTGCCTACCTGTACGTTGACCACGGGATTGAGTGTGCCGGTTGCGGTAACCGCCTGCGTAATTGGCCCGCGCGTAACCGTTGTAGTCTGATAATTTCCAGCGCCACTGTTGCGGCATTGCCGGACGACGAGCGCGACAAGTAACAGCGCGATAATAGCGATGAGCCAGGGGACGAAACGTTTCATTTAAGCAGTGGTTGACTGCGTCTATAAGTAAGAGACAGGAGCAAGCGATGCGCCGTTACATCGAAATCTACTCCATCATGCTGCGCAACTCGCTCATTCGCGAGATGAGTTTCAAGGCGAATTTCCTGCTGTGGATGGTGGTCGAGATCCTTTGGTTCTGCGGGCAAATCGTTTTCTTTAGCATCATCTTCGGGAACGTCGATCACATCGGGGATTGGACGAAATGGGAAGTGGTGCTGCTGGTCGGCACGCACCAAATCATCGCACAACTGTTCCAAGCCTTCTTTTTTGTGAACGTGGCAAACATTCCGGAGCTGGTACGCACAGGAAGGCTGGATTCGCTGTTGGTCTTACCGGTCGACAGCCAGTTCGCCGTCTCCACGAAACAATTCGCGCTCGACAGTATCGTGAATGCCGCGCTTGGCGGCGTGGTGGTTTGCATAGCGTTGTCCAAGCTGGGTGTCGTCCCGAACCTGCTCTCCGTCCTGCTCTACCTCGCGGCGCTTTGCTTTGGTGTCGCCGTGCATTACTCGATTATGCTCGGCCTGGCGGCGGTGAGTTTTTGGATCGTCCGCGCACAGGGACTGGTCTATGGGTATTTTAATTTCCTAAATATTGCGCGGTATCCGGACGTGATTTTCCCCCGGATTTTCCGGATGATTTTTGGCTGGGTCATTCCTGTGGTGATCATCGCGAATATCCCTGCCCGACTGCTCATCAAATCGTTTGGACAACCACTCCCGCTGATGCTTCACCTCATTGTCGCATCGACGATTGTGTTTTGGCTGTCCCGAGTCTTCTGGAGATTTGCTCTGCGGCATTACTCAAGCGCGAGTTCGTGAGCTGTAGCCGCCTCGCTGTGTCGAGGCGACAATGAATCCCTCTAAAACACGGTGACGCAGCGCCGTGGCTACAGTCTCTAAATCTCCGCTTGCGCGCTTGACGAAATGTTCTTAATTAAGCGTCCATTTTTCCAGCGCCAGTCGATTACGAGGGCGCTTAAACGCTATGGCTAAACCAAAGAAAAAGAAGAGTTCTGCGAAGAAATCAGCTGCTCGGAAGGCGCGAGCGGCGCGCAAGGTCCGCGCCAAAAAGGCGCGCATAGTCAAGGGTGCTCGGCGCACGAAGTCTGCGCGACGTTCGCCGAAAACCAGACGGCAAACTACGGAGTCGCCTGCGGTGCTGCTCGGCCTGAATCATCGCGAAAGGAAGCTCGATCCGTTTATTCGCAAGCAGAAAGAAAAACTTCTCCAGCTTCGCGACGCCATGGTGGATTCCATGGCCGGTGTGGCCCAGGGCACTCTTCGCTCTCGCGCTGAAGGCAGCGAGGCTTCTGCCTTTGGCATGCATCAGGCCGACGCCGGGTCCGATGCTTACGATCGTGATTTTGCGTTGAGTTTGCTTTCGCAGGAGCAGGACGCGCTTTATGAAATCGATGAGGCGCTCAAGCGCATCGAGCTGGGTACCTACGGAAAATGCGAGATGTCCGGCAAACCAATCCCGCGTGCGCGACTCGAAGCAATCCCGTTTGCGCGTTTCACGGTTGAATGCCAGTCGCAGTTGGAAAAGCAAAGTAAAGCGTCCCGGGTCCGTCAATCGGTCACTTCTTTGTTCGGTCTGACTGAGGAGGAAACCCGCGAGGGCGAGGAGGAAGAAGCCACGCCAGCGGAAGTGAAGGAGTAATGGATGGCGCAGGAAATTGTCACTCTTGAATGCACCGAGGCTAAAGCGTTAGGCAAACCGCCTTCGCGCTACATGACCACGCGCAACAAAAAAAGTCCGCGCACGCCGAACCGGCTCGAGAAAAAGAAATACAATCCGTTTTTGCGGCGACACACGTTGCACCGCGAGACCAAGTAATCATTGATGCAGCCAAAAACGCCCAAACGCCGCTCCGCATTCCGTCGCGCCAATCGCCCCATGCCGCGGCGCCGGATCGATATCGCCATCGAAGCAATCGATTACAAGAACCCCGATCTCCTGAAAAAATTCGTCAGCGAAAGCGGCAAAATCCTTCCCCGCCGCGTGACCGGCATGCCGGCATACATGCACCGCAAAATCACGCGCGAGATCAAGCGCAGCCGCTCCGTGCTGTTGATGAAATAAGGCTGCGCACCTCGCGTCCTCTGCAGTTTGGCGCTCTCTGAGCGTTGCACTTGTTTCAGCGGTTAGAGACCGTCGCTACAGTTCCGCCATGACCATCGACTACCTAGCGAACCATCGCTCCTCGATTCCCAAACTTGCCCGATACTTTTTTGACGAATGGCGCCCAGTCTACGAGCAGCGCGGTATGACGCTCGACGATGTCACGGTTTCGTTTGAAGCGAGGGCTAACGTTGATTTGCTACCGTTGACACTCGTTGGAATAGACCGCGACCACGTCATCGGCACTGGTTCTTTAAAATTGGATGATTTGGAAGTCCGTCCAGAGCTCAACCCATGGCTGGGCGGACTTTTCGTTGTT
>Ga0137379_10006863_pt1 | contig 10783 bp, 14 predicted proteins | sample SagtaG_18_FD_104812 | JGI IMG/M metagenome (GOLD analysis project Ga0137379, IMG submission 104812) | Vadose zone soil microbial communities from Sagehorn Ranch, Mendocino, California, USA - Sage2_L_80_16 metaG | ecosystem: Environmental > Terrestrial > Soil > Vadose zone | place: USA... | reverse complement strand
GTCTTGTACCGGATGACTGTCGGAGCTCGCCCATTCGAAAGCGAGGAGTTAGCCATGTTTTCCCAGAAGGGCATCTTGGTCTGTGGAATTGCTGCGATTCTTAGAGCGACCTCGTATTTGTATTCGGGCTCGGATGGAGCGGTCCGATTCTTCGAATGCTTGTTGTAGTCTTTCATTTCCACTTCGTAGTTTTCAGTGTCAGCTTCATACTGGGCAATCGGAGTAACCAGCTCCACATAGAAGTCGCCAGCCTTGAATGAGTAAACCTCTTTTTCCCAGTGACCACGACCCGGGGCACGGAGCTTGTCGGATGGGAACTCATCGGCTGGAATGGTGGGAAGCAGTCGCAAAGGAGGCGGAGCGCTGGAAGTGAGTTTCTGCCTCGCCTCTACGAGGGTGGCGCTTGCAATCGCGATCGGCGCGATTCGAAATTTGTCGCTGCTGAACTGGGTTATGCCAACCGCGTTGCCGCTGGAGTTGAATAGCGCACTTCCCGGGGACGAAATTCTAGTGTCCGAGGCCTCTGCGAGGCCATCAAGGCTGGTTTTAATCGTGAGCGGCTGTATTCCCGCGGTCGTTGGCGCCAGTTTCACAACCAGGTGTGGCACCGGCTTGAGGTTGAGGTCGCGATCGTAGAGAGCAGCGCGTACTTTGACTTTGACAGTCTGTCCGGCGCTCACGGCGGCGAACAGGCCCGCCAGCAGAATGCTCATCAAGATGCGTTTCATAAGTTTCTTCTCATTTGCGACTTGAGCGCATAGCGGTGCTATGCCCTAATGTTTGGTTTCCGGGTTTCGTGCTTGCGCAATGCGAGCCACGATCTGTTGGGCGATCTGTTTCGCCGCAGACCCGCCGTCGATTGCGCGCACCTTCCCGGCGGCCAGTACGGTGTCGGCAGCCTGATGGTCCAGGCGATAGATGTAGTCCCACTGTGGCCAAACCGCCTGGCGCTCGATACTCAGGACCACCTCGGCTGACGAATCAGTCTTGATCGCAATGTCCAGATCGAGGTGTTTCTTCTGTAGTTCTTTGAGAAGCGCGCCTTCCGTGATTCCCTTTTTGATATAGACAGTTTTCGAGCTGACGTACATTGATTTGAAAGTTCGCAACAACTCGGCCGGAGTCAATTCTGTTTGCGGTGCCTGTGCGTGCACTAAACCGACGCCACAAATGCAGAACAGGGCTAGCCTCAATACTTGCGCGTAACGAGACATTACGTCCTCCATTTCCACTCTAAGTTGCTCATGCTCCACGCAAGTGGAGTTGGGGTAAGACGTGGTGGTCTTTGGAAATGCATACCTCGCCTCCCTTCCTCGAGTTGCCCCTACCAGCAGTTATGGCGCCTACAGCGATCCGCTTTTAGCACCACTAGCGCTGCCACCAACGCACTTATCGCCACGGTCATACCGACCTTAATCCCGATGTTCGCAGCCCGTGACCTCGGGCCGCGGACCTGCTCGACCTCCCCATAGGAAATCGTGACTAGGCGTTCTTTCGCTTTGCCGGTTTCAAGCCGGTCGGGACCAATCTGTAGCTGAAACGAATCCTCGTCGATTTGAGTTATGTAGCCTTTCAACTCAAGCTTGTACCGCCGCATCTTCACCCTGACTCGCGATTTCTCACCCACGCCACGCCTGGTCACTTCTGCTCTTGCCCTGATCGCTTTCCTGTCGGGGGTTTGCATTAGCGGGCTTTTGGCTAGCTCGATCGGTTGTTGTGCCAAGCCGGCGACGTTCAATCCTACTGCGATCGCCAGAACCAGCGCCGAAACTTTCATTTTGGATCGCACTTTCCCAATCGCTCCTTTTGTTTGATATGTTGGCTCGGTTATTCCCCGGATGCCGCAAGAGACGCAAGACTCGCCCCAACTGCGATTCCGACCCCAACCCCCGCCGCGATGGCGATCTTCGCCCCGGTCGATAGTCCCGGCTTTCGGAGCTTCCTCACTTCCTGATAGGCGATCGTCGTGGCTCTTCCACTCTTGTTGTCGGTGACCTGGAAGGATTCAGCGCCGATTTGGCTGATGTAGCCCTTCACCTCAGTTTGGTCCCGGAGACTAACCTTTACGCGCGCTTGCTCACCTGTCCCGCGTTTTTGTACCTCGCTTTTGAACTTTGCCGATTGCTCCACGAATAGCCTGGTCTCTTTGGCCTCGGCCGTCTGTGCGCCTTGCGATTGCGGCCAAGCTGCAATTGGAATGCACACGATCAGGCACCAACAAACAAGTGATGTGAGTTTCACGGTAAGCCTCCTCAATTTTCCTCACAAAAGAATTTGGTGTTGCGTGCTTCCTATTTGCACTTCGGCTTGCCCTGAACGCGCGATCGTCTCCATGATTTGTTTGCAAATTCTTCTCAAGCGCGCTTTCATAATGGGGACCTCTCTAGTCCTGTTTTCATCGGCTCACACGAACTCCGCTGATCGATCACTCACGAACCGTAGATTGGGAAATAGGTTTCTAGACGGCAGGAGGCGGGGCGCGACTTGCGCAGGCTGGGGTCTGAAAGTCTCCGGACACCGAAACGGTGGCAATGCAAGGAGCTTGCGCTATTCCGTGGGGCCGACGCAGATGAGGTTTAGCCACTGGCGAAAACGTTGTCGAGATGTGAATGGGGGTAACGTTCTCGACGGCTTTTTTGGAGTGACTCAGGGCCCGGAACGAAACTCTGCCTCGAAGAAATTCTTGTTGAAAACCGTCGTCGTCGGGAAGGACTGCGGACAACAGAAATGCGAGAGCACCCAGGCCGCCCAACAGCACCAACGGCCGACAATATGCCAGGGTTCGACACACGTTTCCGAGCGCCTGCCTAGCAAGCGCATCAGTGTCCGTCAACCGAGGCGATGGCTTCAGAACTCTACCCAGGGCAGAGCCTTTCTCGCGGGATCTAAATTCTGGCCGGAACAAACGCGAACAGCGACACAAGACGGCGACAAAAGCCCTAAGCGACGACCACTTATAGCCCTGCAACGTCGAGTTGTCAACGGACAAGCCCCAAAGCACGACCGCCTCGATACAAGCCGCTCCCGATTTCAGCACTATCATGGCGTTCAGTTTGAGGGCCCGCCGCAATATGTCTGTCGAAGCTCCGGAGTTGACTGGTTTCACGAAAGTTCTCCTTAAGGTTTACCCAACCGCTTGACCTAGAAGCGAACCACGACGCCAGCGGACACACGTCCGTTCCTTTTTTCCGTAACGCCCTCTGCGCGGAACAGTAACCAGTCCGCCTGGATCAACCGAATCGCGAAGTGCTGTCCTGCATTAACGTCTGCGCCGCCGCCCACTGCCATCGCGAAGCCGTTGCCCTCGGTTCGGGCTCCGCCCAAGAGGGTGTGAGCGAAAGCGGTCAGTGGCCCAGTGCGCGCCGAGAAGGTTGGGCCGAACATGTAGGTGTAAAGGTGCCCACTGTTTTTATACGAGCCGCTAAAATGTTTTTATACGAGCCGCTAAAATCGGCGGTCACGCCGAACCAACGATTGACATTGCCGTTGACAGCAGCATTCCAGCCGTTAGCGTTCAGCGACGGGTAGAGGTGAAGAAATTGGTAACCGCCGAATACTTCGGCCCTGGGGAACTCCTTCTGGGCTGCGGCGGGCAGTACGAACACGGCCAGCGAGACGGCGACGATCGTGAGCTTGTGCATAACCTCTCCTTTTACAAGCAATTTGTTGGGACTGTTCTTGAAGCGCGGTCAATATCCGACAATCAGCCCGCGCTGACAATGCATTGCGAATCACTTGCGACTCAAGTGAAGGTCACTGGGTATGTTGCTGATCCGAAGCTGCTTTCGAGTGCAGGTAAGTACCCCTGGCAGGGCCTGTGTCGCTGACCCGTGCGACTTAGTGACTTGTTAAGTGGAAAAGTCATGAGTACGATCTGCGGTGGGATGAACCTCTAGCCTTGGGGGAATGAAGTTGGGCGTCTATCTCCATTGAACATTGCCCGACCGAAATCATGACCCGATGCGCCGATTCTGTTACGCTGCCCTGTCATGGACTACCTGTGGACGCCCTGGCGCTACGCCTACATCACCACCGCTGGCAAAAATGAGGGCAAGCCAGATGACTGCATCTTCTGCGAGCTGCCCAAGCTGCCCGACCCCGAAGCGAAGATTGTTTATCGAGGCCAGAACTGCTACATCATCCTGAACAGCTTCCCCTACACCTCCGGCCACGTGATGGTCGTCCCCTTCGCACATCTGGATGAACTGCAGAAATTGCCCGACGCGACCGCCCAGGAGATGATGACGCTATCGCAAAGGATGGAGAGCGTGCTGCGCCAGGTTTATTCGCCCGACGGCATCAATCTGGGCATGAACATCGGTCGCGCCGCCGGAGCCGGAGTCACGGGCCACGTCCACATGCACGTCCTGCCACGATGGGTCGGGGATACCAATTTTATGACGGTTACGGGAGAGAGCCGGGTGCTGCCAGAGGCGCTGGAGGAGACGTACGTGAGGATAAGACGAGCGCTGGATCCCAAGTAGATTAGCCGCAGAGCGGCGCAAGAATGCAGCCCAGGGCGCAAGCCCTGGGTCGGCACGATTTAGTGCTCAAGCCTCGAAGGGGCGAAAGATAAGATTTCCGGAGGTCCACCATGGGCATGAGAGACATCACAGAACTAATGAACGCGTATCGAGAGTGTTCGCGAAACCTTTGGAACGTTTATTTCTCCGGACGAGCGAATATCGGTGGCTGCTTGGATGCCTTTGAACAGGTACGACATTTGCTGTTTGAGTCGCTTGTCGTAAGCGAACTTTTTTATGAGGGAGAGGCTGAAGGTGAAGATATCCTCCCGCCCGCTCTGAGGGTGGTTCCAAGAGAAAGGTCGTTAATACTGGTCCAGCGTCCGAGTGGACCGCTGGAAGCTGAGTATTGGGATCAGGAAAAGGATATGGTTGTTGGTCCGAAGGACATCATGCTCGCATTTGTCGACTACTTCGACTTTTTCCAAATCCCAATCATGGACTTCCGTTACTACCGTTGCAAGATTCTCAGCTTTCCAAGTAGGGCTGAATACGAAGGCCGAGAGGCACTAATCGAAGCAGTGGATGGACGGGTGCTTCATGAGGAGTAGTCGCAATACAGTGCAGCGCGAATGCTTAGGCCTTTCTGACGATCTCCTCCATTCCTTTCTCATCAATTACTGTTACGCCTAACTCCTTCGCCTTGTCCAGCTTCGACCCCGCATCCGCTCCCGCCACCACAAAATCCGTTTTCTTGCTGACAGAACCGGTGACTTTTCCACCCGCATCTTCGATCATCTTCTTGGCTTCGTCGCGGCTGTAGTTAGCCAGGGTTCCGGTCAGCACGAACGTCTTACCCGCGAGCTTGGTGCCGCGTTCTTTCTTTTTTCCGCGCAATGTCAGCCCGGCGGCGCGAAGCTCGTCGACCAACTCGCGGTTCTTGGGTTCGGCGAAGAATTCGACGATGCTCTTCGCGATGCGTGGGCCGACTTCTTCGACTTGCTGTAGCTCTTCTTCGCGGGCGCTTACGAGTGCGTCTAGCGCCCCGAAATGCTCAGCCAGAAATTGCGCAGTGCGTTCGCCGACAAAGCGGATGCCCAGGCCATAGATAACGCGCTCCAGCGGCAGTTTTTTCGACCGCTCAATTTCATTCAGAACATTTTGCGCGGACTTGTCGCCCATGCGCTCGAGTTTCAGTAGATCGGTCTTGGTCAACTTGTAAATATCGGCGACGTCTTTAACCATACGTCGCTCGGTGAGCTGATTGACCAGCGCGTCGCCCATGCCGTCGATGTTCATCACGCCGCGCGAGGCGAAGTGCAGAATGGTTTCCCGCAGTTTGGCGGGGCACTTCTGGTTAACGCAGCGATGGTCCACTTCGCCCTCGGTGCGCACTACGTGGCCGCCGCACACAGGACACTTCTCTGGCATGTGGAATGACTTATGCCCGCGCGGGTGGTCTTTATCGTCGAGCACGCGCGTGACCTTGGGGATCACGTCACCGCCGCGCTCGACTTCCACCCAGTCGCCAATCTTCACTCCCAAGCGCTCGATCTCGTCCATGTTGTGCAGAGTGGCGCGGCTGACCGTGGTGCCGCCGATGGGAACAGGCTTCAATGCCGCGACTGGCGTGAGTTTCCCCGTGCGCCCGACCTGTACCAGAATGTCCTCAATCTTGGTAACTCCGGCGCGGGCGGCGTATTTGTAGGCAATCGCCCAGCGCGGAGCTTTGCCGGTGAAACCGAGCTGGCGGTGCAAGGCCGTGCTGTTGACTTTGATCACGACACCGTCAATCTCATACGGCAGAGTCTCGCGTTTTTCCTCCCACTCGCCGATAAATCTCCATACTTCGTCGAAGTTCGTGGCCAGCACTCGCCGCAGATTCACTTTGAACCCAGCCGCGTCCAGAGCGTCCAGAGCCTGCCGATGCCGGTCGAACAGATTTCGCCCGCCGGACAAAAGCATGTACGCGAAGTAATCCAGCCGGCGCTGCGCCGTAATACTCGGCTCAAGCTGCCGCACCGTTCCCGCCGTCGCGTTTCGAGGATTGGCGAACTGTGATAACCCGTGCTTTTCCCGCTCTTCGTTCATTCTCTTGAACGATGCAATCGGCATCAGCATCTCGCCGCGGACTTCGAAATCCGCAGGAATGCCCGCCTTCTTGAGTTTTTCGACAGAAATCGAAAGTGGAATTGATCGCACCGTGCGAACGTTAAGAGTCACATCTTCCCCGGTCGACCCATCGCCGCGGGTGATCCCGCGCACCAGCTTGCCGCCTTCATAACGCAGGGCCAGCGACATACCATCCAGCTTGAGCTCGCAAACGTATTCAATGTCTTTGTCCTTGCGCCCGCTGAGTTCGTGAACGCGCCGCTCCCAATTGCGCAGCTCTTCTTCGCTATAAGCGTTGTCCAGCGAGAGCATGGGAATGGAGTGCGCGACTTTGACAAATCCCTCGCGCGGCTTGCCGCCAACTCGCTGGGTGGGAGAATCGGGCGTGACGAGGTCGGGATGTGCGGCCTCGACCTTCTTCAGTTCGTTCATCAGACGATCGAATTCTGCGTCGCTGATCTGGGGATCGTCGAGCCCGTAATAGCGGTACTCGTGATGGCGGATCTTCTCGCGCAGGGATTCGATCTTCGCTTCAACGTTCTTGTCAGTCACAAGCAAACCAACTTACCGCCGAGTACGCCGAGTTCGCAGAGGAGGCTTTTTGATTTGTTCTCCGCGAGCTCTGCGATCTCGGCGGTGAAATGCTTTTGTTCTATGTCCCGGGCTTCCCCTCGAATAACGGCCAGAGCTTGTCTCCGATCACGCGATAAACGCCGAAAGCAGACCCATGCTCCGCGTTCAGGCGGAACAGCAATTCACCATGTCCATCGCCATCGGCATCAACTGCGTCGATCAGTTCATACCTTGGCAGCACTTCCAGATGCTGGTTGTCCGTGGTCCGGGCGAAGACCTTATGCAAGTCGCCGTAAATGTCCTGGCGCGCGACCAACGCCACCATGTATTCAACTTCAGGCGCGGAAGACAGCTTGGCGTTGGCGGTGAGGACCAGTACGGGCTCGTTGGCATTCGAGAGATCGTAAATGTGCAACTGGACGTCATGGAACTGAGGCGCGGGTTTCGCCCGGGCATTCTTCGCCGGTGTTTTTGGCTTTAGTTCTTCGGTCTTTCCTGACAACTCTGCTCGTGTGCGAACTTCTTCGTCCGCCATGGCCAGCATCTTTTTCAGAAAGGCGACCTCTTCTTCTGGCTTCATTTGATAGTTGTAAGGACGCGGATCGGGCCCATCGGAGTCCGAAATTGCCGGGATGAATTGAAGTTTGCCCTGAAGGGGCTCCGGCTCGCCACCGGCTTTCGTCTGCTCGCGTGTCGTTTCAGACGGGGCCTGCCGTCGCAGCATCGGCCGATTGGGATCTTCGACTTGAGGGGCCACAGAGTTCTGTTGCGAACTGGCATTCGCAGTCTTTGAAGGCGCACTCGGTGGGCTCTGCGCCGGCGGTTGCGCCTGGGGAGGCGTGCTCGTATCGGGACCTCGCCTCAGCCGGGGTGGTCCACCGATCTCGTGCTCCGGCGAAGGGGCTCTCTGGGCTTTCTTCTCTGCTTCTGCCTTGGCCTTTGCCTTCTTGGCCTCAAGCTCGGCCGTGGTGCGCCACTTGCCTTCACCGAGCCAGCCTTTGTCGGTCGGCCTGGCGCCTTCCACTGTAAACAGTCCCTGCGGAACCCCGGCCTTGACTACTTCATAGACGATTTGTGAATGCAATGCCATTGGCACGGGGTCGGCTTTGTAAGAGCCGGCATCGTAAAACCGGCCGTCGATCATAATGGTTACCCCGACCAGTCGTGCTTTGCCGTTCGCGGCCAACTCCAGTACGCCGAGCGCCCGTGGCCCTTTGCTGGATTGGGGGCGTTTGGCAAATTGGCCGACCGCCGGTTCCAAGGTTGCGCAGCAGAACAACACGAAGATGACGGCGCACGCCAGTTTGCGGTATAACCGAAAACTGTCACCACTACGAGAGGTTCCCATGGAAATCAATGATAAAGCCCCGGAGTTCAGTTCGCTTGATCAGAACGGCGAGAAGATCGCGCTCAAGGATTACAAAGGCAAGTGGGTGGTGCTGTATTTCTACCCTCGTGCTGACACTCCCGGATGCACGATTGAAGCATGTAGCTTTCGCGATTCGTTAAGAGAGTGGAGCGATCTGGCGCGGTTGTGCTGGGCGTCTCACCGGATACTCCTGCGGCGCAGAAGAAATTTGTGGACAAATACGATCTGCCATTCACGCTCGTTGCTGATGCCGACAAGGCAATCTGCAACGCCTATGGAGTGGTTCAGGAAAAGAATATGTACGGCAAGAAAGTGATGGGTGTCGCTCGGACGACGTTCATCATTGGCCCGGATGGCAGGATCAAGTACATCTTCAAGAAAGTTAAGCCGGAAGGCCACGCGGATGAAGTGCTGGAATACTTGAAAGAAGCGCAGAAAAGAGCGGCGTAACTGGAACCATGATGCGTGTTCCAAGAATCTTGGCTGTTGTCGTCGTCCTGATCAGTGCATCTCAAGCGGTTGATACTTGGTTAGTCCGCCCAGATGGTGTGGGCCCGGTGAAAGTTGGCATGAGTTTGACTCAACTGAACACAGCTTTACACGAACGGTTCTTAATGCCCAAAAACAAGGATGACCAGGGTTGCTTTTACGTGAACCCCATGACCTATCCTCAAATCGCGTTCATGATTGAAGATGGACATCTGGTTCGAGTCGATGTTAATAAGCGCGGGGTCTCTACTGCGGAAGGCATTCAAGCCGGAGATGCAGAGGCTCGTGCTAAGAAAGTGTACGGGCCGAAGCTCAAAGTTGAGCCATCCAAATACTCGGGTGATGAGGGTGGTCATTACTTGACCGTGCGGTCAGGGGACGGCCGCTACGGCGTCCGCTTTGAGACGGAGAAGGGGAAAATCACGGAGTTCTACGCAGGAACGTACACCGCCATCCAATATGTTGAGGGCTGCGAGTAGTGCGTGAAGTAGGGTTCGCTCCCAGCATGAGAGCCTATTTCCAAGTTCTTCCGCACTCCTTCTACAACCGCGACCCCCGCGAGGTCGGCACTGATTTGCTGGGCAAAATTCTGCTTCGCCGACAAGGCCGCAAAGTGCTCACCGGGCGCATCGTCGAAGTCGAAGCCTACCTTGGTGCAGACGATCCCGCCGCCCACGCCTCTATCGGACGCACGCTGCGCAATGCCGTCCTCTTTGGTCCTCCCGGACACGCGTACGTTTATTTCATCTACGGCAATCATTTTTGCCTGAATGTTTCGTGTCTGCCGGATGGCGTTCCGGGCGGAATTCTGTTTCGTGCTGTGCAACCGATAAAGGGGACTGACGAAATGTTCAAGCTGCGCGGAATTCCTGAAGGTTCGGATCTGCGGAGATTGACAAGCGGTCCGGGAAGATTGGCGGCCGCATTTGGAATTACGCGCGAGCGTGATAATGGCAAAGACCTGACGGATCCGCGATCGGATCTTTACATTGCTGACGACGGCAAGCCGCCTCCGCGTGTTGTAGTGACACAAAGAATTGGGATTATGAAAGCGGTAGAGATGCCGTTACGCTACATTGTGGCGGGGAATAGATTCGTATCGGGGAAGAACCTTTCTGTCGCTCGGCCCGGGGCCTCGCGCTAGCCGTGGTGCGTCCGTACCCAGGGCTTACCCCCTGGGCTAACGTTTTCCGCTCCTCCGGAGCTGGGGAAAAAGACTACGCATCCAGTGATGTCTTCCCTGGACGACGTTCCACGCGCGGGAAGGATGGTTACGGAAAGCAGTCTTACTCGACCGCTTCCTTTTCGATCACAACCTTCAAATGCGCGGTTACATCTTTATGCAGCTTCACCGGCACCATGAACTCGCCCAAAGTCTTCAACGGCTCATGAACCTGGATTTTCCGGCGGTCGATGTTGAAGCCTTTCTTTTCGAGCGCATCAGCAAGATCTCCCGAGGTTACCGAACCAAATAGTTGATCGTTCTCCCCGGACTTTCGCTGGAACGAGACCGATAGTCCGTCGAATTGCTTGGAAAGTTCTTCCGCCTGAGCTTTTTCTTTGGCGGAGCGGCGCACTGATGCGGCCCGCATCTGCTCAATGACTTTCTTGTTCCCCGACGAGGCTTCAATGGCGAGCTTGCGTGGCAGCAAAAAATTCCGCCCGTATCCTTCGGCAACTTTCACCACGTCGCCTCGTGAACCCAGCTTCGCGACATCTTCTTTGAGAATGACTTCCATGATGGCTCCGTTCTGAAATCAAATTCGCAGCCACGGAT
>Ga0137379_10006853_pt1 | contig 10789 bp, 8 predicted proteins | sample SagtaG_18_FD_104812 | JGI IMG/M metagenome (GOLD analysis project Ga0137379, IMG submission 104812) | Vadose zone soil microbial communities from Sagehorn Ranch, Mendocino, California, USA - Sage2_L_80_16 metaG | ecosystem: Environmental > Terrestrial > Soil > Vadose zone | place: USA... | reverse complement strand
GGGGCTGGCCGGGTCGGTGGACGAGGCCTTCCGGCTGGCGGCCAGCCCGCACCGCGGGCCGGTGTTCCTGGACATCTCGCTCGAGGCGATCTACGGCCAGGCCGAGGCGGCCCTGCCAGACGCGGGTCCGGAAGCGGCCCCGGCTCCGGCGGCCGCGGACGTGGACCGGATCGCCGGCCTGCTCCGGGCGGCCCGGCGGCCGGTGCTGGTGCTGGGCTCCGACGTGTGGCTAGGCGGCGCCGAGGACGCGGCCCGGCAGGCCGCGCAGGAGCTGCGCCTGCCGGTGATCGCCAACGGCCAGGCCCGCGGCGTGCTGCCGCGCGGACACGAGCTGCTGGTGACCCGGGCCAGGTCGGCGGCCTTGCGCCAGGCCGACCTGGTCATCGTGGCCGGGACGCCGCTGGACTTCAGGCTGGGGTACGGCTCGTTCGGCCCGCGGGACGCCCCGGCCCGGGTGGTGCACGTGGCCGACGCGCCGGGCGGGATCGCGACGCACGTTCCGCTGGCCGCCTCGGCAGCGGGCGACCTGGCCGCGTTCTTCACCGCGCTGACTGGGGCTGGCACCGGGGCTGGCACAGCGGCCGGGCAGGCGGACCCGGAGTGGGTGCCGGGGCTGGCCGAGGCGACCAGGGCCGCGCTGGCGTCCGACGGGCCGCTGCTGGCTAGCGAGGCCGATCCGGTGCACCCGGCCCGTATCTACGGCGAGCTGCTCAAGGTCCTCGGCGACGACGCGGTGGTCATCGGCGACGGCGGCGACTTCGTCTCGTTCGCGGGTAAGTACATCGAGCCGCTCCGGCCCGGCGGATGGCTCGATCCCGGACCGTTCGGCTGCCTGGGAACCGGCCTCGGCTACGCCGTCGCCGCCCGGGTCGCGCGCCCGTCCGCGCAGGTCGTCCTGCTGCTCGGCGACGGTGCGGCCGGCTTCTCGCTGATGGACGCGGACACGCTGGTCCGGCACGGGCTGCCCGTGGTCATGGTCTGCGGGAACAACGCCGGCTGGGGCCTGGAGCGGCATCCGATGCGCGCCCTGTACGGCTACGACGTCGCCGCCGACCTGCAGCCGGGCTGCCGGTACGACGAGGTGGTGCGCGCCCTCGGCGGCGCCGGCGAGCTCGTCACCAAGGCCGCGGACATCGGTCCGGCGCTGCGCCGCGCCTTCGCCGCCGGCGTCCCCTACCTGGTCAACGTGGTCACCGACCCGGAGATCGCCTACCCGCGCTCGACCACCGGCGTGTAGGCGGCCGGCGTGGCCGCCGCGGGCAGGTCGCGTCGCTCGCGGAGTGTACCGATAGCGGAACCGCGCCCTGATGTGATCCTTTGGCGGACTAAATGAATCGTGGCAGGATATAAATCTGGTTGAGCCCGCCGCCGCGATCTGGCCCGGGCGGGCGCACGGTCGGCAGAGTACGCAGGAAATCGACCAGCCACCCAGGGAAGGGCAGGTGATGGCGCAGACCCGCACCCCAGGCGCGCACGTCAGCAGCCAGACCGCCGTCCTGATTCCGTCCGCGGCCGGCACGCCGGCCGGGACGCTTCCGGCACCGGCCTCGCTGCCGCAGCATCCAGATCGCCGGCGGGGGCTTGTTCTTCCGCTAGTACCGGCACACCGGTGCGACGGGCGAATCAATAGCTCCGCGCGCACCCGCCCGCTGAGTGAAGAACTCTTTCCCGTCAGTGGCCGTGAGATCAGAAACTGGGGGCCCCGCGAGCAAGCGCTGCAAGGAGGCTTTCATGAGCCGTAGTAGAGATAATTCGTCCGCCGGATCGCCATCGTCGGCGGGGACGTCCCCCGCGCTTCCCAGCCGACGCGATTTTCTCAAGACGGCAGGAACTGCCGGGGTCGTGCTCGGGTCGGGTTCGGCCCTGCTGACGGCCTGCAGCACGGCCGCCGGTGTCGGTGGCGGCGCCACGAGCAGTTCGAGCAGCAAGGGAACGATCAAGATCCTGCTGTGGAGCCATTTCGTCCCGCGCTACGACACGTGGTTCGACCCGTGGGCGAAGAAATGGGGCCAGCAGAACGGGGTCACGGTCGTCGTCGACCACATCAACCAGGCGGACCTGCCGGCCCGCACCGCGGCCGAGTTCGCGGCGGGCGCCGGCCATGACCTGATCGAATGGATCACCCCGGCCTCGGCGTACGAGCCGAGTGTCCATGACATGACGGACGTGGTCACGCAGGCCCAGGCCAAGTACGGCAACCAGATCAGCTTCTGCAAGCAGTCGAGCTTCAACCCGAAGACCAGCAAGTACTACGCCTTCTGTCACACCTGGACGCCCGACCCGGGTGACTACAGGAAGGGGCTGTGGACCAAGGCGGGCATGCCCGACGGTCCCGCGACCTACGCCGACCTCCTGGCCGGCGGCACGCAGATCATGCAGAAGCAGCACGTGCGCATGGGCATCGGCATGTCCCCCGAGGTGGACTCCAACATGGCCGCCCGCGCGCTCATCTGGTCCTACGGCGGCAGCGTCCAAGACGCACAGGGAAAGGTGGTGCTCAACTCGCCGCAGACCATCGACGCCGTCACCTTCATGGCGAAGCTGTTCAAGCAGACCATGACCAACGAGGTGTTCAGCTGGAGCGCCGCCTCCAACAACCAGGGCCTGGTGGCCGGCCAACTCTCCTACATCCTCAACTCGATCTCCGCGTACCGGACCGCGGAGACGACCAGCGCTAGCGTCGCCGACGACATCTTCTTCACGCCGGCACTTAAGGGGCCTGGCGGGAAGGGCCTGGCCAGCCAGCACGTCGTCCGCAGCTACATGATTCCCAGGTGGGCCAAGAACGTGGACAAGGCCAAGCAGTTCCTGATGGACCTGGTGGCGGCGGCGCACGACGCCGTGTACAACTCCGAACTGTACGACTTCCCCGCCTTCCCCAATACCGCCGCCGCCTCGGCGCTGACCGGCTGGCTCAGCAACGACCCGTTCAAGTCCAAGCCCCCGAACAAGCTGGCGCTGCTGGCTAACGCCGAGCAGTGGACCACGAACGTCGGGTATCCGGGCGCGGCGAACGCGGCGATCGGGGAGATCTTCGACACCAACGTCCTCGCCACCATGATGGCGAGCGCGGCCCAGGGGAAGTCGACGCCGAAGCAGGCCGTCGCGTCCGCGGCGAGCCAATGCGAGGCCATTTTCAGCAAGTGGCAGGCCAAGGGCCTGGTGTGAGAATGCCGTTGGCCCTCCGCTACCGTCACGGCGGAAGGTGATCCCATGGCCGTGGTGGAAACCAGGTCGCTGCGCAAGAAGTTCGGGGCCACCCCCGCGGTGGACGGAATCGACCTGGTCACCGGCGAGGGCGAGTACCTCGTCCTGCTCGGTCCGTCCGGCTGCGGCAAGACGACCCTGCTGCGGCTCATCGCGGGCCTGGAACAGCCCAGCGAGGGCGACATCCTCATCGGGGGGCAGGTGGTCACCCGCCTGCCCCCGCGGGCCCGGCAGATCGCGATGGTCTTCCAGAGCTACGCCCTGTACCCGCACAAGACCGTGTCCGCGAACATCTCGTTCCCGCTCGCCGCCGCGGGCGTGCCGCGGGAGCAGCGCCCGGAGATGGTACGCTGGGCCGCCAGCCGACTCGGCATCGACCATCTGCTCGACCGCAGGCCCCGGCAGCTTTCCGGTGGGGAACGCCAGCGGGTCGCGCTGGCCCGGGCACTGGTCAGGGAGCCGCAGGTGTTCCTGCTCGACGAGCCGCTCTCGAACCTGGACGCCAAGCTCCGCTCGTCGGCCCGCGACGAGTTGAAGGAGTTCCAGCAGCGGGTCGGGGTCACCACCATCTACGTCACTCACGACCAGGTGGAGGCGATGGGCCTCGGCGACCGCATCGCCGTGCTCAACGAGGGAAGGATCCAGCAGATCGGCACTCCCGACGAGATCTACCACCAGCCCGCCAACACGTTCGTGGCCACGTTCGTAGGCTCGCCGCCGATGAACCTGCTCACCAGGGACGGCAAACTCCTCGGGTTCCGGCCGGAAGAGTTCCTCCCCGTCGCGGCGGCGGGCGAACGGCCCGGCCAGGTGACCTTCGATTTCGCGGTGACCCGGGTGGAGAACCTCGGCTCGGACCGGTACGTGTACGGGCATCTCCCGGACGTGGACGCCGAGGCGAAGGTCATCGCGAAGCTGCCGTCGACCGTCGCCACGCCGGTCACCGTCGGGGACAGGGTCCCGTTCGCCGTGAACGGTGCTGACCTGCGCTACTTCGACCAGAAAAGCGGTGCGCGGGCAGCGGCGGGGAACGCGACGGTGACGCCATGACGGCCACGGACCCTCCGGCGGGCGAGATCACGCTGGGCGCGCGGCGGAACCGGTACCTGCTGGACCGGGAGCGGGTGCTCGGCCCCGCGCTGATGGCGCCGGCCATCGTCTACCTGCTCCTCGTCGTGGCCTACCCGCTGGTCCTGGCGTTCGTGTACGCGTTCAGCGACGTGACGACGGGCAGCCAGAGCCTGCACTTCACCGGCTTCAAGACCTTCATCGCGGCGGTCGACGACCCGGTCTTCCTCACCACGCTACGCAACACCTTCGTCATCACAGCCACCTCGCAGGTCCTGGTCGTGGTGCTCTCGACCGTGCTCGCCTTCGTCCTGACGGCCAAATTCCGCGGCCGGTGGTTCGTGCGGTTCCTGATCCTGATGCCGTGGACGACGCCCGTCGCGCTCAGCGCCGTGATCTGGCTCTGGATGCTGGACTCGATCTTCAGCCCGTTCGACTGGTTCGCCCAACTGCTCGGCGTCGTCCCGCCGGGCGGCCACGTCGTCTTCCTCGGGCAGAGCGGCCTGGCGATGGGGTCGGTCATCGCGTTGCAAACGTGGCGTATCCTGCCGCTGGCGACCGTGATCCTCATGGCCGGGCTTTCGGCGATCCCGGCCGACATCAGCGACGCGGCCGAGGTGGACGGGGCGGGCTTCTGGCGGCGCCTGTTCGGGATCACGCTGCCGCTACTGAGCCCAGTGATAACGGTGGCGCTGCTGTTCGGGATCGTGTTCACCTTCACCGACATGGCGGTCGTGTACATTCTCACCGGCGGCGGCCCGGGGAACGCGACCCAGGTCCTTTCCAGCTGGGCGTTCTACAAAGGCATCAACGGCGGGAACCTCGGCGTGGGCGCGGCCGACGCGCTCATCATGTTCCCGGTGCTGCTCGGCCTGGCCGCGATCATGCTGAGAATGGCCAGCCGGGCGGAGGTGAGCTGACATGGCCGCCGCCCAGGCCCGGACCGTCCGTGGCCGGATCGCCGTCTACCTGCTCGCCTTCGTGTTCGCGGTGTTCTGCGGCTTCCCGTTCCTGTGGGCCGCGCTGACGATGTTCCGCCAGGATTCCGACCTCTACGTCACCACGCACAACCCGTTCGTGTTCGCCAAGCCGGCCACGTTCGGCCATGTCACCGATCTGCTGCGGAACACGCCCTACCTGACGTTCATCGCCAACAACATCGTGATCGGGCTGGCGACCGTCGTGATCACGCTGGCCCTGAGCCTGCCCGCGGCCTACGCCCTGGCCCGGCTCTCCGGCCGGTGGGGCGAGAAGGTGGGAATAGGGATCTTCGTGACCTACCTGGTCCCGCCCACGCTGCTGTTCCTGCCGCTGTCCCGCCTCATCACGACGATAGGGCTGCAAGACTCGATCTGGTCCCTGGTCGTCGTCTACCCCGGTTTCACCATCCCGCTGTCGACCTGGCTCCTGATGGGCTTCCTCAGGTCGATACCCCGGGACATCGAGGAGCAGGCCCAGGTGGACGGCTACAGCCGGATCGGGGCCGTGGTGCGCACGGTCTTCCCGCTCGCGCTGCCGGGAATCTTCACCGTGGTCGTGTTCACCTTCACGCTCACCATGCAGGATTTCATCTACGCTCTCGCGTTCGTGTCGAGCTCGTCGAGCATGACCGTAAGCGTGGGCGTGCCCACCGTGCTCATCCGCGGCGACGTGTTCTACTGGCAGTCGCTCATGGCGTCGGCGGTCATCGTCGCGGTGCCCGTGGCCCTGCTCTACAACGTCTTCCTCGGCCGCTTCATCAGGGGCTTCACGATGGGCGCGGTCAAAGGATAGCCCGGCCGGCGCACGACGGAGCGGCCCGGCCGGTGCCCAGGCAACCGGTGTGGTCAGCCGATCGTGGCGATCAGGTCGCCTTCCTGGATCACGTCGCCCTCGGCGACGTGCATCTTGGTGACCACGCCGGGGGCTTCGGCCAGGACCGGGATCTCCATCTTCATCGACTCGAGGATCACCAGGGTGTCACCGTCGTCGACGTCATCGCCCTCCGCCGCGACGACCTTCCACACGTTCGCGACCATCTCCGCGCGGACCTCAGCCACCGGTGACTCCTCTTGTCGTTACCTAAGACTGCTACCTGGGACGCAGCTTGCTCACCAGGGACGTATCGTAGTCCCCGCTGACGAACTCCGGGCTGGTGAGCAGGTCCGCGTGGAACGCCAGGTTGGTCTTGGGCCCGGCGATGCGGAAGGCGGCCACCGCCTCCCGCGCGCGGTCCAGGGCCTGCGCCCGGTCCGCGCCGTGGGCGCAGAGCTTGGCCAGCAGCGGGTCGTAGAACGGCGTCACCGTGTTGCCCGCCTGGTAACCGGCGTCCACCCGCACACCGTCGCCCGCGGGCTCGTCCCACTCGGTGATCGTGCCCGGGCCGGGCAGGAACCGGACCGGGTCCTCGGCGTAGATCCGCAGTTCGATCGCGTGCCCGGCGGGCCGGACGGCGCCCAGTTCGAAGGAGGCCGGATCGAAGGAGGCCGGATCGAAGGAGGCCGGATCGAAGGAAGGCGGCTCGCCCGCGGCGACGAGGAACTGCTGCTCGACCAGGTCGATGCCGGTGACCAGTTCGGTGACGGGGTGCTCCACCTGGAGCCTGGTGTTCATCTCGAGGAAGACGAACGAGCCCGCGTCGGCGTCCACCAGGCACTCGACGGTTCCGGCGCCGCGGTAGTTCACGGCCTCCCCCGCCTTGACCGCGGCGGCCAGCATCCGCTCGCGCAGGCTCGCCGAGACGCCCGGCGACGGGGTCTCCTCGGCGACCTTCTGGTGCCGCCGCTGCACCGAGCAGTCACGCTCGCCGAGCGCGAGCACCCGGCCGTCGGCCAGGCCGAGAATCTGCACCTCGACGTGCCTGGCCCGTTCCACGTACCGCTCCAGCAGGATGGCCGGGGAGCCGAAGAACCGTTCCGCGCGCGACCGGGCGGTCTCGAACGCCGCGCGCAGCCCGGCCTCGTCCGCGGCCGCGCCCATGCCGATCCCGCCGCCGCCGCCCGCGGCCTTGACCATGACGGGATACCCGATCCGTTCGGCCTCGGTGACCGCTTTGGCTACGTCGGTGACCGGCTCCCGGGTACCCGGCGAGACCGGGACGCCGGCCTGTTCCATCAGGTTCCTGGCCCGGATCTTGTCCCCCATCTGCTCGATGGCCCCCGGGCCGGGCCCCACCCAGGTCAGCCCGGCCTCGATCACCCGGCGGGCGAAGTCCGCGTTCTCGGCCAGGAAGCCGTAGCCCGGGTGCACCGCCGCCGCCCCGGTCTTGCGGGCAGCCTCGATGAGCACCGACGCGTCCAGGTAGCTGCGGGCAGGCTGGGACGGGCCGATGTGCACGGCCTCGTCCGCCTCGGCGACGTACGGCAGCTCGGCGTCGGCGTCGGAATAGACGGCCACCGCTCTGACCCCTAGCCGCCGGGCGGTCCTGATCACCCGCCTGGCGATCTCCCCGCGGTTGGCCACCAGCACCGAATCGAGCATCAGGCCAGCCTAGCGTTCAGGCAGATCAGAGCATGACGGAGCGGCGGGTTACTACGCGGCTGAGGGCTTCGACGGTGGCGGGGTCGTACTCGCTGGCCGTGTCGAGGCGGAGCCGCTGCACCGCGGCCGCGGCCCGGCCCGGGTCGAGGGAACTGCCCACCAGGTCGTCGAAGGCGTTGGCCGCCTTGATGATGCGGCTGCTCAGCGGGGGCCTCGAACCCTGATACGGCTCCGCGAGGCCTGCCCGGCCGTTGGCCGCGTGGCCGGTATCGCGGTAGGGCTCGTTCTGCCGGCGCACGATCTCGGCCACCGAACCGAGCACCTGGGCCTGCCGGATGACGTCGGCGCCGAGTTCGGCGATGCGCTGCTGATCCTGCCGGGAGACCAGCACGGTGGCCCCGCCGGGGATCGGGTCGTGCAGGGAGAGCTGGCCGATGTCATGCATCAGCGCGGCGTACTCGAGCTCGAGCAGCTGAGGCTCGTGGATGCCGAGCTCCCGGCCGATCGCGACCGCGAGCCTGCTGACCCGTTCGGAATGACCAGCTTCGACGTACCCGCCGATCTCGGTCACCTTGGCCAGCGCCCGCACGGTTTGCAGGTAGGTGGCCCGGATCCCGGCGTACCGGCGGAAGGCCACCTGGGTGACGAGCAGCGGTGCGGTGAACACGGCCAGCGCGGCTAGCCCCATCACCTCGGCCGCGAACGCGATGAGCAGCGCCGAGGCGCCCACGGCCGCGCCCAGCGGCAGCTGGACCCGCATCTCGTCCACCAGCGCCACCCGGAACCTCGCCCGCTGCTCGTCGACCCGGAGCAGGGCGGTGAGCACGGCCTCGAGCAGCAGCGCGAGCACGGTCAGCGCGGTCATCAGCGTGACGGCCAGGCCCCAGTGCCTTTCCACGGCGCTGTTCCCGGCGAGCGGCCGGAAGATATAAGCGACGCAGGCGACGCAGAGCAGCCGTGCGGCCATGCCGCTGAGCCGGGCGGGGCGGCCCACGGCCAGGTGCGGCAGCGCGCCGATGATCATGCCGATGGTGGCGACGGTCACCACCTGCTCGGCGCTGTGCTGGACGAACTGCGTGCCGACGTTGATGAGCAGCGCGTAGGCGAGCGCGCCGGCGAACCCGATCGGGGCGGTCTCCCGGTCGCCAGGCAGGTTGAGCCGGAGGACCTCGCCGAACGCGATCAGCGCGCCGAACGCGATCGCGATCCGGGGATCCTGCAGCCCCTTGGCCGCCGTCTGCGCCACCGCGGCGACCATCCACACCCCCGCGGCCACTACCAGCAGCAGCTGGCCGGAATCCCGTATCTGCCAGGGATACCTGCGCATCTCGCGGGAGGAGTGGGCCGGGGTGCGCCCCGCTAGGTCGCTCATCGTTGCCGCCTACAGACTGTCGATGACGCGGAGGGGGGCGCCTGGGTCGTCGTGATCTTGCGCGGTGACGGTGGCCAGGTCATCGGTCGCGAGCACCGGCGGCTCGGGCCGCTGCCAGCCTTCGCGCTTGAGCGCGGCGACGAAGGCGTCCACGAAGGCCGGGTCGAACTGAGTGCCCGACCACTTTCTCAGCTCCTCGATCGCCTCGGCGACCGGGCGCGCGCCGCGGTAGGAGCGGGTCGAGGTCATCGAGTCGAAGGCGTCGGCGACCGCCAGCACGCGGGCGAACTCGGGGATCTCGTCCCCGGCCAGCCCCATCGGGTAGCCGCGGCCGTCGATGCGCTCGTGGTGGTGCATGATTCCGGCCAGCGCCTCGTCCAGGAAGCCGATCTCCCGCACGATATCGAGCCCCCGCATCGGGTGCAGCTGGATCGCGGCGTATTCCTCCTCGGTCAGCTTGCCCGTCTTCTGCAGCACCTTGGTGGGCACGCCGAGCTTGCCCACGTCGTGCAGCATGCCCGCGTACCTGATCGCCTCGACCCGCTCGCCCCGCATGCCGACCTCGCGGGCGATCATGACCGAACCGCGGGACACCCGGTCGCTGTGGCCGCGGGTGTAGAAGTCCTTGGTCTCGACCGCCTGGCACAGCGCGCCCACCGTGGCCTCGTACGCCTTCTGCTGCTCGACGAACTGCGCCACCGCCCAGCGGGCGACGAACAGCGGGATCAGCACCAGCAGCGGCGCGAAGAACCCGACCACGCTCCACAGCGCCGCCATCAGCAGGCCGTAGGCCGCGTAGCCGATGTCGGTCAGGAGCAGCCGCGCGCTCAGCCCGACGCCTGGCCCCTGAGCCCCGGGCGACCCGGAGGACATCCGGTCCCGCGGCCTGGTCAGCCAGAGCACACCGCTGAGCAGTCCGTGATTGGCCGCGACATGGATCACAGCGGCGGCGGCGAACGGCGCGATGATTCCGGGAAAGGATTTTTCGCTCGGCAGTCCGACATGGCCGCCGCAGGCGAGAAATACGCGGCCGGCTAGGTACGCGCTGAGCGCGTACATCGACGTATTGAAAACGCGCTGCAGGAGGGACGGACCGCGGCGCAGGCCCAATGCGGTACAGGCGCCCACAATGGCGGCACCGACCGGACCGACCAAGACAACCGAGGCGAGCATCGCGGCCGAACTCGACGACCAGGTGAGCTGCCCTTGGCGGAGTTGCGTCGCCCTTGATTCGGAGACAATAACCAGGATTCCGAGGAATACGACGTACTGCCAGCGCAAGCCGGCGAACGGGCCCCTGGCCACCAGCACGACGGCGCTGACCACCACCGCACCGATGTAGAGCAGTGCGACCCGCGAGAGCTTGCCCAAACTTCCCCCTCGCAGTCAGGAGTATGTACGCCGCGAACCTGGATCGGTAAAGTCAGCCCCAAGCCACGCCGCGGGCGGGAAGCTCGCCGCGTCGACCCGCGCAGAGCCCGCGCCGACAAGCTTTGACATCACCGCCTGTATGCATGAGGCGAACCTCCCTAGGGCGAAATAGCGTTCGCCGCACCGTGGTGTAATCGTTCAACCACAGGATAACGCGAGCGCAGACGTTCGCGCAGGCCTAAATCTCATCGTGAACAAACCGTGAGCAGAATCGTCACGATGCGCAATCAAGGTTGGCACATGTGGCGCAAT
>Ga0137379_10006852_pt1 | contig 10789 bp, 8 predicted proteins | sample SagtaG_18_FD_104812 | JGI IMG/M metagenome (GOLD analysis project Ga0137379, IMG submission 104812) | Vadose zone soil microbial communities from Sagehorn Ranch, Mendocino, California, USA - Sage2_L_80_16 metaG | ecosystem: Environmental > Terrestrial > Soil > Vadose zone | place: USA... | reverse complement strand
TAAGTTCTGCTGGTCTTTTTGCCTCTATCCTCGGGGCTTTCCTCCTTTTCCTTTTCTCTTGCGTTCCCCTGCGGCGAAGGGATAAATAAAGGGGACGACGAGCAAAGGAGGGATCTCCATGATAACGACTGACGCTTTCGTGCAGGATCTACGCGTTTACATCAAGCGCGAGGACGAGAAGCCGCTCCTGGGACCGAGTTTCTACCGGGGCATCCTCAACGGCGAGCTGACACGCGAGCAGCTCAAGAAATGGGCACTCAACCTCTTCTATGTCACCGGTCAGCACATCCGTGCCTTTGGCGGCATCTTTCTCAACACTGGCCTGGGGCCGCTGGACCAGAAGATTCGCCGTCATATCGTGGAAAACCTCATCGACGAGGAGACCGTCATGGGGCGTGGCGACGACGCCCATTGGATGCTTTCCATGCGTCTGGCCAAGGCCCTGGGGGCGACCGACGAGGAGATCATGCACCCGGTGGTGGCGAAGGAAGCGGTGGACTACGTTGCCTGGGTGATCGAACTGGGGCGTAAAGAATACGGCTTGGTGACGTTAGCTGCGATGTCGCTTGGTGGTGAAACCCGCAGTGACAGCTCGATGAAAGGCTTTGTCAAGGCGCTGCGGGACAAGTACGGTCTGAGTAAGGAAGACCTGGGGTTCTTCTACGCCCACATGGGCGAAGCCGAAGCCCACGGCGAGCCGGTATTCGACATGGTACGAGAGTACGCTACTGGCGAGGAACGGCAACAAAAGATCCGGGACAACATCAAAACCTGGTGCGAGAAGTTTACTGCCGCTCAAGAAGGTGGGTATCGTGTTGCCATGGGGCTGGACCAGGGCGTGCAAGTGCATTTATCGTAGGGACGGATTACTATTCTGGAGCCCACAACTACACGCAGGAGGGGTAACCAATGTATGATCTGATTATCGAAAACGCTCGCATCTGTGATGGAACAGGGAAGCCGAGCTTTTATGGCAACGTGGCCGTTAAAGACGGCCTGATCGCGGCTGTGCACAAGACTCCTACCACTGGCGAAGCCGCCACCAGGACCATCAACGCCGAGGGGCTCGTGCTGGCCCCAGGGTTCATTGACCCGCACACCCACTACGATGCCCAGGTCGCCTGGGACCCGCTGGTGACCTGCTCATCCTGGCATGGCATCACCACCGTGGTGATGGGTAACTGCGGCGTGGGGGTGGCACCAGTGCGGCCGCAGATGCGCGACATTACCATGTGGGATCTGGTGAATGTCGAGGCAATCCCGTTCGAAGTCATGCAGCGCGGTATCGACTGGCAGTGGGAGACCCACGCCCAGTATCTCGATGCCCTGCAGAAACGTGGTATGGGCATCAACGTCGCTTCCCTGGCAGCGCTGACCCCCCTGCGTCACTATGTGATGGGCGAGGAGTCCTTCGAGCGTGCCGCGACTGACGACGAGATCGTCGCCATGCAGCACCTGTTCCGCGACGCGCTGCGGGCCGGCGCGTTCGGTCTGACCTCAACGGTCCTCAATAACCACATCGGTTACCAGGGCCGACCCCTAGCTTGCCGCAATGCCAGCCGGGCCGAGCTCGCGGCGCTCTGCCAGGTCCTGCGCGACGTAGGGCGGGGCGCGATCGAGTTAGCGCTCACCGGCTCCGACCTTGGCGCTGTCTCAGACGATGAGTACGATCTGCTCGAATTCCTGGTGCGCGAGAGCCGGCGGCCAGTGACCTTTCTGGCGCTGTTCAATAAACCAGGCAAGCCTGACTCGTACCTGGGCGCGGTTGAGAAGGTAAAGCCGATCCTGGGCTGGGACAAGGCGGTGCCGCAGGTCTCATGCCGGCCGTTGCGCATCCAGTTCAACATGCGTAACCCCTTCATCTTCGCCATCTTCTCGGCCTGGCATCCCGTGTTTAACAAGAGCGTGGAAGAGCAGCTGCAGATGTATGGCGACCCTGGCTTCCGTCAAGCGTTCCGCGCGGAGATGGACCGGCGGCGCATCTTCGCCGGGCAATGGGGCCGCATGACCCTCATCGACGCCAAGAGTGAAGAGGTGCAAGCCCACGTAGCGAGCAAAAAGACCGTGGCCCAGATCGCCCGCGACCAGGGCAAGGATCCGATCGATGCCTTCCTTGACCTCGCCATTGCCGACAAGCTGGAACTGCTGTTCGACCTGCAGGCTATCAACTTTGAGCCCGAGGGCGTGAAGAACCTGGTGAGCGATCCGCGCTTTCTGATTGGCTTATCTGACGGCGGGGCGCACGTAGACATGCTGTGCGACGCCGGCTATGCCACCTACCTGCTGGGGCGCTGGGTCCGTGAGCGCCAAGTCCTCACGCTGGAAGAAGGGGTGCGCCGGCTCACCTCGGTCCCGGCTGACTTCTTCGGTATCCCAAAACGCGGCCGCATCGCGCCGGGACTGGTGGCTGACCTGACGCTGTTTGATCCAGACACAGTCGATGCCAAAGACCCGGAGTACGTGTGGGACCTGCCAGGCGGCGGTAAACGGTTCGTAGCCAAGGCCACTGGCATTCAGGCCACGGTGGTCTCCGGCCAGGTGCTCTACCAGGACGGCGAGTACCAGGGCGGCCTGCCCGGCCAGGTGCTACGGAGCTACGACGCGTAAAGAAGACAGAGACAGAGATTTGAGACAGAGACAGAGGGGGGCGGGGCGGTCTCTGTCTCTGTCTCACCTCGTGGAGGTTACGCCTTGCCAGTTCCGGAAGCGAGCGCGGGTGTGATGAGCTGGCTGCCCGTGTACTGCTCTACTCGATTCCTGCCTTTGTGCTTGGCCATGTAGAGGGCCTTGTCCGCTTCTTCAAGGAGTGCAGTAAGACTCTGTGGCTCCTCGCTGCTCACACAGGCAACGCCAAAACTCATAGTGACCTGAAAGGGACCGGAGGGATGAGTGAAAGTCAGCGCCTTGACCGCAGCGCGCAGCCGCTCTGCCACTACGCAGGCATCCTCGAGTCGGGTTTCAAGCAGCAGGACTGTAAACTCCTCTCCCCCGTAACGGGCAATGAGATCATTGCTGCGACAGTGCTGGAGCAAGGTCTGGCTCACCTCTTTGAGCACCTTGTCGCCATACGCGTGGCCGTACCGATCGTTCACCTTTTTGAAGTGGTCAATGTCGCCAAACACCAGGGACAACGGGTGGTAATAGCGGTGAGCGCGGAGCCACTCTTCCTGCGCGCGCTCCTCGAAGTGCCGGCGGTTGTACAGGCCGGTCAGCTTGTCTTCCCGCGCCATATACTCCAACAATGCTTGCTGCTCCTTGAGCGCCTTGCGATAGCGGACAATGCGCTCGCCCACCCGTATCCGCGCTTTGAGCTCCGTCATGCTAAAGGGTTTGGTCAAGTAGTCTGTTGCGCCCAGCTCCAACCCCTTGACCTTGTCCTCAAGCGTGTCTCTGGCGGACGTTATGATAATGTGGAGGTCAGGCCACTTCTTCTCTGCCTGGACGATGCGGCAGAACTCAAAGCCGTCCATCTCTGGCATCATGATATCGAGGAGCACGATGTCCAGCGTGTGTTCCTGTAACCGCTGGAGCGCCTCTCGCCCCGTAGCTGCCAGGTAGACCGCGTGGCCCATCCCTCTGACCATGCGAGCGACCATCTCCCGGATGGTCTGGTCATCATCGACAATGAGCACGTCCAGGGGTGCCTTCTCAGCCGAGGGGGAAGGAACATCCTGCAGAGGTTGCGACGGCGGCTGAGGGAGAGGGGGAGGGGACACTGGCTGTTTGATTGCCATGGTTCCTACGGTAGAGCCGATTTGCTGCGCCTCATCCTTCACAGTAAGGGCAAACGAGTCAAGGGGGAAATGACAATGCCGTAACTCTACAGACTTACCCCACCGCCCCATCTCTCTAGCCTCCTCGCACCGCTCTGCGGGTAATACGGATGCCGTTACTCTATAGGCTCATCCCGCTCCCGCCCTGCGGCGTCGATGCAGTTTATGCCGTCCAGCGAGTGGAATCACTGACTGCTGACCCAACCGCTGGGGCGACTCCCGCAACCAGCGGGTGAGTTCTGCCGGGGGAATCGGACGGCTCAGGTAGTACCCTTGGGCAAAGTCGCAACCATGGGTGGCCAGCAGGTCCCAGGTCACCTGATTCTCCACGCCTTCGGCGACGACTGTAAGCCCGAGGTTGTGACCCAGGTCAATAGTCGAACGCACGATCGCCGCATCGTTGTCCTCGGTCGTCATGCCTATGACAAAGGATTTGTCGATTTTGATGTTGTCCACCGGTAGCTGCCTGAGATAGGCCAGAGACGAATAGCCAGTCCCAAAGTCGTCAATAGCGATCCCCACCCCCATTTTGCTCAGCCGGGTGAGGGTTTCCAGCGCGCGCTTCGGGTCTGCAGCCAGAGCGCTTTCGGTAATCTCCACTTCTAGCCAGGTCGGCGAGACATTCCAGGTGCCCAGCAGCCCGGCAATGGTGTCCGGCAGTTGCGTATCTTGCAGGTTCCGCATCGACAGGTTGACGGCGACACAAAGATCCACTCCGTTCTGATGCCAAAGCCAGCATTGGTGGAGCGCGGCATTGAGGACCCAGAGGCTGAGGGGGTTGATGAGTCCGGTTTGTTCCGCGAGCGGAATGAAGCGATCGGGCACTATGAGGCCATGTTGTGGGTGCTGCCAACGGACCAGGGCCTCTACGTGGGCGACGTGGCCGGTAGCGAAACTTGCCTTCGGTTGGTAGTACAACAGGAGCTGGTCATGATCGATGGCATGGCGCAACTCTCGGGTAAGCGTTAGGCGGTCCAAGCTGTAGTGGTCTTGATCGGCGGCGTAGAACGCGTATCCGCTTCTGATGCGTTTGGCCATATACATGGCGGTCCCCGCTCGGCGCATGAGGGTATCGGCGTCTCCGCCGTGCTCAGGGTGGAGGGCGATGCCGATACTGGCTTCGACATCCAGAGCGTGCTCTTCGATCACGAAAGGCTGTTCCAGCGCCTTTAATATCCGGCGTGCGACCCGCGTGGCGGCGGCGACGTCTCCTGTGGTGGGCAGGAGCACGGCAAACTCATCTCCCCCGAGGTGGGCGACCGTATCCGACTTGCGCAGCGCGCCCTGTAATCGCAGCCCGACCTGTTGCAAGAGCACGTCGCCCCACTGATGCCCGAACGTATTATTGACTTCGCGAAAGCGATCCAAATCTAGAAACAGCAGGGCCAGGGGTTTGTTTTTCCGGCACGCGTTCACAATGGCCTGTTGCAAGGAATCGTGGAACAGAGTGCGGTTGGGGAGATTTGTGACCACGCCGTGCAGGGCCTGATAGCGCAGCACCGCCGTTTGGGTCTCGCGTTCGCTGACCTTCCGAGCGTTCACCACGATTCCCGTCTCCCCCGCTTCATTCCCCTCGGGCAACTCCTGTTTTCTATGAGGAAATCTCACTATGCTCACGGCATCGCTTCCTTTTCGCGCTAAAGAAGAGCCAGCAGGAAGGGAGTGGGTGCTGCACGGGAGACACGGGACGGCCCGGTAGTAAGAGGCTGTGTGCCCCGGCTGTCGGCTCCTCTTCCGCTCTGACTCTCCATCGGTCTTCTGGTTATTTCCTTTAGTTATTCCTGCTGGGTGCGTTGCCTTGCTGGCCGATTTGGGTTAGGGATAACAGGCTTTCCCACCATGAAGGAGGAGTGGCATGGAAACCCGTCCGCCGTCACTGCTGCCTGAACAATTTGGCCCCTTACAGGGGGTGCGGATTCTTTCAACCGGGGCCCTCATTGCCCAGCCCTATGCCGCGGCCTTGGCTGCGGAGATGGGCGCCGAGGTGATCCAGGTCGAACGTCCCGGCGAAGGGGACGCGGCTTGGCGGCATCTCGGGATACAACTGCCGACCAGGGATGGCACGGGTAAGGTCGCTACGACGTGGATACAGGAGCGGCGCAACGAGTTTTACGTCACGCTCGATTTCAGCCAGCCCGAAGGCCGCGCGGTGTTTCTGCAATTGGTGCAGGTCTGTGACATCTGGATGGAGAGTTCCAAACCTGGGTCGTACGCCAAGTGGGGGTTGACTGACGACGTGGTGCTGCAGACGAACCCCAAGCTCGTCATCGCCCATGTCTCTGGTTATGGTCAGACCGGCCACCCGGGTTATCTGGGACGGGCGTCGTACGACATGATTGGCCAGGCCTTTGGCGGGCTTATGTACCAGACCGGCTTTCCTGACCCTGAGCCGCCGGTGCGCGCCAATCCCTGGACCGCTGATTACATTACCGCCCTGTTCTGCCTGTGGTCGTCGCTGGCCGGGTACATCTATGCCCAGCGCACCGGCAAGGGCCAGGTGATCGATATCTCGCAGTTTGAGTCGATCCACCACCTGCTCTCCGGGACCATGGTCGAGTATTTCTCCCAGGGCTTCATCCGTGGCCGGTCAGGCAACAAGGCCACCGCCTTCCAGCCGTACGACGCCTTTCGGGCGCAAGACGGCTGGGTAGTGGTGGGCGCGGTCGGCCTTTCGGTCTTCTCGCGGGTCTGTCGTGTGCTCGGTTTAGACCCGAACGACGAGAAGTGGAAAACCGCCTGTACCGAGGTCAACTCGATGGAAGGCATTGAGTTCGACGCGATCCTGCGGGGCTGGGTCGCCGAGCGCACGGTCGCGGAGGTGGTCGAGACTATGAACGCCGCGCAGGTCGCCTGCTGCCCCATCATGAACAGCAAGGACATGGCCGAAGACCCGCACTACAAAGCCCGTGGCGTCCACATCGAATGGGAAGACGGCCAGGCGGGCAAGGTGAAGGGGACCGGTGTGACCCCGCTCTTTTCGCTAACCCCGGGTAAGATCTGGCGAGGATCCGTACCGGTCGGGCAGGACAACGAAACGGTGTATACCCGCCTCGCCGGCCTGTCGCGGGAAGAGATCGGCCGGCTGAAAGAGAAGGGCGTGATTTAACCAGGCCAGTATCGGCGCGTAGCATGCTGCATCAATCCCAACTGCAGCTGTTCAGTCTGCACTTCGTGCACCGGTTCCCTCTCCCCTTGTGGGAGGAGAGGGCCAGGGTGAGGGGGCGTGCGGTAACCCCACGGCCGGAACAGGCCCTCACCCCGACCCTCTCCCGTGCTACGGGAGAGGGAGAAAAAGGCGCGGCAGAAGAGTGGCAAGCCCAGCTGCTCCCTTAGGTTGGGATCCATGCTCTTCTTGTGCTCCCACGTCCGTCCAGCCTTTTCACGGCTCTGTTAGGACAGGCATGGCATTGCTGGAAATCCGTGACCTGCGCAAGCGGTACGGCACCGTGGAGGCGCTGCGGGGTCTATCGCTCAGCGTGGAACGGGGAGAGTTCTTCGGGCTCCTCGGTCCCAACGGCGCAGGCAAATCCACCACGATCAACATCCTGCTCGGTCTGATCCTGGCTGATAGCGGCTCGATCCGGGTCTTTGACCAGGACTTTGCCACCCAGCAGGTGGCGATCCGGCGGCGCATGAATGTAGCCGCGGCGTTCACCAGCCTGAATGGAGTTCTCACCGTTCGCGAAAACCTCAAGGTCTACGGTCATATCTACGGCGTCAAGAACCTGAACGCCAGGATCGACGCCTTGCTGGAGCGCTTCGAGATTACCGAGCTCGCCCAACGCAAACTCCAGTACCTGAGTTCCGGCCAGCACACCCGAGTGACCTTGTGCAAGGGGTTGATCAATGAGCCTGAGCTGCTTCTCCTCGACGAGTGTACCCTGGGCCTGGACCCCGACATTGCCGAGAAGACCCGGCGCGCGCTCACCGAGTTTCAGCAGGAGAAACAGACCACGGTCCTCTTCACCTCCCACAACATGTACGAGGTCGAGGAGCTGTGCGGGCGAATCGCTTTTCTCAGCAAGGGCGCGATCCTGCGCATCGATACCGCCGCGCGCATCAAGAGCCTGATCCCCCAGCAGATCCTCGAAGTCCGGTTCCAGCCTGGGACTGACCTCTCAGCCGTGGGGCAATTGGACGGCGCGCCGCACGCGGAGCCCAGGGGGGACGCCACGCTGCGCTTCGTGCTCGACAATCCAGAAAGTCAGTTAGACCCTTTGCTGCGACGTCTAACGCAGGCCGGCGGCCGCATCGTCGATGTGCAGATCACCAGACCGACGTTGGAAGAGGTGTTCATCAAGGTGGCGCGGGGAGAAATCTAGGGGAATGCGGAATGCGGAGTGCGGATTGAAAAAAATCTAAGACATTGGAGAGTGCGGAATGTGGAATACGGATTGATAAAGAGGAAGGCATACCTGCTCAATCCGCAATCCCAAATCCGCAATCCGCAATTGCTATGCGTTACCGGCTGAGCCAAGACCTGACGTGTACCGCTCCGGCCGTCTGGGGGTTGGTGTACAAGTTTACCTGTATTTGCTACCGCAGCCTCGATCGCATTTTCGATATTGTCTATTGGCCGGTGATCTCACTCCTGCTGTGGGGCTTCACCAGCACCTTTGTCTCTAGCACCTCTTCCTTCTCCGGGGTCGTGGACTTCTTTCTCGGTGGCGCGGTGTTGTGGAGTCTGTTTTGGCGGGCCCAGACTGACGTGGGCACTTTTATCCTGGAAGATTTCTGGAGCCGCAATATCTACAACCTGTTCGCCTCCCCGGTGACGCCGCTGGAACTGTTCTGCGCCATCGGGCTGATTGGTCTGCTGCGTTGCCTGCTGAGTTTCATCGTCCTCAGCCTGCTCGCCTGGTTGCTATACGCCTTTAACATTCTGCGCCTTGGCGGGATGGCCATTGCGATCTTCACCGGGATCTTATTACTGTTCGGTTGGGTGATCGGCATCCTCATTTCGGCGCTGATCTTTCTCTATGGCCTGCGCATCCAGGTGCTGGCTTGGTCCGTAGGGTTCATCATCCAGCCGTTCAGTTGTGTGTTCTACCCTCTGGAGAGCATGCCCCGGTGGGTGCAGGTGATAGCCGTGACCCTGCCGACCACCCATGTATTTGAAGGCCTGCGCCATGCCATTGCCACAGGCGAGTTGGCGGTCTGGCCGCTCCTCGCCTCCCTGGGCCTCACGCTCGTGCTGCTAGGGGCCGCGCTCTTGTTTTTTCAGTACGCGTTGCGGCAAGCGAAAAAACGCGGCCTGCTCACCCGCTTTGAGATGGCGTAAAGAGAAAGAAAGGAGGGGGCATGGCAGGAAAACTTGAGGCGTTTCACCAGTTCCGCTCCAGGATGAATGCGAAGCTCTTGAGCAAGGGCAACCTGCAGCTCAAACGCTTCTTCAACCTTGACACCCAGGTGTACACCGACGGCGCGCTGCCAAGCCGAACCAAGGAACTCATGGGCTTGGTGGCCTCAGCGGTGCTGCGCTGCGATGACTGCATCACCTACCACCTGATCCGCTGCGCCGAGGAAGGGGTTACTGACGAGGAGTTCTTCGAGACGTTCAACGTGATCCTGGTAGTCGGCGGGTCGATCACCATCCCGCACCTGCGCCGCGCGGTCGAAACGCTCGAGGAGATCCGCGAAAAAGCCCCTAGCGACGGCGTCAAGGCACACCCCGAGAAACGGAGAAACGGGGAAACAGGGAAACGGGGGAAGGAAAAATAAAGTCCCCCAAGGGCGATCACAAGGATCGCCTCTACACAAGGGACACAGGCAATTGCAAACCGCTCTAAATCCCATACAGAGATGGGTAAAACGTAAAGCGTAAGACGTAAAACGGAAGACTGAGGCTACAGGATTGCGCATCACGTTTTACGTTTTATTCTTCATATTTCTGGCCGGAGCAGTCCTCTTCAGAAAGGAGGTGAGACAGGTCGATCAGGGCACGTATAGTCGATGGCTCTAAGGTGTTCGAGGGCAAGGAAGAAAAAACGGAAAGCGAGGTAGAAATGAAAGCACGGATAGTTGTGTGCACACTGCTTTTCGGAGGAGCGCTTCTCCCGATTGGGCTCATGGCTCAGGACCGGGGGGAAGGGAAGATAATCGGGGGACCCGCTGGCGTCAAAGCACCGTACAACCCTAAACCCTTCCAGAACTTCGTTGTCTCGCCGTCAGCACCGATCCGGTTCTTGCTGTCAGATACGGGGAAACAACTCTTACGGCGGTCCCCCAGTCCCAAGGCGAGAGAGCTGCTGAAAATGTTGGGGGAGGACGTGTCTGCAGCAACGGCTCCCTCCGCGCCTGCTGCGAGTCTCCTGTTACAGCCGCCCCCTCCTAGACCGGGACCGCGTCCGGCCGATCCCGGTACCGTCTCGGCCATCTGTCCCGCAACCTTTGGGTGTAACTTCAATCTGGAGCCGTCCACGAGCTTTTTGCCCCAGAACGAGGAGACCGTAGACTTGATCCTCAGCGGGGCCTCGGGCAACGATCTCGTGGTGGAGGGCGCGAACGATTACCGGGGCTTCTTCGGGGACCTGGGGGGTAGTGTGACCGGCTACTATGTTAACAGAGATGCGGACGGTCCCGCTGAGTTTGAAGGCGGCCTCCCCGCCGTGGCCGATCCCCTTAAGAGTGGCAACTTCCTCGAAGGGGGAGGGGACCCGGTTGTGGCGGCCGACCCAAACCGGAGCGCCTTCTTTATGGCCGACCTACGGTTCGACAGCTCGACCACCGGCATCGGCGTCTTCCGCACGACCAGCGCAAATTTGTTGAACACTACCACCTGCCCGGCTGGGACGCACACGGCGGCCCAAGCTGCGACCTGCTGGCCGACAGAGAGGGTGGTCAACCCCCTCCCTGGGACTTGTATATTTGAGACAGCGTACTGCAATGACAAACCGCACCTCGCGGTAGATGAGCGGGCGAGCGGGGCCGGGGCAGGGGATGTCTATATCACGGCCACCGAGTTCGACTTCTTTCAGCTTCACTCGAGAATCTGGCTGGTGGCCTGCAACAATGCT
>Ga0137379_10006849_pt1 | contig 10791 bp, 13 predicted proteins | sample SagtaG_18_FD_104812 | JGI IMG/M metagenome (GOLD analysis project Ga0137379, IMG submission 104812) | Vadose zone soil microbial communities from Sagehorn Ranch, Mendocino, California, USA - Sage2_L_80_16 metaG | ecosystem: Environmental > Terrestrial > Soil > Vadose zone | place: USA... | reverse complement strand
CTCAGTAGCCGGGAGACGTGCATCTGTGAGATACCAACCCGTTCCGCGATCTGGGTCTGTGTCATGTTGTCGAAGAACCGCATGCGTACGATCGTGGCTTCCCGCTTGGGCAACGTGGCCAGTGCGGGGATGAGGGTTTCCCGGTGCTCGACCAGATCCAGTTGTCGATCGAACTGTCCGAGGCGGTCGGCCAAGCCTGGGCTCTGGTCGGCGGTGCTGCAGTCCAGGGAGTCGGTGGTGTAGGTGAGGCCGGCCTGAAGTCCTTCGTAGACTTCCTCGACCGGCATCCGCAGGGCGGCGGCGATCTCCGTCGGCCTGGGCGCGCGGCCCACCTGCTGGGACAGTTGCGCGGTGCACTGCGTGATCGCGGCGTGTAGTTCCTTGAGCCGCCGCGGCACCCGGACCGACCAGGTGGCGTCCCGGAAGTAGCGGCGCACCTCGCCGGTGATCGTCGGCACGGCGAACGACAGGAAGTCGGTGCCCCGATCCGGGTCGAACCGGTCGACCGCGTTGATCAGTCCAATCCGGGCTACCTGCCGGAGATCATCGTGATGCTGGCCACGATTGCGGAACCTGCGGGCGATGTGTTCGGCCACGGGCAGATGCTCGATGACCAGCCGGCTACGAACGCGGGCACGTCTGGTGTTCGACGCGGAGCCATCGGCGAGTTCGTGGAACAGTGGCATGAACTTGCGGTATTCGTTGGGTCTTTCGCCTTCCTTCACTGCCATGGTGATCACACCCTCGGTACGAGACCTTGAGCTGGCTGACGCCACGGGGTACCCCGTTCCACGACGGACTAACCGGCTGCGGCGGTGGGTAAGTCGGCTCCGTCTGGGTATTCGGTGACTGTGAAAGCCATGGCTCTGAACGAATACGGTGACCCAGATGTGCTTCAGCTCACGGAGATCGCCGATCCGCCAGTTGGCCCTGACCGCGTGTTGGTCCAGGTGCACGCGGCCGGGGTAAACCCGGTCGACGCGAAGATCCGGGCGGGTCAGCTACGGGATTCCCGACCGCACCACGAGCCACTCGTGCCAGGCTTCGACATGGCCGGGGTGGTCGTGCAGGTCGGCGCGGCGGTCACCAGATTCGCCGTCGGCGACCACGTCATCGGTTGTGTCCGAGAGGGCCACCTGCAGAACGGCGCGTACGCCGAACTGGTGTCCGCGCCCGAACACACGGTGGCGCGCAAGCCGGAATCGGTGTCGTTCGCCGAGGCCGCCGCACTGCCGCTGGCCGGGCTTACCGCACTGCAGGCGTGCCAGGCCGCCCAGCTCGTCCAGGGCGACATTGTGCTGGTACACAACGCATCCGGCGGCGTGGGACATCTCGCGGTCCAGATCGCCGACCTGATGGGTGCGGGGATGGTGATCGGCACGACGAGCGAGCGCAACTACGACTTCGTCCAGTCACTCGGCGCGCGGCCGCTGCACTACGGCGACAAACTGGAAGCCCAGGTGTCCGACCTGCTCGACGGCGACTGCGTGGTCGACGCGGCACTGGACTTCGTCGGTGGCGAGGCGGCCGAGCAGTCTGTCCGGCTGCTCCGCCGACCCGACCGGCATGTGTCCGTTGTGGACTCAAACGTGGCCCGGCATGGTGGTCGCTACGTCTTCGCCCGGCCGGACGGCACCGCGCTGGCCCAGTTGTCCGAACTGCTGGACTCCGGCCGGCTGCTGGTCCACGTGCAGCAGGTGCTCGAACTGGCGCAGGCGCCGGACGCACACCGGATCATCGAGGACGGTCATGTCCGCGGAAAGCTGGTGCTGCATGTCCGGTGAGGCGACCCACGATCAGGTGGTCGTGGTGACCGGCGCCAGCGGCGGGGTCGGCCGCGCGGTGGCCGAGGCGTTCGGCGCCCGGCACGCCCGGGTGGCGCTGCTGGCCCGGGGCCACCGGGGCCTGGCTACCGCCGCCGATCGGGTACGCGTCCAGGGCGGCACGGCGTTGCCGATCGCGGTGGACGTCGCCGACTCCGCCGCCATCGATGCCGCAGCCGACCGTGTCGAGGCCGAACTGGGGCCCATCGACATCTGGGTGAACGGGGCGTTCAGCTCGGTGTTCGCCCCGTTGCAGGACATCACCCCGGCGGAGTTCCGTCGGGTCACCGAGGTCTGCTACCTCGGTTTCGTACACGGCACCATGGCCGCGCTACGCCGGATGAAACCGCGGGACCGGGGCACGGTGGTGCAGATCGGCTCCGCGTTGGCCTACCGGGGTATCCCGTTGCAGAGCGCGTACTGCGGCGCCAAGCACGCCATCCAGGGCTTCCACGAGTCGCTGCGCTGCGAACTGCGGCACGAGCGCAGCGGCGTGCACGTGACGATGGTGCAACTGCCGGCGGTGAACACGCCGCAGTTCTCCTGGGTGTTGTCCAGGCTGCCGCGGCATCCGCAGCCGGTGCCGCCGATCTACCAGCCCGAGGTCGCCGCACGCGCGGTGCTCCACGCCGCCGACCATCCGAACCGCCGCGAATACTGGGTCGGGGCCAGCACGGTGGGCACTCTGCTCGCGAACGCGATCGCACCGGGCCTGCTCGACGTGTACCTGGCCAGAACGGGATTCGAGTCGCAGCAGACCGACCAGCCGGGCTCCCCGCGCCGGCCGGCCAACCTGTGGGCACCGGCGGACGATGTGACGGACTTCGGTGCGCACGGCGAGTTCGATGACCGGGCCGCCGGAACGGCTCCGCAACTATGGGCCAGCCAGCACCACGGCATGCTGGCCGCGATCGCCGGTGGGCTGCTGGCCGGCGGGTGGGCACTGTGGCGGTGGGCCAGATGAGCGATCGATCGTGCTGATTTCCCTTGACTGTCTGGTGTTCCCGCGCTGTGGATCATCGCGGGCGCGTCCGCACTTCGGCAGAGCGACGTTTCGCCGGCCACGGGACGGGCAGTCTGCTGAATGAGGGGACAATTCCGGGAGGCTCCAAGGAGATGTTGTCATGACTGAATCGCCCGTCACCGGCCCACTCAGCGGTCAGGCGCGCGATGCGACCGGGTCGGCATTGCAGGCCACGTTGATCGATTTGATCGACCTGTCGCTGATCGCCAAGCAGGCACACTGGAATGTGGTCGGTGTCAATTTCCGCAGCGTCCATCTGCAACTCGACGAGTTGGTGATCACGGCGCGGCAGTACGTGGATGACGTGGCCGAGCGCGCCAGTGCCCTGGGCTTCGCACCCACCGGGCTGGCCCAGACGGTGGCGGCCGATTCCGGGCTGCCCGAGTATCCGACCGGCTGGCAGTCCGATCGGGACACCGTCGAGCGAATCGCGGCCACACTCGGAACGGCGATCGAGCGGTTGCGGCCCAGGATCGACGAAACCGAGAAGACCGATCTGGTCACCCAGGACCTGCTGATCGCCGTCGCCCGCGCGCTGGAGGAAGCGCACTGGATGTGGCAGGTCCAACTCGCCTGACTACCGGCAGGTACCGATCGGTGTGGTGGTACCGGCGTCGGTGGCGGGCCATCCGGGGCGACGTTTCAGCTCGACCGTGCCGGGTACGCACCAGGTATGCCTGACAGCGACCCTGCTGCAGACGTAGCCGACGAATCGGAACACAGGCGGCTTGCCCGGAACATGGCCGAGCTGCTGCAGGAACTGCGGGTCGCGCAGGCCGGCGTGCAGATCCTGTTCGCCTTCCTGCTCTCGGTCACGTTCAGCGCCCGGTTCGGCCAGGCCACGTCACTGCAGCGTGTGACGCTGATCGTCACGATCCTGCTCACCACGCTCTCGGCCGTGCTCCTCATGGCGCCGGCCGCGTGGCACCGGCTGCACTTCCGGCAGGGCCGGCGGGTCGACGTGATCCGCTGGGGCAGCCGGTGCGCACTCGCCGGGCTGTGGCTGCTCGCGGCGGCCATGTCGGGTGCGGTTCTGGTCACCACCGCCACGGTGGTCGGCAACACGACGGCGATCGTGCTGGCGTGCGCGACGGCGCTGGTGTTCGGTGCGTTCTGGCTCGTCCTGCCGACATCGCGACGCCAGCCGTCAGGACGAGACCGTCGCGTGTAGCGCGGCCGACTCAACCGACGGCACGGCCCGCCGGCCATCCGTGTCACCGGTATCAGGCCCACCGCCTACTGATCTGTAGGTGTAGCAACCGTCCTCCGGCGGGTCCGGTGGTCCAGCAGCGGGCGGTATCGGTCAGCTCGTGCCGGCCAAGCGATCGACTGTCCGGTAGTCGATCATCCGGCACCGGCGCGGTCACCGTGATGTCCACCCGCTCCGGCGAGATGACGAGCCGGCAGGTCAACACACCGTCCGGCCGGGCGCGATTGAGCACGGCCGCGCACACCTCGTCCACCGCCAACCTCATGTCCGACACCGCGTCCGGATCGACGCCCTCGCGCAGCGCGGCATCAACTGCCAACGTCCGCACGGTCGACACCCTGGCCCGGCCAGCCACCATGCGAACCTCGACCTCGTTCGGTCCGAACATTCGTTCCGCGACAAGGATCTCGATCGGCCCGCTCGCTGTCCCGGACAGTCGGCCGGTCCTCGGCCGGTGGTGGTCGCCGTCGCGGATATCCTCGTGCATCAGCGCACCCGTGGCCCTCTGCGGAACCGCAGCAGTGGCTCGTGGGGACGGGCTGGGAGCAACCGCATGTCCACCTCCGTTCAGCTGTCATCGCTTTGCGCTGGCGCGAACTGAACGTCACCCCGGTCCGGGATGGGACGGGAACGGCTGCGGTGCAGGCTCTGGAGGAGGCGGCGGCACGGGATCCGGATCGCGGGGAATGGGCTCGGGGTCCGGCGGAATCGGGTCGGGCTCCCGGCCCGGACCTGGATGTACCGGGTCCGGGACTGGTAGCGCGGTCTGCTGCGGTCTGGACATCAGCAGATCCTTCCGTTCGGCAATACACCAAGTAGGCGTGCCCAGCCACAAGTGATTCAAACACCCCATGGCGCCGGGATACACGAACATCAGCGGCATGATCGTGGCCGACGGGCGGAAAGCCGGCCGGTATCAGGGACTGCGCGCTGCGCGACCGGCGCCAGCCGGGCCGGTTGCCCAGGAAGCGTCGTAGTCGTCCGGGTGAGCCGCGCCGCCTACGGCGAGTGGCCCGGTCGCGGTGGGCCGGTCGCGGCGTCGGCATCCGAGTCCATCGGTTGATTCCACATCGGACTCAGGCGGTCCTGCTCATCACGCTCGACCGGCTCGACCCGGACACCGTTGCGGACCTCGTCCCGCTCTGGCCGCGGCGTGTCGATCTCCGCCGCGATCGCCTCCTGCCGCCGCCGGCTGAGCAGCCCCAACGTGATTCCGTAGACGATCGCCAGCACGACGAGTAGAACACCCAGCCGCACCAGCAGACTCTCCTGTGGTGATCCGCCAATCGGGACAGCGGCCAGTAACGCCACGAAGCCCAGCGTCAACAGGTAGAACAACACCGCAACGAGCGCGGCCGCCGAGCCGAGGGACCGCTTCTCGGCCGCGGCCGAGTTGGTCAGGTACCGGGCGCCGCTGTGCACGAGCAGTCGTCCGACGATCACGACGATCACGACACCGATGATCAGGAAAATAGCGAGTTCGTTGTCCACGTGACTCTCCTTTCCCGCACATTTGGATACCACGCGTTCGACAGCGCGAAACCTGGTGAAGTGGCCACGACAGCGCTGCGGTCAGCCGCGTCTGTCAGTGCGCTCGCGCGTGGCTTTCTTCCAGTGACAGGCCGCGCAGTCGCCCTTCGATGATCGACCAGAATCGGGAGCATTGCATGGGCTCGCTGGCCGGACACCGCCGACCATGCTCCAGTGCCGTACGGGCCACCTCGATACGGTGCTGCTGCTCGGCCAACTCGGCCAACTTGTGATCGATCGTCTCCCGCCGGAACCCGCCCGCGATGAAACATCCGATCTCAGCCAGCGAGAACCCGATCTCACGAAAGAAGACGATCACACCGACGTCCCGGACCGCCGACTCGGCATAACGCCGTCGACCCGCCGCCCGCGCCGCCGGCCGCACCAACCCCAGTTCGTCGTAGTACCGCAGCGTCGTCGCTGGCACGCCGGTCCGTTCGGACAGCTCGCCGATCGACAACGTCGGCGGGACCGACGAAGCCGGGGTGCGCTCGTTAGCAGGCATTGACTTCAAGTGTACTCGAAGTGCTTGGCTCACCCGATGGACATCAAACAGCGGGCGCTGGGCCGCATCATGCAATGGTGGGGTCCCCGCGGTGGGCTGGCACAGTTCCACCGGCCCACCGGAGCCGTCGGGCACATCGCCGGCTGGATCATGGGCCGGCGCTCGTCGAACGTGGCGCGCAACCGCTGGGCCGTGCGGCTTCTCGACATCCAGCCCACCGACCGCGTCATCGAACTCGGCTGCGGTCCGGGCGTGGCCATCGCCGCCATCGCCACCCGAGCGAACCGGGGACTGGTGGTCGGCGTCGACCACTCGCACGTCATGATCAACCAGGCCCGCCGCCGCAACCGGGCCGCCATCCGGGCCGGACGGGTACGCCTGATCCACACACCGGTCCAGAGCCTGTCGGTCAGCGACGGGCCGTTCGACGCCGCGCTCGCCGTCAACACCGTCGGCATGTGGCCCGACCCCACCACCCGGCTACACGAACTCGCCCGGCTGTTACGGCCCGGCGGACGCATCGCCGTGGTATCCCAGCCCCGCTGTCCCGGCGCCACCGCGGCCACATCGACGGCGGCCGCCAACGAACTGGCGGGCCTGCTCACCGACGCCGGGTTCGAGCACCTCCGAACCGACATGCTCGACCTCGACCCGCCGGCGGCATGCGTCCTCGGGCACGTGGTACCTGCCGAATGACGCCGAACTCGCTGGCCGGATCAGCGGCGCGCGTGTGCGCGCATCGTCTTCCGGATCAGGTGCTGCATCAGCGCCTCCAGCACCCGCTTGCTCGACTCCCGTTGGCGCACATCGCATTGCATGACCGGTACGTCATCGTCCAGGTCCGCGGCGTCGCGTACCTGGTCGACCGTGTAGTACTGCTCGCCGAAGAAGTTGTTGATCGCGACCACGAACGGAATCCGCCGGCGTTCGAAGAAGTCGACGGCCGCGAAACAGTTGTCGAGCCGGCGGGTGTCGGCGAGTACGACCGCGCCGAGCGCACCCGTCGCCAACTCGTCCCACATGAACCAGAACCGCTCCTGGCCGGGGGTGCCGAACAGGTAGAGAATCAGCGACCGGTTGATCGTGATGCGACCGAAGTCCAGCGCTACCGTGGTGGTCCGCTTGTTCTCCACTCCGGTGAGATCGTCCACCCGGTCGCTGATCGCACTGATCATCTCCTCGGTGCGCAGCGGCGCGATCTCGCTCACCGAGCCGACCATGGTCGTCTTGCCGACGCCGAAGCCGCCCGCGATGAGCAACTTGACCGCGGAGGTGCCCAGCCTCGGCCCGGCGAAGTCAGAGCCGCCGGATGCCATCAAGCACCGCCTGCAGAAGTTTCATGTCCGGCACGTTCGTCTCCAAAGTGGACATAGGCGAGCTGAACAGCAGATACCGTCCTTCGATCAGGTCGCCGATAAGGATTTTCACCACCGCGAGCGGCAGGTTCAGCTTGGCCCCGATCTCCGCCACCGACATGGGGTACTGACACAGCCGCAGAATCTCGGTGTACTCCGGGTCCATCGACACCTGCTCGGCGGGTGCCGCGATCAGCATCGTTATCATGTTGAGATCGTCGCGTGAGGCCTTGGTGCGGCCACGGGTCACGGCGAAGGGCCGCACGAGCGGCCCTGCGTCGTCGTCATACCACGAGTCCCAACTCTGGTTCATCAGAGACGATCACTTGTTGACGCCGGGAACCCGCGGCGCCGTCGCGAAGTACGCACCAACCTGCTTGATCATCATGTTCATCTCGTAGGCGACCATTCCGATGTCGGCGCTCGCGTCGGCGAGCAGTGCCAGGCATGCCTGGTTGCCGGCCGCGGTCACCAGCAGGAACGCCTCGGCAAGCTCGACGACGGTCTGGTGGACGTCGCCGGCCTTGAAATGCCGGCCGACGCCGCGGGCGAGGCTCTGGAACGCCGAGGCCATCGCGGCAAGGTGTTCGCCGTCCTCCCGCTCGACATTCCGGGATCGACCGACGAGCAGACCGTCGCTGGAAAGCACTACCGCGTACCGTGCACCGACCACCCGACCGATCAGCTCGTCGAGCAACCAGTTGAGATCACTCGGTTTGGCATGGTCTGTGACACTCATTGCCCGCTCCACTCGTGGAACCCCTCCTCACTGACCGCCCGAGCCGTGAGCACCGCGTCCGTCGCGGGTGCCCCGTTGGAATGCCATCATCCGATTCCGTGCCTGTTCGGCGGACCGCTCGGCATCCACGTCGTCCACAGGCATGCTGTGCTCGCCGTACGAGCCGGACTCGTCGGCCAGTTGCGGCGCGAGGCTCGCCTGCCGGCGCCGGCGGGGCAGCGCGGGGCGGCCGTCCGCCGGCCGTGCTTCGGCGCGTCGGCCGTCCGCCGGATGCCTGCCGTGCCGTCCCGTGCCGTCACCGTTGGACGGCGGTGTGGTCGCCGTGGCGGCGCGCGGCCGGGGGTCCCGGGCCGCGGGCGGCTCGGGCTGGGTCTGCGGCTGCGTCTGTGGTACCGGCGTCATGCCGTTCGTCACGCCGTTCCCCACCTTCGCGCGTTTCGTCGCGACCGAGCCCGGTTCGCCCGCCGGACCGGCGGACGCGGCGAGCCTACGCCGCCGGTCCACCACTGCCGGATCGAGTTGCTTGACCATCGTGGTTTCGGAGTCGTCGATATCGGCTGAGATGTACCCGGAGGGAACCAGCACGATCGCCCGGACACCACCGTAAACCGACTCGACGAGCGTCACGGTGATGCCGTGCCGCACGGCGAGCTGCGAGATCACGAACAGGCCGAGCCGGGCGTCCGCCGACAACGCCATGACACCGAAGTCGGGCGGGTTGCGCAGGAACTCGTTGATCCGTTTGAGCAGTTCGGGTGTGAGGCCGAGGCCCTGGTCCTCAACCTCGATCACGAGCCCCTTGCCGACCGTGTTGCCGAACACCTCGACCCGCGAGTCCGGCGGCGAGAACGCCGTCGCGTTGTCCACCAGCTCGGCCACCAGGTGGATCAGGTCGGCGACCAGGGTGCCAGCGATCCGCACATTGGGCAGTCGACCGGTCGTGACCCGTTGGTACTGCTCGGTCTCGCCGACCGCGCTGCGCACGATCTCCACCAGCGGTACGGGATGGCGCCACTGCCGCCCGGCCCGGTCGCCGCCGAGAACGAGCAGGTTCTCGGCGTTGCGGCGGGCGCGGGTGGCGAGGTGGTCGAGATGGAACAGCGTCTCCAGATGTTCTGGGTTCTCCTGCTCCCGCTCGGCTTTGTCCAGCACGTCGAGCTGGCGGTGCACGACGACCTGACTGCGGTGCGCGATGTTCAGGAACACCGCTCGGACGCCCTTCTGGATCTCGGCCTCGTGCGCGGCGGCGGCGACCGCGGTGCGCTGCGCCTTGTTGAACGCCTCGGCGACCTGACCGATCTCGTCCTTGCCGTACTGCAGTGGGGGAACCTCCTGCTCGACGTCGATCTGCTCGCCGGTACGCAGCCGCGTGACGATCTCGGGCAGCCGGGTGTCGGCCAGCTCCAGCGTCTGCCTGCGCAGGCGCTTGAGGCGGTTGACCAGCCGGTTGGACAGTCGGATGGCGACGAACGCGGCGACGAGCGCGATGAGCAGGATCGCCCCGCCGCCGAGCAGCGAGTTGACGTAGGTGCGATGACCGGCGTCCGCGGCGAATCCCGCCGCGTAGCGGTGGTGGGCGGCGTACAGGTCCAGCAACTGCGAGTGCACCTGCGTCGCCGCGTTCTGCCATTCCGACACGGTCATCGGCAGCGTGGCCCCGCCGGACCCGATCGCCTGCGCCCCGCGCACCAGCAGGAAGTTCTCCATGTTGGTCACGTCATGCCAGGCCGTGCTGGCGGTGAGGCGGGCGTAGCTGGCCTGCTCCGACGTCGTCAGGTTGGGCACCAGCGCGGCCAGCTCGTTGTGGTAATAGCCCTGCTGACGGGCGAATTCCTGGAAGTTCTGGTCGTTCAGTCCCCCACCGGCGACGCCACCCGCGGCGAGCGCGTTGCTGCGGGACATCGCCTCCGCCACGTTGAACAGTTCCGTGGCCGTCGTCGCCTCCACCGCGGTGCCCGGATCCGGCGCGGTCTTCGCGATCCCCTGCAGGCTCAGCGTGAGAATGTCAATCAATTGGTTGTAGAAGCCGTAGACGTCCTGCGGGGCCGCTCGGCCCGCGTCGACGCCCTGCCGTATCTGCTGCAGTTGACCCAGGAGCTTCACCAATACGGTGTCCGCTGCCTTCAGTGCGCCCGGGTTCGATTTGACCAGGTTCTGGCCGATCGACCGCAACTGCAGGAGCGTGCCGTTGACCTGGTTGCGCTGGTTGGCGAGTTGGCCCGCCACGGAACTGTCGCCAAGGCGCAGCAGGCTCAGCCGGCGTTCCTCACCGACCTGCACGGTGAACGCGGTGCCCACGTCGACCACGGAAGACTCGCCGGTCGTGGTGGCCCAGCTCTGTGCGGTGTGTCCCTGGTAAACCAGGTAACCAGCGCCACCCGCGCCGATGATCAGGAGCGCGGCGCTGGGGACGAGCACGATGAGCAGCATCCGCAGTCGAATGCTCCTGGCCCTGCCGCCGCCCGCCTTCGGACGCCTCACAAACGGCCTCCCTCACTGGTAAGTGCAGTGAATCGACGCAGCAGTCAAGATACCGAAGCGCCGATCAACAGGTCACCTTAATGGGTTAACTCAAGGTGAAGACACCGGGTCGGACATGTTTCTT
>Ga0137379_10006847_pt1 | contig 10791 bp, 11 predicted proteins | sample SagtaG_18_FD_104812 | JGI IMG/M metagenome (GOLD analysis project Ga0137379, IMG submission 104812) | Vadose zone soil microbial communities from Sagehorn Ranch, Mendocino, California, USA - Sage2_L_80_16 metaG | ecosystem: Environmental > Terrestrial > Soil > Vadose zone | place: USA... | reverse complement strand
GCCTTGCCCTCTTTCCTCTGGCTTCTCAAGCCTTTGCACACAGCCTCTCACACCCCTTGGGGACAGGAGTTCTGCCAAGTCATCGCTCCATGGATGTGGAATTTACGCCTGGACTTGGGACAGCAGTTGCATCCTACTCCCATGTGCATGACTGAATTTGCTCCTGTTCAAGTGGTTGCGCCTCCTCAATGGGCCCGCCCATCTTACACGAAAGGATTTGCAGGTGCAGATTTCTCTCTGCAACCCAATGGAACCTTGCGCTGCCCGGCCGGTCATCCACTCTACCCTCAAGAGCGCAGACCTGAGCGGGATGCTTCCTTACGCATTTTGTATGCCGCGCGCATCGGCCATTGCCGCCCCTGCCCCCTCCGTTCCCAGTGTCAAGAAAACGGAACAGCCACCATCAAGCCACGACGGGTCAGTGCCGTTTTCTGGCCCATTGGCTCATCTCCACCAGATGATCCTCCTGTGCAGCATGAGACCCCATCAACGCTGGGGGAGCCTCTTGCTCCCTGTCCAGTGCTCTGGTGGGATTGGGAACGTTGCCGCATCCATCGAACGCCCGCTTGGCTTGCTGCGCACGCAAACCGTGACGCTGGCATCTCCTGGACCAGCTGAGGGAGCGGGTACCACGAAACCGCAGGTGCAAACGAGGGCACAGCGGGCCCATTGGCGTCTCAGTTGGGATCAACGTCTTGCTCGCAATGCTCGTTCCCTCACCGCCCCGGCACTTGAGATCACCATCCATGGACTCCCTGCTGCCTTTGCCCGGTCCTCTGGCTTTGCCGTGGTGGCTGCCGCGTAAGCAACACCACTCCCGCTCGATGGTTCTTTCCGGAGGGCTTTTGCAGAGCCAACTCTTTTCATTGATACCTATCTAACGCGATGGGCAACTTTCTTTTGCGTCGATGCTTGGGAAGCCTGTTAGCATTCTTGCACGGCTTCTTTCGCGCAACCCAAAAAGTTGCACACGGGGTTATCTCTGTATCTCCCGCTTTTCCTTTCCGCTTCTCCTTTTCTGCTGATTGATAGGGCCATATGGGTTTCTTCTCTACCTGTCTACTTGCTGTTACCTCGTTGCGCATCTCGTGGGGTGATCCGCACCTTTGAGCCAGTCGCAGGGACACTGACCCATGTCTTGCTCGATAGCTGGTACAGTGCTAAACGCCTCTGGTGTGCGGCACGGGAGCGGAGGGTTCTTGATCACCAGCTGGCGAAAGTGCAGCCGTTGGCTGCGGGTCGAAGATCCCAGCGCACCGGAGGGATGGAGATGGCAGCGGCTCTCGCACATCGCTGCGCGTTGGGACATCGAGGTACTCTTTGCTGATGGCAAGGAAGAACCGGGATTAGACCAGTATCAACTGATGAGTACCATCGCTCTTGAGCGCTTCTGGACGCTGGCCTATGTCTTTCTGGAGGAAGAAAGTGCAAACATAGAGTGACTGTTATCAGCCCCAAAACCACTCAGGATTCCTGCCGGGGTCACGACTTTTTTCGTGTGCGCCGTTGAAGTGGCGCACACGAAAAAAGTCGTGACCCCACTATAGGCTGTGTTATTAGTCGCCGGTGTAGCCGATGATATCGGTGCCGCCCTGGGTGCCGGAAGCATTCCAGTACATAGGCCGCTCCGCCACGAAGGGGCCACCGCTGACGCTGGTCGTCTGCACCGTCATGGAGACCTCCAGGCCCTTGTAGCCATCTCCATTCTGGTAGAGACTATGGAGCACGATGCCCGCGATGTCCTGGGTGGCGCGCGACTGCGCAGCCACATTCAGCGAGAAGGTGTAGGTATGCCCCAGCGCGTTGTAGAGCGTAACCCAGATAGTCTCCGCGCTCGCGGTGGGATTCTGCAAGGTCAACCACTCGTCATAGCCCGTGTTGACATAGCCCTCCGCGAAGCTGTAGAGGCTTGATGTCGCCGGTCCTACCTGTCCCAATGCGTCCGTACCACCTGCCACCTGCAAGCTGCGCCCGTTGGCCTGGTGGTTATAGCGGAAGAACATTTCGCGCTCGGCCACGATCTTGGCACCCGTCGAGGTGATCTCGGCGGAGACCGTCGTGTTGGGGGCAGCCGTGTTGACGTTCCAGATCGTCTCGCTCAGGCTTGGCACATTGATGGTAAACGAGCTGGTGCCGCCGCCCTGGAACTCCAGTTTGATGGTCACCACAGCCGTCGCGTTGGCGGAGGCGTCCAGGTTCGCAATCGCGAAGTACTCCTGGAACTGGCCGCCGGTGTACCCTTCGGCGAAGAGCCAGTCGCTGGAGAGCGTCTGCACGCCAATGACATCCGCGCCGCCAGAAACAGTACCGGCATTGCCGCCGTTGATATTACTGAAGTAGGTGGGTCGTTCAACGTCCACCGGCACCGACGACGTGACCACCACCGACACGTGCGTGGGCAGCGCGGGGGTCGCGTTGTTGGGGAAGATCGTCCCGCGCGTGCCGATTGCCACCGTCGCAGTCTGCTGCCCGACCTGCATCCCGTTGGCATAGTAGGTCGCGGTGACACTCGCTGGCCCTGAACTGTTGGGCGGGTTCAGAATAGGCAGAAATGAGGAGTAACTGCCGCCGCCCGCCTGACCGTTGACGGCCACATCGGCGATGTAGAAAGTCGTGCCGAGTTTGCTGACGCCCAGCACATCGCTGCCGCTCTTGGTGCCCAGGGCGTTAAAGTACATGGGGCGTTCGGCCACGATGCCGGTGCAGTTGGGAGTGGTGGTGGTATCCACCGTGACAATGGCCGAGTCGGTGACGCCGAAGCCATTGGTCGAGGTGCCCAGGTCGCCGTCCACGTACTCGGTGACGCGCTGGTTGGCGGGGACGCTCACCGGCACCGTTTTGGTCTGGGCGGAGCCTCGGTCGGGGGTGTAGAGGTAGGTGATATTGACCTGGCAGGCATTGGCCGTGGGATTGTCCAGCGAGAGCCACTCGTTGAAGCCCGCGCCGACGCGCCCCTCTGCAAAGTACCACAGCTTATTGACCGGTCCTGGTTGCAAGGGAGTCGGTGTACCGGTGATTGTAGGGCTGGGTGTAGGGCTGGGCGATGCCGTGGGCGACGGCGGTAGGCTGGGTGTAGGAATTGGAGTGGCGGAGCCATCTGTGATGGTAAAGCCGTCCGTAAAGGTTCCCTCTGAGGTACCAACGAACTGCTCAATTAATTGTGTCGGAGTGACCGTAAATTGAGAGACGCCCCATGTTTCATTGAGATTGGCTCCCATGTAATTTCGAAAGTAGCTGATCTTGGGATCGGAGGTATCAATGGCAAGCTGGCTTGCTCCCCCGGTACCAGTCACGAGGATGACTGAACCTGCGCCTTTAGACATATTTGTGGTACTATCGACGACACAGCTGGGGTTATAGCTCGCCGCGTTCAGGGTCTGACAGGTCGTGTCGTTGAGGGCTAACTGCTTGCTCGCCTGATAGTCATGTTTCTGGGCTTGCATGATCAAATCGACATGCTTGTGAAGCAATAGATCGAGTAATTGCTGGTTGCCACAGGCTGCAGTGCCGATCACAAAGCAGTACTCATGCATGCCCACGAACACCCAGGGGATATTGGCCGCGTGTGCAGCATCGATGGCATTTGACACCCAATTATAATCGGCGCCGCCCACATTGTAGTTGTAGGTGTAACCAGGTATCGTCTGATTTGGTGAAACCATGATGATACGAGCCAGAGGAGCAGCCACGGGGTAATCAAAATAGTATTGCTGTCCATAGGCGCACGCTGAGCAAGTAGCCGAGATGTTTCCGATCTGATCTGGCAGGTCAGTTTCGTAGGTACTCATTTGACTGCTGTCGTGAGCACCGGCAACAATCTCAAAGGGAAAGTTAGCGGGGAGGAGACTTTTCGCATACGTACCCCATGCATCGGCCGTGCTGGTTTTGTCATAGTTGAAGTCGCCAAGGGCCAAATGAAAATTTACTCCAGACCCAGCAATATATTGCAGATTTGCGGTGGTTTGGGCCGTATGATCGTAATCGCCCGTGTAGGTAAAGCTAAAGCTGGAGGTAGTAGCGTGAGCTACTATCGGCTTGCTGGAGTGAGCGAGTGCAAGAAGTGCGCTGGCAATGACAAGTACACAGAGAAGCGAGACTCCAAGAGAGGGCAGTAAACTCTTTTTGTTGCTGAATCTTGTTGACATCTTCCTTTTAAGCTCTTTCTTTGTATGAGTGAGTCACCAGGCCATCCCCCACTAGTTTGACTCGCTAACAACTCATAAGAGACAGTCAATATGAATGAATTGACATCATTCGACCCTCCTGGTAGTAAGGATACCGATCATGTCAATAGATGAGCGTACAAACGATGTTAGTGAGCCATCATATCGCGAAGTATAGTAAAGTACTCTAGAAGAAAATAGGAAGAATCGGTTGAGATTAGGTTGTGAGATAGTTCCCTGTGTACTGATTTCTTGACCATCGTGCTCTTTCCCTTTTAAAACCGTCAGGGCAAAGGTACCGACTGAGTAGCAGCAGCCCAGCGCTGCTCAAGGGAAGCGCGTGAGTTGCTCGCTGTGAGCGAGGGTGGTCTCCCGTCGCAGTTCGCGCCAGCGGGTCCGGTCCAGCTGGGCGGCGCGCTGTTCCAGTAACTTTCGATGGGCCGCGTCTTGCTCCCACCAGGCGGCGTAAGCGCGCCGCTCGCCCGTGGCGTAAGAGATAGGCGTTCCAATTCTTGCGACCACTGACGCGGCGGTACTGGGTCTTGAGCCCGCGAATGCTGCGTTCCATGTCATTGTTGGTGCGAGGAAAGTCCTTGCGATCGTAGCACTGCACCAGGTACGGCCGCAAGTTGGAGAGCACCTGTAAGAACTCGGTGAGGCACTCCCGTTCCAGTTCAGAAAAAGAGCCATCGGTCAGTTGTGTGGCCATCTGCGCGCGCCAAGCGTCCAGGCGGCTTCCCACCGTCTCATTGCTGACCACTTCTCCTTCTGGTGCCGGGCTTGCGTCCAAGAGGTGCTCGACTTCCAGCAGCCATGCGTGCAGGCGTTTGATGTGCGCCAGTTGCTCTGCCCAGGCGACTCGCTCCGCCACAATGCTTTGCAGGCGGGCCAGCTTCTGGGCGACCACTGGGCTTAGCGCCCCCCTTTTTTGCAGAGCTGCTGCAGGCTGGCTTCGATTTCCTCCAACATCTCGCTGGCTTGCACCGTGGCGTACTTGAAGGGTTGCAGTCCATCAGTATTGAGCGCGGTCACGATCCCCGTTGCATACTCGTCGAGCACCGCGAGCTGCTCGGCTTCGTCGGGGGCAGCCGTGGCCGAACGCTTCTTGATCTGTTTGCGCACCTCCCTCACGGATGTCGTTGCAGGCGTTTCCTCATGGCGGTTTTGACCTGCTTGTCGGCGATCTTCGGCCGACTTGGACGCATCGCGCAGCACATGGAACTGGCACACCTGGTGCGGCACGTCCGGCCACAGCTCCTGGACAGCTAATAACTCACTTTCTTGGGCATCGCTGATCGTGCCTAGCACCTTCACTCCTCATGCCACCACCGGGGCGAGCAGGGCCTTCATCATCGCCGTCTCCGATGACGTTACATTCTCGGCGGAAAGCACCCGCCCGGTGAGCGCATCACGCACCACATAGACCTGATCAAAGCCCTTCTCGGGCTGGATGCCGTCCACCGACACAATGATCCCCCCATTCTTCTCTACCTGCCCCAGCCACTCCACATCGTCTTTGGCCGAACTCGCCGCTCGCAACAGCGTGCAGTAGGCCTCAAACAGGTAGAGCACTTCCCGCCGCGCGATCTTCACCCCCAGTGGCTTGAGCCGTTTCAGTAATTGCTGATGGATCTCATCCACCGTCTGGTGCTCTCTCAAGCGCAACCCTCCGACCAGCAGCACGATATCCAGCCCATACGTGAACCACGGTAATGCCAGCGCATCTGCCCTCACACTGCGATAGGTGCGCTGGTGTCCCGCGCATTGGGCATCGGGACAGCGGTAGCCTGCATGCACCAGTTTGACCACCTCTTCCAGCGTGATCACCGTGCGCTCCGACAGGGTCACTGCCCGCCGTAACTGTCTCTGGCAGACAGGACAGTGGGGCTGTTCTGGTCGATAAAATCGTCTGCTCACCTGAGCAAACTTGCGGGCTGGTTTCATGTGCCTTCCTCCTGCTTGGATCTTCCGTCTCTCTTTTTGAGTATATCACTTCCCTTCAGTCGGCACTTCTGCCCCTACGGTTTAAAAAGCGCAAAGATAGAGAACCTCAATACCTTGATCTATTTGCTTATTAGAGGGTGTACGAAAAGGCCAGAGGAGGCGATTGGCATTGATGGGTTACTTTGGCTTGCCAAGGCTTTTCAACCACTGATGGCAGGTATTTTTGTCCAAATTGACCTTCGCTCGTAGAGCTGATGGCTCTGGAAGGCTTTTCGTACACCCTCTAATACTACAGCGACACTTAAAACGTGAGATGGCTCTAGAAGCTCATTGCCGCTTCTGCTGACTTTTGTCGAAGACTGAGCCTGAGAAGCCGTCTCACAACGAACGTTCCTGACTAAGTGTCACTGTAGTACTAATGTCCGCGCTCTCCAACGAGCCAAATCGATCACAATCCAGGACTTCTACAAATGAATTAATTGCACCCCTCGTACCAGATCTCGTTCATACTCGTCGCATAGTAGCGAAACAAGCGAGATTTCATCCTCGGCGGAAAGGTACTTTATCAAGTTGTACAGTGGTCCCCGAATTCGTGAAGGTACATAGGGAGTAACAAACAGGATATGCATAGCTCATCCTTTCAAAAACGACTAACCACAATTCTTCGCATGCATTCAGCAAAGTTAGCCAGCTTGCATGAGCATAACAAGGGAGCGAGGGCTCTCCAGTTGCAAGCGAGTTACAAATGCATGAATATTTGAGCATCAGGGTTGATAAATCTTGACTAGTATTATAGGGGGAGAGGTCTCTAACCTTCGCGCTAGCAAACTGGAGGAATCTTAACCAGATTGATATATTTACAATCATTTCTCAACTCCCTCGCTACCGACAACCTACCGGGCGCCTGTTAAGCTACAACCGTCGAAGAAAATTTAACCACAGGGGGAATAAATGGAGAAGATTGTGGCGACCAAGCAAAACCGATTGGACGATGGGATTGCTTCTCAAAGCGTGATTGGGATGAAAGCAGATTTCCTGCCTTCTGAGCAGCTAGCTACGGGCAATCGGGCTGCTGTAGTTAAACAGAAGTCGTCGGCGCTCTATTATATCTTCAAGCGAATCCTCGATATTGTCGCATCTTTTGTTGGCTTGATCGCTTTGACGCCGGTATTCCTGTTTATCGCATTCTGTATCAAACTGGATGACGGTGGAAGTATCTTGCATTTCCGCGAAGTCATCGGGTATCGAGGTCGTCGTTTCTACGCGCTCAAGTTTCGTACTATGATTCCCGATGCCGATAACTATCTGGCAAAACATTCCGAGCTACTGCACAAGTTCCAGATAAATATGAAGCTGGCCGATGATCCGCGTATCACTCGCGTAGGCCGGTTCTTGCGCAAGACGAGCCTGGATGAGTTACCCCAATTGTTTAATGTGCTGGTTGGGCAAATGTCGCTGGTTGGGCCGAGAATGATTCATCCCAGCGAATTGCCACGTTTCGGAGAGTACGCCAATAAGCGGCTCTCCGTTAAGCCAGGCATTACCGGCCTGTGGCAAATCAGCGGACGTCAGCACATCTCTTACGCTGAGCGCGTTCAATTTGATATGCGATATATCGATAACCATTCATTTATTGTTGATCTTGCTATTCTTGTGAAGACGTTGAAAGTGTTCATCGTTCATACAGGAGAGTGAGCAGCATGACTCATAGCACTCGTGCCAGGTACGAGGCGCCGAAACAGGCATAATCTGCCCTGGATTGCCTGGCAGCATTCCTGTTTCATAGTACAAGTTTCCATTGCGAAATGAGGGTAGTGAGCGGGCTTGAGAGGCCACCCCCTTTTGAGGAAATGCGAGGGACTGACGCGAGAAGCTCTGCAGGAGAAGGCAAAGGTGCCTGAGTTAGGGCTTGTAAAAGAATAAGTTGACGGAATGAGCAGGAAGTGTCAAACTGAGTAAGTGGAAAAGATTGACGAATACCAAGAGAGATATGCTAAACTGTTTCCTGAATTGAATGAAAGACAAAGGGGGGAGGGGGGCTGCTTTCACTAGTAAGCTTTTCATCAAGCGGCCTCCTGAGCTACATGAGCCTTGGGCTTGGTGTTCTTCTTTTTGGGAACCGAAGGCCTTTTGTTGGCCACGGTTCGGGCACGAAGCGACCAACGACCAACCCATCATCTCGGATCAACCTACCGATAATGGTGATGACGCCACCGGCAAAACAACTCAGCATGCGTGGGCGCGAAAGTCTGGTAGCTTTGCGACGAGCTACGTGTGTCTCGGGCAAGACCTCCAAACTGCTCACGGCCCACAAAGTCGCGACGGCAATCGCTAACCACAAGCGCTCCGCCCGCTCAGGGTCCACCATCTTCGTCTGATGCCAGCCCCAACCTCCGCGCTTGGTATCTTTAAAACCGCCTTCGATCCAACTGCGCATGCCGTACCAGACAGCCGTGGCTTGCGCTGGCGCCAGATTGGTCACGATCAACCACACTTCCTCGTAGCCCTCATCCCAGCGAGCCAGCAAGGTGCACTGCAAGCGACTCAGCTCCCCAGAAAAACAGTCGACCTCACCACACCAGGCACTGCCCACCTCAGATGCTGCCGTGCTCAGACTGCGAAACTTCCCTTCCCCTTTGGGGCGAAAATTGCCTTGTTTGTTGATACGCATGAACGGGTGCCAGCCCAGTGACACGATCTTGGCAGAGAGCCAAGGCGCATACAAGCCGCGATCACTCATCACGATCACCGTCCAGTGGGCTGGAACCCTGTCCGCCAACATCGTGAGCAGTTTCATCCAATGGGGTTCCCAGGCTCCCTTTTGCTCAGCGCCCACCACTTTCCACGCGACAGGAATGGCACAGCCTCGATACACCACGCTGATCACCAACACCGTAAAGCGTTTCTTCAACGTCGTCGCATCCAAGGCCAGCGCCAGGCGCGGCTGATCAGCAGGCCACCACGCTAGGATCCACTGGAGCAACGGCCCAAAACACGTGCTCACATCCAGTTCGCGCCGCTTCTGCCCTTTTTTGTCTTTGGACGAGTAGCACCATTCGCGCAAGCGTTGCAGCAGGCTTTGCTCCGAGCTGTCCACTTGCAGCGCTAAGGCGGCGCACACCAGCGTGATCCCACATGATCTGGCTAGCACCATCCCATAACTCCAATAGGCCAGCACTTTGGCCTGCGGACGACTCAATTTCGGCAACATCGTTGACACGGTTTCGATCCACTGTGATAATGGCTCCGGGTGAGACATGATTTTTCTCCTGCCTAGATAGCTACGATGGTTTGTTCTATCTTAGCAGAAAAATCAGTCTCTACACCCATCCTTCTTTTTGGGCTATTCCTCCGTTTCCAAAAAACCTACTAGTGAAAGGCCAATCCCCCCCTCACGACGGGGCATGCTGCGCCAGGCGACATGGGAGTAGACACTGTCCACCGAGACTGCCAGCACCTCGGCTCCTCGCTGGTGAAACTCGGCGATCCGTTCACTGCAGGCGATCAGCTCGGTCGGGCACACAAACGTGAAATCCATCGGGTAGAAAAACAGCACGACGTATTTCCCGCGATAATCATACAGATTGAGTGGGTGAATGGTCCCATCGGGAGAGACGGCTTCCGCCTCAAATCCAGGGGCCTCATGTTGAATCAAAGACATGATAAGTTGCTCCTTTTGGTGGTTTTGATAGTCGAATTGAGGGTCTTCCTCATTGTGGTGTGCTGAAAATCTCCTCTTTGGTAGCTGGCCCTGGCAAGCGAGCTAAAGCCCCATTGGGCCAGCACCTCCTGTTCCGTCGACGTGGCTACTGCACCTGGTGCCGATGCGAGCTGTTCCTGGGTCTCCTTGTTCATCGGTGTCTCCTTTCTGGAAGTAGCACTTCCTCAAACGATATTTGCCTCGAGTGTAGTGCATGTGGCGCTCCTAAAGCGTTCACGGCAGTGGCAGGCCGGAGATGCTCCTACGAAACGAGTTGTTCGTAGACCTGGCTGGTGGCGGAAGTTGGTCCTACGTCGAGCTCGCGTTCCAGCACGTCGAGAAACAACTGAGCGAAGCGCTCGCGTTCCGGCAGGATCCACTCGTCATAGCAACCGGGCAGCAGTTCGCCTTGATAGAGCTCTGTCGCTTGCTCTAAGGCCAATCGTAGAGTGCTGGGGTTGCCCTCTCGCTCAGCCTGCTCTGCTCTGGCCATCGCCCGTCCGAAGTCCAGCACATCGAGCGCCCAGGATCCATCATTCCGCCACAAGAGCATGTGCCGCTCCACGCGCACCAGCGCATCAGCGTGGGGCAGCAGCTTGCGCAGGTTGGTATGCGCTTGTCCCTCGGTCGAGTCGGGCCAGAGCAGGTAGGAGAGATTCGTGCGCGATTGAGGGATGCCGACATGGAGGACCAGGTAGGCCAAGAACGACTGCAAGCGAAGCCCATCGATGCTGGGAATGGGTGTATCTCCACAGGCAAACTGGAAGCAACCGCGGAGCTGCAGGTGCAGGAATGGCAGCGCAGACGATTGACGGGCGAGCGCCACTCGCACCTGCGGGGTAACCCACGCCTGTTCCTCCTGATCGCTGTGCCTGATCTGTAGCATGTGGGAAAGCACTAGGGCTTGTCTCATCGTGCACCTCCTTCCGGCATTCCATCGTCGGCGTCCTCCCGGGAAAGTCGCACCAGGGGTAGGGCCAGGTC
>Ga0137379_10006841_pt1 | contig 10796 bp, 10 predicted proteins | sample SagtaG_18_FD_104812 | JGI IMG/M metagenome (GOLD analysis project Ga0137379, IMG submission 104812) | Vadose zone soil microbial communities from Sagehorn Ranch, Mendocino, California, USA - Sage2_L_80_16 metaG | ecosystem: Environmental > Terrestrial > Soil > Vadose zone | place: USA... | reverse complement strand
CCTCTTCCTCGTCTACCCCGGAAGCTTCGAGAATGGCTTCGATGTCACCAATTGCATGAGCGGCCATTTGAAGTTTTTCCATCAGCCTGCCGACAATGTATTCTTCGAAGGTCCCCCGCAGGATGATGTTCACAATGCAGACGCTGGCATGTTCGGACGCCAAACGCTGAATCCTGCCAATCCGCTGTTCGACAATCATCGGATTCCACGGAAGGTCAAAATTCACCAGAACATTCGCCGCCTGTAGATTGACGCCTTCCGAGCCTGCTTCGGTCGAAACGATGGCATGAATTTCCGGTACGGTTTTTTTGAATCTCGCAATCGTTCGCTGATTGCGTTCACCGGAATCTCCATTGATAGGACCACACGAGATCCCGCGCTCCCCGAGAAATGCTTCGATCGTCGTTTGCGTTTCGCGGCGCGTCGTAAACACGACGACGCGCCAGCGCTCGGGCTGCTCGGCCTTTAGCTGGTCAACCAACGTGCCGAGACCCTGCAATTTCGCGGTGACCCGGATTCGCCCGACGACTTGTTCGACGCTCTCCGCAAGCCCGTCGGGAATCGTCCGGTTCCTCGCCATTTGTTTTAACTGCGCGAGCAACGCGTGCGGGCTGCTGATGAGCGCCTGAAGGATGGAAATCTGTGACAGGCGATTGAGATTCTGGATCGGTCCGGCAATCAGTCGAATCAGTTCAAATTCTTCCGCAGAGGGATTTACCCGATGGAGTTGCACGATCCGTTCTGGGAAGTGCAGGTTCGCATCCGCGCGGCGAATCCGCGACATATAACCGTAAACAACGGAACGAAACGCTTCCCGCATCTGCGGATTGAGATGCCGCGCCTCCATGCGGTTATCGGCGATGAAGGTCCTGGCAAAAATGCCTTCACTCCCAAATGGATTCTGATGGCCACGTGCGACGGCCAACAAATCCACGAGCGAGTAAATGTCCCAAAGTCGGTTGTGAATCGGCGTGGCGGTGAGCATCAGCACATACTTAAACATGCGGTTGGCCAGTGCCTCGCGGAACTGTTGCGCCACTTGCGGAGATTGGTTGGTACCGTACAAGTTGCGTAGTTTGTGGGCCTCGTCCAGAACCAACATTTCAAAACCGGCTTGCCCCAACGCGTTGAGGTACATTCGCGCGGATTGATACGTGGTAATGACCGCACCGCCGCCTTCGGGAACCTCGGCTTCTAGCAGCTCTTTACCTATGGCGATGACGCCCGGAATGCCGAACTTGTTCTCGAGCTCCTCTTCCCACTGCGGCATCAACAGCTTTGGGCAAACCACCAGCAATTTCGAAATCCTATTTCGCGACATCAGCTCGCTTGCGACCAGCCCCGCGCTGATCGTTTTTCCGAGTCCAACGTCGTCCGCCAGCAGCGTCACCGGCAAGCGCCGGCAGAAGGTAATCAAGTTCTGGACTTGGTGGCGGTAGGGCTCCATGTGGTCGCGCCACTTGTGCTCAGATTTTAAATCCTGGCGATCTTTGATCAGAATCGGATCCACGAGGTCCCATTCCTGGGCCGCACGGTAAAGCTGGTAGGCGGCGGCATCCGGAGCTCGCCGCAGGTTCTTGGTTTGCAGCTTTGGAACAAGTACATCCATCGCCAATCAGCCTTCCACCAAACCAATCAACGCTCGCCAGATCGCAACCATCCCATACGAGTCGCGAGCGCAGTACGCTCTCAGCTTCCCCCTGAGGTCGGCGGATTCTTTTTCGATTAATTCCCCAGAAAGCAGTTGGCTCCAAGCCAGAGCCGCCGTCGCTCCATTCTGAATTGCCAAAGTGGAATAGCTCAACTCTGGTGCGAGGACCGGTAAGACCCTCTTGATTGAAACTTTCCCGAGCAAGTCTCGATGGGCAAAGTACTGCTTTGCAAAAATGTCTTTCAGGTCGTATATGCGATCGTTTACTTCGGCGAGATAGTTCCGGGCCTCCGGAACTCTGTGCGCGATTCGGTCGTTCACCTGCGACTCAAATGACTTGTTCCAAACGATGATCGTGCCGAACGAACCGAGATCTCGTTCAAGGGAATGCAAGAACGAAGCCGTGGGGTCGTCTCGGCGGGAGTGGAGAAAATCGCGGTGGATCGGTTCCTCGCCGAGCGATCCCACAATGTGTACGGAGTACTGCAGAGGAATATGGTCGTAGGGAGAAAAGCCGTCGAACTGTGGCAAGGCCGGCGCGTACGTCTCGTAGTCAATGAAGTGCAGCGGAAAATTCAGTTCGGCGAACTCTCTCGCGATCGCTTTCTTGTCAAGTATTGGTTCGCCAGAACGGTACACGCGGATTTGTGTTTTTTGAGCGTCGGTTAGTTTGATATCGGGAGGTATCTTGTCCAGTGTGAAAGCGCCGGCATCCACCAATTTCCTGAGCCTCTCGGGACTATTGCCAATGCGTGCGATGTCATGGATACCGTACTCGGGCACAGCTGGGTTGGAGTATCGGAACGTGCCGCAGTGCCGCGATCTCCCTTTGTAGATACAGGAGCAGGAGCCCATTGGCTCCGTCTCGGCTAGAAGGTAGAGGCGTGTCTCCTCCGTCTGCATCGCAACACTGTCGGCAATCTGATCGACTCGGCTGGTCATGTCGACGGAAACGAAAAGATTTGCGAGGCCATGATCACCTTGTCGGGTGTAGTTCGGGTCTAGGTGAACCAGGCAGGCCCGGTTGATCTTGAGTCCGTTTTTCCGAAGCAGCACCACCTGGAAGGCCAGATCATATACGTGTTGCTCTTCGATTCGTGTGGACGATTTGATTTCGTGAATCGCGCTTTCACCCGTCACGCCATCGAATTGCAAAACATCAACCGCGGCGAGGAGGCCGCCTTTCTCGAACACGCACTGGAACAAAGTTGACGTGTTCGCGGTGAGGAGTTCAGCCGTCTTTAGTTGTGCCTCACTTTTCGACCCTGTTACCAAGATGCCGCCAGGAAAGAGTCCGCGTGCGACTCCTTCTACCTCGATTCCGGCATCAATCACCGATTGCTCGAACTCCGTCAATTCTGTGGCGTAGTAGATGTCCGGTCTGTGGAGCTTGAGCCATGCGTTTTTGGCACACTCCCGCCAAAGCACGTAGTCGGTTTTCGAAATATAGGCCATAGGGGTTATCTACAATCGTATTGACTTCGTTCGGGCCCCGAAAACAGATTGTATCCAGGGTTAGACGTAACTATCACAGCACCAAGAGCCTATCGCAGGTGGCGATCGGGACCAACATCCCGTTCGGCTCGGTGCGCCCCGCCGTCTAGGTGTCCCGCATACTTCTTCCACGCCAAGGTTGTTGACGAGTACTCAGGGACAACACGCCGTTCAGCTGGCAAGGGACTCTGGTGGACGGATTGTTTCACGCTTGATAAGAGCCGCCTATCACTTCAGCGGCGGCGCGGCGACGCTACGACGCGCAGTTTTACACGAACGACCTAGGCCATCTGACCAACCAACTCTCGCGCGATGTGTCGCACAGGTCGGTGATAGAACCCGGCCGTGAGGCTAGTCCGCCAGCGCGTAACATTCAGCGGTCCTCAACCGGAAACCAGTATGAACATGTACAGGCTGTAGGTCACGGCACTAGCCGATAGACCCGGTTCGCTTTGCTCGCGTCCAGTATCGTAATCGCTCTCGACTCTTAGGGTCGTGCCTCAATACGGTTGTCGCTGCGAAGTGGGTTGGCTCTGGGAGACACTGGCATCTCAAACTCAATGCGTCGCTAGACCTTAGGCGCTCCGCTGTCACCGCCTCCAGCCAGAACACTCGCCGGGGTGCTACAAGCTAAGTGTAGCTTTATCAATATGTTAGGGTCATCTAAGGAATCCCCCAGAACCTTCCGGGTGCCCGTTTCGCCTTGACACTATAGTCGTTCTGAGTTATATTCCATATGTGGCATGGGAAATCGAGTTCACCGACGAATTCGAGATGTGGTGGAACGGCCTGGACGAGGGCGAGCAGGACTCGGTTGCTCGCCTTGTGCGACTGCTGCAAGAACGCGGGCCTACGCTTCCGTACCCATATAGTTCTGGAATAGAAGGCTCAAAATATAACCATATGCGTGAACTCCGAATTCAACACCAAGGCCGTCCTTACCGCGTTCTTTATGCCTTTGATCCGCGTAGTGTGGCCGTGTTGCTCACCGGTGGTGACAAAACCGGAAACGACCGCTGGTATGAGGAACATGTCCCACAGGCAGATCAAGTGTACAAGACGCACTTGGATGCCCTAGAAATGGAGGGTCGAAATGGCTAAAAAGTGGACAAATCTCTACGGCAATATTCCGGCGGAGCGGCGGGCGCGTATTGAGGAGCAGGTCGCTAAGGACCTTGCTGAAATGCCGCTTGCGGAAGTTCGCCGCGCCCGTGAACTTACGCAACAGCAGATAGCACGCGGCCTACAAGTGAATCAGGCCTGGGTATCCAAGCTCGAACGTCAGACCGACATGTACGTCAGCACGCTGCGATCATATGTTGAAGCTATGGGTGGCCAGCTTGAGATTGTTGCTCGGTTTGAAGACGGCGCGGTGAGACTAAGGCAGTTTGATGAACTCGATCCTGAAGTTACTGACTCGGTCCAAGCAACAAGAGATCGGTTGGAGGAAAGCGCGCCGAACGCTGTGGCACTACCCCACGTCTCGATCTGGAACCCGCCGCCAACCAACGTACGGATCTGGCAATGGGGGGACCGAAGCATTACGCCGGCATCTCAGACGCCGGGCAGTAACACAACCGCTCCTGACGATGAAGCGGTAGCTGCATAAGGAGATAGCCAATGCCTCAATCAGAGTCCCACATAACCGTTAAAGTTATTGTTTCAGGCCAGCCGACATCGGTTACTGTCAACAGCCACCAGAAAGTCGAACAGCTTGTCCGAGAAGCGCTTAATCAGACCGGTAACAAAGGACAACCACCGGCCGATTGGGAGCTGCGCACCGCCGATGGTGCATTGATTGAACAGAATTTAACGATCGAAGCCGCTGGAATTGTCGCCGGTATGACCCTCTATCTTAGTCCTCGCGCGGGAGCTGGCGGACAGGTCTCATGAGCGTCATTCTGGTCGACCCTGCCGTAACGAATCAAAAGTTCAGGCAGGAACTTGACTTGTGGAAGAAACATAGTGATTACCAGCGTCGAGGATGGTTGTTACTAGAAGAGAATGATTCTGTGCCTTCTGTTGAGGTGGCTTTTCTCGCTGGAGTCGCTACGAGCGTTGCTGCTGGATTCTTGCCAATTGTTGTGTGTACGATTCGTCTCACATATGAGAACTACGATCTCTGGCCACCGTCCCTGACCTTCATCGACATCTTTACTCGACAGCCTAGCCGCCCACATGCGCGTGCCTTTTTGTCAACCCCTGAGGGTCCTCGTGACGTGCTTATTGATGGGCATCCAATCACTAATCAGCCGTTTCTGTGTTTACCCGGAATTCGCGAGTATCACTCACATCCTCAGCATACAGGTGACGATTGGCTATTACACAGACCGACGAGGGCAGGAAGCATTTCGACGATCTGTGAACGAATCTGGCGCCTCATGGCAAAAAACGTTGTCGGCTTAAATGTAATGATACAGGGATTACCCGTAGTTCCGCTCCAGGTACAGGTGATGATCCAAGTGACTCAGGGAGAGTTGGGTGGCGCCCAGATGGTTGCAGGCGCGGTTAATCTGCCAGGATCGAAATGAGCGAGTGGACGCCTTCTGAGCGCGGTCTCCTTGAAATCAACCATTTCATAGTTCCAGGGAGCGTGCTGGATGAGACGATCGATTTCCTAAGAGAAGTAGGACGTTCCGGGGCGGAAGGATTCGTATTGTGGGCTGGCAAGGCAGAGGGCAGGACCAAATTTCGATTCACACGCGCGATCATTCCTGAACAACGCGCAATAAGTACGGACGACGGGCTCCTCGTTGTTGTCGATGGCGACGCTCTTTTCAGGGTGAACAAGAGCCTCTACAAGTGTGGAGAAATTTTAGGTGGTCAGGTTCATAGCCACCCGACTTCTGCCTATCATTCAGATACAGACGATCACTTTCCGCTGGTTACAGTCCTGGGTGCACTTAGCGTCGTCCTTCCAGACTTCGCCAGAAATGCTCCAAAGGACATAAAAGCCTGGGCGTGTTATCGATTGCGGGAGTACAGTCGGTGGACGCCACTCTCAAAAGAAGACAGGGTAATATTCGAGTGAGCCAAGCACGTTTCTACTCGCGAATTGCTAATGCGGTTGGTCCTTTTGTTGGATCATCTGCAGACCTGGCTTCGTACCTGGGCAACACTGCTGTTTCTCTAGAAGCCTCAGCGGCACTGGAAGACGATCCAGCGCATCGCGCAGGCTTCATTCTCGCGGTAAACCTGTGTGCCCGCCTTTATCCGCGTCTCCACATTCATGCGACCAAGTCGGTCGCAGAGGAGTGTGCCTCGCTCGCACTTCAAATCAACCCAAATTGCGAAATTGAGACCAAGGCAGGGCGCTGTGATGCCGCCCTAGTGTGGGGAAGACCATCGTCAGCCGAAGTCCCGGTAATAGTGTCACCAGCAGGATGGGTTATTAGGATTGATCAGCACGAAGGCGACCGCCTTCTTTCTACAAATATTCTGACCGCTCTAGGTGCAGCTGCACTCGCGGTAGGTGAAGTTTTCCGAACTGTATTTGCAAGGTTTTTGCCGCGAGGTCGCGTGCGGCCATCTCCCGGTTTACTAAATATTTTGACGTTGAGTGAATCAAAGGCAGCGTTACCTGATCTGCCCCGAAACATCTCCCTTGGTCGCGTTCACCTTGCAGGCGCCGGAGCTGTGGGGCAAGCCGCTGTCTATGCGCTCAGTCAGGTGTCGGCCTTGGGCACCGTGGTGGTTGTTGATCCAGAGTCGATAGCCCTTTCAAATCTACAGAGGTATGTGCTGGCGTTCGACGCGGATGTCGGAGCCTCGAAGTGCGCGCTAGTCGAGCGGGCTCTCCGAGGCAGGGGGCTGGAGGTTGTGCCTGTTGAATCGGAGTGGGGAGATGATGAACAAACCGTCAGAAATGTTGAATGCGTCTGTACGGCGCTGGATACTGCTTCGGCACGCGTTGGGGTACAGGCTGGCTTACCGAGAAAGATATACAACGCGTGGACACAACCAGCAGATGTCGGATGGTCACGACACGAGTCCTTTGGCGAAGAGCCGTGCTTAGCTTGCTTATACGTGCCCACCGGCCGGAGGCCGAGCCAACATGAACTCGTCTCACGAGCATTGCGGCAGCCCGAGCTTCGGGTTCTAGCGTACTTAACGTTTAGAGTGCCCGTCGACTCACCGTTGCGACCCGAACAAATCCCGCGTCTGCCAAACCATCCTGTTCCCCAAGACGCCTCAACCTGGGTGAGCCAGTCAATTCTGGAAGCTATAGGACAACGCATCGGAACTGACTCGGACGGCTTATCGATCTGGAAAGGGAAGCAAATCGGCGACTTGTATCGCGAAGGAATCTGTGGAGGCGCAATCATCAGCGACAAACTGGGGGAATTGCCACAAGAGGTTGCTGTTCCGCTTGCGCATCAATCCGCATTCGCCGGTATCATGCTTGCAACCCAGCTGATTGTCGGCAGCTCATCCGAGCTTCAACCGTTCAGGCCCTCATCTACAGAGGCCAGGCTTGACGTTCTCGCCGGACTGCCTCAGGTAGTAGGTCGGCCCCGCCAACGAACTCTTGGCTGCCTATGCAGCGATCCGGACTTCATAACGCGCTACGAACAGAAATGGATGCTTGCGAAGAATCCCTAAATCTATGAACCACGAGCGCAGCCACGACCAAGACGATGCGCAATGCTAGCACGACTCATGGATACGACAATTGGCCTGTTTACTTGATCAGGCTGATTCCTTTTACATAAACTCAGCCCATGGAAAAGATTCCGCTTACTGTCTACGATTTCCTTGCCTACCTGTCATCTGGCGCCGTATGGCTGGTAACTCTACTCGACCCTGGACCACGGCGAGATAGTAGCGAGATGCTTTATTGACGGCAAAATACGCCTGTTCGACAGCAGCTGGAACAAAATCGCGAGCTCTTGGTGAAAGACTAGTATTGATATGAATGTCGTCGTCAAATGGACGAGTTAGAACTCGTCGGGCTTCTGTCGAGGAAAGAGCCGGAAGCTATCACCCGCACTGTGGCTTTGATGGCTTACATCCCATCCATCGGCCGCGTTCTGCAGGCGGGCGGCGTCGGCAAGTTTGCTGACTTAGTGGTCGAAATGGTGCCTAAATTCTACGGCCTAGTGACGCGAGAGCACTTTGACACGATTCACGCTCAAACGTGCGAGCGGATCCTCGGGTCTTTCAAAACAAGTAAGGGCAAGACTCTATCTTACGGGCAGGCTCAAAAGCCCTGGAATGTCTTTCTCAAGGTGTATGTGGATTGGGCCAAACGTCCGGACCGGGAACTGGCTGAGAAGCTTGCACCGTTTTTGCATGTTCCGCTCGATAGCCTGGTGATGAAGTTCATAGCGCGAGAGTTCCGCGCAGAGTACGACCTTCGAATCGCGCAGCTGCGGCGAGAGTTCGCTGCGCGCGCCGCAGAGCGCCTTGCGAAGCATCTTCCCGATGTGACTCCGAGAGCGCTTGGTCGTGCTCTACTCGGGAACGAGTTCTCGTTGGTGGGAATGAACAAAGAGATGTATTTAGCCTGGCAACACTTTCTGCGCTCACTCTGGCCCGGTAAACCCGTGGTGCTCGATACCATCTGGTTCTTGGAACGCGGTGCGAAGGTGCCGCCCTTAAGCGCTGACGGAGGAGAACGCTAGCCGGGGAATGCGCGCGGCTTCTGCTAATCTTGACCTATGAGCCAGGAAAGCAACATCCCGGCCTCTGCTACGGACGGAACAGGCATTGAAGTAGCTGACAACCGTTACGTCGGATTCTGCGACATCCTCGGATTCTCGAATCGAATCCTAACCGACTTTGACGGAACCCTCAAAGTCTACAAGGACTTTGCCCAGACTTTTTCAAAGTTGTCGGCTAACGAAGCAGAAGTGACCATCTATTCGGACGCGATCCTCATAACAGGCAAGTCTCTTGGCCGCGTCGCGTGCGCGATCCAAAACTTGTGGTTCATTGCTCTAGCGAATGACCTTATGATTCGTGGCGCGATCACCAAAGGGCGCTATTGCGAGCAGCGTCATGGGAATCACATGCTCGTTGCCAGTGACGCACTGGTGCGCGCTGTAAAATTGGAAAGGTCGGTCGGCGTTCCCGCTGTGGTCCTTGCTGATGACGTTGAAGTTCCCGACGAGTTTTGGTTGCATCGTTTCAGTTCAGGTTTGTTTCAGACTCCAATCCTGCACTTCCGCGACAGAAACATTGTGAACCCGTTCAACATTATGTGGTTCAAGTCTGCTGCCGACCGCGCCTCACAGTTGATGGCAGCCAGTCCATCACACCGAGACAAGTATTTGTGGTTTCTAGCGCTGCATAAGGCCGTCGGCAACAATCTGGAGTTGGTGCCTCCAGTTGCAATGGAACGTTTCGTGCGTGATGGTATCTTGGTGCGCACGAGAGTTCCTGAAGCACCACCAACTCAAATTCAATAAAGCCGGACACGTTGTGCGGAAGCGCCCACCGTTGCCTTCTTCAAAAGAAAAACTGGCGAATTGCGGGTGCCTGTCAAGTTTTAGGTTGTGCGGCGCAGAAACGCTCATCTTATGGATCGGCTTGCCATCCGTGCCGCAAGACTTGGGCCCGAAGCAGACATGCCCGTAATTCCGATCAGTATTGTTTCGACCTCCACCGCCCCCCAACCTCACCAACTCAAACACGACCCATGGCTCGCTTTGTCGTGTGGTGGGAATGTCGCCGCCTGTGGTAGTGTTCGGCGTTTATGAGATCGCAAATGAAAAGCAGCCCGGCGCCACCTCAAAACATCCTAATGAATCCGGAAGACATCCTGACACCTGACCAATTAGCTGAGAGGCTCCAAGTAAAAGTGACATGGGTTTACGAGAAGAATCGACGACGCGGAAAGTATGGCGGCGATCCGATGCCATGTCTGCGTTTAGGTCGCTACTTGCGCTTCTATTGGCCGGACATCTGCACGTGGTTGCGCAATCAGAGGAACGATCATCGGTCGTAAGTCCTATCGGTCAGAATCCCGGAACCGCTTGCTATAGGTGAGTCCGTAACCCTCGCACTCTGCGCCGTCAGCGTTGATGATGTTGCGGTGTTTGCAGATTTCTTCCGGCCCAGGGCTGCCTTGAGAAGGTTTACGATCCACGGGTAGTGCTGGATAATCCAGTGGATACCGTTATTTTGTCGCGGTCGCTCGACTGTCGCTATGCGCGGTTGCAAGCAGGGTTGGTCGTCAATGGATACTGAGAAAAATAGGGCAATCATTGGCAAGGATTTGGAAGCATTACAGCAGCTGATTCTCGTTGCTAAGGAAGTGCTCGGCAAGCCCGAAACACGGGCGCTTGAACGGACGCTGAGGTATTTCGCGGTCTGTTTGGCCAACTCATCAGTTGCGGTCGCAACGCTCTGTGGTGATGGCCATGGCGCAGATGCTCTGAAGATTTCAAGAAGCATGTTCGAGAACTACATTTCTTTCCTTTATTTACTTCTGAGACCCAAGGAGTTGAACGATTTTCTAGGTTTTGATGCGGTAGCGCGGTACAAGCGGCTTCAGTGTTACAAAGCAAAATTCCCTCGAATGTATTCCATGTTCAGCGCAGAGAAAATTAAGGCAGTTAACGAAAATTATGACTCTGTTAAGAACAAGTTTTTGAGCCGCAACGGGAAAATACGAAATCGCTGGTGTCGTTATGATTTGGCAGAAATG